>Ga0160470_100050_pt1 | contig 172769 bp, 135 predicted proteins | sample HID1973I_E11MG_FD_108214 | JGI IMG/M metagenome (GOLD analysis project Ga0160470, IMG submission 108214) | Enriched mosquito-associated microbial communities from UW Madison campus, WI, USA - HID1973I_E11 MG | ecosystem: Host-associated > Arthropoda: Insects > Digestive system > Unclassified ... | reverse complement strand
GTGCGAAAGCCGCTTTGCGTGTGACTGTCGAACGGCTTGGGCTGGTCGTCGTTGTAGACGCGCCCGACGATGACCGGCCGGTCCGGGTCGCCGTTGAGAAAGTCGACGATCACCTCCTGCCCGATGCGCGGGATGAAGTAGCCGCCCCAGCCCTTGCCGGCCCAGGGCTGCGACACGCGCACCCAGCAGGTGGACTTCTCGTTGCGCTCGTCGTAGCGGTCCCAGTGGAAGTGCACCTTGACGCGGCCGAAGTCGTCGGCATGGATCTCCTCGCCGGCCGGCCCGACCACGATCGCGCTCTGCGGCCCCGGCATGGTTGTGCGCGGCGTCACCCGCGGCGGCCGGAAGGGCGCCTGCGCCGGCAGCACGGTGACCAGGAAGGTGCCGACGCCGCGCATCGGCGCGACCAGGTCCGGCGTGCCGTAGACGATGTCGCGCAGTTGCCCCTGCCAGTCCGCGTTGAGCGGGTCCTCCTTCATCATCTCCAGCAGCACCCGGCCCTGGCGCTGCACGTTCGTGTCGTGCTCGCCCATGCCCTCGTAGCCCTCGTGCACCAGCACGAAGCTGCAGCCGGCGACCAGGAAGTCGGCGTCCTTGTCGCCCATGGGGTGGCCGTGGAAGGTGAAGGTGCCGCCCACCGCCACGTCCGGCCAGGGCGTCAGGGCCCAGCTCAGGTGGCGGCGCGCGGCCAGCTCCTCCATGCGGACCTTCGCCGCGTCCGCCGTGTCGTCGTTGCGAAAGTAGCCGCCGGGATATTCGAACACCTCCAGGTCGGCCAGCTCGTGCGAATCGGGGTCGTCCTTGTCGCCGTCGAGCGTCTTCCTGATGGCCTTGAAGTCGCTGTCGCGCGAGGCGAACCTGCCCGAATGCAGCCGGTGCGAGTCCACCCAGCGCGAGATCTCGGCGAAGCGCGCCTCCGTGCTGCCGAACGGGATGTAGTCCAGCGTGCCGGCGACGGGCAGCTTCTCGTGCGCCACCGCGCTGTCGTCGGCCACCTTCATGGTGCCCGGCGCGTCGTGCGCGTCGAACCAGTAGTAGATGCCCTCGTCCTCCAGCAGGCGCGACAGATAGCGGTAGTCGCTCTCCTGGTGCTGAACGCTGTAGCGGCGCGGCTCATGCTTGCCGATCAGGCTGGCCTTGACCTTCTTGAAGCGCTTGACCGGGCTGCCGTCCACCACCGCGTCGAGGATGTCCATTGCCGCCTTGTCCTGCAGGATGCGCGAGTTGATGCGCTTGTCGAGCAGCCAGAACCAGCTGCGCAGGGTCAGGCGGTACTCGAAGTAGCGCCCCGCGGGCCCGCGCCGCATGAAACGCACGGCGTGGCCCTGGCAATGGCGCTCGTGCCGGGCGTCGTCGGCATCCGCGAAGCCGATCACCACGTCGAAGGCGTGGCCCAGTACGTCCCTGGCCTCGATGTCGTCGCGCCCGGACAGCACGGTCAGCTCGTAGTGCGCCGGCCGCGACAACGACTCCTGGCCGACGATGCACCAGAACATCAGGTCGCCAACGACCGGCGAATCGCCCTGGATGCTGAAGTGCTTGTCGGCCATGCGTCTGCCTTGCTCCTGCCCGTCGGCGTCAGTTGGAATCCATGCTCAAGACGATCCAGCCTCGCCGGCTTTGCAGGCCGACACCAGCCAGCCGGCCACCGGCCGTCCGCCCTCGGTGCGCAGGTGCGCCGCCTGCACTTCGGTTGCGCCCAGGCCGGCGCCCGCCAGCACCTGGCGCAAGTAGTCGGCACGGTGGCCGTAGCGCCCGTGCGGATTGAGCCGCACCGGCTCGGCGGCATCGTCGTCGAGCGCCTCGACGGTGAACATCAGCCAGCCGCCGGGCGTCAGGGCCGAGGCGCAGGCGCGGCAGACCTCGGCCAGGTCGCCGAAGTAGCACAGCGTGTCGGCCGAGACGATCAGGTCGTAGCTGCCGGCGGTGGCGGCGGCGATCCAGGCGGTCAGCTCGGCTTTTTCCAGGCCGTCGTACACGCCGCGCGGCTCGGCCCTGGCAAGCATCCCGGCCGACAGGTCGACCCCTTGCAGCCGGCGCGCCCATGGCCGCAGGAGCGGGCCGCACAACCCGGTGCCGCAGCCGGCGTCAAGCACCGCCAGGGCCGCGCGCGGCGGGCCCAGGCGCCGGCGCACCTCCTGCTCCAGCAGTTGCGGCGCGCGGTAGTGCAGATGCGCCAGCTTGGCGTCGAAGCTGCCGGCAAAGCCGTCGAACACTTCGGCCACGTAGTCGTCGGCGGCCCGCGCAGGCACGTCGCGGCCGGAGCATGCCGCCAGGTGATGCCGCGCCTGCGGGCTCTCGGGCTCGTCGCGCAGCCAGTCGGCGTAGACGCGGGTGGCTTCCTCGAAGCGGCCCAGCGTGTAGTACGCCATGCCCAGCGCCTGCCGCGCGCGCACGTTCTGCGGCCGCAGGGCCAGCGCCTCGCAATAGCTGATCAGCGCCGCCTCGTTGCGGTGCAGGCTGTGCAGCAGGTTGCCCAGGTTGGTGTGGGCGTCGACGAACGTCGGGTCCAGCGCGATCGCGCGGCGGTAGGCCGCCTCGGAGTCCTCGGGGCGCTTCTGCTCGCGCCGCAGGACGCCCAGGTTGTTGTGCACGTCGGCGCGTTCGGGCGCCAGGCGGGCCGCCTCTTCATAGGCCGCGCCCGCCTCGTCGACGCGGCCGGACTCCAGCAGCACGTTGCCCAGGTTGTTGTGCCAGTCGGCGATGCCGGGCTGGTGGGCGATGGAGCGGCGGATCAGCGTGGCCGCCTCGTCGCTGCGGCCGCGCTGGTGCGTCAGCACGCCCATGAAGTGCAGCGCGTCCGCATGCTCGGGCTCGGCCGCCAGCACGCGCTGGTACAGGACCTGCGCATCGTCGAGCCGGCCGGCCTGGTGCAGGCCGAGCGCCAGGCCCATGGCCTCGGGCAGCCCGAGGCGCACCGGCGCCGCGGGAGACGGCTCGAGGTTGGGCGGGTGGAACTCGGATCCGGCAGCCATGGCGACGCTCCTGCGCGGTCAGGCGAAGTGGTAGGCGAAGGCGCCGTTCTCGGCCGACACCCGCACGCCGCCGATCGGTGTGCCGGCCATCATCCGGCCCAGGAACTCGCGGCTGATGTCCGGGAGCATCGTGTTGGTGAGGATCGCGTCGATCATCCGGCCGCCCGATTCGCTCTCGGTGCAGCGGCTCACCACCAGTTTGACGACGTCGTCGCCGTAGTCGAAGGGAATCTGGTAGCGCGCCTGCACGCGCTTCTTGATGCGGTCGAGCTGCAGCACCACGATCTGGCCGAGCATCTCGTCCGACAGCGGGTAGTAGGGAATGGTCACCAGCCGGCCCAGCAGCGCCGGCGGAAATATCTTCAACAGCGGCTCGCGCAGCGCCTTGGCCATGCCCTCGGGCTCGGGCATCAGCTCCGGGTCCTTGCACATGCTGGCGATCAGGTCGGTGCCGGCATTGGTGGTCAGCAGGATCAGCGTGTTCTTGAAGTCGATGCTGCGGCCTTCGCCGTCTTCCATGAAGCCCTTGTCGAACACCTGGAAGAACAGCTCGTGCACGTCGGGGTGGGCCTTTTCCACCTCGTCGAGCAGCACCACGCTGTACGGCCTGCGGCGCACCGCCTCGGTCAACACGCCACCCTCGCCGTAGCCGACGTAGCCGGGCGGCGCACCCTTGAGCGATGAGACCGTGTGTGCCTCCTGGTACTCGCTCATGTTGATGACGATCATGTTCTGCTCGCCGCCGTACAGCGCCTCGGCCAGCGCGATCGCCGTCTCGGTCTTGCCGACGCCGGAGGTGCCGGCGAGCATGAACACGCCGATCGGCTTGCTCGGGTTGTCCAGGCCGGCGCGCGAGGTCTGGATGCGCCTGGCGATCATCTCCATTGCATGGTCCTGCCCGATCACCCGCTGCGCCAGCAGCCGGGGCAGGTTGAGCACGGTGTCGATCTCGTTGCGCTGCATGCGCCCGACCGGGATGCCGGTCCAGTCGGCCACCACCGAGGACACGGCCTGGGCATCGACCGACGGCAGGATGAGCGGCGACTCGCCCTGCACCGCGCCGATACGCTGCTGCAGCTCGTGCAGCTCGTCCAGCAGCGCGGCGCGGTCTTCGGCTGGAGCGGGCTCGGCGGCCGCGGACGAGGCATCGACCGGTGTCGCGCCGCCGCCCTCTGCCGGAGCCGAAGCCGGCTGCGACGGCGTCGGCTGCGCATCCACCGCCTTGTTGCCGTCGCGCAGCCTGGCGCGCAGGGCCAGCAGACGGTCGACCAGCGCCTTCTCTTCCTGCCACCGCACGTTCAGCTTTTCCAGTTCGCCCTGCGCGTCGGCCAGCGCCGACTCGACCTCGCCGGAGCGCCTGGCCACGTCGATACCGATGGCGCCCTCGCGCCCGATGATCTCGCGCTCGACCGTCAGCGCCTCGATGCGGCGCTGGCAGTCTTCCACCTCCGGCGGCATGGCATGCTGGCTCACCGCCACCCGGGCGCAGGCGGTGTCGAGCAGGCTCACCGCCTTGTCCGGCAGCTGCCGCGCCGGAATGTAGCGGTGGCTCAGCTTCACCGCCGCCTCGATCGCCTCGTCCAGCAGCTGCACGCGGTGGTGCTTCTCGAGCACGCTGGCGACGCCGCGCAGCATGCCGATGGCCTTGCGCTCGTCCGGCTCGGGCACCTGCACCACCTGGAAGCGGCGCGTCAGTGCCGGGTCCTTCTCGATGTACTTCTTGTACTCGGCCCAGGTGGTCGCGCCGATGGTGCGCAGGTTGCCGCGCGCCAGCGCCGGCTTGAGCAGGTTGGCCGCGTCGCCGGTACCGGCCGCGCCGCCCGCACCGACCAGCGTGTGCACTTCGTCGATGAAAAGGATGATGGGCTGCGCCGACGCCTGCACCTCGTCGATCACCTGGCGCAGCCGCTGCTCGAACTCCCCCTTCATGCTGGCGCCGGCCTGCAGCAGGCCGATGTCGAGCGCCAGCAGCTTCACCTCCTTGAGTTGCGGTGGCACATCGCCGCGGGCGAGCCGCTGCGCGAAGCCTTCCACCACCGCCGTCTTGCCGACGCCCGCCTCGCCCGTCAGCAGCGGGTTGTTCTGGCGGCGCCGCATCAGGATGTCGACGATCTGGCGAATTTCCTCGTCCCGCCCGGTCACCGGGTCCATCTCTCCCTTCCTCGCCTTCTCCGTGAGGTCGACAGCAAATTTCCTGAGCGCATCGCCCTTGCCCATGGCGGCCGGAGCCATCGCGCCGGTGTCTTCGCCGGGCGCACCCGAGCCCATGCCGGTGCCGTCCTGCGCCCGCATCTTCGATTCGGGCGAGGCATCGCAGATCTTCGCGAAGTGATCGGCCAGGTCCTCGGCCTTGACCTTCTCGAACTGCCTGGAAATGGCCAGCAGCGGGTTGCGCAGGCTGGGCGTCTTGAGCATGCCGACCAGCAGGTAGCCGGTGCGCACCTGCGCCTCGCCGAACTGCAAGGTGGCGTAGGTCCAGCCGCGCTCGACGGCGTTCTCGATGTGCGGCGAGAAGTCGCTGATGGCGGTGGCGCCGCGCGGCAGCCGGTCCAGCGCGGCAGTCATGTCGCGGGCCAGCACCGACACGTCCAGCCCGTAGTGCGCGATCACCCGGTTCAGGTCGGAGTCGGGCAGCTGCAGCAGTTGCGCGAACCAATGCTCCAGCTCGACGTACGGGTTGCCGCGCATCTTGCAGAACACGGTCGCGCCCTCGATGGCCTTGTAGGCCAGCGGATTGAGCTTGCCGAAAAGGGCCGTGCGGCTGATCTCGCTCATGGCGTGTCTCCTGTGTCCGACGCGGCGGAAATGGGTGCTGCGGAAGCGGTCGCCGCCGCATAGCGCGCGTCGCCGTCGATGCGCACGTCAGCGGCGTCGCGCTGGCGCGGCCGGGCACCGAGCCAGGACACCCAGCCCAGGCACGGCGCGTTGCCGCGGTGCCGGCCCAGGCGGGTGGCGGGCACGTGCTCCCTGTGCAGCACCAGTTGCGCGTCCCAGAACAATTCGTCGCCCAGCAGCTGCTGCATCCAGCGCTGCAACTCGGACCGGGCGGCACCGGTCGGCAGGAAGCGCCGGTATTCGGCCAGCGACAGCGGCCCCACGTGCAGACGCGCGCGGTGCTGCCGGTCCCAGGCGCGGCTGCCGAGCATGGCGCCACCGCCGAGCGTGCCGGCAGCGGCGCCGCGGCCGAGCCGGGTCAGGTCGGATGCCGGCAGGGCCATCCAATGGCCGACCCACGGTTCAAGTCGCACCGGCACGTCGAAATAGCGGGCCAGCACACGCTCCACGCCCTCGGCGCTGTGCACCCGGCGCCCGAGCCAGCCGGAGAAATACAGGCGCGCGTCGTCGGGCACTTCGTCGCGTCCGATGCGGGCCTCGGTGCCGATGCCCACGAGGGCGCCCAACCGGCGCCGGAAGCCGTCCTCCTGCGGGCGGTCCATGCCCACCGCTGGCCGCGCCTGTGCCCAGGCGCGGTAGAAGTACAGCGAGAAGCGGTGCGCGAACCCGTCCAGGAAGGCGAGCCAGGTCGGGTCGCCATGGTTGCGGGTGCGTTCGCGGATGAAGTCGCTCAGGTGCAGCGGCAACGGCCCGTTCGGTCCCACGTAACCGAAGAAGGTCTGGCGCAGGCGCGGCGCCGGCGCGGCGCCGGGCTCGAAGCCGCTCAGGCTGGACGGCGCGAAGGACAGCGAGGCCTCCTGCCCGATGCGCACCGCCTCGGCGCTCGGCAGCAGCGCATGGCCCCAGCGCGGCGCCGGCGCCGCCTCGGCTTCCAGGCGGCGCATGACGGCGAAGTAGTCGTACGCCCAGGGCGTGGCGGAGCGCGCCTGCAGCCAGGCGGCGACGCGCGCGCGCGACGTGCGGCGCGCCGGCTCGCCGACTGCCGTCGCCGCCAGCGGCCCGGGTGCACCGTCGTCGTGCATGGCCGGCTGCGCTACAGAATCGGTCGGGTTCCGCACAGCGGCCTCCAGCGCATGACCTCGCCGCGGGCGGCCAGCACCAGCGTGGTCTCCACGAAATGATTGACCTCGACATGCCGTGCCAGGAAGCGCGCCAGCACCGCCCCGAACAGGAAGGCGCTGTGGCCGCGAAACGCAGCCGCGTCCACTTCGAGCGCCACTTCGAGCCCGCGGCCGAAGGCGATCGGGCCCGGCAGCGGCAGGCGCCGCACCACCGGGCGCGACTTCACCGACAACAAGCCGCGCACCTGCGACTGGCGCGCCTCGTCGCCGTGCGTGGCGTAGAGCATCAGCATCTCGCGCAGGGCGGCCGCACCCTCCTGCGGCGCGCTGTCGGCCAACGAAAGGTAGTTCAGCGCCAGGTGGTCCAGCACGCGCCAGCCCAGTCCCTGGCTCACCACCGGCGACACCGGGCGGGACGGACCGCGCAGCACGCGCACACGCTGCACCGGCTGCGAATCCATGCATTCGAAGTCGTTGCCCTGGCCCAGAGGCATCAGCATCGGAAGGTCGCGGTTGGTGACCAGCGCGGTCACTGCCAGCTGGCGCAGCGAAGCGGCGTACGGCGCCTGCTGCGCGTCGACGATCTGCATGTACAGCTCGGAGCCGATGTGGCTGCTGCGGTGGCCCTCGCTGCGCTGGCGCTGCGAATGCACGCGCGGCTCGCGCGTGGTGGTGAAGTAGGCCGGATGCCCCGGCCGCGCGCCGTGGAAGGCGGCGTAGAAAGGCAGGAAGGCAGTCTCGGCCACCTCGCCGTTGCCCGGGCTGGCATGGCCCATCACCGACTGCACGCTGTGCACCTCGAAGTCCTGCGGACGTGTGCGATCGGCCAGCAGGTGGAACTGGCTGGCACCTTCGTTCACCACCACCCGGTCCAGCCGCTTGGAGAACAGGTTGATCGCCGGCACGCAGTGCAAGCGCAGGTTGTCCGCGCTCACCAGCTTTTCCAGCGCGGCATCGCCGCGCGAGAAGAGCACGACCAGTTCCACGTCGCTGCCCGCCACCTGCGCCAGCGCCGCGGCCAGGCCGGTGATGCGCACGAACTGGAAGCGCTGCGCGAAGGCGAAGTATTCCTGCACCAGCCGGTGCCCGGAAAAGCCGGTGGCGGTCACTGGCAGGAGCGCCTCGTCGTCCTCGAAGCCCACCGGCGCCACGCATTGCGCCGGCAGGTGGCGAATGGCGCCGGCCTGCCCCGTGACCTGCCCGCCGGCCGACAGCGGCTGCACCATCACGCCGAGCGGCTTGCCCAGCAGGCAGGCATGCAGTTGCCAGGCCACGTCGTCGGCGCCGCCGAGGTGGAACACCAGCTCGTCGATCGGCAACTGCCGGAACTGCAGCCCGCCGCCCGCGTGAAGCGCGATGCGCAGGCCGCCGCGGATGTCCCGGCCCGCCGGGTGCTGGGCCAGCGGCAGGTCGGGCGCGTAGCTGAAGTACTGCGCGCGCCGCACCTGCACCGGCCACAGCCGCACCGCATGGCTGGTGCGGAACTCGCAGTACGTGTTGAGCCCCGCCGCATGGCGCGCGCGCAGCCCACTGCCGCGCGGCACGGTCGGGCCGGTGGCCAGCCCGGCGTCCTCGGTGTCCGGCTCCAGGCCCGCGACCATCATCGCGGGCGTCGGCGCCAGGAAGTGCGGATAGACGATGTCCAGCAGGTGCCCGGTGAAGCGCGGGTACTCGGCGTCCAGCTTCAGGCCGACCCGGGCCGAAAGGAAGGCGGTCGCCTCGATCAGCCGCTCCACGTAAGGGTCCGCCACCTCCTGGCCTTCCATGCCCAGGCGATGCGCAATCTTCGGGAACGCCTGCGCGAACTCCGCGCCGCTTTCGCGGAAGTAGCGAAGCTCCTGCTCGTAGAGGTTCAGCAGCCGGGGATCCATGGTCGTACTTGCGGCGCCGGCGAACCGGTCATCGGCCGTCCTCGATCTCGATGCGCCCTTCCTCGAGGTCGATGCGGCTGCGCATCAGGAACTCCAGCGGCACCGGCTGCGCCCACAGCATGCCGCGGATGACCAGCCCGATGCGGTTGTGCGATTCGAGGGCCGAGCCTTCCATGAGAAGTTCCACTTCGAGGGTGCGGGGCAGGATGCGCGGCTCGAACTGCGTGATCGCGCTCTTGAGTGCCTGTTCCATGCTGACACGCTGCACCGACGAGGTGAACTGGCCGGACAGCATAGGCAATCCGTAGTTCAGCACCGAGCGCGCCGCATGCGGATGTCGCCGCTCGTCGATGACGCGCGGGCCCATCTCGGTGGCATTGAACAACCAGCTCAGGTCGCGCAGCACGGCCTGTCGCAGCGCCTGGCGGGTCAGCACGCGCTGCTCGTCGCTCTCGCGCGTCTCGCCGGGCGCATGGTCCACCAGGCGGTCCAGCAGCGACGGCTGCAGCCGCTCCTGCGCGGTCAGTTCAGGCATCCGCCTCCCCCGCCCCGCCCTGCGGCGCGAAGTCGATCGCGCGCACCTGCAGCATCGGGTGTTCGCTGCCCTCCTCGCCGATGTCGCTGCTCCACATGCGCTGGCCCAGGCCGGCCCAGACATCGGGGCGCAGCGCGCGCCACTCGGTCTTGCGCGCCAGCTGCACCGCGCCGTCGGCGGCATGCTCGCTGCCTTCGTAGCGCGAAGGGATCAGCGCCAGGGTCTCGCCGCCGTTCTCGAAGACCAGGTGCGCCGGCAGCCACACCATGTCGCGCAGGTCTTCCGGCGGCTCCAGCCGGACCTGCGCCAGGCGCGCGAACGGCACCCAGTAGTAGCGTCCGTTGACGAAGGCCTCCAGCACCGGGCCCAGGCGCATGTCGGCATCGGCCAGCCATTGGAAAGCCTCGCCGTCGATGGTGCCGGGACTCTCCGGCGCGGCATCGAAGGCACGCAGGCGCAGGTCCTCGGCCATGTCGGCCTCGCCCGCGCCGTGGCGCAGCAGCGATTCGATGAGCAGGGCGAGCCACGGGTCCGGCTCGCCGAAAATCATGGGCGTGCGCCGGCCGGCGAACACGTCGACGCGCAGGCTCTCGCAGCGGATCGCGTCGCCGTAGACCTGCTTCATCGGCACCGCCAGCGCGTCCATCTCGGCGGCCACCGTCAACTGGTTGAGCGCACGCTCCCACTGGCCGACCACGCACAGCAGCTGCGCCATGAACACGCGCAGCTTCGCATCGGCCGGCCGGGCGCGGATCTCGTCGGTGAGGGCCTTGAGCGCGCCGGCCGGATCGGCCGCCTGGAGCAGTTCTGCGGAAAGGGTCATGGCGGGCCTTTGCAAAGCGACGACAACGCGCCGTGCGCACTGCGCGCGAGGCGGTGGCGCATGAGCGTTGTCGACGAGGAAAAAGCTTACGCATGCCGGTAGTCCGCCGCATCTGCCGGGCGACGTATGCCAGGGGATAGGCGCAGCGGGCGGCCCGATGCGCAAAAGGCCCGTCGATGCGTCAGAATGCGCCCGTGCCAAAGCGTGGCCCCACGGCCCCGACGACGGCATCGAGCGTCTACTTTTTGTAATCGGAAAGGCTAACTTCTCATGTCTCTCGATACTCGACTCTTCCCGCAACGGCCGCTCGCCGCGACCTGGTACGGTCGGCTGTCCGCCCTGACCCTGTCGCTGGCCGTAGCCGTCCCGATGGCGCATGCCCAGGAGGCAGCCAAATCGGCGACCGACGCGACCAAGGCCGCGAACGCGCAACTGCTGCAGGAGCTGCCGTTCAACGACAAGACCTCGTTCGAGCTGGCGCACAAGGGCTTCATCGCGCCGCTGCCCCAGGAGGCGATCAAGGGTGCCAGCGGCAACGCCATCTGGGACCCGGCCAAGTACGGCTTCATCAAGGAAGACGTGGCGGCACCCGACACCGTCAACCCCAGCCTTTGGCGGCAGTCGCAGCTGATCAACATCTCGGGCCTTTTCAAGGTCACCGAGGGCCTCTATCAGGTGCGCAACTACGACCTGTCGAACATGACCATCGTGGAAGGCAAGGAGGGCCTGACCATCATGGACCCGCTGATCTCCGCCGAGACGGCCAAGGCAGCGCTGGACCTCTACTTTCAGCACCGGCCGAAGAAGCCGGTGGTGGCCGTGATCTACACGCATAGCCACGTCGATCACTACGGCGGCGTGCGCGGCGTGGTGGATGAAGCCGACGTGAAGGCCGGCAAGGTGAAGATCTATGCACCCGCCGGCTTCCTCGAGGCCGCGGTCGCCGAGAACGTGATGGCCGGCACGGCGATGAGCCGCCGCGCGAGCTACATGTACGGCAACCTGCTGCCGCCCAGTGCCACAGGCCAGGTCGGCGCGGGCCTGGGCACCACCACGTCGGCCGGCACGGTGACGCTGATTCCGCCCACCGACATCATCGGCAAGACCGGCGAGACGCGCGTCATCGACGGACTGAACTACACCTTCCTGTACGCGCCGGGCAGCGAGGCGCCGGCCGAGTTTCTGTTCTACATCAAGGAGCTGCGTGCCCTCAACACGGCCGAAGACGCGACCCACACGCTGCACAACACCTATTCGCTGCGCGGCGCCAAGATCCGCGAGCCGCTGCCGTGGTCGAAATACCTCAACGAGGCGGTCAGCCTCTGGGGCGAGGACGTGCAGGTGATGTACGCCATGCACCACTGGCCGGTGTGGGGCAACAAGCAGGTCAACGATCACCTGGCCCAGCAGCGCGACATGTACCGCTTCATCAACGACGAGACCCTGCGCATGACCAACCAGGGCTACACGATGACGGAGATCGCCGAGCGATTCAAGCTTCCCAAGGAGATTGCCAGCAACTTCTCCAACCGCGGCTACTACGGTTCGGTCAGCCACGACGTGAAGGCCACCTATGTGCTCTACATGGGCTGGTTCACCGGCAACCCGGCCACGCTCAACGAGCTGACGCCGGAGGACTCGGCCAAGCGCTACGTCGAGATGATGGGCGGCGTCGACGCCGTCATCAAGAAGGCCAAGGAGTACTACGACAAGGGTGATTTCCGGTGGGTGGCGCAGGTCATGAACCACGCCGTGTTCGCCGATCCGGGCAACCAGGCAGCCAAGAACCTGGAGGCGGACGCGCTGGAACAACTGGGCTACCAGGCCGAGAGCGGCCCGTGGCGCAACTTCTACCTCACCGGCGCCAAGGAACTGCGCGACGGCGTGAAGAAGCTGCCCACGCCCGACACGGCCAGCCCGGACACCGTGCGCGCGATGAGCCTGGACCTGTTCTTCGACTACCTGGGGATGCGGCTCAACAGCGAGAAGGCGGAAGGCAAGCGCATCAACCTGAACCTGGACTTCACCGACCTCAAGCAGAAGTACGCGCTGGAGATGGTGCACGGTGTGCTCAACCACACCGAGGGCCGCACGCTGTCGAATGCCGATGCGAGCCTGACGCTGACACGCGACGTGCTCAACAAGATCATGCTCAAGCAGACGACGCTCAAGGACGCGATCTCGTCCGGCGACGTGAAGGTCCAGGGCAACGAGGGCAAGCTGGAAGAACTGATGTCCTACATGGACAACTTCGACTTCTGGTTCAACATCGTAACGCCCTGACGCTCGTTGCGCCCCGAGCGGCGAAGGCAGCCCGCGCAGGCGGCGCTGCCGGGCCCGCCTAGGGCTGCGTCAACGTGCAGGTCCGCACCGCACCGCGCAACCCCGTCTTCTGCTGCGGCGCCGAGCGGATCTCCAGCTTGCGCGGGGTGAAGCAGATGATCTCGCAAGGCCGGCGCGGGTTGCCGCCGGTGAGCACCGCCTGCGTGGTGATGCGCGCGTTCTCCAGCACGAATTCCAGCATCGGCTGCTGGTCCTTGGAGCTGTCGCCGCTGGCCTTGAACACGGAGATCTGCACCTTCAGGTCGTTCTCCTGGTTCTTCAGCAGGCTGGCGATGGTGGCGGTGGCCGCGTCGCACGCGCGCACGACCATGATCGTGCTCATGCGCACCTGGCCCTTGACGGTGCCCGGCGGGGTCTGCACGGAAGCCACGTAGCTGTAGCCGCCGATCTGCATGCGCTGCTTGCCGTCCTCGAAGGCGCGACTGGATTCGCCCTCGACCGCGCTGCCCTTGCTCTCGATCAGCATCAGGTAGTCGTTGCCCGTCTCGTCCGACATGTGGTCCAGCAGGCGTTGCGCCTCGCCGGGGTCCAGCTGTCCATCCGTGTTCCAGTTCATGGCGTGCTCCGTGTTTGGTGGGTCGGTCATCTCGATCGGTCGGGTGCCTGTGCCGCCGGCTCATCGCGCGCCGGCGGGCCAGGCGGCCAGCGCGCCGTACAGCTGGCGCCGCGCATCGCGCGGCTCGGTCTGCGGCGCGCCACGCAACCGCAGGCTGGACAGCGGCGCCTCCGGCGCAGCCGCGCCGAACAGGCGCGGCGCGGAAAAAGGCGCGGCCGGCGCGGCCACCACCAGCAGGCGGCCGCCACGCGCCGGGTCCAGCCAAGGCAGCTCGAAGCGCTGCAGCGCCGGCCGCTCGCGGCTGCCGCGCTCGAAGCGGTTGGTCTCGCTGATGGCCGGCGGGTACACCTGGCGGATCGCGCCGCCGGCGTCGATGCCGACCACCACCAGGTCCAGCGACTGGCCGCTGGCATTGCGCACCGCCAGGCTGGCCCGCTCGCCGGGCCCGAGCGGCGCGCCGCCGGCCGCCTCGGCCGGCTGGCTGCGCAGCAGCTGGCTGCCGGCCCACACCTCGATGGTGGCGTCGAAACCGTCCAGCCGCCCGCCCTGCGCCAGCCGCTGCAGGTGGCCGAGCCACTTGAGTTCGGCCAGCGCCTGAAGGTAGGTGCGCAGCGCGTCCTCGTCCGCCAGCGGCGCGCCCTGCTCATTCAGTAGCGCGGCCAGGTCCGGCGAGACGATGCGCACCTGCGCGCCATCGCCCGCGCGGGCGAGCACCACGTCGGCCGCTTCGCCGCCGCGCACGGCACGGATCGCCGCCGGCCAGGCCAGGCTGATCGCCGCCGGCAGCGCCACGCCGCCGCCCACCCGCAACTGCGCCGAGGGCGATTCGGCCACCGGCACCACGCTCCATAGCGCGTCGTCGCTGAGCTCGGCCAGCGCCGGCGGCACCGGCAATTGCGCACTGCCGATGTCGACATCCGCCAGTGCGACGGTGGCGGTGCGCTGCGCGCCGCCGTCCAGCGTGGCCAGGACCCGCACCGGCTGGCCGGCCTCCAGCCCATCGAGCCGACCCGCCGAGACCGCCAGTTGCGCACCGACGCGCCGCGCCGGCCAGGCTGGCCGCGTGGTCAGCGGCGTCGGCGCGGCGCCGTACAGCGGCAGGTCGAGGTTGCCCTCGGCCACCGGCGACGGCAGTTCGCGCGTAGGAAAGCGCGGTGCCAGCTCGCCGATCACCGGCGCCTGGAGCGACACCACCTGGTTGTAGAGGTCGCGGAAAGTGGCCGGGCGGCGCGCCATCGCCTGTGCGACCGCCCAGGTCAGCAGGCCTTGCTGTCGGGCCGCGCGATCGCCGCGCGGCAGGCGCAGCTCGGGCGTCACCTGGTGGCTTTCCGATGCGAAGAAGGCGACGTAGCGCGCCCGCGGCACCGGCGGCCAGGGCGGCGGCGCCAGGTCGGCCGGCAGCGGCGTGCCGGCCGGCGCCTGCGCCAGCTGGTCGAGGCGGATGCCGCGAAAACGCACCGGGTCGTCCACGTCGTCGATGTCGGCATCGGCCGTGCCGGACGACAGGCCGCGCGCACCACGCGTCATGGACGTGGCCGCGCAGGTGTCGAACACCGACCACACGAACACGCCACGCGCCAGAAAGGCGCGGATCCAGCCGTCGACGTCGACGTCGCGCAGCCCGCCTGCCAGCGGCATGTCGCCGCCACCGGGGGGCAGCAGCGCGTCGCGCGCCAGGAAGTTCTCGGCCAGGCCGTCGGGCTCCGCGTAAGCCTTGGCGCGGTCGCGCACGCGCGTGCCATGGCCGGAGAAATACAGCAGCACGAAGTCGCCGCTGCCCGAACGGGCGAGCAGGTCGGCCAGGGCATCGTGGATGGCGCGCGAATCCGGCAGTGCCGCGCCGGCGACGCCGTCGGCCAGCACGGCGATCTCGCCCGGTGCGAAGCCCTGCCGCTGCAGCGCGTCGCGCATCAGGACCACGTCGTTGCGCGGCGCCTGCAGCCAAAGCGACGGGCTCTGGTTGGCCAGCTCCGACACGCCCACCAGCAGCGCGCGCCGCGCTGCATGCGCCGCCTGCATCTGGCCGCCGGCCAGGAGCACGGCCGCGCCCAGCAGCAGGGCCTTCATCCAGCGGGGCGGCAGCGGCAGCGCGTGCATGAGGTATTCCCGTTCCGTCGTGTCAGGGCGGCCCGACCGCGCCGACCAGCGGCGAGGCGGCCAGTGCGGCGCGGCTGGCCGTCACGTCGGGCACGCGCAGGTACCAGGTGCCGCGCGCATCCGGCCCGGCCACCACTTCGGCCTGCAGCGATTGCAGCAGGCGTTGCACGTCCTCCATGCGCACGTCCGGACGGAAGCTGAGCGCCAGGTCGGCGGTGGGCGCGTCGGACGCGGCCTCGGGCAGTCCGCGAAAGCGCAGCTCGTCGTCCGCATCGCCGGTGCCACCAGGCAGCACGAGGTTCTGCACGACGACCACCAGGGCCAGCAGCGCGAAGGCGGGCCGCACCCAGCCGTCGGCGCCCAGCCAGCGCCGCAGGCGCAGCCATGGGCCGTCGTTCGCCGCGCGCGGTGGCGGCGCCGCGGCCGGGGTCGGGTCTGCCGCGCGGTCCACGGCCGGAGCCGCCGCGCCGCTGACCGGGTCGGCGTGGCGTGCCGGCCCGGCACCAGCGGCCACATCCGGCCCGGCCAGGCGCCGGCTGGCGGCGGCCAGGCGCGACGCGGCGTCGCGATAGAGCTGCTGGTACCCGCGGCGTTCGTCGTCCACTGCGAGCGGGGTGCCGCTGAGCACGCTGAACGCGCCGCCGCCGGTCGTCCGTAGGGCGATGCGGCCGGGCTCGGACGCGATATCCGGCACGTGGCCGGCCGCATGCTCGTCGTGCACCGCGCGGACGGCGGCCAGCCGCGTGGCCGAAAGCTCGCCCTGCACCCGCGCCAGCCACTGCGGCGCGGGCATCAGGGTCACCGGGTTCCAGGCCTGGATCATGCCGAACAGCGGCTCGAAGGGTTCATCGGCGGGCTCGAGCAGCACGTCGTGCGCACTGGCCCAGTCGGCCTCGCCGGCGGCCATGAAGCCGTGCCACTCGCCGCCCGGCGCCTGGTGGTCGAGCAGAACGCCCAGCAAGCGGCCCTCCAGCAACACGCTGACCAGCCGCCCTGGTGTCCAGCGCGCGCCGAACGCCCGCGCGGCCAGCGCCTCGCGTCGGCGTGCCAGTTCGGTCAGCGGCAGCAGCAGGTCGGCCGGCATCACCCCGCGCGCCGCCGCGGCGTCCGCATCGCCGCCGGCCATCCGCACCGGCTCGCCCCCCGGCACCGGCGACGCCGGTTCCAGCTGGCTCCGAATGAGATGAAGCGGTGGCCATAGTTCGATGGGCATACTCAGTCCTGTGGTGATGCGGCGCTATATGCAAGACGCCTCAGCCCCCAGGATTTTGAAGACCCGCAGGATCGCCGACATGTTGTCCGGCGCGATGGCGATGCCCAGCGTGCCCTGGATCCAACCGCCCAGCGCGGTCCGCGCATAGTCGGCCGGCAGGGCCTCGCGCCGGTGCACCAGGCCCAGCCGCCCGGCGCGGTAGTGGTACGAAGCGATCGCATGGCGCGCGGCCACGCCCGACAGTCCGCCGGGCGCTTCCTGGCCGAAGCCCTCGCACAGCAGCAGCCGCTCGGGCTCGCCCAGGCCGGCGATGAAGCGACGTGCCGCCTGCTGCACCGCCTGGTCCGACAGGCCGTGTTCGGCCAGGCTGTCGTCCGCCGGGCCCGACTGGCTGCCCAGTTGCGTCTCGAGCTGCGCCTCGCTGACCTGGTCGCCGATCGACAGGCGGCGGCGGAAGCTGCTGGCGCGAGTGCAGTCGATCAGGTAGCGGCGGAAGTACGCGCACAGGGCGTAGGCCGTGGACGGCGCGCTACGCGCGCCTTCGCCGTCGGCCTCGCCAGGCTCGGCGCCGAGCTCGTCCGCATCGGCATCCAGCCGCAGCACCTTGACGTAGATGAACTGCGCCACCAGTTCCTGCCGCCCCTCGCCCAGCACCTTGAGTTCGGGCGGGTTGCAGGTGCGCAGCGCCTCGCCCACGATGCGGTACATGCGCCCCATCTCGTCGGGCGACAGCTGCTGCCGGCGCCGCCACAGGCGGACCAGTTCGGTGCTTTCGTCGAGGGACAGGGTGTCTTGCATGGGATCAGCGGCACGGCGCCGGACTCAGTCGTCGACGCACAGGCCCTCCTCCTCGACCAGGCATTGCGGCAGGCTGGCGCCAGCCGCGCCGCCGCGGGTGCGGATACCGCCGGCCGCAGCCGCGGCCACCGGCAGTCCGCGCGGCAGCAGGATCCACAGCTGTCCGCGCTCCTTCATGCGCCGCGCCTGCGCGGCGGCCTGGGTGCCGTTGCCGAAGAAGTAGTCGGCCCGCACCGCGCCACGGATGGCGCCGCCGGTGTCCTGCGCCACCGTCAGGCGCTGCATGGGCTTGTTGCCGACCGGCTCCTTCGTGGAGATGTACACCGGGTAGCCCAGCGGGGTGGCGCGCGGGTCCACCGCGATCGAGCGTCCGGGCTCCAGCGGCACGCCGAACGCGCCGACCGGACCGCCGGCGCCCGACTGGGCTTCCTTGAAGAAGACGTAGCTGGGGTCCTGGATGCCGCTGCCGGCGGCCGCGGCCGTGGTGCGCTGCCCCGGCACCGCCACCGCGCCCATCACCGCCGGACGGGCCAGCGTGAAGCCGCGCACCCGCACGCTGCCGGTGTCGGTGTCCCCGGCCTGGAAGTCGTCGTCATCATCGTCCAGCACCAGTTCGACCGCACCGCCGCGGGTGCGCACCGCGGTCTTGCTCTTGCCCTTGGTGTTCTTCGCCAGCGTGGGGCGGAAGGGCTGGCCGTTCTGTTCGGCATACGAGACGCGGATCACCTCGCCGTCCTTCAGGCGGATGCGGCCCGAGCCCTGGATCTGCATCTCGTACAGCGCCATCGCGTTGTCGACGAAGGCCAGCACCTTGGCATTGGGCGCGCCGCGCGCCTCGATCTCCTGGCGCGTGAAGTAGGGCAACAGGCGTCGACCCTCGGCGCGCAGGCGGACCTTGCGGTCGAGCGTGTCGCGGGTCACGTCCGCGAGCTCCAGCACATAGATGCCGGGGGCGTTCAGGTCGCGTGTCGACAGGCCGGCCTGCGGGATCACCTGGTTGCCCTGCAGCCGCGCCGGCACGTTGCTGGCGCCGGCGGGAATCTTGCGCGCGTCCAGGAACAGCATGTCCTGCGGCTGGCCGTACACCGGGTAGATGAACGGCGGCGCGTAACTGCGGCTGCCGGTGATCTCGGGCTCGAAGTAGCCGGTGACCACGCCGTCGGTGCGGCGGTCGTCGTCGCGGATCTGGTAGGCCGAGAACTCGGATTCGAAGAAGCTGCGGATGGCGGCGTCGTTCTTGACGTCCACTCCGCGCGCGCGCCCGCAGATGCTGCGCCACGCCTCGCCGCGCCGGTTGAGCACCTGGCAACTGGTCAGAAAGGCCGGCCAGGTCTCGGAGAAATCGTCCTGCACCCAACCGGGCAGCTTGTCGTAGCCGACCGACGTGTAGGTGGCCACGCTGGTCGAGAAGGTGCGCGACTGGCCGGCCACGCTGGCGCCGGGCCCGGCCGAGGCGCTCGCGGCCGGGCGCGCGGGCGCGCTGCCGTCCAGGCTGATGGGTGCCGGCGCGGTTGTGGTAGTGCCGGCGTCGGACGCGCCGGGCGCCGGCATCCCGGCGCACCCGGCCAGGCCGGCCAGCAGCGCGGCCAGTGCGGCCCGCCGGACGGCGGAAGCGGCTGCTGGCGGCGGGGGATGGCTGTTCATGTGAGACCTCCTTGTCGAAACCGAAGGCCGCCCGCAAGGCCGGCCTTCACCTGGCGCAGACGATTACTTCTCGACGATCTTGAATCGACCAACGCCATAGGCATCCCGGCAGGGGGCGCCGGGCGCACAGACCGCCTGCCCGAGCAGCGGCGCCGGGCCGGTGCCGCGCGCGGCCTCCAGCGCCGCCAGGGCGGGCAACGGAAACTGGGGAAACACACCGTCGGTGAGCACGCCGGTGTCGGAGAAATCGCGCTCGTGCTCGCTCACCAGCACGGCAAACTCATTGGTGCCGGGTGGGCCGCCCGAGTTCATGGGCCAGGAGGCACGCGGCAACGCGAGGGGCGTGTTCGGCGTGATCTTGTTGTACTTGTCCAGCAGGTTCGGGAACAGCAGGAACATCTCGTTGCCCGAGGACAGCAGGAACACGTAGACGAAGCCCGCGCGGTTGCTGCGCACCTCGAAGCCGAGTGCGTCCTTGCCGATGCTCACCACTGGCTTGGCGGACCGGGCCGTCACCTCGAACCCGGCGCTGGCACCACGCGCGAGCGACTGCAGCGATTCGAGCGGGGTCACCGCACGTGGCGCAACGGGTGGCGGCGGCTGTGATGCCGGCGCCGGCGCGGCGGGCGGCGCGGCCTGCGCAACCGGGTTATCCGCCGGTGCGTGCGGCGCGGAAGCCGCCTCCAGGGCGGGCGTCGGCACGGCGGGTGCCGCGTCCGGCGCCGCTGTCCCGACAGCTCCCGTGCCGGGAGCCCCGGCGGCAGGGGCCTGTTCCGTCACGGGTGGCGGCGCGCCGTCGCCGCGCTGCTGCAGCCACCACCAGGCGCCTCCGCCAATGCCGAACAGCGCGAGAACGCCCATCGCGACCAGGCTGCGTGCGCGCCTCGGGGCCGCACCGGCGGTCCTGGCGCCGTCGCCGGCAACGCCCGCCGGCGGTGGGCCGGGCCGGATCAATGTTCGGTCATCGTCAACTTCCGCCGCCGCGCGGCGCGCGCCGGACCCGCTTTCCAGCCCCAGGAGGCCGCGCAGTTCGGCCATGGACTGCGGACGCGACTGCGGACGCACACCCAGCCCAGCATCGATCGCCGACAGCAGGCGCGCGCTGTAGAGCGAGCGCAGCCCGTCGTCGGCGGCCAGCGGCAGGTAGCTGTCAATGAGCATGCGCGCCACCGAGGGCGGCGGCGGCCGGCCGGTCACGGCCACGTGCATCACTGCCGCCAGCGCGTACACGTCGGTCCAGGCGCCCTGCGCCATGTCGGGCATCTCGGCGTACTGCTCCACTGGCGCGTAGCCCGGCTTCAGGATGACGGTGATGGCCTGCGTCTTGTCGGTGATCACGCGGCGGGCCGCGCCGAAGTCCAGCAGCACCGGGCGGCCGGAGTCCTCCAGGAGGATGATGTTGTCCGGCGCGATGTCGCGGTGATAGCAGTTGGCCGCGTGCATGACAGCCAGCGCCTGCGTCACGCCGTCCAGGATGTCCATCAGCCAGGCTTCGGGCACGCCGCCATCGCGCCGCCCGCCCAGCGCCTGGCGCAGGGTCTGGCCGCGGTAGAACGGCATGGCCATGTAGGCGGTGCCCTTTTCCTGCCAGAAGCGCAGCACCTTCAGCAGCGAGGGATGGTCGAACTGCGCCAGCAGCCGCGCCTCGTTGATGAAGCTGCGCATGCCCAGGTCGAAGGTCTCGCGGGTGCGCTCGGACAGCGGCATCACCGTGCCGTCGCCCTGACGGGTGGACAGCGACACTGGCAGGTATTCCTTGATGGCGACCACGCGCTCGAGGTCGGTGTCCCAGGCCTCGTAGACCACGCCGAAACCGCCTTGCCCGACCACCCGGGTCACCTCGAATTCGGCCAGGCGGCTGCCCACGGGCAGCAGGCCGGCACCGTCCTGCGCCGGGGCGGGCGCGCCGGCGATGCGCGTCGCGTCCGTTTCGTCGTGCGGGAATGGGCCGTCGTGCATGGCCGGTTCCGCTATTGGTCCGCCACGTCGCCGGCCGGAAAGCCGAACAGCGCGTCGAATTGCTCGTCCTGCGGCAGGCCCAGGGTGCTCATGCCCTGGCCGCCGCGCGCCGCCGGATCGGTGAACCACAGCGACTGGCCGAACTCGGGCAGGGCCAGCCCGATCGGCTCGCCCGCGTCCTGCGCGCCATCGTCGCCGCCCTCGCCATCGGCCGCGCCGCCCGGCAATGGCGGTTCGCCCGGGGCCGCGCCTGTGCCCGCACCGTCGCCGAAGCGCTGGAGCAGCAGCGCGTCGAAGCGCAGCGCATCCAGGTCCTGCTCCAACCCGTCGATCGCGCATTGCGCGGCCCGCTCCAACCAGCGGCGCGCATGGGCCAGCCGTTGCCCATGCAGCCTGGCCGGCATCGGCTCCATCGCATCCGCCACGGTAAACGGGAAGTAGCGGCCCACCGCATCGACCGACGGCATCAGCACGCCCATCCAGGCGCCCGTGCCGATCACGCCGTCGCCCAGCACGAAGCACCACAGCGGCGCCGACAGATAGCGCTCGTTCCAGTCGGCACGGCGTCCCCGCAGTTGCAGCAATCCGGCCTGCAGCCAATGGTCCCAGGCATGGCGAAACTCGTCCGGCAGCCGCCGGTGGGCGAAGTCGCCCATGCCCGGCAGCTTGCCCCACCATCCGGGCAACGGATGCGCCTCGACGCGAGGGGGCGATTGACGTCGGGAGCGGGTCATAGCCCCTCTGGACAGTTGAACTCGCGCAGTTCCTTCAGGCGTATCGGGTGCTGCACGCTGTTGGTGGTCACCTCGAAGCGGGCGCGCCGCGCGCCGACCTGGAAGGTGACGAAGAACTTCTCGGGCGCGTCGCCGGCTTCGAGCTGGCCGTCGTCGAGCAGGCGAAACAGCGCCCACGGCCCGTCGGTGGTGGCGCCGGACGGCCCCGACGCGGACGGCGGGCTCAGCTCCAGCCGGACCTGGTTGCTGCCCTTCGGGCCGGGCCACTGCACCGCCATCGGCACCACCGGGCCGTGCGCGTACTTCACCAGTTGCCCGTCCACGTCGAGCACGAACTGCGAGATGCCGGCGTCCATCTCCATCGGGCGGAAGTCCAGCCGCATCGACGGGCCGCGCCCGCCGCCGCGGAAGAAGATGTCCTTGATGCGCGCGGCCCGCTCGAACTGCGCCAGCGCCTGCGTGGTGACGCCGGCACGTTCTGCGACCGGCTTGTAGCGCCACGGCCGCGTGCTGGTGTCCACCAGCGGTGCCAGCCGCTTCTGGAAGAACTCGTCCATCAGCCCGCCGGGGCCGAAGAACTGGCCGAAGTCCTCCGGCAGCACGTCGCGCTTGGACTTGAGCACGAACGGGTAGCGGCCGGCGATGGCGCGCTGGCAGAACTCGGCCACCGGCTTCAGGTCCTGGTTGAGGTTGCCGCGCTCGGCCACGCTGGCCTGCGTGGCACCGGCCTGGCTCAGGTCCTTGATCATGGAGCGCGCCGGCTCGGGCAGGCGGGCCGCGTCCGACTTGAGCTTGCCCGCCACGTCGCCCGGCGGCGGCGAGCTGCGCGCCTTGACCGCGGTGTCCACCGCCGTCAGGTAGACGTACACCTCGTTGAACAGCTTGAGCGCCTCGTCGAGCGGCGCCGGCGCGCCGGGCGCAGCCGGCGTCACCAGCCGGCGCAGCGGCTCGAAGTGGTCGTCCACGATGCTCTCGATGCGCTTGCCCGGCAGCGCCGCCCCCGAGCCGCCGCCGGGCGCCCCGCCGAGCAGCGCCTCCAGGCTCTGGCGCGCGCCGCGCACGGTCTCGGTGGCCTTGCTGACCACGTCCTTGTTGTCCGGCGGGATCAGGGTTGTCTCCTTGACCACGCCGCGCAGGAAGCCGGCCAGCGGCGAGACCGCACCCGACAGGATGCGCGCCTCCTCGATGCTCTTGTCCAGGCTCGGCGCGCGGATGAGCCGCACGTCGGCCAGGAAGGCGTCCCACACCTTCACGTATTCCTGCAGATACAGGCGCCGCACCCGATCGGTCAGCGCGTCCAGCGCACCGGCCTCGCGCAGTCGCTCGGCGGTGCCGCCCTGCTGGCCGAGCACCCACGGGTCCTCCTGCGACAGCAGCGTGGTCACGACCAGCACCTCGCGCTGGAACCGCTTGTGATAGCCGTCGAAGGTGAACAGCCCGGGCACGCCCTCGGTCAGCGGCTTGCCGCTGATGCGCTCGAACACCAGCGGCGCGGACGGCCCGGCCGCGCCGGCCACCGTGAAGGGCGCCACGTCCTGGCCCAGGCGCTGGCGCTTGAGCCGGCTGAACACGCGTTGCTCGAGCGGGTAGCTGGCCAGCAGCGCGCGCACGTTGCGCACCAGCGCCTCGTCGGTCGGCAGCGGCGAGCGCGGCGGGCCCTGCGCGATCAGCAGGTCGAGCTGGTCCTCCAGCAAGCGGCGCTGGTCCTCGGAGACGCCGCGGTCCAGATTGCGCGACCAGTCCAGCGTGACCCAGGCCTTGAGCGCGTCGCCGTCGAAATGCTCGGGCTGGTGCAGCATCAGGTAGGCCTTGAGCGCTTCGTAGGTGAACTCCAGGTTGTCCTTCTGCGCCAGCCGCAACTGGTCCTCGACGCGCTTGGCGATCTGCGGCAGGAAGGCCTCGTTCAATGCCCGCTGGTGCGCCAGCATGGCGGCGGCGTCGAGCTTGTCGCCCTGGTACAGGCCCAGCGTCATGCCCAGCGGCGGATCGCCCTCGCGGTTGGCGGGCGTGCGCCAGATGTTGCGCAGGCCTTGAAGCAGCGGCGCCACCTGCACCAGGTTGCTCGCGGTCCTGGGCAGGGCCGCCAGCGTCTCGCGCGCCGGCGCCACGCGCGCCTGCACCGAGGCGAGGTAGTCCAGGTTGCGCCATCCGCTCCAGCCCCAGGCGGCCAGCAGCCCGAGGGTGAGCAGTGCCATCGCCGAGACCGCGGCAAGGCGCAGCACGTGGCGCTTGCGCTCGAGCTTCACGTCGGCGCCGGCCAGGTTCTGCTCCGGGAAGACCACCTGCCGCAGCAGCGTGGTGATGAAGTAGCTGCGCCCGTTGTTCTGCTGGGGCGGCAGCGTCGCCCGCTCCAGCCCAAAGCCGCGCGCCATGCCGCCCATGACGCGATCGATCGGGCTGCCCTCCTGCGTGCCGCTGGTGAAGTAGACACCGCGCACCCAGGGCGTGCGGGCGAAGCGCGAGGCGGTGAAGACCTGCTCGAGCAGGTCCGACACCAGCGGGCCGATGGCGCCGAACTGCGCCGGAAAGCCGAAGATGGCCGCACGCCGCGCGCCGTCGGTCTCGCGCTGCATGCGCGCGATCAGGCCGTCGTTGATGCGCTGGTGCAGCAACGCGAACTCGCGGCCGAAGGCCGCGCCCATTGCCTGCTGCGCCTGCTGCGCGACCTGCTCGCCCTCGGCCAGGCCCAGGGTAAAGCCGAACACCTGCGCGCGCTGCTCCTTGTTCAGGTCGTCGAAGTAGTCGGTGAAGCCATACAGCAGGTCGGTCTTGGTGACCAGCACGTACACCGGCAGACGGGTCGCCAGCTGCGCATCGAGCTCCAGCAGGCGTGCGCGCAACGCGGCCGCCAGGCTGGCGCGTTGCTCCGGCCCCTGGGTCAGCAGGTCGCCTGCGCTGATGCTGAGGAACACGCCGTTGAGCGGGCGGCGCGGGCGCACTTTCTTGAGCAGCCCCAGGAAGCCGTCCCATGCGCCCTTGTCCTCGGCCTGGTGGCTGTCCTGCGTGGTGTAGCGCCCGGCGGTGTCGATGAGCACCGCGTCGTCGGTGAACCACCAGTCGCAGTTGCGCGTGCCACCGACGCCACGGATGGCGCCGGGGCCGAACTTTTCGGCCAGCGGAAACGACAGGCCCGAGTTGATGAGCGCCGTGGTCTTGCCCGCGCCCGGCGCGCCGATGAACACATACCACGGCAGGTCGTACAGGTAGCTGCCGCCGGAAAGCGACAGCCAATCGCGCCAACCCGGCTTGCGGCCGGCCGCCGACAGGCGCATCTGGCGCAGGGTGGCCACCGCCTGGGTGAAGCGCTCGTCGAGCATCTTCTGCTCGGCGCTGAGTGGCTCGGCCGGCCGCGCGGGCGGCGCCTGCATCAGCGTGTCGCCGAGTTGCCGGCTGGCGCTGCGCGTGCGCAGCCGGCGCCACAGCGCGCGCAGCACCACCAGCGCCACGATCACGCCGATCGTGATGCCACGGGCCATCTCGCCCTGCAGTGGCGCTCGCTCGCCGACGCGGATCAGCGGACCGACCCACCAGACCAGCAACCCCAGCACCAACAGCGCCAGCAGCATGAGCAGCAGCGGATGGAAGACGGCGCGCAGCAGCTTCTTCATCATCGCTTCGGCTCCGGCGGCTGGGCCGCGACGCGCTCGGGCGGCGTCAGCAGCACGATCTCGACACGGCGGTTCCTGGCGCGGTCGGCCGGCGTGTCGTTGGGCGCGACGGGCTCGGCATCGGCCCGGCCCTCGGCGCGCATGCGCGACGGTTCGACCCGGCTCGACAAGGCGCCCTTGACAGCGTCGGCGCGCGCCGCCGACAGGTGCCAGTTGGAGGGATAGCGCATCGAGCGGATCGGCACGTTGTCGGAATGGCCGGTGATGAGCACCTCGCCCGGCACCTCGGCCAGCGCATCGCCGATGCGCGCCAGCACCGGCATCACGGCCGGCCGCGGCTCGGCGCTGCCGGAGCCGAAGAAGCTGTCGCCGCGCAGGCGCACGGTGCTGCGGTCGGCCTCGTCGGTCACGGTCACCAGGCCCTGCTTGACCTCGGCTTCCAGGAACTTCGCCAGCCGCGGCGCCTTTGCCGGGATCACCACGGCCGGCGGAGCGATCTGCAGTTGCGGCACGCGCAGCGCGGACACGTCGGCGTAGGTCTGGTCGGACCGGTTGTTGACCCACAGGCGCATGCCGAACCAGGCCAGCGCCAGCACCAGCAGGAACAGCGCGCCCACCACCCACAGGGGCAGCGTGTCGCGCAGCCGCACGCTGCCCGCGCCCGCGCCCTGCCAGTGCGCGGACAGCGCCGGCTCGGTCGCCGGCCGGTCCTTTGCGATCAGGTCGCCCAGCCGCTGGCGCACGTTGTCGAGTTGCGCACGGCCGTTGTCCAGCACGCGGTAGCGTCCCTCGAAGCCGAGCGCGAGCACGCAGTAGACGAGCTCGAGCAGGTCGCGATGCCGGGGCACGTCCTGCGCCAGCTTGGCCAGCAGCTGGAACACCTTCTCGCCGCCCCAGGCCTCGTTGTGGAACTGCACCAGCAGGCTCTGCTTGTTCCAGCCGCCCTGCGCGCCCCATGGCGTATTGGCCACCGCCTCATCGAGCGCCGTGCACAGCACGTAGCGCGCCGCCAGCACCGACTCGTTGCCGATGCCCGCGCGGCGCGCGTCCGCATCGAACTGGTTCACCGCATCGGCGGCCGAGGTGCGCAGCGTCGCCACGTCGCGCGGCTGCACCAGGTTGCGCAGCTTGCCGATCAGCACCAGCAGCCGCCCCGCCGCCGACACCAGCGGATTGACCAGCCCCAGCGCACTCATTTCCATCGGCAACGGCGCCGCCGCCGCACCGCCCTCCACCGTCGCCGCCGCCCCCGCAGGTTGGCGTGGCCGCGGCTTGATCACCGTGCGCTCGGCCTCCCCTGAAAACGGGTCAGGCGTGCTCACAACGCCTCCAAGAGACGAGGCGACGGCACCCGAGCCCCGTCGTCAGACCGGTTTGGGAACACCGCGGGACCGGCTCCGCCGGACCGCAGATGTTGCCCCCCTGGGGGGGTGCAGAAGCCACACGAAGTGGGCAAGGCTGGGGGGGGGTCATCTGACAGCCCAGAAAGAGAGCTCGAGCCCGGGGAAGTCCCCCGCCACATGCATCGCCATGCCGCCCGATTGCTCGAGCTGGCGCCACAGGTCGCTGTTGCGCGTCTCCAGCTCGAAGTAGCTGGCGCCCGTGTGGAACGGAATCTGGCGTGGCGCCACCGGCATCGCCGCCAGCGCAACGCCGGGCAGCGCCAGCGTGACCAGGTCGCGGATGCGCTCGACCGGTCCGATAGTGACCTGCGTCGGGAAGCGCGCGCGCAGCGCCTCGCCCGGCATCTGCGCATTGACGGCCAGCACGAAGGTGGCCTTGCGCTGCAGGTCCACGTCCTTGATGAGCGCAACGTGCACGTTGTTCTTGCGCTCGTGCAGGTCGATGCGGATGGCCGAGCGCTCGATCACCATCGAGAAGCTGCGCCGCAGATCGTCCATCAACGGGCGAAACGACAGCGCCAGGTCGTCATGCACGTACGGGCCGAAGCGCGCGGTGCGGCGCCCGTCGCGAAAGCTCGCGAGGTCGCCGGCCAGCGCCAGCGCATGCTCGAACAGGCGTTGCGGATGCAGCAGGCCAGGCTGCGCCAGGTGTGCGAACAGCGCCTCGTGGCGGTTGATGGTCTGCAGCATGAGGAAGTCGGCGATCTCGGCCACGCCGCCGGTGCCGCCGGCGGTGAGCGCGCCGGCCAGCTCGTCGCCGCGCTGGCGCAGCAGGCCCAGCAGTTCGTCCAGCCAACTGCGCGGCAACGCGTGCGCCGCCACGTCCAGCAGCGGCGGCACGAGGTTGCGGTCGAGCGTGACCTGGTTGTCCACGCGACGCTCCACCACGCGCGCGACGCGCAGCGTGGTCCAGGCATCGGTGGCGTCGCCGGCGCGCATCAGGCGGGTGTGCAGCGCGCCCAGCTGCAGCGTGGCGCTGCGTTCGCCGGCGGTGTTGGCATCGGGCACCTCCACTTCGAGCACGCGATGGCGCACCAAGTCCTCGTAGCCTTCCGCATCCGACTCGCGCGCACCGGCGCGACGCAGGGGCAATGCCAGCACGATGTCCTCGCTCTTGGCGGCACCGGCGATCTCCAGCGCCTCGGGCAGCGGGTCCACCGCCGGCATGTCGAACGGCGTGCCGTCGCCGAACACGCCGACGGCGCGCACCAGCGCGAGCTTGCCCAGCGCCAGCGCCGCGCTGTCTATCTCCAGTTCCGCGAAGCCTCGGCCGTGAGCAATGGTGCTGCGCAGCAACAGGTGGCGGGCATGGTCTGCATGGCGCTCGCTCTGCTGAAGGTGCTGGGGCTGCAACAGCATCCCCTCGCTCCACACCACTTTTGTTCGCCAGCTCATCCGCGCTCCGTCCTTCGGCAGGGGTGCCACAGACGCCGAGTTTCGGACCATTGCCGCGCCGGGCAAATCCGTCCTATGGACTAGCCATCGGCGCGACCCTAGCTCGAAGGTCCTAGTCTGCGTGCTGCGCGCCGGCCACGTTCCAGCCTGCTGCCACGCGGCTTACTTCCCGGCCGCGCGCTCGTCGCGGGTGGCGCTGCCGCCGGCGCCGCCGAGCATCTGCGCCTGTGCCTCGTACTCGCGTGCCAGACGCACCAGGCGCGCGTCGCGCGAGGCGGTGTCCACCCACTGGGCTTCCATCGCGCTCTGGCGCGCCAGCTGATAGGCCAACTCGGCGGCCGGCCGCAGCGACCCGTCGTCGGCGGCGACGAAGCCTGCAAGGTCATGCAATGACTTGAGCAGGGCGCGCTCGGCGTCGCCGGCCGGACCGGGCGCGCGACCGTAGCCGACAAGGAACTCCCGCACCTGTTGCTGGAACGCCGGCGAATAGCTGCGGCGCATGACGATCTGCGCATGCGGGATCAGCTCGGACTGCCACAGCACGCGCAGGCGCGCGGCCTCGGTCGGGAACTGCAGTCGAAAGCGCTCGAAGTCGGCGGTGTTGTTGGTGGCCACGTCGGCGTCGCCGTTGGCCACCGCCAGGGCGGTGTATTGGTGGGTGCCGACCAGCTCGCTGCGAAAACGCGTTTCCATCTGGATGTGGCGCGGCAGGAACAACTGCAGCTGGGGCACGATGAAGCCCGATACCGAGCGCCGCTCGCCGCGTGCCAGCCGCCACCGCTCGGGCTCGCCCAACAGCGCATCCAGCGATGCGGGGGCGTCGCCCTTGCGTGCCAGCAGCAGGGCGCGGTAGCCGGGCAGGCCGTCGTGCCGTGTGACCTGCGCCACCACCATCATTCCGTGCTGGGTGACGGCGTCCAGCGCCATGCGCCCGGACAGGAAAGCCATGTCGACCTCGTTGCGGCGGATCGCCTCCTCCAGCGCCCCGTACGAGGTGACCGACAGCACGCTCACCGGCCGGTCGATGGCACGGCTCAGGTCGGCCAGCACCGGCCCCCAGTCGTTGCGCGATTCGAAGGCGCCGCCCAGCGGCAGGATGCCGAAGCGCAGCGGCGATGCCATCACCACGCCGGAACCGCCCGGCGGCGCCTGCGGCACGCCGTCCTGGGCATGGACCTGCCACGGCAGGCCCGGCAGCAACAGCACGAGCAGCGCGATGATCCGGACAACGCGCGCCGCGCAGCCGACAATCCACGGCGCGGGCGGATGATCCCGGGTCGAGGACGCCGGCAGTCGGGCCGGCAGGCGATTCGCGAAACGGACAGGCGTCATCGGTGTTCCAGATACGGCGACGTGCAAGGCAGGCCCAATGTCGGATGGTCAAGCACCGGCGGCAGGCACACAATTAGATACCACTAACCACCTTCGGACGATGGCATCTTCTTCCAACGCGCCTGCCGCGGCCCCCACGCGACTGCTGCAACGCCTGCCGCGGCTGTCGCTGGCGCAGCAACTGGTGCTGCTGGCGGTGCTGCCCGCGGTGCTGGCCACCGCCGGCGCCATCCTCGTCCTGACGCGCCAGCACCTGGCCAACGTGACGGAGCTGATGCGCACCAGCGCGCAGGCGGTGGCGTTGCAGGTCGCGTCGCTGGCGCAGGGGCCGCTGGCCCAGATGGATCGACGGGCCCTGCTGCGCACGGTGCAGGCCGGCGCCTCGCAGCCGCATATCCACCAGGTTCAGATCCGCACCAGCGACGGCGAGATACTGGCCGACGCGCAGACGTCGGACATGCGGCGCGGCGAAGGCCTGAGCGTGTTCTCCCCCATTCCCGGCGACAACGGAACCCACCGCGGCATGGTGATGGTGGAGATCAGCCTGGACGAGGTGACCGTGGCGCGCAAGGCCGTGTTCCTCAATGTGCTGCTGGTGCTGGGCGCCATCCTGGCCGGGGTCGGCCTGGCTGGCTGGTGGGCGGCGCGCCGCATCAGCGCGCCGATCCGGCGCCTGGGCGAAGCGGTGGACCGGCTCGGCGCCGGCGAGGATGCCCAGGTGGCGGTGGCCGGCACCTCCGAGGTGCGGCGCCTGCAGCACGGCTTCAACCAGGCCGCCATGGCGCTGGCCGAAAGCCGGCGTTTGCTGCAAAGCCGCATCGGCGAAGCCACCGCCGAGCTGGCCCGCAAGAACCAGCAGCTCGAGGTCGCCAGCCAGGCCAAGACCCGGCTGCTGGCGGCCGCCAGCCACGATCTGCGCCAGCCGCTGCACGCGCTCACACTGTTCTCGGACGGACTGGCCAACGGCGAGACCGATCCAGTGCGCCTGGCGCGCATCGGCCACATCCGCGAGTGCGTGGATTCGCTGGACCGCCTGTTCTCCGAACTGCTCAACCTGTCCCAGCTCGATGCCGGCGTACTGCAGCCGCAGTGGTCCGACTTCCCGCTGGACCGCCTGTTCGACGAGATCAGCCGCAACTTCCGCAACGTGGCCGAGCAGCAGGGGCTGCGCCTGGTGGTGCGCAAGACCGACCTGTGGGTGCGTTGCGACTACGTGATGCTCTCGCGCATCCTCAACAACCTGGTGTCGAACTCGCTGCGCCACACGAGCGAGGGCGGCATCCTGGTCGGGGCGCGCCGGCGCGGCCGCGGCGTGCGCATCGAGGTGTGGGACACCGGCGTGGGCATCGCGCCGCAGCACCAGGCCCGCGTGTTCGAGGAGTTCTTCCAGATCGATCCGCAGCGCAAGAGCGGCTCGCCGCGCGGCATGGGGCTGGGACTGTCGACCGTCAAGCGGCTGACGGCGCTGCTCAACACGCGCGTCGAGCTCGGCTCGGTGCCCGGCCGCGGCACCCGCGTGCGGCTGCTGGTGCGCGCGGTCGAGCCGGTGACCGACGCGCATCCGTCCGATCCGGCCACGCTGGCGCCGGCGGACCCGGTGCCGAGCGACCTGGCCGGCGTGCGGGTGCTCGTGATCGACGACGAGCGCACCATCCTCGAAGGACTGCAGGTCGTGTTGACGAGCTGGGGCATGGAGGTCATGGCCGCGCAGTCGCGCGCCGAGGCGCTGGCCCTGGCCGACCAATGGGCGTCCCCGCCGGACGCGGTGGTCTCCGACCTGCTGCTGCAAGGCGGCGACAACGGGCTGGACGTGCTGGCCGCGCTGGAGAAGCACCCGCGCGGCATCGGCGCAGGCACGGCGCGGTTGCTGGTCACCGGCGAGACCAAGCCGGACCGCCTGCGCGAAGTGGCGCAAGCCGGCGTGATGGTGCTGTACAAGCCAGTGTCGCCGCGGGCACTGCGCCAGGCCATCGGCGCGCAGCTGGCGGCGCTGCGGGTGCCGGCCTGACCCGGATTCCGGGACGCGCGGGCACGTCTCATCCCCGTGAGCTATGCCGATCGACATAGCGCGCATGCAGGCGCGGCCGCCGCGCACGCGACATAAGCCCTCCGCCTTATCGCGCGAATTCAACCGCGTCCCTACAGTGCACGGATCCACACTGCCGTGAACTTTTTCATGCTTCTCGAACGCGCGCGAACCGTCGCCGTGGCCCTGCGGGGACTCGTCGCCGTGTCGTTGCTCATGACCGGCGTGCCGCCTGGCCTGGCGCAGGCGGCGTTGCCGCGCCTGACCGTGCTGACCGCCGGCGACGCGGCGGACGACGAGTTCGTGCAGCAGTTGCGCACGCTGCAGGAGCCGGGCGGCGAATTCCAGGTGGTTCGCCTGCGCGATGCCGGCAGCAACAGCGGCGCCTCCGCCGTCACGCTGGCCCCCGACAACGAGGACGGCCAGGAGGCCGCCAACGCCGGCGTGCGGACCCGGGGCCGGCCCGCCCTCGCCCCCATCCGGGCCGCAACCGCGTCCGGTGACGCGATGACGGTGGCCGTCGGTCCGGAGGCAGCGCGCTCGGCGGTCGAGCGCGAAAGCGCCGAACCGCTCCTGCTGGCCATGCTCAGCCAGCTCGAGTACGAGCAGCTCAAGTCCAGCCCCGATCTGCACCGCTCCGGCCGGCGCGTGGGCGTGCTGCTGCGCGATCCGCCCTTCGCCACACAACTGACGCTGATCGCGGCGGCGCTGCCGCAAGGCCGCCGGCTCGGCGTGTTGGCGGCAGCGCAGTCGCGGCCACTGGTCCAGGCGCTGGAGCAGGCCGCGGGTACCGCCTGGACGCTGAACGTGGCCGTGGCCGTCGACGTGCGAGCGATTGGCCCCGCGCTGCGCGACGTGCTCCCCGCCAGCGACGCCCTGCTGCTGCTGCCCGACGCCATCGGCGACGACGCGGCCGCCACCGCTGCGGTATTGCGCGCGGCCGCTGGCGCCGGGGTGCCGGTGTTCGGCGCCAGCGACGCCATGGTCCGCTCCGGTGCGCTGGCCACGGCGATCTGCGCACCGGCGCAAATGGCGCTGCAGGCGCAGGCGCTGGGCCGTCGGCTGGCGGCCGGTCCGGACGACACCATGCTGGTCGAAGCGGCTCGGCCCTCGGCGGTCAGCGTCAACGGCAACGTGGCGCGCAGCCTGGGCCTGCGACTGCCCAGCAACGACGAGTTGACCCGGCGCGTCACGGCGGCCCAATGAGTCCCGCCGCGCCTGCCATGGCCGCCACCCCGCCCACGCGCGATGCCGACCGGCGTCGGGCCGCGCCAGCCCCGGTCGAGGCGCCGCCGGATGACGAAGCACCCGGCTCGGCCTTCGTGCCAGCCGCCCGCGCGCCGGGGTCCGGCCCGGGCCCGCACGCGATCGTGATGAGCGGCAATCTCCGGCGCGACCTGCTGCGCCTTGGATTGATGCCCTGCGCCGCGGCGGCGCTGGCGCTCACCGCCTGGTTCACGCACGCGCGGCTCGAGGCGCTCGACCGCTCCTTCGACGCCGAGGGCCAGGCAGTCGCGCGACAGGCGGCGGCACTGACCGATCTAAGCCTGTACGCCGGCGACCAGGCCGCCGTGCAGGCGGTGGCCAACTCGGCGCTTCGCGGCGGCCAGGCGACGCGCATCGAGATCAGCAACAACGCGGGCGTATTCGTCAGCGCCGGACCGGCCGCCGGGAACCTGGAAAAGCTGCGCGTCTACACCGCGCCGGTGCGGCTGCGCGAATCGCCCGGTGCCAGTCCGTTCGGACCGCCGGCGCCCGACGCGGGCGGCGGCACGGTCACCCCCGACACCGACACCGCGCCGATCGGGCTGGTGCAGGCGTTTCGAGACACCACCGCCTACAGCCGCGAGCGCGACCGCTCCCTGCTGGCCGGCGTCGGCATCGCGTTGATTGCGCTTCTGGTGGCCTGGGCCTCGGTGCGCCACATGGCGCGCAGCGTGACCCGCCCGCTGCGCCGCATCTCGCACACCGTGGCCGCGCTCGAGGGCGGCCACTTCGACACGCGCTGCGACGTGGAGGCCGGACCCGCACGCGGCGGCACGGCGCCAGCGCGACCGCACGAGCTGGCCAGCCTGGCGCACGACGTCAACCGGCTGGCCGAGCGCCTGGCTCACAACCACCAGGTGAGCGAGGAGCGGGTGCGCGAGGCCACGTCGGTCGCCTTGCAGCGCATGGCCGAGGCCGAGCAGGCCGCGCTGTCGCGGGCCCGATTCCTGGCGGCCGCCAGCCACGACCTGCGCCAGCCCCTGCATGCCATGGGCCTGTTCATCGACGGCCTGCTGCCCGGCGTCAACGACGCGCAACGTCCGGCCGTGCTGCGCTTGCAGGAAGGCACGCAGTTCATGACCCTGCTGCTGGACGACCTTCTGGAGATCTCGCGGCTGGACGCGCAGGTGCTAACGCCGAAGCTGGCGCCGGTGGCGCTGAATGCGCTGTTCGAGCAGCTGGCCGCCCAACACGCCGCGCAGGCCGCGCAGTCGCAGGTGCGCATGGTGTTCAAACCGCAGGGCCGGCTGGTGCAAAGCGACCCGGCGATGCTGCTGCGCATCGTCGGCAACCTGATCGGCAACGCCATCCGCCACGCCCCGCCCGAAGGCACGGTGCTGGTGGCGGCCCGGCGCGGGGCACGGCCCGGCACCATACGCATCGAGGTGCGAGACAACGGGATCGGCATCGCACCGATCCACCAGCAACGCATCTTCGAGGAGTTCTACCAGGTGGCCAACACCGAGCGAGACCGGCGCCAGGGCTTCGGCCTGGGCCTGGCCATCTGCGCGCGGCTGGCGGCGCTGCTGGACTCGCGCATCGAGCTGCGTTCGGCATTGCTCGAAGGCAGCACCTTCTCGCTCACGCTGGCGCAGGCGCAGCAGGCGCCCGTGGCGAGGCCTTCGGCGGCCCCGCCCGCCGGCGCGCCGCTGGCAGGGCTGCGCTGCCTGGTGGTGGACGACGACGACGCCATCCTGCACGCCACCCACGAGCTGCTGCGGCAATGGGCCTGCGTGCCGGTGTGCACCGGGACCGTGGCCGATGCCATCGCGCTGATGGCCGAGCCGGACGCGCGCTTCGACGTGGTGCTGTGCGACCTCCAGCTGGCCGGCCACGACGACGGCCTGGCCGTCATCGATTCGGCGCGCAAGCTGCAGCCCGATGCGCTGGCGGTGCTGGTGTCGGGCGCGACCGGGCCGGAATCGCTCAGGCGCCTGCGCGTGCATGACGTGAGCCTTCTGACCAAGCCGGTGGCGCCGGCCAAGCTGCGCGCCCTGCTCACCACCCGCCGCCAGTCGGCCACGCCCATCACCTTCCATGCTTGAGTCCAGCGCGCTCCCCGGCATCCGCCCCTGGATCGCCACACCCAGCTATACCGGCGCGGTGACCACCGGCTACGTGCGCAGCCTCCTCGGCCTGGTCGGCCTGGCCTATGCGCAGGGCTTCGCCATGCACACGCGCTTTCTCGACGGCGACAGCCTGGTCACGCGGGCACGCAACCGCATGGTGGCGGAGTTCATGGCCGACCCGCGCTGGACGCACCTGTTCTGGATCGACGCCGACATCGGCTTCGAGCCCGAGGACGCGCTGCGGCTGCTGTTGTCCGGCCATGACGTGGTGGCCGGCGTCTACCCGCACAAGCACGATGCCTGGCCGGCGCAGGGCCTGGACCAGGCGCTGCCCGCCGGCAGCACGCGCGAGGATTTCGAGGCACGCTACGCCAGCTTTCCGGCCAACCTGCTGCGCCATGCGCCGGGCGATGTGGATGCGCACGGCTTCCTGGAAGTGCTCGACGCGCCGACCGGCTTCATGCTGATCGCGCGCCATGTGTTCGAGCGCATGGCCGACGCCCTGCCGGATCTGCGCTACACGCCCGACCTGGGCGGCCAACCGGCGGCGCGCCTGCCGGCGCACTACCGGTTCTTCGACGTCATGGCCGAGCCCGGTAACGGCCGCTACCTGAGCGAGGACTACGCCTTCTGCCGCCGCTGGCAATCGATCGGCGGCAAGGTGCATGCGGACACCCGGGCGCGCCTGACGCACCAGGGGCACAAGGTCTACACCGGCGACTTCGCCCGGGCCCTGGGCTGCTGACGGCGGCTGCGGCGCCTTCAGAAGTCCCCGCAGCTGTTGGTCCGCTCGGTGTCCAGGCAGCTGGTGAGGTTGGGACGCGTGCGCACCATCGACCACTGGCGCGCCAGCACGTCGTTGCCTTGCAGGGCCCGGTCGCCGGTGAGCGGGGCGGTGCTGGCCAGGCAGACCGGTGCGACGCCGATGTTGCGGTCGTACAGCCAGGAGGTGGGCTCCTCGCGCAACACGTCAACGAAGCGCGGCAGGATGTCGACGCGCGGTGCCTCGCTGACAGGCGGTGGGGGCGCTGGGGGGGGTGGCGGTGGCGGTGGCGGTGGCGGTGGCGGCGGCTCGACCGCCCGCGGCTGGACCTGCAACTGCCCCGGCACGACGCTGATCGCATAGCCCTCGGCGGAAGTGAAGCTGCCGTTGACCGCATAGGTGCCGGCAGGGCTGTTCGCATCCGCCGGACTGCTCGCCGTGCCGGCGATGCCGCCGCCGGTGTCCCCCAGGATCAGGCCCGACACGGTGAAGCCGAATGTCGGATTGGCAGTGCCCACGGTGCGCTGGTAGTTGCCGATGGTGACCGTCGCCGTCGGCTGTTGCCGATAGATGAAATGGTTGTCGGCCGGCGTGACGCTGACGCCGCAGGCACCGAGGAAAGCGCAGTTGTAGTAGTTCGGGTAGGGGCCCGAGCCGGCCAGGCCGCCGCGTGTCTCGCCGACCCAGGTGTCGGCCCACACCCGCCATGGCGCCCCGCCCAGGCTGCCGCCGCCGGTGTTCTGGAACGTATTGGCCGCGACCAGGTCGGCGCCGCCGACGCTGGTCACCGCGGTGTCCAACAGCAGGTCGCCCGACAAGGTGCGGATGAGGACCGTGTCGGCCGCCATGGAGGTGGCCGTGACCGGCAGCGGCGCTTCGCTCGCCGCGTCCCAGCCGGCCACCGACACCGGACCAACGCGGACGCTGCCCGCGTTGGTGTATTCGAAGCGGCCGGCGGCGGCGCCGCCCAGCGTGCTGGCGCTGACGCTGTTGGTCGGCTCGGCCAGGATCACGTCGGCACCGTACGAGCGTGCCAGCAGGGTGCCCGCGGTGATACCCGCGCCCGCTGCCTGCGTGATGCTGCCGCCGCTGATCAGCCCCAATTGCGGCGCCGACACGGGCGCGCCGAGCGTGATGCCGCCACCACCACCGTTCTGCAGCGTCAGCGGCACGGCCGAACTGATGGCCGCATTCACGGCGATGCTGCCCGCATGGGTGTTGCTGCCCACCACCAGCGCGCCGGCATCGATACGCGACAGCTCGTCGGACGAGATGTCGAAGCCGGTGCCGCCCGAACTGGAGAGGGTGATGGGATTGGCGGTGCGGTCGACGCCGGCGCCACTGGCCTGGTCGACCCCGCCCGGGCGCAGGTTGAGCATCTGGCCGGCACGCACGGTGCCGTTCAGCGCCAGCGCATCGCTGCTGCCGTTGTTGGCCGCCCGCAGCGTCACCAGGCCATTGCCGTCGATGCGCGAGGCCGCCACCGGCGATCCCGTCACGTCGGTGTCCGCGCCGGTCATCAGCACGCCAGCACCGTCGCCCTGCGTCTCGCCGGTCACGGCGATCCTGCCGCTGCCGGTGCTGGTGGCCAGAGCACCGTTGGCCATCAGCACGCCGATGCCGCGCCCGCTGCCCGGCGGTTCGGGCACCACGACCAGCGGGGCCAGCTCGGTCACCGGCAATGGGTCGGGTCCGCCGGTGCGCAGGCCGCGCACGTTGATGCCGCCGTCCGTCGTGCTCAGCGTTGCGCCGTCGATGCTGACGCCGTGGCCCGGCCCGTCACTGCTGTTGCTGCTGTAGGCACCGATGCCTGCGATGTCGATGTTGCCGCTGGTGGTCCGGATGCCGGTGGGCGCCGCAGCGTCGAAGGCCAGGATGCGAACGCCGGTGCCGATCGCGGCCCGGCCGGACACGTCGACGTTGCCGGTGCTGCTACTGATGCTGGTGTCGTAGAGGTCCACCACGGCATCGGTGAAGATGCCGCCCTCGGTGATGGCGGCGGTGGACTGCACCCCTTGCAGGCTGACGCTGCCGCCGGCATTGGCATCGCTGCCGCCGACGCGGGTGTCGACGGTCGTGCTGGTCAGGCAGATCGAGCAGGCGTCGAAGCGGCCGCCCAGCGCCGTCATGCCGACATTGCCGCCGTTGGTCAGGATGCTGCCGCCGTAGTCGATGCTGCCGCCGTCGGGGCCGAGTCCGGCGGCGAACTCGACGTTCAGCGGCTGCGTGCCGGTGCTGCGGATCTGCGTGTCCCCGAACAGGCTGCTGATGTCGCGCTGGGCCTGAAGCCGCAGCGTGACCGGCGTGGTGCCCGCGGCGAGGTTGATGTCCACGCCCCGGTCGAGGTAGATCGAGCCGGTGAACGAACTCGAGGCCGGCGCGCCGGTGGTGAGCGTGACGTTGGTTCCGCTGTTGAGCGCGGCATTGATGTCGCCGTCTTGGACCGTCGAGCTGGCCAGCGGCACGAAGGGTTGCGCCGGCAATGTGCCGGTCGCATCGCCGTGCGCGACGGTGACATCGAACGGATCGATCAGCCACAGGCCGGCGCTGCCGGCCGGCGCGCCCGCATCCACCCGGATGCCCGTCAGGTCCACGTTGCGCCCCGACGTTTCCACGAAGCCGCCGTTGCCGCCGCCCGTGCCCGCACGCGCGCCATACGCGCCATGGCTGCGCAGGTCGCCCTGCGCCACCGCCTCGATGCGTCCGCCGTTGCCGCTGGCACCGGTCGCGTCGGCACGGATGCTCGCGTTCTGGTCGATGCCCATGTCGCCGCTCGCGCGCAACGAGACGGTGCCGCCGCCGGTAGCGCCGCGCGTATCGATGAAGGCGGGTGTTGCCTCCTCCGTGTAGTCGTTCGTGACGAGCAGATTGCGGCCGGTCACCGAGATGCTGCCGCCCTGGCCGGTGTCGGACGAGGCGTCCAGCAGGGCGATCGGGGCGCCTTCCGAATCATCGCGATAGGCCAGGTTGACGTCGGTGCCGTTCGCATCGAGCGTGATGCGCCCGCCCTTGGCGGTGACGGCGCCGTTGCCGAAGCTGGCATCGACGTTGACGCCATAGGCGCTGCGCGTGTCGGGCACGACCGAGATGCCGCCGCCCTCGCTGACCGCCGTGAAGCCGTTGCTGCCGGCCGTGCCAATGATGTCGATGCGCCGGCCGGCACCAGCGCCGACGTCCGAATCGAACAGCGCCACCCCGTGCGAACTGCCCATGGTCGCCGAGTTGCTGTTGGCCAGCAGCGCCGAACGGAAGGCCGTCTGTTCGCCTAGCGCCGTGAGGTCCGCGCCCTGGCCCTCGATGCGCACGTCGCCGCCGGTGGCAATGACGGCATTGGCCACCACCACGCCACCACCGCCGCCCGCATCGCCGTCGCTGGTGGCGCCGTCGAACTGCAGCTGCGGCATCACCACCGGGTCGGCCGCGGTCCAGACGCGCGTGTCCCCGCGCAGCGACACGTTGCCGCTGGCCGATTCGATGCGGCCCTGGTACAGGCGGGCGGCGCTGTCCAGGCGCACGCCCGAGGCACCGATGCCACCGCGCCCGTCCAGCGTGATGGCGCCGCTGCCGGTGCGCAGCACGCTGCCATGCACGCCGACGCCGTTGCCGCTGATGGCCTGCGTGCCTTCCACCTGGAGCGTGACGCCCTCGCCGCGCAGGCTGATGTCGCCCGCGCCGGTGCACGCAGCCTGGCCCGCGGCGCAGGTGGACAAGAGCGTGTCGCCAAGCTGGATGCCATCCGGCTGATACTGACCGTCGGGAAGGACGACGCCGCGCGCGCGGCCATTGGCGGGGTCGCTCTGGCCGAAGGCGCGAATGCGTCCGCCGTTGGTCTCGATGGTCGTCTGCGCCATCAGCACCGCGCCGCCGCTGGCCGTGCCCACCGGCGTGACGGGTGCCGGCGCCGACGAGACCGCGCCCTTGGCATCGGCGTTCAGGTCGACGTTGAGTGCGCCGCTGGTCGAGCCCAGGCTCGCTTGCTGGAACGCCACGTAGCGGTCCGAGTTGACAGACAGCGTGACGTCGCCGCCGCCGTCCTTGGTGATGGGCGCATCCAGGAAGGTCACGCCGTAGCCGGTCGAGTAGCCGTTGTTGTCGAAAGGGGCCGGCCGCGCATTGCTGTTGAGCGTCACGTCGGTATTGCGGCCGAGCGCGCGGCCCAGCGCGCCGGCGTTGATGATGCCGCCCATGAAGATCGGCGCATCGGCCGGCGCCGTGGCGGTGACGAGAATGTCCTGGTCGGCGTTGACCGTCCATCGGCCGTTGCCTGCCGTACCGCCGGCATTGACCTGGGCCTGGTCATTGACCGTGACGCGGTTCCCAGCGGTCACGATCTGGCCGCCGCTGGTGCCGCTCGCGTCGAGCGAGGCGCCGGCCACCGTCAGCGCGCCGGCGCTGATGTCGATGCGGCCGCCGGCGGCGCCGCCGCCCGAGGCGTCGAGCGTGCCGGACACTTGCATGCCGTTGAGATTGTCGGTGCCGGTCCCGATGCCCGCGCCGAGCATGATCTCGCCGCCGCGCGCATCCAATGTGCGTGCCTGCAGGATGCCGGCCTGGTTGACCACCTGCGCCTTGGCGGTCGACGCGGCCTGCATCGCGATGCGTCCGCCATCGGCCGTGATGACGCCGGTGTTGGTGGCCGCTGCCAGCGCGTCGAGGGAATCGGCCGGGATGGTGAAGCGCGTCAACCCGTCGCCCTCGAAGTCCAGCGTGACCGTGCGCGCCGAAACCAGCCCGGCGCTGCCCCGCGCCACCTCGATGGTGCCGGTGTTGGTCACCTGCGCGCCCATCAGCGCTGCGATTCCGCCCTCGCCCACCTTGATGGCACCCTGGTTGGTCACCTCGGCGTTGTTGCCGACGGCACGCTGGAACACCAGTCGATTGCTGCCGTTGAGGAATGCGTTGTCGTCGGTGATGTCCAGCGTGGACGCCACCAGGCCGCCGACATTGACGGCGGAATCGGGACCGAACACCACGCCCGCCGGATTGATCAGGTAGACATGACCGTTGGCATTGAGGTTGCCGGCAATGTCGGAAGCTACGCCGCCGATGACCCGGTTGAGCAGGACGCTGGCGTTGCTCGGCTGCACCACGGTGACTGTGTTGTCGGCCCCGATGGAGAAGGTTCGCCACTGCGCGATGGCCCGCTGCGTGCTTTGTCGGATCGTCATGGTCGCGCCGGCAGTCTCGGCGGTGACAGCCGGCGTCGGCGTCAATCCGCCGGGCAGCGTCTGCGCCAACGCGGGTGTCAGTCCCAGGCAGATCAGGCTGAGCACAAGTGGCGTCGGGCGCAAGGTCGGCGCGGGCGGGCGGCGGGGCGCGCGCGGCGGCCGCGAAACGTTCGATCGGGCTTGTTGTGGATGCATGACGTTGACCGGCCCTAGAAGAACTTCTGGAACTGCACGAACAGCCGCGGGTCGTGGCCGCCGCCATCGGTGATGGCCTCGCGCGTGCCGTCGCGCCAGGCCAGGGTGGCGTTGAAGGCGAAGTTGTTCGCCCGCGCCCACGCCACCCCGAAGCCGACGCCGCGCAGGCTCTGGGTGTTGTCCTGCCCGAAGGGCAGCGGGTCGTGCGACACCTTGCCGCGCGCGGCGTCGTAGAACACGTACGGCGTGACCTCGTCGTTGAGCGACCAGCGCCATTCGATGGTGCCCAGCAGCCCCTCGTCGACCAGCAACTCGCCCGAGGGATAGGCACGCACCGCGCGTGCACCGCCCAGCGAGAGCTTCTGCGACGGATCGAGGTTGCCGCTGGCCATCTGCCCGCCCAGGCTCAGGTAGAGCGAATGGCGCGGCAGGATCGCCTGCAGTCGCGAGACGCGAAACGTGAGCTTGTCGAAGCTGCCTTCCGTACCCAGCCCGTTGGGGCCCTGGTCCACCGCCTCGGTGAGTTCGTCACGCAGATCCAGCCTGCCGTGGTAGAGCGTGCCCGAGCTGGCCCAGTAGCCGCCGCCGAAGATGTCGTCGCGCAGCTCCCAGGCCCAGCCCAGGCCGAGCCCGGCGACGCGCTTCCTCGGGTTGTATTCGACCGCGTCGTAATGGTCCGACAGGTCCTGCATGTCGGCGCCAAGGCGCAGAAACAGGTTCTGCCGGCGCGAGCGGATCACCGGGTAGTTGAGCGAGGCGTCGATGATGTCGGCGGTGCCGTGCGCGTCGAGGTCTGCGAAGTCGCCGCCCAGTTCGTACTGCACGTGCGCGACGCCCACGCCGGCGCGCAGCCCGCTGGCGCCGATGGGCGCCTCGTACGAAGCGCGGCCGAACACCATCCCGCTGCTGTCGGCGGCGATCAGGCGCATGTCGATGTTGTCGCCGATGCCGAACGGACTGAGCCAGCGCGCCAGGCCGCCGATGCGGTAGCGCCCGGTCTCCTCGGTGCCGTGGTTGTCGGCATCCACCGCGAACGCCCAGCGCGGCGCGGCGACCACATCCACCGTGAGGTCGGTTGTGCCGGACTGCGCGCCCTCTTGCAGCGACGAACTGACGCGGATGCCGGGCTGGTCCGACAGCAGCAGCATGGCGCGCTCGTAGCGATTCAGGTCCAGTGCGCCACCGGCTGGCAACGCCTGCAGGAAGGCTCGCACGCGCTCCTCCTTGATCGGCGCGTCCGGGGCGACGTTGACGTTCACCTGCCCGAGCCGGCCCTCGATCACGCTGATCTCGACGACGCCGCCCTCGACCTTCTGCACCGGCACCACGGCCTGCGCCAGGAAGTAGCCGCTGTCGCGGTAGATCTGCGTGATGGCGCCGGCCATGGCCTCCAGGTCGGGCAGCGTGACGTCGCGCCCGATGTAGGGTTCGACCGCCGGCCGTATCTGCTCGGCCGGCAACGCGCTGGCGCCCTTGAGCCTCACGTCGCTGAGCCGGAAGCTGGCGGCCTGCGATCCCGGCGGCAAGGGCGGCAGGGCCTGTGTCGGCGCACCCGGCGTGGCCTGGGCGGTGGCGTCGCCGTCGCGCTCGCAGCGCGTGCAGGGGTTCTGCGTCGGCGTGAGCGTGGTGCTCTCGATCTGCTGCGTCTGGGCCTGTGCGTCGCGCATGCCGGCGCCGAAGCCCAGGCCGGCGAGCAATAGCCAGGCGGCGGCCGTGCGATGGATCATGCCGCGCTCCCGCTGACGGTCATGCGCCAGTTGCCGATCAGGTTGAAGGGCGCCCAGAAGAAGGGGTGCGCGAGCTTCGGATCGCGCAGCACCGCGAGCTGTGCCGCCTGCATGGCGCGCTGGGTGTCCCGGCCCTTGGCCAGTTCACTGTAGAAAGTGCTCATCAGCAGCTCGGTGGCATCGTCGGACACCGGCCAGAGCGAAGCAATCATGGCGCCGGCGCCGGCCATCAGGAAGGACCGCGGAAAGCCCAGCACCTCGTCGCCACGGGCGATGCGGCCGAGGCCCGATTCACAGGCCGACAGGGTCACCAGCGCGGTGCTGCTCATCTTCATGTCGAGGATCTCGTGTGCTTCCAGGAAGTTCTGGCGCCCGCCTTCGTTGGCCAGCAGGATGCGCGAGTAGAGCGGGTCCACCTGGTCCGCCTCGGCGTGCGCGGCGACGTGCACGATCGGCGCATCGGCCACCGCCTGGCGGAATTGCGTCTTGTTGGCGGCCGCGCCCAGGTACACCTCGTTGCGCGGGAACAGGCGCGCCAGCTGCTTGACCTCGACCTCGGCGCCGGGAAGGTCGTATTTCTGCTCGATGGCCGGGTTGCCGAAGGCCACCAGGTCGGCCTGCGCCTGGGTGCCGCGCTGGGCCAGTTGCAGCGCGATGCCCATCGACGGCACGACCGACACCGGATGCGTCTCGACCAGATAGCGGCCATTGATGCGCAGGGCCTGGAACGGCAGGTAGTGCAGCGGCCCGTGCGGCACCACCACCAGCCGCTGGCCATCGGCCAGCCCGAGCGGGCCGATCAGCGCGGCGCCCAGGCGGTCGGCGTTGGTGATGGCGCCGCGCCGGCCGCGCACCACCGATTCGCGAAAGCCGTCCACCAGTTCGCCCAGTTCGTCGCGCCGGATCGGAATGGCGTGGGCCTGCACGCCGGTCGTGCTTACCACCCAGACCTGCAGGCGGTCGGGCAGCGAATGGAATTCGAGGACGCGCTCGTCGGCGCGCAGGACACGCTGCATGGCGGCCAGGTCGGGCGCGGCGGCGGTCAGCGTGGCATTGCTGCCGCCGCGTCCGCGCACCGCATCGAGCAGTGCACGCGAGCGGCCACGCTCGCTCAGCTCCAGCGCCCGGCCGTTGTCGCCGAGTTCGACATACAGGCCGATGGCGCGGTCGAAGATGGACTGCACGTCGGAGAACAGTCCCATCTTGAATTCTTCGCTGCGAAACCGCGCACGCACCGAGTCGGCGGCGGCCACGGCCTGGCTGGAGGCATCGGCCGCGGCCTGCTGGTTGCCCAGCATCTGCTCGGCGCGCGCGACACCGTCCCAGGCCCACATGCGGTAGTACGAGGCATCAACGCCGGCCTTCTGCGTGGTCTGCTCGCGATAAAGTTCACGTGCCATCTCGGGGTTCTTCTCGGCCAGCAGCAGCCGTGCCTGCGTGCGGTCGAGCTGCGCGGCCAGCGATGCGTTGGTGGGTTGCGCGATGGTGTCGAGCACCTGCCGTGCCCGTGCGAGCTGGCCGGACTCCACCAGCGCGTTGACGAGCGACGCCTGGATCAACGGCTTGTAGCGATCGGAGCTGCCGGCCAACGCGGCGTCGTAGCTCAGGATCGCGCCGGCATAGTCGCCGCGGCGGGTCTGCACGTCGCCGATGACCTTGTTCGCCGGACCGACCACCTGCGTCGGGTTCTTCACCTGCATGCGCAGCGCATCGCGCGCGAACTGTTCGGCTTTCTCGAGCTGTCCGGAGTAGCTGAAGACGATGGACAGGTCGCGGTTGGCGTAAGCCAGAAGTTCCGGATCGCGGGTGCTGTTGGCCAGGTGCAGCGCCTTGCTCGCGGCGCGCACGCTCTGGCGGAAGTCGCCCGCCTCGGCCAGCGCGACGGCCTGGCTGCAGTACTGGTAACCCGACATCTTGACGTCGTCCTGCGAATACAGGATGGCGCCGTCCTGGGTCAGCGCGAACACGGTGTCGACATCGGCCATGCGCGCCTTCTCCATGCGCTCGGCGGCCGCCTCGGCGTCAGGCGCGCTGCTTTGCGCACATGCCGTGCCAGCCATGATCGCGAGCGACGCGGTCAGTGCCAGCAAGGCGACAGGCCAACGGACGACCGTGCCGCGCGAGTGGAGGATGCTTGTCAGGCAAGGTTGCATTCGGGCCCCGCGCCAGGCCCTGCCGGCCACGCCGACATTGGCGCCGCCCCAATCGATGCGCGGCCAGCGCACACCGTCCTCAGGCCTGTGCGGCGCAGTCTAGGCAGCCGCCCCGGCAGCGAACATTCTCAATAAGGTCTAGCGCAAATGGCGTAGCCTGTCATGCGACAGCGTTCGAGCCGCCGTACCGCACGGCGCACCGCTACGCGTCGGGCGGCGCGTAGCCCACGCGGCGCATCGCGCTCGACAAGCCATTGCGGGTTCCCGCCATGGCGTCCCACGGCGTGTTGCCGACACCGCGACGTGCGTCGACGTTGGCCAGCGTCCATTGGTCGCCGGCCTCCAGCGTGGCGAGCTCGTTCCAGTCCAGCGGCACCGACACGCCCAGCCCGGGGCGCGCGCGCACCGACCAGGCAGACACGGTGGTAGCCCCGAAGCCGTTGCGAAGATAGTCCACGAAGATCTTGCCGACGCGATTGCGCGGGCCGCTCACGGCGACGAAGCGATCCGGCAGGTGCTGCGCCAGGTGCTGCACCACCGCCTGCGAGAAACCTTTGACCGCGTCCCAGCCGTAGTGCCGGCGCAGCGGCACCACCACGTGCAGGCCCTTGCCGCCGCTGGTCTTGAGAAACGCGGTCAGCCCAAGCTCCGTGAGCAGCGCCTGCACCAGCTGCGCGCCCTCGCGCACGCGCGGCCACTGCACGCCTTCGCCGGGGTCGAGATCGAACAGCATGCGGTCGGGCCTATCGATGGCGCGCGAAGTCGCGTTCCAGGTGTGCAGCTCGATGGTGTTCATCTGCGCGACGGACAACAGGGCCTCGGCCCGATCGATCTGCAGCAGCCCCGGATGCCCGGGGTCCAGCGCCGGATCGAGCAGCGTGACCTGCGGCAACTCGCGGCCCTGCGCGTGCTTCTGGAAGAACAGCTCGCCGCCCACGCCTTCGGGCGCACGCACCAGCGACACCGGACGCCTGGCAAGGTGCGGCAGCATGAGCGGCGCGACGCGGCCGTAGTAGTCGACCAGCGCGCCCTTGGTGCTGCCGCTGGCGCTGTCGATCACGCGCTCGGCATGGGTGACCCGGATCGCCTTCGCGCCCGCACCGGTCTTCGCCGCGGCGGCGCCCGACTTGCGCGCCGCGCCGGACTTTCCGCCCGAATCCGCATCGGCCGGGCGTTCGCGCCGCACCTCGCGTGCTGGCTTGTCGTCGCGCAGGCCATTGAAGACCGGGTGGCGCAGGTGGCCGTCGCGCGTCCAGCCACTGAAGGCCACTTCCGCCACCAGCTCGGGCCGGATGAACTTCTGGACCTTCACCGTGTTCGGCACCGGCGTGGCGAAGGGCGAGCCGCGACTGGCCAGCTTGTCCATGCGTTCGCGGATGTCGGCCAGGCGGCGCTGGTCGAAGCCGGTGCCGACGTTGCCGCAGTACTGCAGGTGCCCGTCGTCGTCATGCACGCCGAGCAGCAGCGAGCCGAAGTCGGTGCGGCCGCCCTGCGGGCGCGTGTAGCCGCCGATGACGAATTCCTGGCGCGCGCCGCCCTTGAGCTTGATCCAGTTGGGCGAACGCGCCGACACGTAGTGCGAATCGCGCCGCTTGCCGACGATGCCCTCGAAACCCAGTCGCACGGCTGCCGCCAGCAGGTCGCGCGGCGCCGCGTCGAAGGCCTCGCTCACGCGCAACTGCGGCGGCGAGTCGGGACCGAGCAAGCCCGGCAGCAACACGCTGCGTTGCTCGAACGGCAAGGCGCGCAAGTCGCGTCCGTCCAGGAACGGCACGTCGAAGATCCAGTAGACGATGCGCGCGGTGGCACCGCTGTCGAAGGCGTTCTGCAGTGACTGGAAGTCGGGCGCGCCCTTGTCGTCCTCCACCACGATCTCGCCGTCGATCCATCCGGAGCGCACGTTCAGCGTGCGCAGCGCCTCGGCAAGCCGCGGCAGCTTGTCGGTCCAGTCGTGGCCGTTGCGGGTGAAGCAACGCACCGACCGGCCATCGATGCGCGTCAGCAGGCGATAGCCGTCGTACTTGAGTTCGTACAGCCAGTCGTCCTCGGCGGCGGGCGGACCCGATGCCAGGGTCGCGAGTTGCGGCGCCAGTCTGGCCGGCAACGCGGCGCGCGGCGGATCGGGTGGCGCGGCCGTGTCCGGTCGCGTGCTGCGTTTCGCGGTCGCGAGCGCGGCAGGACGCTTCGCCGCCTTGCCGGCGGGCCCAGCCGGCGTGGCCAGCACGCTGCCGGGCTGCGCCATCAGCACGTCGAATTCGTCGAGCGGCCGCGCCTCGCTGTCGCGCTCCTTGATCAGCAGCCAGGGCTGTTTGCCCTTGGCGGATTCGCCGGCGCGACCGCGTATGCGCACGAGAACCCAGCGGCCCTGCAGCTTGTGGCCGTGCAGGTCGAACTTGAGGTCCCCCTTGGCCAGGCCGGCATGCGGATCGCCGATCGGCTGCCAGGTGCCGTTGTCCCACACGATGACCGTGCCGGCGCCGTAGTTTCCCGCGGGGATGACACCCTCGAAGCCGCCGTAGGACAGCGGGTGGTCTTCCACTTCCACCGCCATGCGCTTGACCTTCGGGTCGAGGCAGGGCCCCTTGGGCACGGCCCAGCTGAGCAGGCGCCCGTCGAGTTCCAGCCTGAAGTCGTAGTGCAGGTGGCTGGCGTCGTGCTTCTGCACCACGAACGACAGGCTGCCCGACGATGCCGGCGCCGCCTTGCCGCCGCGCGGCTCGGGGCTGCGCGCGAAGTCGCGCTTGCGGTCGTAGGTCTCGAGGGTGGACGGCTGGCGGGCCATGCGGGTGGCGGCTGCGGCGTCAGGCGGCGCGGCGGGCAGCGGTCTTGCGGGCCGGGGTCTTGGCCTTGGCGCGCGCGGCCGGCTTGCCGCCGCCCTTGCGCAGGCTGCGCTGCAGCAGCTCGGTCAGGTCGACCACGTTGCTTTCCTCCGGCGCGTCCTCCAGCGCCTCGGGCTGCTCCACGTGCCGGGTCTTGCCGGCGGCCGCCTTGCGCTTGACCAGTTCGTGGATGCGTTCGGTGAAGGCGTCATGGAAGTCGGCCGGATCGAACTTGTCGCCCATGTCGCCGATCAGGCGCGTGGCCATCTCGAGTTCGCTGGCGCTGATGCCGGCCTTCTTCATCTCCTGCGGCGGCAGGTCGAGCGCGCTCCAGGGACGGATGTCCTCGCTCCAGCGCAAGAGGTTGAGCACCAGCCCGGGGCCGGTGGGCACGAGCATGGCCAGGTGCTCGCGCGTCTGGATCACGACGCGGGCCACCCCGACCTTGCCCGCCTTGCGCAGCGCCTCGCGCAGCAGGGCGTAGACCTTGGCGCCGCGCTCGACCGGCGCCAGGTAGTAGGGCCGGTCGAGGTAGATGAAGGGGATGGCATCGGCCGGCACGAACGACTCGATCGCGATGGTGCGCGTGGTGCGCGGATAGGCCTTGCCGATCTCTTCCGGGCTGATCAGCACGTAGTTGCCGTCTCCGGTCTCCACGCCCTTGGCGATGTCGTCCTTGGACACCTCGCGCCCGGTGCGCTTGTTGATGCGCTTGTAGCCCACCGGGTCCATCGAGCGCTTGTCGAGCCAGTCGAAGTCGATGCCGTGCTCGCGCGTGGCCGGATACAGCGCCACCGGCACGTGCACCAGGCCGAAGCTGATGGCGCCTTTCCACAGCGCGCGCGGCGCGCCGCTCCCGGCGCCCTTGGCGCGCCTGGCGCTCATCGAGCTCGCGCGGGTCTTGCCGCGCGCCGCGGGCGCACGCGTCTTGCGGGGACGTGATGCTGCGCCCTTCGTCGTCTTGGCGCGCGTCGTGGTTGCCATCGCTGGTGCCTCCTGGCCGTTCGTTGCCGGAAGATAGCCGCTGCGCCGTGGGAAAACTGTAGGAATAGGGCGCCAGCGGGGCCGGCGCGAGGGTCAGTCCAGCACCCGTTCGCTGGCCCGCGCGTAATAGAACCACTCGGCCCCGGCCAGGGCGCGATCGTTCGGGAAGACAATGTGCCCGTCGCAGGCGGCACGTACTTCCTCGCCGCCTGCGCGGATGCCGACCAGGTCGCCGCGCCGGACCGGATCGAAGGTGGCCCAGTCTCGCACGAAGCGGTCCTGCGCGTCGTGGCGCAGGACCACGCCGGCCAGCCGCAACACCTGCGGATGCGGCGCCGGCGGCTCGTCCGGCGGCGCGTCGATCATCGCCAGCAGGCGCAGCACGGCCAGGATGGCGCGGTAGCCCACCTCGGGCGCTTCCGGGTCGCGGTGCTGGCCGCATTCGAGCGTGACGCCGTAGCCGCCCCGGCTGCGCATGTATTCGTTGGTGCCGCGGCCGAAGTCGATGGCATCGTCCGGCAGCGTCTCGCCGGCAGCGGCGCGCTGGGCCAGGCCCTCGGCATAGATGTCGAGCCAGCCTTCCACCACGCGCGGCGTGCCGAGCTGGCGGGCCTGGCGCCCTTCCTCCCGGGCGCGGGCGAAGGGCTCGAGCGCGCCGCGGTTGTCGCGCGGGCCGATCATCGCGAAGGCCTCGCCGTCGCTCTCGAAGGAATGCAGGTCGAGCAGCACCTCGTGGCGATCGATCAGCGGACACAGCAGGTCGGTGATGCGCGTCTCGTAGTCGGCGGCCGGCTGCCCGGCGGGGCTGGGGCGGAAGTTGCGGTTGAGGTTGCGCTCGCCCTCGCGCGTGCCCTTGCGGCGCGCCAGCGGGTTGGCCACCGGCACCAGGGTCAGCTGGCCGCGCCGCAGGGCGTGCATGCCGCCGTCCAGTTCGGCGCGCAGGCGCTCGATGGCCATGCTGCCGCAGGTCTCGTCGCCGTGGACGCCGCCGAGGACGAGCAGGCGCGGACCCGGCTCCAGGGCGCAGAAGGCATGTACCCGCAGCATGTCGCCGGCGGCGCCGTTGGCTAGCGGGTCGAGGGCGCCGGGCTCGGCCAGGGCACTGAAGGGCGAAGTGGACATGGCCGGGCATCCTACAGCCGCCGGCAGGCGGCTCCTACCCGCGCGCGCGGGCGGCGATGGGACAAACGAGGGCCGAACACGAGGAGTCCAAGCATGCCCCGCACAGCAACCAATCCGCCCGACGAGAGCAAGGCGCGCGTGCCGGACCCCGGCACGACCCGCGCCACCAAGGGCCCGCGCCTGCCGCATGAGCGCGACGAATCGTCCGACAGCCAGCACCAGGACAACGTGCCCGGCGACAAGGAGCGGCGCGCGCACGACGACGTCGAGCGCGGGGTGGTCGACACCGACCGCGGGCCGGTGACGGACCGGCTTTATCGGGAAAAGCTCAAGCGTTGAGGCCGCGCGCCGGCTCAGCCGCGCGCCGCGGCGGCGAGCTCGGCGCGCATGTCGCCGATGACCTTGGCGTAGTCGGGCGCGCCGAAGATGGCGCTGCCGGCGACGAAGGTGTCGGCGCCCGCGCTGGCCACGCGGGCGATGTTGTCGGCCTTGATGCCGCCGTCCACCTCCAGCCGGATGTCGCGGCCGCTCTGCTCGATGCGCTTGCGGGCCAGTTCGATCTTGCGCAATGCCGAATCGATGAAGCTCTGGCCGCCGAAGCCCGGGTTGACGCTCATGATGAGGATCAGGTCGATCTCGTCGATCAGCCAGTCGAGCGGCTCCAGCCCGGCACCGGGGTTGAAGACCAGCCCAGGCTTGCACCCGCCCGCCCGGATGGCCTGCACGCTGCGGTGCGCATGCGGCGAGGCGTCCGGATGGAAGCTGATGTAGTCCGCGCCGGCCTTGGCGAACGCCGCGGCCAGGGCGTCGACGGGCTCGATCATGAGGTGCACGTCGATCGGCACGGCGGTGCCGTCGGCGCGCTTCGCGTGCGGCTTGAGCGCCTGGCACACCATCGGCCCGAACGTGAGGTTGGGCACGTAGTGGTTGTCCATCACGTCGAAATGGATCCAGTCGGCGCCGGCCGCGATGACGTCGGCGAGTTCGGCGCCCAGGCGCGCGAAATCGGCCGACAACAGGGACGGGGCGATGCGGTAGGTGGGGCTGTCGTGATCGGCGCTGCTCATGCTCGGGATTGTCGCAGGGTCGGCGGCGCGCGGCTCGGCTACCATCCAGCCCATGTCCTCGTCCAGCTCGATCACCGTCGTCGTCGAACCGCGCTTTCTGCCGGAGCAGTCGGCCCCGCACGATCGGGTCTACGCCTTTGCCTATGTCGTCACTGTGACGAACCTCGGCAAGGTGCCGGCACAGCTGATCTCGCGGCACTGGAAGATCCAGGACGCCGGGGGCCGGCTGCAGGAGGTCAAGGGACTCGGCGTGGTCGGCCAGCAGCCGCTCATTCCGCCAGGCGAAGCTTTTCGTTACACGAGTGGCTGTCGCTTACAAGCGGGTACCGGGTCCATGCAGGGGAGTTTCTTCTTCGTGACCGAGACGGGAGAGCGCTTCGACGTGCCCATCCCCGTCTTCGTCCTCGACGCCGGAGCGGGCGAAGAACCGCCCGTGCCTCGCGTTCTCCACTAGGGCCAGGCCCTGGAAGTTTCCGGCTGCGGCCGGTACGGTATGCCGTCGTCCGGCCGGCCGGGCACTTCTGTGCGCCCGGGTGGATCGCGGCACATGAATGATTGCGGATGACTCCTTTCTTCAACGATCTCCTGGGCTTCTGGTCCGAATGGGTACACCCCTCGGCCGGGTTGCCGACGATCGTCTGGTCGCTGCTGCTGGCTGCCGCGGCCGCCACCGGACATCTGTTGCAGCGCTACACCGGCATGCCCAAGCTGGTGGGCTACACGCTGGTCGGCACGGTGGTGGGCTTCGCCGGCTTCGAGGGCGCGGTCTGGCCGCTGCAGGGCACGGGGCTGTTCCTGCTCGAGCTGGGCGTGGCCATGGTGCTGTTCGAGACCGGCGGGCGGCTGCCGTTGCGCTGGTTCCGCCACAACCCGATGGTGCTGGTGCAAAGCCTGCTCGAGAGCACGCTGACCTACTTCGCGGTGTACTGGGTGCTGCGCTGGATGTCGGTGGCCGAAGGCGTGGCGGTGCCGCTGGCGCTGATGTCGCTGCTGGCCTCGCCCGCGGTGCTCAGCCGCGTGACCATCGACACCCGTGCCTCCGGCCCGGTGACCGAGCGCGCGCTGGCGCTGTCGACACTCAACACCTTCTACGCGCTGTCGCTCAGCCATGCCCACACCAGCATGGTGGCCGCGGGCACGGCGCCGATGGGCTTGCTGGCACGGCTCTACCCCGTGGGCGTGGTGCTGGGCCTGTCGTTCGTGGTGGGCGCACTGATGGCACTGGCGCTGCGCTCGGCCCTTCGGGTGATGAGCCCGACCAGCGAAAACACCTCGATCCTGCTGCTGGCGATCATCGGCGCGGGGGCCGCGACGGCCGCCTACCTGGGTGCCTCGGCGCCGCTGTCGGCGCTGATCGGCGGCGTGCTGCTCAAGCAACTCAACCCGAAGCCATGGGTGTGGCCGCGCCAGCTCGGCACGGCCGCCTCGCTGATCACCATGCTGATGTTCGTGCTGGTCTCCAGCGTGGCGGCGCAGGCGCAGTGGAGCGTGCCGGTGGCGGGCCTCGTTCTCGCGCTGATCGGGGTGCGGCTGCTGGCCAAGGTGACCGGCGTGGCCGTCGCCAACCCGGGCAGCGGCGCGAGCTGGGCGCAGGCGTTGTGGCTGAGCCTGGCGATGTCGCCGCTGTCGGCGGTGGCGCTGCTGATCGTGTCGGCCTTCGCGCGCGCCTCGCCGATGGTCGGCGGCATGGTCGCGCAGATCGGCCTGCCGGCCATCCTGCTGATGGAGGTGCTGGGCGCGGTGCTCGCCACGGTGGCGATCCACGCCGCCGGCGAAAGCTCGCAGCGCTGGCTGCCCGACCTGATCGCACGCCGCGCGCGCGGCAGCGGCAATGCCGGCGGCACCGGCAATGGGGAGACGACCCGATGAAAGCGCATACCGACCGCGTCGTGCCGCTGGAGCCGTTCACGCGCTCCGAGGCGCTGTCGCTCGGGGTCGAGCTGGAGCTGCAGCTGGTCAACACGCACGACTTCGACCTCGCGCCGTACGCGAACGACATGCTGCGCCTGATGGCCGACATTCCGCTGCCCGGCAGCGTGGTGCCCGAGATGACGTCCAGCATGATCGAGATATCGACCGGCGTGTGCCATTCGGCGCGCGACGTGCTGGGCCAGCTCAGCCCGATCCGGGACGCGCTGGTCAAGAGCGCGGCCAAGCTCAACATCGCGGTGCTGGGCGGCGGCACGCATGCGTTCCAGCAGTGGCACGAGCAGCGCATCTACGACAAGCCGCGCTTTCGCGAGCTGTCGGAGCTGTACGGCTACCTGTCCAAGCAGTTCACCATCTTCGGCCAGCACGTGCACATCGGCTGCCCGAGCGCGGACGGCGCCCTGCTCATGCTGCACCGCATGTCGCGCTACATCCCGCACTTCATCGCGCTGTCGGCGTCGTCGCCTTTCGTGCAGGGGCAGGACACGCAGTTCGACTCGGCGCGGCTGAACTCGGTGTTCGCGTTCCCGCTGTCGGGCCGCGCGCCGTTCATGCTCAGCTGGAAGGAGTTCGGCCACTACTTCGAGCGCATGACCCGCACCGGCGTCGTGCGCAGCATGAAGGACTTCTACTGGGACATCCGCCCGAAGCCGGAGTACGGCACGGTCGAGATCCGGGTGTTCGACACGCCGCTGACCGTCGAGCGCGCCGCGGCGCTGGCCGGCTACGTGCAGTCGCTGGCCGCCTGGTTCCTGCAGGAGCAGCCTTTCACGCCGAGCGAGGACGACTACCTCGTCTACACCTACAACCGCTTCCAGGCCTGCCGCTTCGGCCTGGACGCGGTGTACGTCGACCCGGCCACGGGCGACCACATGCCGCTGCGCGAGCACATCCTGATGACCATGTCGCAGCTGGAATGGCATGCCGAGGCGCTGGACGCCACCGAAGGCCTGGCGCAGCTGCGCACCGACGTCGAGGGAAGCCAGAACGACGCGCGCTGGCTGCGCGAGCGCCAGGACAAGGAGCGCCTGCTGGCCGAGGTGGTGCGGCAGGCTGCGCTGCGCTTCCGCGGGGGCGCCTGATGGGCGAGTTCGACCTGATCGCGCGCTATTTCACGCGTCCGGCGCGGCGCTCGCCGCTCGGCGTGGGCGACGACTGCGCGCTGCTGGCGCCGGCGCCGGGCATGCAGGTGGCGGTGTCGAGCGACATGCTGGTCGAAGGCCGGCATTTCCTGTCCACCGTCGACCCGGCACGGCTGGGCCACAAGGCGCTGGCGGTCAACCTGAGCGACCTGGCGGCCTGCGGCGCCAGGCCGCTGGCCTTCACGCTGGCGCTTTCGCTGCCGTCGGTGGACGAATCCTGGCTGGCCGGCTTCGCGCGTGGCCTGTTCGCGCTGGCCGATGCGCACGACTGCGAACTGGTCGGCGGCGACACCACGCGCGGGCCGCTCAACATCTGCATCACCATCTTCGGCGAAGTGCCCGCGGGCGCCGCGCTGCTGCGCTCGGGCGCGCGGCCGGGCGACGACGTCTGGGTCAGCGGCACGTTGGGCGACGCGCGGCTGGCGCTAGAGGTGTTCCGCGGCCGGCTGGCGCTGCCGCCGGCGCTGATGCAGCTGGCGCGCGACCGCATGGAGCTGCCGACGCCGCGGGTGGCGCTGGGCCTGGCCCTGCGCGGCATCGCGACGGCGGCGGTGGACCTGAGCGATGGCCTGGCCGGCGACCTGGGCCACATCCTCCGGGCCAGCGGCGTGGGCGCCACGCTGGATGCCGACGCCGCCGCCGACCGCCTGTCCGGCGCCCGGCACCCGGACCATGCCGCACTGCCCCCGCAAGGGGCGGCGCGCCATGCGCTGGCGCTGGCCGGCGGCGACGACTACGAACTCGCGTTCTGCGCACCACCCGCGGCCCGCGCCGCGGTGGAACAAGCCGGGCGCGACGCCGGCACGGCGGTGGCCCGCATCGGCCGCATCGAGGCCGAGCCGGGGCTGCGCCTGGTCGATGCAAGCGGCGCGCCGCTGTCGGCGCAGGCTTTCGCTTCGTTCGACCACTTCGCCTGAGCGCCGCCGCGCCGCGGCCGCCGGCCAGCCGGCTAACATCGGCGCCGATGGCCGCCGACACTCCCCCGATGCCTCCCGCCTCGCCCGATCCCGCCCGCCGCTCCGGCGCGCGGCGGCCGGGCTGGCGCTTTCTGCTCGCGCACCCGGCGCACTTCATCGCGATGGGCGGCGGCTCGGGCCTGTCGCGCCTGGCCCCGGGAACCGTGGGCACGCTCTGGGCGTGGGTCGCCTTCCTGGCGATGCAGCGCCTGTTGTCCCCGGCCGCCATCGGCTGGGTCATCCTGGCCGGCCTGCCGATCGGCTGGTGGGCCTGCACCGTCACCGCGCGCCACATGCGGGTGGCCGACCCGGGCAGCATCGTGTGGGACGAGATCATCGCCTTCTGGATCGTGCTGTGGCTGGTGCTGCCCGCCGGCCTGCTGGGGCAGTGCATCGCCTTCGCGCTGTTCCGCTATTTCGACGCCGCCAAGCCGGGGCCGGTGCGCTGGGCCGACCAGCTGTTCAAGCCGCGAGACGATGCCGGCAAGGAGGCGCCGCGCTGGGCCGCCGCCGGTTTCGGCATCATCCTCGACGACCTCGTGGCTGCCTTCTGCACGCTGCTGGTCATCGCGCTGTGGCGCGCCTTCATCCAATGATCGGCATCACGACATGAGCCCCGCCGCGTCCGAACCTCTCGAATCCCTGCCGACGCCCGTGCTGGTGGAACGCCTGGCCGAGCGCCTTGGCGCCCGAGGCTGGATGATGGCCACCGCGGAAAGCTGCACCGGCGGCCTGATTGCCGGCGCCTGCACCGACCGGGCCGGCTCGAGCGAGTGGTTCGAGCGCGGCTTCGTTACCTATTCGAACGCCGCCAAGACCGAGCTGCTGGACGTGGACGCGGCCCTGATCGCCGAGCACGGCGCGGTCAGCGAGCCGGTGGCGCGTGCCATGGCCGCGGGCGCGCTCGCGCGGTCGCGGGCCCAGGTGGCGGTGGCCGTGACCGGCGTGGCCGGGCCGGGCGGCGGCAGTGCGGACAAGCCGGTCGGCACGGTCTGGTTCGGCTGGTCCGTCAACGGGCGCGTGCGCAGCGAGCGCCGCCGCTTCGACGGCGACCGTGCGGCGGTGCGCGCCGCGACCGTGCATTTCGCGTTGCAGACACTCATCCAACTGATCGAGGCCCCCGCGTCATGAGCAGCAGCACCCCTTCGCCGTCCTCTCCCCTCGCGTTCTCCGACAACGAGGCACTGCACCGCTTCGAGGCCCACCGCGACGGCCAGCTGGCCGGCTACGCCGAATACAACGTGCATCCGGATGCGCTGATGTTCACCCATACCGAGGTGCTGCCCGCCTTCGAGGGGCAGGGCGTCGGCTCCGGGCTGGCGCGCCACGTATTGGGCGAGGCCCGGGCGCGCGGCATGTCGGTGATCCCGGTGTGCCAGTTCATCGCGGGCTACATCCGCAAGCACCCCGAGTACCTGGACCTCGTGTCTCCGGCGAGCCGGCGGGCGTTTCAGCTCTGAGCGGCGTGCGCGGCGCTCAGGCCGCGCCGTGGCACTTCTTGTATTTCTTGCCGCTGCCGCACGGGCAGGGATCGTTGCGGCCGGGCTCGGCTTCCTTGCGCACGGTCTCGGCGCGCGGGCCCATGCTGCGCCAGAATCGGCGCAGGTCGTAGACCGCCCAGACCGCCAGGTCGACCTGTTCCAGCCGCTGGCGGCTCACCGTGGGCGGGCCGTCCTCGGTGAACATCGAGAACTCGGGCGCGGCGCGGTCGTCCTCCGTCAGGGCCTCGATGTCCGCCAGCGCCTCGGACAGCAGGCCGGCGGCTTCCTTGTCGCGCGGCGGCGCCCATTCGGCTTCCCAGGTCTGCACCGCATAAAGAAAACCCAGCGCCCAGAGCTGGCCATAGGACGGAATGGCGCCGCCCTCGCCTTCCTCGTCGATTGCCTCGCCGGGCGGCAGCGCGGCCAGCGCACCGCGGATGTCGAGCATCTCGGGCTGGTAGGCGCGCTCGTCGTCCAGCGCCTGGACGGGGGCGTCCAGCGCGGCCTCGATCTCGGCCCGGCGCCGGTTCCAGCGCCAGGTGAACTCCATGTGCTGCATCGGCGCAAAGCCCTTGCCCAGCACTTGCGGCCAGTACTCGGCCGGCTCGATGGGGCGCCGGGTGCAGGCCAGCGCCGCCAGGAAGCCCTCGCAGAATTCCCATTCCGGAACGTTCTCCTCGTGCTCGCGCATGGCGTCGAGTTCGCCGTCCAGGAAGTCGAAGTCCTCGGGTCGCAGGGGTTTGGGCGCGTCGACCCGGACTTCCGGGCCACCATCTGGGGGAATGTTTTGTTGCATTTAAGACTCGTAGACAATCTATGATGCCCCAGGGCGAGGCCCCTATGCATCCAGCCAGTCGACTTTCCATTTTTTTGGCGCGCCAGTCCAGGCCAGCCGTCCAGCGCAGTTCATGAAGGTTTCCTTACGCTCCCGTGCTGCGCCGCACGGGGTTGCGGCGCAGCGCGGCGGCACCTCCTCCCCGGCGCCCTTGGCGCCTGCCGGCGAGCCGCAGTTGGCGGACTACGCCGGCTTCCTGCAGGCCATGCTGCCGCAGCAGGACAAGCTGATTGCACCGCACCGACTGGGCGGCGAGCGCGTGTGGCTCAAGAAGGCCGGCCCGCGCCACGGCATGGCGCGCTACCGGCTGCTCGGACTGGTTGCCGGCATCTTCCGCCTCGATCTCCTGCGCCCGGTGCCCAACCCCGGCGGCGAGGCCGCCATCGCGATCGAGGCGCGGCGCCTGCGCCAGCTGGCCGACGCCGGCCTGCGCGTGCCGAGGGTGCTGGCGCAGCAGCCCGAAGGCCTGCTCATCTCGGACCTGGGCGAAAGCGGCATGGGCGCGCAGATGCTGCAGGAGTGCCTGGAGCAGGCGGCCGCGGCCGGCCCGGCGACGCTGCTGGCGGTCTGGCGCGACGGCCTGGAAGCCATCGCCCGGGTGCATGCGGGCGGCGCCTACCTGAGCCAGGCATTCGCGCGCAACCTGGTCCTGTGCCCGGACGGCGTGATCGGCTACATCGATTTCGAGGACGATCCGCGCGAGACGCTGAGCCTGCCCGAATGCCAGGCCCGCGACTGGCTCAGCTACCTGCATTCGACCGCGGCCCTGGTGCATGCCGCGGCGCCGCATGCGGCCGGCACGCATTGGCATGGTGTCCTGGCGCAGGGCGCGAGCGACGCGGTGCGCGAGCGCATCGCCATGGCCGCGCAGCGCATGCGCTGGCTGCGCCGCCTGCCCAGGAGCCGGCGCTGGGGCCGCGACACCCAGCGGGTGCGTTCGGCGGCCCGGCTGCTGGCCCGCTGGTATGGACCGGACGGCGCGCAGCAGCTGGCGACGAGCTACTGACTGACCGCCAGGCCCGCGGCGGCCTTTTCGCACCGTCCTACGCCTTTTCGGCACCGCCGTCCTCCTTTTGGTGGATTGCAGGGCATCGGTGCCGCATGGAAGATCCGGCGATGACTGCTTTCTTCTACGTTTGAGCCGCCGGCCGGGAGCGTCGAAGCCATGCCGAAGTTGATCATGATGGATGCGGCCGGAACCATCCGGCAGATCGCCCTGAAGCCGCCGTGCGTGACCCTCGGGCGCGGCGCGCAGAACGACCTGCCGATCGATTCGCGCCGCGCCAGCCGCTCGCACGCGGTCATCGAGTTCGAAGGCCCGCGCCTGTTCCTGCTCGACCTGCACAGCCTCAACGGCACGCTGGTCAACGGGGAGCTGATCGACCGCCACCTGCTGGCGCATGGCGACTGCATCCAGATCGGCAGCGCCGAGCTGCGTTACGCCGCGCTGGAGGAAGTGCTCAGCACCGAGGAAGCACTGCGCCTGCTGACCGCCCCGCTCGAGCAGGGGCTGCAGGACTGGGACCAGATGACGATGCCGGCCGAAGCGGAGGCACCCAAGGAGAAGTGGTGGTACTGACGTCGGTGCCGACTGTTGGCTAGCCGGCCGGCCACCCCGTCGCCACCGGCACGCCGCATTCGGCCAGGGGGCGCGCCAGCTGCAGCACCGCGCGGTCCTTGCTCAGCAGCGTGGCGCGATGCGCCAGCGCCAGGTCGATGAAGTGCTGGTCGTCCGGGTCCTCGCACGGTGGCACGAGCGCGGCAGGGGCCGGAGGCGGTTCCACCGCATGGACCTGATGGTCGAATGCCGCGAGCACCTGCGCGGCGCTGCGCCCGATGCGCGAGAGCCGGCCCGCGATGAGCGGATAGCCCAGCACGCGGACGAGCTCGTCGCGCATGGCCGCCGTGGCGATCCAGCGCACGTCGCCGTCCGCCAGCGCAGCCCGCAGTCCGATGCAGCCGGGATCGTCGAAGACCAGCAGGTCCAGCGCGACGTTGGTGTCCAGGACGACGACGGAAGGCGGCATGGAATGCGCGGGCTCGCCGGCGCTTCAATCGGCGGCAGGCGCGGCGGGTGCGGCAGGTGCCGGCGCGGAGCCGCCCTGCCCCCGGAACGAGCCGGCCTGCAACTGGAACTTGAACAGCCGGCATTCGATCGGCCCGTTCCACATGGGCACCCGGCGCGACTCCTTCAGGCGCATGCGCGAGGGCAGCTTCATGTCGGGCGTCAGCACCCAGGCGGTCCAGCCGGCGAAGCTCTTTTTCCAGTGCGCTGCCAGCCGCGCGAAGAAGTCGGCGCCGTCGGCGCCCAGCGGATCGCCCCCGGGCTCGACCTGCGCCGTCTCGCGGCCGGCGCGCGGGCCGCGGCGGCCCGGTCCGGCGGCGCCGGCACCGGCGACGCCGCCGACCTCGATGCGCTCGCCGTAGGGCGGATTCAGCAGGATGACGCCGCCCTCGGCCGGCGGCATGCGCTGCAGCGCGTCTCCGCCGCGCAGCGAGACGCGGCCGGCCACCCCGGCGCGTTCGGCATTGCGCTCGGCGAAGTCGACCATGCGGTGCGACACGTCGGAGCCGAACACCGACGGCGCGGCGCCGGCCGGCCTCGCCATGGCCGCGGCCTGCTCGCGCAAGGCGGCCCAGTCGGCCGCGCGGAACGCCAGCAGCTTCTCGAACCCGAAGCGCCGCTGCGCGCCGGCCGCCATGCCGGCGGCGATCTGCGCGGCCTCGATGACGATGGTGCCGCTGCCGCAGCACGGGTCGTACAGGGGCTGGTCCGACACGGCGCCGGTCTCCGGGTTCCACCACCCGCTGGCGGCCAGCATGGCCGCGGCCAGCGTTTCCTTGAGCGGCGCGTCGCCCTTGTCGACGCGCCAGCCGCGCTTGAACAGCGGCTCGCCGCTGGTGTCGATGTACAGGCTCAGGTGCTCGGCGTCGAGGTGCGCGAACACGCGCACGTCCGGGCGCTGCGTCTCGATGTCGGGCCGCACACCGCCGGCACGCTCGCGGAAGCGGTCGGCGATCGCGTCCTTGATGCGCAGGGTGGCGAAGTTCAGGCTCTTGAGCGGGCTCGCCTGCGACGTGGTTTCGATCTTGAAGCTCTGGCGCGGCGTGAACCAGGTTTCCCACGGGACATCGGCCGCCGCCCGGTACAGGTCGTCCTCGCCTCGGTACGGGGTGTGCGAGAGCAGCACCAGCACGCGTTGCGCCAGGCGCAGGTGCAGGTTGAGCTTCATCGCCTGGGTCCAGTCGGCGCGCACGGACACGCCGGCGCGCGCGACCAGGAGCGATTCGCCGGCCAGCCCGGTCAGGCGGTGGACCTCCTGCGCGAGCAGGTCTTCGACGCCGGCTGCGCAAGGCAGGAACAATTGCATGTTGTGCATGCCTGCATTGTCGCCCCTGGCGCTATAGTGAATCGGCGATGAGCGCGCCCCGTCCGTCCGAGCCGTTCGAAACCGAGGCGCCTGCTTCGCAGGCGAGGCGCGCAGCCATCCAGGCCGAATTGCTGCGCCTGAGCAACCAGCCCGGCGGCCCGGTGCTGGCGGTCCAGTTCCTGCTGGACTGCGCCGTCGCTGCCCTCTTCGCCTGGCAGTACTCGCCCGGCATGGCGCTGCTGTGGCTGGCCCTGGTCGTCTGCAGCACCACGTGGCGGCTCTTCCGCCCCCAGCACCTGCCGGACACGCTCGACGCGCAGTCGACGCCGGCGCAGGTGCGCCTGCACACGCTGCGCGTGTCGGTACACGCTGGGGTGCATGGCCTCGCCGGCGTGCTGCTGTTCGACCCCGCCAGCCTGACGATGCAGCTGCTGCTGGCGCTGGTGATGATGGGTATGACGCTGTCGGCGGCTTTTTCCCTCTCGTACGTCGCGCGCGCCATGCAGCTGGCGATCGCGCTGCTGCTCGGGCCGCTCATCCTGATGAGCCTGGCCTTCGGCGTGCCTCCGCTCGACGGCCTGGCGCTGCTGGGCACCGGCCTGATCGTCATGATGTGGGGCCAGGTGGCCGACCGGGCGCGCAAGCTGGAAGACTCGATCGGCCAGCGCCACAACGAAAGTGTGCTGCGTGTTCAGGCGCTGGCCGGCCTGCACGCGGCCGAGCTGGCGCAGGTCGAGCGGCTGCGGTTTTTCTCGGCCGCCAACCACGACCTGCGCCAGCCGGTGATGGCCATCGGCCTGCAGGCGGAGGTGCTCGGGCACCAGTTGCGCGACGGCGCGCCGCCGGCCGTGCTGCAGGCCACCCTGGACGCGCTGGGCCGGGCGCAGTCGGTGATGGAGGGACTGACCCAGCAACTGCTGGAGATCGGCCGAATCGAGGCCGGAGCCGACCCGCTGGCGCCCGGGCCGGTGCCGCTGGCGCCGCTTCTCGACGAATACGCCCGCACCGGCGACGACCGGCGCGTGCGGGTGCGCTGCCCCGAGGGCGCGCTCGCCTGGACCGATCCGATGGCGCTGCGCCGCATCGTGGCCAACCTGGTGGACAACGCGTTGAAGTTCACGCCGCGCAACGGCCGCGTCATGCTGGCCTGCCGGCGCCGCGGGGCGCTGTGGCGCATCGAGGTGCGCGACAACGGCATCGGCATTCCGGCCGACGAGCACGAGCGGGTGTTCCGCGACTTCGAGCAGGTCGGCAATGCCGCGCGCAACCTGAGCCATGGCCACGGCCTGGGGCTGGCGATCGTGCGCCGGCAGGCGCAGCGGCTCGGCACGCGTGTCGACCTGCGCTCGTCGCCGGGGCGCGGCGCGGTGTTCAGCTTCGACGTGCCGGCATACACCGAAAGCATGTCGACCGTGCCTGCCGCACCCGCCCTGACGGATGAGCTGCACGCGGCGGCGGAAGGCGACGCCGGGGCAGCGCCGCTGCGGCCGGGGCTGACGGTGCTGGTGGTGGAGGACAACGCCGTGGTCGCCGAAAGCCTCGCGGCACTGCTGCACCACTGGCAGGTCAGGACGCACCTGTTCGGCAGCGCCGACGAACTGCTCGACGGCGGCAGCCGGCTGCTGGCCGCTGCCGACCTGGTGCTGTGCGACATCCGCCTGCCGGGTACGCTGGACGGAGTGGCCCTGGCGCAGCAGCTGCAGATTCGGTGGCCCGGCCTTCCGATCGCGCTGGTGTCGGCCGACATCGACGACGCCACCCGGGCCCTGGCGCGCGACCGCGGCTGGCAGGCGCTGCGCAAGCCGGTGCAGCCGGCGGCGCTGCATGCGTTGCTGCGGACGATTCAGCGCCGGGCGGACTGAAACTGCTGCGGGCCGGCGCGTGGCGGCGCCGCCGCCTTGGCCGTCAGAGCGCCTTGCGCAGGTTCGCCGGCGCGATGCGCAGCGCTTCGCGGTACTTGGCCACGGTGCGGCGCGCACATTCGATGCCCTGCTCCTTGAGCATGTCCGACAACTGGCTGTCCGACAGCGGCTTGCGCACGTCCTCGGAGCCGACGAACTGCTTGATCAGCGCCCGCACCGCAGTGCTGGACGCATTGCCGCCGGTCTCGGTGCCCAGCGCCGAGCCGAAGAAGTACTTCAGCTCCACCGTGCCGAACGGCGTGGACATGTACTTGGCGGTGGTCACGCGCGAGATGGTGGATTCGTGCAGGCCCAGCTCGTCGGCGATCTCGCGCAGCACCAGCGGCCGCATCGCCAGGTCGCCATGCATGAAGAAGTTCTTCTGGCGCTCGACGATGGCATTGGACACGCGCAGGATGGTGTCGAAACGCTGCTGGATGTTCTTGATGAACCAGCGCGCCTCCTGCAGCCGCTGGCTCAGGGCCTGGCTGCCCTCGCCCTTGTGCGCCTTGAGGGCGCCGGCGTAGACGTCGTGCACGCGCAGGCGCGGCATCACGTCGGGATTGAGCTGCACCCGCAGGCGCGCCTGGGTGCCGTTGCCGACGCGGGTGACGATCACGTCGGGGATCACCACGTTGCGCTCGACGTTGGCGAAGCGGCGGCCGGGCTTGGGCTCGAGCTTCGCGATCACCTGCATGGCGGCGCGCACCTTGTCCTCGCTGGTACGTGCGAGAGTGGCCAGGCGCTTGAAGTCGCGCCGCGCCAGCAGCGTCATGGGCTGCTTGCAGACGGCCAGGGCCACCGCGAGCACCTCGGGGTCGATGCCGCCCCGCACCTGCGACAGGGCGCGCAGCTGGATCGCCAGGCATTCGCCGAGGTCGCGCGCGCCCACGCCGACCGGCTCCAGGCTCTGCAGCAGGCCCAGCGCCATCTGGAAGCGGTGCACCAGGTCGTCGAACTGGTCGTTGTCGTCGCCGGCCAGGCCCGAGGCGAGCGCCGGCAGCGAGTCCTCGAGGTAGCCGTCGTCGTTGAGCGACTCGATCAGGAACCGCAGCGCCGCGCGGTCGACCGCGTCGAGGCGCAGCGCCAGCGCCTGGCGGTGCAGGAAGTCCTGCAGCGATTCATGGCTGCGCGCCAGCTCGGTGGCGTCGGCGCGCTCGTCGCCGTCGGCGTTGCTCTGCCGCGCCGGGGCGTCGCCGCCCCATTCGCTGTCGTCGGGCGACAGGTCGATGCTGCCGTCGCCCTCCCAGTCGGGCTCGCTCTCGGCGCTGTCGGCCGGCGCTTCGGCCAGCGCCACCTCGGAATCGGCCGGCGCACTGCTCGCCGAGTCCCCGTTGAGGCCCGGTGCCTGCGCGGCCAGTTCCTCGTCGCGCACGTCGCGCGCCGAAAGCGTGTCCACGTTGTCGAGCCCGAATTCCTCGCGCACCGCCTCGTCGCCGTTGCGCTCGAGGAACGGGTTCTCGTCGAGCATCTGTTCGACTTCCTGGCTCAGCTCGAGCGTCGACAGCTGCAGCAGCCGGATCGACTGCTGCAGTTGTGGCGTCAGCGCGAGATGCTGCGAAACCCGCAGCGACAAACCTTGCTTCATCGACCCGCCCGGTTCACATGCGGAAGTGTTCGCCGAGGTACACCCTGCGCACTTCAGCGTTGTCGACGATTTCCGAAGGCGTGCCCTGCGCCAGCACGTTGCCGTCACTGATGATGTAGGCGTGGTCGCAGATGCCCAGCGTCTCGCGCACGTTGTGGTCGGTGATCAGTACGCCGATGCCGCGGTCCTTGAGGAAGCCGATGATCCGCTGGATCTCGATCACGGCGATGGGATCGATGCCGGCGAAAGGCTCGTCCAGCAGGATGAAGCGAGGCTGGGTGGCCAGCGCGCGAGCGATCTCGACGCGGCGCCGTTCGCCGCCCGACAGCGCCAGCGCGGGCGAATCGCGCAGGTGGTCGACCCGCAGGTCGGCCAGCAGTTCGCCCAGGCGTTCCTCGATGCTGTGGCGGTCGAGCGGCTGCATGCGGCCCTTGGCGTCCGGCTCCATCTGCAGCTCGAGCACGGCGCGCACGTTGTCGGCCACGTTGAGCTTGCGGAAGATCGAGGCCTCCTGCGGCAGGTAGCTCAGACCCATGCGCGCGCGCCGATGGATCGGCATGTGCTCGATGGGCTCGCCGTCGATGCTGATCTGCCCGTCGTCGGCGCGCACCAGCCCGACGATCATGTAGAACGAAGTCGTCTTGCCGGCGCCGTTCGGGCCGAGCAGGCCGACCACCTCGCCCTTCTGCACGTCCAGCGACACGTCCTTGACCACCATTCGGCTGCCGTAGCTCTTTTGCAGCCCGCGTGCCTGCAGGCGGCTGCCGCCGTTGCGGCCGTCGGCCTCCAGCGTGTCCGCGCGATCGATCACCGGCTGCCCCCCAGCGAAGTGCTCGGGCGCAGCCCCTTGCCGGCCGGCTGCGCCGGCGCCGCCGGCGGCTGGGCCGCCCCCTCGCCCGAACGCGGCGAGATCATCGCGCGCACCCGCCCGCCCGGCGCCGGCTGGCTGCCCGGCTGATCGGGCGCACTGTTGACGGTGTAGGTGTCGTTGACCTGGTCGTAGACGATCATGGCGCCGTTGGTTTCGTCGTTGACGCGCGTGCCGACCAGCCGGCGCATGGTGGCGCGGCGGATGAACTTGACGGTTTCGGCCCGGCCGTCGTACTCGATCAGCTCCGATTCGCCCTCGACCCATTCGTCGCTGCCGGGCGGCCCGTCGCGCTTTTGCTTGAAATAGGCCCGCTTGCCCGGCGCCGCGGTGACGACGCCGTGCTGGTAACCCTCGGGATCCTGCTGCACCTCGATGCGCACGCCCCGGACGGTGATGGTGCCCTTGGTGGCCACGACGTTGCCGGTGAAGACGCTCGTCTGCTTGAGGTCGTCGTAGCGCATCGAGTCGGCCTCGATGTTCATCGGCTTCTCGCGGTCGGCCTTCTCGGCCCACACCAGGCCGCAGGCCCCGGCGAGCAGCGCGGCGGCCAGCGCGCCAGCGGCTCGCCGGACCAGGCGCCGGGGTGCCAGCGCGGAAGGACGGGGTTGGGTGTTAGGTTCGTTACGCAATGTCATAGGGCATGAAACTTGCTCTGGCCATTGTAGGGGGCAATTCGGCCCGCCCAATGAAAAAAGCCCGCGCACGGCGGGCTCGATCGCGGTGGGGCGCCGGCGCGGCGCCCTCACTCAGGCCTTGGGGGCCTCGCCGACCAGGAATTCGACCACCTGGAGCACGCGCGGCATGCTGCGCGCGGTCTCGCCGTCGACGTACCAGCGCCCTGCGACGCCCATGGCCGGCACGCCGCTGACCTTGTAGTCATCGGTCAGCTGGGTGGCGCGCTTGACCTTGCTGGCCACGGTGAAGGACTTGAAGACCTCGGCGAACTTGGTGCCCAGGTCGGGCTGCTTGGCCGCCCACTCGAGCACGGCGGCGTCGCCGTTGAGCGGTTGGCGGTCCTTGTGGATGATCTGGAAGATCTTGGCCTGGTACGCGTCCACCTTGCCCATGGCCTCGAGGGTGTAGTACAGGCGCTGCTTGGTCGCGACGTCGTTGCCGACGAACGGCACCGGAACGCGGCGGAACGCCGCCTGCGGCGGCAGCTTGGGGATCCAGGCCTCGAGCATGGGCTCGAACTCGGCGCAGTGCGGGCAGTTGTACGAGAAGAACTCGACCACCTCGACCTTGCCGGCCGGGGCGTCCACCGGCGCGGGCCGGGACAGCACGAGGTAGTCGGCGCCTGCCTTGAAGGCGGCCTGCTGCGCATGCGCGGCCGGTGCGGCGAGCCACGGGGCCAGTCCGGCCGCGGTGGCGGCCAGCGAAAAATCACGACGGTTCATTGGGTTCTCCTTGTCCGACTGACTGAGCCGGCGCAGGTCTTTAAGTTCCGAGGGGTGGTCAGCGCTGCACGCGCACGAGGGCGGACTGCATGCCGGAGCTGTCCAGCCGCTCCTTGAGGCGATCGGCCTCGTTCTTCTCGTTGAACGGGCCGGCGCGCACGCGATAGACGGTTCGGCCGGACTGCTCGCGTTCGGTGACCTTGGACTGCACGCCCATGAGCGAGAGCTTGGCGCGCTGGGCCTCGGCGTCGCCGTTGCTGCTGAAGGCACCGGCCTGCACGAAGTAGACGAAGGGGTCGGGCCCGCCGCTGGCGGCCGCGGGCGCGGCGCTGGCGACCGCCTGGCCGGAAGCAGCCGGCGCGCCGCCGCCGCCCATGCGGGAGCGGGCCAGGTCGCCGATGGGGTCGGACGAATCGGGGTTGACGCCGGACACCGTGCGCGGCGGGCGGGTAGGCGCGGCCGGCGCGGGCACGGCCGGCGTCACCGGGCCGGCAACCCCGGCCACGGCGGGCGCGCTGGTGGTGCCGCCCGCGGCGGGTGCGGGTGCGGGAGCGGGAGCGGCGCTGCCGGGCACGTTGGTGGTGGTCACCGTGGAAGCGGGCGGGCGCTGTCCGGCCTTGCCGGCCAGGGGGGCGTTGGGGTCCCAGTCGCGGTTGCGCTGGGCCTCGGTTTCATCGACGCCCGGGCCCAGGCGCTGGGTCTTGGCCATGAAGGGGATCGGGACCTTGGTGACGTACACCGCGATGCCGAGCGCAATGCCCAGCCCCAGCACCAGCCCGATGACCAGGCCGATGAAGGTGTTGCCCGACTGCTTTTTTCTTTTCGTTGCCATGAAGAACTCTTGCTGCCTCACATCGAGCGCGGCGCGCTCACACCGAGAATCGCCAGGCCATTGTGCAGCACCTGCGCGGTGGCCGCGACCAGTGCCAGGCGGGCGCGCTTGAGCGCCTCGTCGTCCACCAGGATGCGCTCGCTGTCGTAGTAGCTGTGGTAGCTGGCGGCCAGTTCGCGCAGGTAGAAAGTGACGTCGTGCGGCGCGAAATCGGCGGCCGCGCCGGTCAGCATGTCCGGGTACTTGGCCAGCATCAGCATGAGCGCCTGCGCCGGCGCGCTGTCGAGCAGCGACAGGTCGGCATCGGCCAGGCCGGCGGCGTCGCCACCCCAGGCCGACAGCACCGAGCAGATGCGCGCGTGCGCGTACTGCACGTAGTACACCGGGTTGTCGTTGTTCTGCGCCAGCGCCAGGTCGATGTCGAAGGTGTATTCGGTGTCCGGCTTGCGCGACAGCAGGAAGAAGCGGATGGCGTCGGTGCTGGTCCACTCGATCAGGTCGCGCAGCGTGACGTAGCTGCCGGCTCGCTTGCTGATCTTGACCTCCTGCCCGCCGCGCATCACGCGCACCATGGTGTGCAGCACGTAGTCGGGGTAGTCGGCCGGAATGGATTCGCCGCAGGCCTGCAGGCCGGCGCGCACGCGGGCGATGGTGCCGTGGTGGTCCGTGCCCTGGATGTTCACCACCTTGTGGAAGCCGCGCTCCCACTTGGCGATGTGATAGGCGACGTCGGGCACGAAGTACGTGTAGCCGCCGTCGGACTTGCGCATGACGCGGTCCTTGTCGTCGCCGTAGTCGGTCGAGCGCAGCCACAGCGCGCCGTCCTGCTCGTAGGTCTTGCCGGCCTCGACCAGCTTCTTGACCGTGGCCTCGACGCGGCCGCTGGTGTAGAGGCTCGACTCCAGGTAATAGTGGTCGAAGCGCACGCGGAAGGCCTGCAGGTCCAGGTCCTGCTCGTGGCGCAGGTAGGCCACGGCGAACTGGCGGATGCCGTCCAGGTCGTCGATGTCGCCGCTGGCGGTGTATTCGCGGTCGTCCGACCTGACGGTCTTGCGGGCCAGGAAATCGGCCGCGATCTCGCCGATGTAGTCGCCGTTGTAGGCCGCCTCGGGCCAGCCGGCGTCTCCGGGCTTGAGCCCCTTGGCGCGCAACTGCACGCTGTTGGCCAGCGTCTGGATCTGGACGCCGGCGTCGTTGTAGTAGAACTCGCGCCAGACCTGCTGGCCCTGCGTCTCGAGCAGGTTGCAGATGGCGTCGCCCAGCGCCGCCTGGCGCCCATGGCCCACGTGCAGCGGGCCGGTCGGGTTGGCCGAGACGAATTCGACCAGCACGCGCTCGCCGCCGCCCGCCGGGGCGGGCTGGCGGCCGAAGGCCTCGCCCGCCTGCAGTACCTCGCGCACCACCGCCTGCTTGGCGGCGGGCTTGAGGCGGATGTTGAGAAAACCCGGGCCGGCGATCTCGATCGCCTCGACCCATTGGCCGTAGGCCGGCGTGGCCATCAGGCGGGTGCTGATCTGTTCGGCGAGTTCGCGCGGCTTGCGTGCCAGCGGCTTGGCCAGCTGCATGGCCGCCGTGCTGGCGTAGTCGCCGTGCGCGGCCATCTTGGGCGACTCGAAGGCCGCCTTGGCGCCGGCGCCCGGCGAGAGGGATTCGAGCGTGTCCGCCAGCGCGGCGAGCAGCTCCTGTTTGACCAATAGCATCGCCGGATTTTACCGGTCCGCCAATGCCGGGCGTCGGCGCCTGGCCGGCCGGCCGACGGCGCGGGTACGGCACCCGGGCCGGCGCGCGTCATCCGCCAGGCGGCCCCGGCCGTTAGGATGGGCAGCCCCACGGCGGGGAACGATGTCACCCAACTTCTGAAAAGGCGAAACTCACCATGAAAAAGCTCCTTTCGTTCGTTGTCCTGGGTACCTGCCTGCTCGCGGGCGCCGCACAGGCGCAAAGCTGCGACGCCAAGGCCGTCGACAAGAACGGCAAGCCGCTGGCCGGCGCGGCCAAGACCAGCTTCGTCAAGAAGTGCGAGAAGGACGCGATGGACGCGGCCAAGACCACGTGCAGCACCAAGGCCGTGGACAAGAACGGCAAGGCCCTGGCCGGCGCGGCGAAGAGCAGCTTCATGAAGAAGTGCGAGTCGGAGGCGACGAAGGGATAGCAGCCTGGAGCCTCAAGGGGCTTGGAGCGCGATGCCGACTTGAGCTTTGGGAAGCGTGCGCGGCGCCTATTCAGTGAGTGCGCGCCGCACGTCTTCCTGCAAGCTGCGCAGATGAGCGCGCATTGCCTCGCGGGCGCGCCCGGCATCTCGGGAGCGCAGGGCCACGACGATCTCACCGTGCTCGTCGTGGTTTTCCTGCTGGCGATGCAGCGGGCTGTGCAGGCGGAAAAGACGGGCGTTGACCCGTAGTTCCTCCACAAGCCGCGGAAACACCACGTTGCCGCTGGCGTTTGCGATGACGAGGTGGAAGAGGTCGTCGAAATGGAAATGCTCGATCTCGCTGTGATCGCCGCTGTGCAGCGCCTTGCCTTGCGCTTCCAGCTCGTCGATCTGCGCGTCGGTGATCTTGGTCGCCGCCAGGGCGATGCATTCGCACTCGATCACCTCGCGCGCACGCATGCAGTCGAAGTATTCCTTGGTGCCCAGCGCCCGCACGGCATAGGACCGTGCGTCGCGCCGCACCAGCAGGCCCTCGCCAGCCAGGCGTACCAGCGCTTCGCGCATCGGCGTGCGGGAGATGCGCAGTTCCTCCGCCAGGCGCGCCTCCTGCAGCGGGCTGCCGCCCGAGATCTGGCGGTCGAGGATAAGCGTGCGCAGCCGCTCGTAAGCCTGTTCGGCGAGGCTCGTCGATCGCACGTCCAGGGGCGCGATGGTGATGGTGGCGGGCTGGGCCGGGCTTGGAAGGCTTGGCATGCGGGAGTAGGCGATTGGCACGGGGGCGGCAAAAGCTTAGCAGGCCCGCGGCCCGGGACTGGCAGTCATCACAACCACTTCTGCAGCGGATTTCCCGCATTGGGCGCCCGCGGCCGCAGGCAGGGGAGGAATGCACCCGAGCCGGGTTCGGCACGGAACTCGCCATCCTGCCACACGACCCGGCCGCGCGACACGGTGACGCCGGGCCAGGCGCGCAGCTTCATGCCCTCGTAGGGCGTGTAGTCGGCGGCGTGGTGCAGCTCGTCGTTGGTGATCGTCTTCTCTTCGCCTACGGGGTAGAAATCCCAGATGACCAGGTCGGCATCGCTGCCCACCGCGATCGTCCCCTTGCGCGGATACAGGCCGTAGAGGCGTGCCGGGCTGGTCGCGGTGAGTTCGACGAAGCGATGCACGTCGATTCGCCCGGCTATCACGCCTTCGCTCATGAGGAGCGGCAGGCGCGTCTCGACGCCGGGAATGCCGTTGGGAATGCGATCGAACGAGGCGTTGTCCCCGGCAACTCGCTTGCCGTCCGGCCCGTTCATGTTGAAGGGCGCGTGGTCGGACGAGAAGATGGTGAACAGGCCGCTGGCGAGGCCGTTCCAGATGAACGGCTGGTTCGCCTTGTCGCGCGGCGGCGGGCTGCAGATGCAACGCGCACCGTGCATCGGGTCCTCGTGGTCCAGCCCCAGGTCCTCGGCACTCAGGAACAGATACTGCGGGCAGGTCTCGGCATGGATGGGCAGGCCCCTGCCGCGCGCCCAGTGAATCTGCTCCACCGCTTCTCGGCCGGACACGTGCACGATGAGAATCGGCGTGTCGACCAGCTCGGCCAGCGCGATGGCGCGGTGCGTTGCCTCGCGTTCCACTGCCATCGGCCGCGAGCTCGCGTGGTAGCGCGGTGCGGTCAGGCCGGCGTCGAGCAGTTGCTCGGTGAGCCAAGCGATGCAGTCGCTGTTCTCGGCATGGATCATGGTCATGGCGCCATGCTTGCGCGCCGCGGCCAGGACCTCGATGACCTGCCGGTCGTCCAGCTTCATGTCGTCGTAGGTCATGTAGATCTTGAAGGAGGTGTAGCCCTTCTCGATCAGCGCTGGCAGTTCGCGCTGCGTGACGTCGCGCGTGGCGTCGGACACGATCAGGTGGAACGCGTAGTCGATCACCGCCTTGCCCTCGGCGCGGCGGTGGTAGTCGTCGACCGCTTCCTGCAGGCTGTGGCCCCGCTGCTGCGCGGCGAAGGGCAGCACCGTGGTCGTGCCACCGCAGGCCGCCGAGCGCGTGCCGGTGAAGAAGTCGTCGGCGAATCGCGATCCGTCGCTGGTGGGCTGGTCGAAATGACAGTGCCCGTCGACGCCGCCGGGCGTGACCAGTCTTCCACCCGCATCGAGTTCGCGCGTTGCGCTGCCTTCGAGGCCCTGGGCAATGGCGCAGATGCGCCCCTCGCGCACGCCGATGTCGGCGCGGTAGCGGTCACCGACGGTCGCGATGTCGGCGTTGCGGATGATCAGGTCGTAGCTGCTCATGGAGATGCCCTCAACGTTGCTCGAGCGCCGCCTCGACCGGAGCAGAGATCGGCTCGCTGCTGCTGCCGTAGGCGCGTCCGTAGTGGCGCTCGATTCGGCGCTGCACGAAGTCCCATGCGCTGGTCATCAGCAGGTAGTAGATGGCCGCCACCACGAACAGCTCGAGGACCATGAACCTCTCCTGGATCAGCACCTGCGTGCGGCGAAGCAGCTCTTCCATCGAGATCACCGAGGTGATGGACGTCGTCTTGAGCAGGCCGTTGATGCTGTTGCCCAGGGTCGGCACGATCAGCCGCATGGCCTGGGGCAGGATGATGTAGCGCATGGTCTGCGCGCTGCTGAAGCCCACCGCGCGCGCGGCGTTGGTCTGCCCCGCGGGAATGGACTGGATGCCGGCGCGGATGATTTCCGCCAGGTAGGCCGCCTCGTTCAGGATGAGGCCCAGCAACGCCGACTCGATCACCGACAACTTCAGCCCCAGTTGCGGCAGGCCGGTATAGATGATGATGAGCTGCACCAGCAGGGGCGTGCCGCGAAACACCCAGATGTAGAAGTGCGCGGGCACCGACAGCCACCGGTGGCTGGACAGGCGCGCCAGCGCCAGTGCGCCGCCGACCACGAGCCCGCCTGCGATGGCCGCCAGCGTGAGCCACAACGTGGTCACGGCGCCGCTCAGCAGATACGGGTTGAACAGGTAGTCGGCAAACCCCGACCAGCTCCAGCCTTGTCCCATGAAGTCTCCTTGCGTTGCAGTTGCGGTCGGTCGGTGCTTCAGCCCGCCGGGCCCTTGACACTCACCGGGCCGTCGATGGGCTTCACGCCGTACTGGTCGAACAGCTTCTGGAAGCTGCCGTCAGCCTTCATGTCGTTGAGCGCCTTGGCCATCGCCTCGGCCAGTTCGCGGTTCTTGGCGGCCAGTGCGACCGGCGTCGGGAAGAGGCCGTGCAGGACGCGCTCGAAGTCGCCGCGTTTCTGGAATTCCTCTGCTGTGGAGTCGATGGACAGCGCCACCTCCACCTGGCCTGCGCGCAGGGCCTGGAAGGCCATGGCGAAGTTCTCGAAGGTGCGGATGTTCAGGCCCTTCATGCCCTTGTCAACGAGCTGCTTGTCGAGCTCGCGCGCCTTGCGCTCCTCGAAGCCGCCGATCTCCACGCCGATGCTCTTGCCCGACAGGTCTTCCGGCTTGGTGATCTTCAGCGGGTTGCCGCGGATGGTACTGATGCTGATGGCCTGGTCTTCGTAGATCAGCATCTGCATCAGCTTGGCGCGCTCTTCCGTGTAGAAGATGCCGGTGTTGATCACGTCCCAGCGCCCCGCCTGCAGGCCGGGGATCATGGCCGAGAACTCGATGCGCACGTACTCCGGCGTGAGGCACAAGCGCTTGGCGATCGCCTCGCCCAGCTCCACGCGCATGCCCTTGAGCGCGCCGCTCTGGTCGACGAACTGCATTGGCGGCAGCGTCGGGTTGACAGACATCACGAGCGTGCCCTTCTTGGTCAAGGCGGAATCAGGCACGGGCGACTTGCAGGCCGGGGCCTGAGCCTGCGCGACGCCGACGCCGCACAGGAAGAGAGCCGAGGCCGACACGAGGGCGGGGAGCAGTTTCATGGTGAGGTCCTTGGAGATGTGAACGAAGCGGCGGGACTGGAGAACGGGATCGGGTCAGCGGATGGAGTCGATCAGCTCCAGGCGCTCGAGGTCGCGGCGCAGGGCGGCGGCATCGGCATCGGGCAGCGGCAGACGCGGCGCGCGGGGCTTGCCCACCGGCAGGCCCATCATCGACAGGCCGTCCTTGGACGCGGCCACGTAGCGGTGACCGCCAACCCATCGGACGATGGGCAGGATCTTCTTGTAGAGCGCCAGCGCGGCAGGCATGTCGCGCTCGTCGGCCACCAGCTCGAACAGTCGGGCCGACATCTGGGGAATGAGGTTGGAGCACACGGCGACCCACCCTTGCGCGCCCAGCCAGAAGGACTCGTAGCCGAGGATGCCGGCGAACACCGTCATGCGGTCGCCGCACAGCTCGATGATGTCGCGCACGCGGGTGACTTCCAGCGTCGACTCCTTGATATAGCGGCAGTTGTCGATGCGCGAGAGGCGCGCCACCAGATCGGGCTTGAGGTCCACGTTGGCCGTGGCCGGATTGTTGTAGACCATGATCGGAATGCCGATCGACTCGCCCACCTTGCGGTAGTGCTCGAACAGCTCGTCGTCGGTGGGCGTGCTGTAGAAGGGCGGAATGACCATGACGCCATCGGCCCCCATGGATTCGGCCTCGCGACTGAGGCGCACGCACTCGTCGGTCCACTCCGCGCCGGTCCCGATGAGCACAGGCACGCGTTTTGCTGCGGTGGAGACGCAGGTTTCGATCACCAGTTGGCGTTCATCCGGGGTGAGCGACAGAAACTCTCCCGTGCTCCCCAGGGGAATCAGCCCATGGATTCCCTCCTTGATCTGCCAATCGACCAGCTTCTTGAGGGCAGGCACGTCGACGTGCTTGCCGTCTTCGGTCATGGGGGTGATAAGCACTGTGTAGGTGCCACGAAACGCTGTCATGGGGTGGGGTCCTGGCTGAAAAATCGGGTGCGGATGGCTCGGTATACGTGTAGTATACGTATACATTGTATCCCGTCAACGAGCTTTTTTGCCGTTCCGCCGTCCCACCATGAGCGCTGCCAGACTCACCCACCCCTCCATCGCTGCAGTCGGGCAGCCAGTGCGCTTCTGGTATGACGGCCAGCCGCTGGAGGGAATTGCGGGCGAAACCATCGCGGCATCACTGGCCGCGGCGGGCATCAACAAGATGCGCCACACGCGCGGAGGCGAGCGCCGGGGGCTGTATTGCGGGATGGGCGCCTGCTTCGACTGCCTTGTCACGGTGGATGGCAAGGCCAGCCAGCGCGCATGTCTGACCAAGGTGGCCGATGGGCAGCAGGTGCGCTCAGCGATGCCGGCGGGCACGCAGGCCGATCCGCTTGTCCCGCTGGCGCACGAAGCGGCCCAGGAGCCGACTCGGCGCGAAGTGGATGTGTTGGTGGTGGGAGCAGGCCCGGCCGGCCTGTCGGCAGCGCTTGCCGCACGACGCGCCGGCGCGCAGGTGCTGTTGCTGGACGAGCGCCTGCAGGCCGGCGGCCAGTTCTACAAGCCTTTGGCGCCGTCGCACCAGGCACCGAGCCCGGCTGACCGTCAGTTTGCCGACGGACTTGCGTTGGAGCGCGAGGTTCGACAGGCCGGGGTGGCCATCGAACAAGGCGCCCAGGTCTGGTCGGCGTTCTCGCCGCGTGAGGTTGGTGCGCTCATCGATGGTCGGGCCCATGTGATCACCTGCCGCCAGCTGATCATTGCGCCGGGAGCATACGAACGCCCCGCACCCTTTCCTGGCTGGACGCTGCCCGGCGTGATGACCACCGGCGCCGGCCAAACGCTCGCGCGCGCCTACCGCGTGTCGCCGGGCAAGCGCGTGCTGATTGCGGGCAACGGCGCGCTCAACCTGCAGCTCGCGGCAGAACTGCTGGCCGGGGGCGCCCATGTCGTCGCGGTGCTCGAATCGGCGCCGCGCCCCTCGCCGGCGCAGTGGCGATCGATGCTGACGGCGGCCCGCACCGCGCCCGACTTGCTGCGCGACGGCTGGCGCTACTTGCGCCGCCTGCGCGCACACAAGGTGCCGGTACTCTGGGGCTGGACCGTGAATGCCGCTGAAGGCGATGGCTTGCTGGAGCACGTGCAGGCCAGCGAGCTTGCGCAACCGGGCAACACGCGCCGGTTCGATGTGGACACGCTTTGCCTCGGCTACGGCTTCATCCCGTCCACCGAACTGGCACGCATGCTCGGTTGCGAGCACCGGTTGACGCCCCGCCATCTTGGCTACCTGTCCACGGTCACCAGCGAAGATGGCGCGACCAGCCTGCCGGGCGTCTACGTCGTCGGCGATGGCGCGGACATGGGCGGATCGCGCGTGGCCCTTGCCCGCGGCACGCTGGCCGGTACGGCGGCCGCACGCAAGCTCGGCCACGCAGCCTCGCAGCCGACCGAAGCGATCGCTGGGTTGCACAAGGCCGTGCAGTTCCAGCAAGCACTGTGGAAGATCTACCAGGCGCCGCCGGTCTCGCTCGCCTCGGTACCCGACGACACGCTTCTGTGCCGCTGCGAAGAAATCAGCTTCGGCACGGTTCGCGAGCAGATACGCGCCGGCCGCGACACGCTCGCCGCGCTCAAGCGCAACACCCGCCTGGGCATGGGCCGTTGCCAGGGCCGCTATTGCGCGACGACTGCCGCACGACTGGTCACCGAAATGACGGGCCAGGCGCCGGGTGTCGAGCAGTACCTTGCACCACGTCCACCGGCCAAGCCGGTGCCTGCAGGCGCCCTGGGCTTCGAGAAGCCCGAGTGGGGCGGGCACAAGCCGGCGATCACGCCCAACCTCGCGCGGCCGGTTGCGGTCCCGCCCTTGGAACAACAGCCCCTGAAGACGGACGTGCTGGTGATCGGCGCAGGCGTACTGGGCTCTTGCCTCGGCTACTACCTCTCGCAGCAAGGCGTTGACGTGACGGTGGTCGACCGCGACGACCTCAACCTCCAGGCGTCGGGTGCCAATGCGGGAAGCCTGCACGTGCAGCTACTCTCGTTCGACTTCGGCGACCGCGCGCAGGCCGGGGGCGGCCCGGCCGCGGCCACGCTGCCGCTGGGGCCGATGTCCGTGCGCCTGTGGCAGGCAATCGAAGCGGACTGCGGCGAGGACCTGGAGATCAAGATCACTGGCGGCCTGATGGTGGCCGACAGCGATGCCGGCCTGCGCTTTCTCGAGGCCAAAGCGGCGCTGGAGCGCAGCCACGGCATCGACGCGCAGCTGATCGACGGCACCGAACTCAGGCGCCTGTCCCCCGCCTTGTCCGACAAGCTGCTGGGCGCCGAGTTGTGCCCGATGGAAGGCAAGATCAACCCGCTGCGTGCCACCTATGCCGTTGCGCGGCGCGCGCAGGAGCAGGGAGCGCGCTTCCTGCGCGGCTGCGACGTGAACAGCATCGAGCGGCTGCCCGGCGACGGCGCGGGATTCGAGGTCCGCACCTCGCGCGGCACCATCCGCGCCGGCCGCGTGGTGAACGCGAGCGGTGCCTGGTCCAGTGCCATCGGCAACATGCTGGGCGTAAGCATTCCGGTGAAAGGCGCGCCACTGCAGATGATCGTGACAGAGCCGGCGCCGCCGCTGGTGGACCACCTCATCGCGCATGCCAACAGACACCTGAGCCTGAAGCAGGCCGCCAGCGGCGCGCTGTTGGTTGGCGGCGGCTGGACCGCGGCCTTCAACGAGGACATGCGCCTGAACCGTGCCGAACGTGCCAGCATCGAGGGCAACCTCTGGGTTGCGCGACACGTGCTGCCGGCCATCTCCGGACTGCACGTGCTGCGTTGCTGGGCCGGCATGAACGTGAACATCGACGGCGCTCCGATCATGGGCGAAGTGCCCAGCGTGCCGGGCTTCTTCAACGCCGTGACTTCCAACGGCTACACGCTCGCGCCGATCACCGCCCGGCTGGTGACCGAACTCATCACACGCGGCCGGACCCACTTCGACATCTCTCCTTTTCGCATCGAACGATTCCATTGAGCCTCATGACCACTCACGCCGACGCTCGGGCGCAGCTGCGCCAATTCATCGACATGCATTTCGACGAGCAGGTGCAGATGCTCGCCCGCCTCGTGCAGTGCCCTTCGGACAATCCGCCGGGCGATTGCGCGCCGCACGCCGAGCTCACCGCCACCCTGCTCGAGGCGATGGACTTTCAAGTCGAGCGGCACCCGGTCCCCGCAGAGTTCGCCGCCGCCAACGGCATGCAAAGCGTGGTGAACCTCATCGTGCGACAGCGCTTCGGCAACGGCGGACCCGTGGTCGCGCTCAATGCCCACGGCGACGTGGTGCCACCAGGCGAAGGCTGGAGCAGCGACCCCTACGGCGGCGAAGTGCGCGAAGGCTGGATGTACGGCCGCGGCGCAGCGGTCTCCAAGTCGGACTTCACCACCTATGCCTTCGCCATGCGCGCACTCAAGGATGCCGCGGCATCGGGCACGCCGTTGAACGGCAGCGTCGAGCTGCATCTGACCTATGACGAGGAAACCGGCGGCATGACCGGCCCCGGCTGGATCCTCTCGCAAGGACTGAGCCGCCCCGACTACGTGCTGTCTGCAGCCTTTTCGCACCACGTGGTGGTGGCGCACAACGGCTGCCTGCACCTGGAGGTGACGCTGCGCGGCAAGTCGGCCCACGCCGCCAGGCCGGATACCGGCCACGATGCGATCGAGGCTGCGGCAAGCCTGCTGCCTGCCCTCTACCGCCACCGCGACGCGCTTGCCGACCGCCCGTCGCAGACGCCCGGCATCTCCCACCCCACCCTCGTCGTAGGCCTGATCGAGGGCGGCATCAACACCAACGTGGTGGCCGACCGGCTCAGCCTGCGCATCGACCGGCGGATCGTGCCCGAGGAATCGCCGGAGGCAGTCGAAGCCGAACTGCGCGACGTGACCGAAGACGCCTGCCGCGGCCTGCCCGGCATCACGGTGGAGATCCGCCGCATCCTCCTCGCGCGACCCTTCGCGCCGGCGCCGGGCGCGAAGAAACTGACGGAGTTGCTGTGCCGCGAAGCGAGCGAAGTGATGGGAAAGCCGGTCACGCCGATCGGCGTGCCGCTTTATACCGACGCACGTTTGTACAGCGAGGCGGGCATTCCCACCGTCATGTATGGCGCCGGCCCCGAGTCCCTGCTGGAGGCCAATGGCCACCGCGCCGACGAGCGGGTGCCGCTGGCCGAACTGCGCCTGGCGACCCAGGTGGTCGCCAACACTCTCCTGAAACTCCTGCAACAGTGAAGGTGGAATGCAAATGATCGAGATCCAGAAAGTGAGCAAATGGTATGGCGCCTTCCAGGTGCTCACCGACTGCAGCGCGAGCGTGCGCAAGGGCGAAGTTGTCGTGGTGTGCGGGCCCTCGGGCTCGGGAAAGTCCACGCTCATCAAGTGCGTGAACGCGCTCGAGCCTTTCCAGCAGGGACGGATACTGGTCGACGGCGCATCGGTCGGCGACCCGAAGATCAACATCAACCAGCTGCGCGCACGCGTGGGCATGGTGTTCCAGCATTTCGACCTGTTCCCGCACCTGTCGATTGAGGAGAACCTGGCGATTGCGCAGCGCAAGGTGCTCAAGCGCTCCGCCGATGAGGCGCACGACACCGCCATGCGGCTGCTCCAGCGCGTGGGTATGCGCGCCCACGCGCACAAGTTTCCCAACCAGCTATCGGGTGGTCAGCAGCAGCGCGTGGCCATCGCGCGTGCGCTGGCGATGAACCCCATTGCGATGCTGTTCGACGAGCCCACCTCGGCGCTCGACCCGGAGATGGTCAACGAGGTACTCGACGTGATGGTGGAGCTGGCCCGTGAAGGCATGACGATGATGTGCGTCACGCATGAAATGGGCTTCGCGCGCAAGGTGGCCAATCGCGTCATCTTCATGGACAGCGGCCGCATTGTGGAAGACTGCAGCAAAGACGAGTTCTTTGGCAATCCTTCCGCGCGCTCTGACCGTGCGCAGCAGTTTCTTTCGAAGATTCTTCAGCATTGAGTGTGCTTGAAGCGGCCCTGCGGTGTTCACTTCGCCGGCGCCTCCCCAAAGGGCATCAGGGCACAGCGCCGGCCAGACTCCGAGGAGTCAGGACGAGGAATTCTCCGCCGGTTCGCTTGTGGAGTTCTTCGGGCGGGTCCGTCGCTTGCGCGACCAGGCTGACCCCATCCCGGCAGAATGACACGCACCAAGACGCCGCTCCTGACCACAATCGCCGATGGCGTCATGACGCTGACGCTCAACCGTCCCGACAAGCTCAATGCCATCGACAACGATGTCGCCGAAGCGCTGCTCATGGCAATCGAAGCCGCGGGTATCGACACAACGGTCCGCGCAGTGCGCGTCCGGGGCAACGGGCGCGCTTTCTGCGCCGGCCGCGACGTTGGCGCCGCGCCGACGGACCGCGACCTTACGCTCGTGCAGGCCGTCGCTTCCGCGCTGGTTCGGCTGGACAAGCCGATACTGTTCGCGGTTCACGGCTGGACCATTGGCGCCGGCCTGGAGTGGATGCTCGACGCCGACGTCGTGGTCGCCGCGAGCAACGCGCGCTTCAAGCTGCCGGAGGCAGCTCTCGGGGTTTTCGTCACCGGCGGCCTGAGCGCGACCCTGCAGGCCTGTGCGGGGCCAAGCCGGGCCAAAGCGCTCACTCTACTAGGCGAAGAGTTCACACCCGACGAGGCCCGCACCTGGGGCCTGGTGTGGCGCGTGGTCGCGCCGGACGAGCTCGACGAGGCGTCGATGCAGATAGCGCGGCGTCTGGCTGCGCTGGATCCGGCGGTCGCACGCCAGTTCAAGCGGGTCTTCAACGACGTCGGGCTGGCTAACTTTGACGCCGCGATCAAGCTGGAGAACGCAGCGCATGCCGCGCTGGGCCTCTAGGCGTGAGAGCGCACGGCTGCCAGGCAGGACGCCGCGCAACAAAGCGGGTCTTGATGTTGCTTGACAACTGATTGCCTCCTAGGGACTACACATTGCCTCTCCGACCGTGCATTTCGGCGCCCGTTCAACGCTTCGGCTGCTCGATCTCGGACGCATCTCCTTGTTGACGGAAAGCCGTGTGAGGAGGTTCCCGCAGACGGCTTTGCCTTGCCAGCCCCTGGGGAGTAGCATCCGCCCCCAGAAATCGTTGAGGGGCCATTTTGAGAAGCCTTGCCTTGGGATTTATGGCCGCTGAGACCCCGCGGTTCAAGATGATGCAACTCTCCACACTGGTAGAGACTCGGCGTGAAAGAGATGCGCAGGCCCTGGAACAAATGGCTGTGTATGCCGACGGCGAATATCGCTGGCCGCGCCATCCAGACGAGAAAAAGGAGAACCTTATCCTCTACGCAGCCTACAAATATCTCGCAACGACTGCCAAAGCAGAGATCACCACGCCGATCCTACAAAATGCTCGCTGAATCTTGCGCTATACAACGTTGAGAAAGAGGCAATCGCGAAGCTCAATGCCAGCAACGCGCCTGTGTCAGCGGCAGAGGGCGAGATCACTGCAATGTTGCGAAAGTACGGAATGACGCATCTGGGATGACGCTTCAAAAGCACTCGCGATGATGAAGTCGTCGATCGCACAGCGCTTGCCTTGGGCCCGTGGAGCAGAATCAACGAAAAGATTCCAAGCGCCGTCGTCCGTGACGCGCAAGTAACCCCAGGAAAGTGATTGCCGCGCCTGTCCGGCGCACGCGCAGGGGGTCCGAATAGGACCGACGTCCAGAAGAGCTCGACGGCCAGCCATAGGGGAGCGTCGCGTACTCAGAGAAAAGAAGGAGAAGCATATGGCCCTGACCAAATGCAAGGAATGTGGAGCGGAAGTCAGTACGAACGCGGCGGCCTGCCCGAAATGTGGAGCCAAGCAGCCAAAGAAGAGCGGATGCCTGAAGTTCATCGGCATCGCCTTTCTGGCCTTGATCGTTCTTTCTGTCATCGGACAGATGGCCGGGCGCGACTCGACGCATTCTGGGTCCAGCACAAACTCCGCGACGACCAGTCCGGCCGCGAATTCCAAGTCTGCCCCAGCCCCAGCACCTCCTCCAATACCAGGCAGTCAGTGGCTGTACTCGTCCAATGACGACCCGATGGCGAAAGGGAAGTCGTACTTCGCGATGGTGTTGAGCACGAACACTGTTTCGTTCAAGTTCCCGTACAACGGCGATCAGCGCGGTCGGTTGACGATCCGCACCCATCCACGGCACGGGAAGGACGTGATCCTTGTTATCGACAAGGGACAGTTTCTTTGCCGCTCCTATGAGGATTGCGACGTCCTCGTTCGGTTCGATGACGGCACGGCCCAGAAATTCGCCGGAGTTGGTCCCTCCGACAACAGCAGTACTAGCGTTTTCATTCGCAACTACGACCGCTTTTTGACGGCAATGAAGAAGGCCAACACCGTCCGCATCTCCACCGAAGTGCACCAGGAGGGCTCGCCGGTGTTCGAGTTTGACGTGAGCGGATTCGACGAGAACAAGTACCTCGAGAAGGGAAAGTGAGCCATTTGAGGCGTGGGTGCCCCGAGACTTCAACGTGGCTTCAGGCGGCCCTAAAGTGGCTTCTATTTTCGAACGAGCAATACCGTCGACTAGTCGCAGCGCCTCCGCAAGCCGGTGCCGCGCAGGCCATCGCGGAGTTTAATCGCGAGTGCGGCGTTGCCAACCAGCCGAGGTGGAGACCAAAAGTGGAGCGGACGTTCGCGCCTGGCTGCATCCAGCGCCCCACTGTCAGCGCCGAAGAAGTTGTCAGGTTCGGCCGAACCTTGCATGTTGGCGTTCGGTGCCTTAGTGCATACCTACCGAATCGGCAATGCGAGCGTTGGAGGCGGTCGGACGGGTCAAAGCTCGTCTAAGTCGAGACGGAGCGTAGTTTCCTGGCCGTCGCAGTGTTTCCGCCCGGTTGCCCGATCCCCTTTCTGTTCCTCGGAGTGCGCCGCGCGCAAGGCCGACCTCCAGGCGAGGGTCACGGGAACGAGAAGCAACGCGAGTGCGCAAGCAATGCGAATCGCGAGGTCAGGCAAGGCGAAGCCTGCGCCTGGCCAAATGATCCTGCCAAGTGATGAGGCGACCGATCTCGCCGGATGGGACTGCCTCAACCAACTCATGCAGTATCTGCGCGTAACTCGAAAGAGGAAGCCAGATCATCATGCGAACTCGAAGCGTGTCGGTCTTGTGCGAGTTGCGTTTGTGAAGAAGAGACTCGCAGCGCAGCACACCTGCATCGGCAAATCGATCGAATGTCCTTTGCAGATAGCTGTTGCTGCAATCTGAAGCGCATGCGAACGGTCCCGCACCTTCCAAGAGGCCCAAAGCCTACGGTCGCTTCCATAAAAGACATGTAAAAAGGAAGCGTCTGCACAAAAGAATTGATCTCTGGGCGATCGCGGTTGCCGTGAGCCAAGCTGCCAACAACTAGGATGCGGACGAGAATGTGTTGCGCAATTGGGTGTGCGAGTTGCGTGAGGCGCCGCAGCAGCCTTACCGGGCAATGCAAGCAGACGGCGCAAGATGCGGAGATAGCCAGGCTGCGCAAGGAAGTGGCCGAGCTCACATGCTCAAAAAGCTCAGGTCGGCGTCAACGAGCCGGCAGCACCCCACCGAGCCTTGATGCAACGTCCTCGATGTCGATAGCGCGTGAACACGCTACGTCCTTACCAGGTTGCGCACAAAGCCGATGTCCGCTCTTCCAGCGTCAGCGCCTGTATCCCTTCGCTGCTGAATTGCGCGTGAGAGAATGTGGTACCGATGCTTGAGCATGACGGACATGATGACAAGAAGACCTGCTACGTTGATGCGCGTATGCACACTGGCTTTTCTTCAGCTTCTCAGCGGATGTGCGAATCAATCGTCGTACTCGGGATCAAGCCCTCGTCTGGGCCTGCAGGACTACGCCGCCGAGTACGGGCGCAAAGAAAAAGCCTGCGCATCGATACAGGATCCTGGAGCTCGTCGCGCTTGCATCGGTGAGACTGCAACGACGACGGGTTGCTCATCAATCTCCAATCCGACGATCCGCGCCGCATGCGAGGGGAGTCGTGCCAGCACAGGCACCGCCGCGGCAACCCGCCCGCCCTCCGCCGCCGATCCCGTTGCTCCGACCCTTGAACTGACGTCCACGGGGTCAGGCTTCGCGATACAGAGTCAGCGAATCATCACCAATGCGCACGTGATCGCCGGCTGCAAACGCATCGACATTGATGACCGTGGACAAGGCAAAGTCCTCGCGGTTGACAACTCCGTAGATCTCGCGTTGCTCGAAGTGTCCGTCGCCGGCCCATCTGCGCGGCTGCGTGATGGACGAGTTCGGCAGGGGGAGCGAGTGACAGTAGTTGGCTATCCTTTTGCGGGGATCTTGAGTGACGGCCCACAGGTCACTTCGGGCAACGTGACCGCGCTCGCCGGTCTAGCCAATGACACGCGATACACACAGATCTCTGCGCCAGTACAGCCGGGTAATAGCGGGGGTCCCGTGTTGGATCAAAGCGGGAACGTGGTCGGGGTTGTCGTTAGCAAGCTGGGATTGAAGTTTGCTGTCGCGACTGGCGATCTGCCGCAGAACATCAACTTCGCAGTTTCACTCGACACGGTCAAGGGATTCCTGCACTCACATCGCATTGACTATCAGAGCGGAGCGATCGGCAGATCTCTGGAAACCCCAGATCTAGCTGATCGGGCTCGTCCATTCACGGCAATGCTTCGCTGCTATTCATGAAGTTGGTGCAGGTAGATCCTGCAGGCGCTAAGAATTTTTCAGGGACTGGATCGTCTGGTGAGGGCGCATTTAACCTGCACGCGGCGGCCTCCTTGAGGCATCTCAAGTCCAATCCAGCAGTTCCGGGGTCGCATTGCGCGGTCGCGATGAGTGACTCACCCATTCGACTCTGGATGCCATAGCGATGATTTTCTCAGGACCAGCGGAGGTCGGGACGTTCAACGAACATCGTCTCGACCCCGCAAGCTACTCCCCTCAACCATCAATAGGTGCGGCAGGCGTCTCCAGCAAGAGTTGGTAGAACACCAGATCGAGCCAGCGTCCAAACTTGAAGCCGACCTGCGGCAAGGTTCCCACGTGCTTGAAGCCGAGTCGCTCGTGCAGTGCGATGCTTCCGGCGTTGGAGGCGTCGATGGCGCCGATCATCGCGTGCACGTTCCGCTGTCTGGCCGCTTCGACCAATGCCTGCATCACGATCCGGCCGAGGCCCTCGCCGCGATGGTTCTTGTGGACGTACACCGAGTGCTCCACGGTGTACTTGTACGCGGGATAGCCGCGGAAGGTTCCGTAGCTGCCAAATGCCAGCAGCGTACCTCCTGCGTCCTCGACGCCGATCACCGGGAAGCCGCCTGAACGCTTGACCTCGAACCAGCTGGCCATGCTCTCTGGCGGGCGCGCCTTGTAGTCGTAGAGCGCCGTCGATGTTTCTATGGCCTCGTTGAAGATTTCGAGCATCGCTGCGGCATGTCGCTCTCGGGTGCACTGCACGATGATGTGTTCGCTCATAGCTTCCTCTTTCACTGAAATGACGCCCCGACGCAATGGCGCCACGCCGGTGCCGACTGCGCACGTGTTCGGGCTCGGCCGACTTCTGTTGGTGCGAAACCGCTGAGAGCGCTTCGCGCCTCAAGGTCTCCCAGCAGGCAGATCGGAGCGCGACGTTCTTTCCAAAGCCTTGCTGCATTTGCAGAATCAAATGGTCGTTCACTATATTACTATGCTCGTCTCCTATGTTGGCATGTCATTTGCATCTGCCGGTAAGCGCCTTGGGTCCAAGGCGCCGGAGGTCTGAACCCACCATAGAGAGGAATTCCATGAACGAATCGACATTGACCCGCCGCAGAGCTTTTCTGGGAACGGCTGGTGCCGCAGCAGCCACCCTGCTCGGCGCATCGGGCGCCAGAGCAGCCAGCCCTTCGACGGACGGCGGCATCCACGCCATCCCGGAGTTGGCCGCCCAGTGGAAGGAGCTGGACTTGGCCGAAATCCTGTCCCGGCCCGCGGCCTATTGCTCGGTCAGCCAGAACAAGTCCTGCTACGACGAAGGCGGCGTGCAGGCTGCGGAGGGGCATCGCCAGCGCGGCAGCCTGGAAGCCACCGTGAAAGTCGTGCAAGCCGCACGTTCGGCCAAGAACTTCGTGTCCTTCAACTGGATCGGCTACGAGGTTTTCCGCAATGGCAGCGGCTACCCCAAGAACGATTTCGACCGCGTGCAGTTCGCCAGTTGGACCAAGGGACTGAACTGGAGCAAGGAGCAGATGGCGCGCGACAACGAACTCGTGGGCGAACTGCGCGCTTTGGTGCAACCCGGCGACAACGAATTCAACGAGCGCGCGCTGCAAACAGCGTTCATCGGCACACAGATGCCGCTGGAGCTGTCGAGAAAGAAAGTCGAGGTGATCGTTCTCACCGGCATCCATCTCGACTGGTGCATCGAAGGCAACACACGCCTGGCGCGCGACAACGGCTACCTGCCGATCGTGGTCGGTGACGCGTGCGGTTGTCAGAAGCCTGAACAGGAGAAGGCAGCCATGGAGCGCATCAACAACTTCTTCGCACCGGTCATCTCTGCGGACAGCTTCGTCAAGCTGCTCGGCGCCAGGGCACAGGCGTAGGAGAGGTCTGGCCCTTTGCATCCGTTGTCCACTAAAGTAGAACGGATGACAAGTGACCTGGACCAGCGCATCGGCGCCCGAATTCGACTGGAACGTGAGAGCCGCGGCTGGTCCTTGACGGATCTGGCCGCCAAGGCCGCGGTTTCGAGGGCGATGATTCACAAGGTCGAGCGGGGAGACAGCAGCCCAACGGCCAATCTCCTGGCCAAGCTGTCCGGCGCGTTTGGCCTGAGCATGTCCACGCTCATGGCCCGCGCCGAGATCGCTCAGGGCCGCCTGCTTCGCTTTGCTGACCAGCCCACGTGGACCGACCCCGACACGGGCTACCTGCGCCGCCATGTGTCGCCGCGCTCGGACATGCCACTGGACCTGGTACAGGTCATCTTGCCTGCAAAGAAGCAGGTGCCCATGCCAGCGTCGGCCTACGCCTTCTTGCGTCAACTGATTTGGGTGCTGGATGGAGAACTCGTCTTTGTCGAGGGCCAGGTGCGGCATACCATGCACAAGGGGGATTGCCTGGAATTGGGCCCGCCTACCGACTGCGCGTTTGTCAACAACACCAGCAAGCCATGCACCTATGTGGTGGCTGCGTTGACGATTCGGTGAATCGGCTTGGCGCGTCTGAGCGGACCGGGCTACGAGTGCATCGCAGCGAAAGCAGTCCTAGAGCTGCAGCACCCCAAATGACTGCAAGGGGCATCTCTTCGGTCATTCCCGTCTCCTGACAGTACCGTCGGAGAATCACCCCACGCGAGTATTCAGAACTGCAGTGGGATGAGAAATTCGAACAATCACAGCATTGCCTTTGAAGCCGACGACGTTCGCAAGAATCGAGGCGCAGGCGCCGGATGCAAAACGCCATCGATTTCTGCGAAGTTGGCTCGATGAACCATATGCGGACACGAGGCCAGCTCGGCCAATGACAGCACTGGTGAGACGCACGCATCCGTGCCTTCGAACACGGTTTCCCATTCGGCGCGCGATCGTGATTTGAAGATGGCGGCGAAGCGATCGTGCATCGCGGGCCAGCCGGATCGGTCGAGCTGCTCGGGCAATTGCGACGCATCGAGTTCCAGCCCTCGCAGGAGCGCCGCATAGAAGCGCGGCTCGATGGCCCCCACCGCCACGGCACGCCCATCGGCGGTGGCATAGGCACGGTAGAAAGGGGCCCCTCCGTCCAGCAGGTTGGCGCCGCGCCGATCCTGCCATTGGCCCGCTTGGAAGCGCCCCAGCGTAGGCGCCATCATTGCGAGCACACCATCGACCATCGCTGCATCCACCACTTGCCCTTGCCCGCTCGACCTGGACTCGAACAGCGCAGCCAGGATCCCCGTTAGCAGCAGCATGCCGCCACCCCCGAAGTCCGCGACGAGGTTCAATGGAACGGAAGGTGGTCCGTCCGCGGGCCCGATCGCGTGCAGGGCGCCGCTGCGGGCCAAGTAGTTGATGTCGTGCCCCGCATCCTGCGCCAAGGGACCGGTCTGTCCCCATCCTGTCATGCGCCCATAGACCAGCCGCGGATTGCGCTGCAAGCACTCGTGCGGGCCCAGGCCTATGCGCTCCATCACGCCTGGGCGCAGTCCTTCGAGCAGCACGTCGGCGCGCGACGCCTCGTCCAGCACTGCTTCCCGGCCTTGGGCAGTCTTCACGTCGGCCATCATGAAGCGCTTGCCGCGCGCGGTGATCTCGAATCGCTCTTCGCGATGGGCGAGGCTCGCGTCTGCTGGCGTGGGCCGGTCGATGCGCAACACGTCTGCGCCCATGTCGGCCAGCATCATCCCAGCCCAGGGCACCGGGCCGATGGCTTGCATCTCCAGCACCCGCAAGCCGGTGAGTGGCCTGCTCATCGGGCCCCGCCGAGATTCAACAAGGTGCGACCCGCCGTCGCACCGTCCAGTTGTCGCTGGGCATGCGACAACAGTTGATCGAGCGCAATCGAATGCACATGCGGCGCAAGTGCTTCAAGATCGGGCTTGAGCGGGCCGGCCAGCCGACCCCACAGCCGGCGGCGCTGGGGCCAGGGCGCGTTGGCCACCACGCCGAGCATCTGCACCCGCCGCATGATGAATGGCAGCACGCTGCCCTCGAACCCATTGCCCGAGGCATTGCCCACCGACGCAACGATACCCGCGTCCTGCATGGAACGCAGCAACCAGGAAAGCATGGGCCCGCCCACGTTGTCGATCGCCGCGGCGAAGCGGGCTTTTTCCAGGGGGCGTTGCGGCTCGCCCAGTACCCGCGCGTCGACCACCTCGCTCGCGCCCAGTGCCCGCAGCGCATCGGCATGTTCCGTACGCCTGGTGATCGCCGCGACGCGGTAGCCCGCCTTCGAGAGGATCGCCATCGCCAGCAGGCCGACCGCGCCGCCGGCGCCCGACACCGCGATCGGCCCTTGCTCAGGCGTGAGCCCCAGTTCCTCGAAGCGTTCCAGCGCCATGGCCACGGTGAATGCGGGCACGCCCAGGACCGCCGCCTCATAGGGCGAAAGCCCTTGCGGAATCCGCTGCAGGTGATCTTGCGGCACACGCAGGACTTCCGAGAAACCGCCGTCGAACGCGATGCCGGTCTGGAAGCCATGGACCATCACCGGGTCGCCTACGCTGAATTCGTCGGACTCGGAAGCGATCACCTCGCCCACCGCCTCGATGCCCGCAATGCGCGGGAACGAAGAGATGATCTTCGACTGCCCCAGGATCGACAGGCAATCCTTGTAGTTGATGCCGGCGTAGCGCGTTCGCACCAGCACCTCGCCGGCGGAGAGGTCGTCCAGTTTCAGGCGCTCGACGCGCGACTGCACGCGTCCGTCGGTGTTGTGGCTGCGCAGTGCAGCGAAGGAGTCTGGAAGGGTGGTGAGTGGCATGCCCGCATCTCACCACCCGCGACGTTGCAGATCAACACCGTGTTTCGCACCGCGAAACAAGCTGTGCAGGCAAGTGGCCGGGGTTCGATCATTGAGGCATGAACACTGCCGCCCCCTCCCCCGCCCGCCTCTTCGGCGACCACTTCCTGCAAGCCCTTACCGACGACGAGCGCGCCATGCTCCAGCGCGTGCGCGACCTGGCGAACAGCACTTTCGGACCGCAGGCGGCCGAGGTCGCGAAGAAGGACGAGTTCGCCTGGGGCACCTTCCGCACCCTGGCGCGCGAGGGAATCGTGGGCACCGCCTTCCCGCGCGAATACGGCGGCACCGGCGCGCGGCAGGTGCTGCGCATCCGCATCGTCGAGGAGCTGGGCCGGGTGTGCAGCACGACGGCCAGCATGGTCACGGGCACCGACCTGTCCAGCCGCGCCATCGTGGCCGGTGGCTCGAGCGAGCTCAAGCGCGAGGTCTTGCCCAGGTTGTGCAGCGGCGAGTTGCAGTCGGCTTTCGCGCTGACCGAGCCGGAGGCGGGCTCCGATGTCCGCGGCCTTGCGACGACCTTCCATCGCGAAGGCGACGGCTACGTGATCAACGGGCGCAAGAAGTTCATCACGCGCGGCACCACGGCCGACTGGTTCGTGGTCGTGGGGCGCGACGCCCAGGATGCGGGCAACTTCATCGCAGCGCTGGTGCCAAGCGATGCGCAGGGCTTCGAGATCAGCCCCGAGGTCGGCAAGCTGGGCTGGTGGGGCGTGCCCATCTCCTCGCTCGAATTCCGCAACGTGTATGCACCGGCCACGCACCGGCTGGGCGCCGAGGGCGAGGGTTTCAGCCTGGCGCAGGACGCATTGCTGCGCGCGCGCATCGGCCACGCCGGCATGGCACTGGGCCGCGCCATCGGCGCGGTGGAAATTGCCGCGCGCTATGCTGTCGACCGGCAGGTGTTCGGCAAGGACCTGGGCCAGCACCAGGGCGTGCAGTGGATGCTGGCGGACATGGTGACGGCCATCGAATCCTCGCGCGCGCTGCTGGCCCTGACGGCAGAGAAATACGACCGCGGCGACACGGACGTGGCCATCTTCGCCTCGATGGCCAAGCTGCAGGCCACCGACCTGTGCATGAAGGTGGTCACCGACGCGCTGCAGCTCACCGGCGGACGCGGCTACCTGCAGGACTTTCCGCTCGAGCGCTTCTTCCGCGATGCCAAGCTCAACCAGATCGGCGAAGGCTCCAGCGAAGTGCACAAGACCGTGATCGGCCGCGACGTGGCCCAGCGTGCCCAGCATGCCGAGCGCAACCCGTGCCTGAGGCCAGGGTCGTTGGTCGACTACTAGGCGTCTAGATCACGCGCTGCGCCCGCAGCGCGTCGAGCTCGGCAGCGTCCAGCCCGAACTCCGCGTAGACCTCCGCGTTGTGCTCGCCCACTGAAGGGCCGGTGCGCGGCACCGGCATGCTGCGACCCGCCACGCGGGGCACGATGCATGGCGCGGGCAGGCTGCCGTAGTCCGGGTCGGGCAAGCGGATGATGGCCTCGCGCGCCTGGAAGTGCGGGTCGGCCTGGACGTCGGCGATGGAGTTGACCTTGCTGAAGGGAATCTCGAACTCGTTGAGCCGCACCGCGATCTCGCTGAAGTCGCGCGCATCGAACCAGCGGGCCAGCGCATCGTCCAACGTGGGCATGTTGGCCACGCGCGCAGGGTTGGTCGCGAAACGCGGGTCGATGATCCAGTCCGGCCGTTGCACCGCCTCGCACAGTCGCTCGTAGATGGCTTGCGACGAGGCCACCAGCGAGAAATGCACGCCATCGCCGCTGCGGTACATGTTCGACGGCGCCGTATAGGTGGTGACGTTGCCGGCCGAGCGCCGCACCTGGCCCAACTGCTCGTGCTCCACGGGCAGCGGATCGAGCAGGCGGAACAACGCCTCGGTGGCCGCAAGGTCCACCTCGCAGCCCGTGGCGTCCGGATCGCCGCGCAGGCGCGCGACCTCGGCTGCGATGGAGAACGCGCAGAACACGCCGGCCACCGAGTCGCCGACCGGGTAGTTGCTGTGCAGCGGCGTGCCGCCGAGTTCGCCGGTCAGGTTGGTGAAGCCGCTCATCGCCTCGAACACGCGTGCGAAGCCGGGCCGCTGCCGATATGGTCCGGTCTGGCCGAAGCCGGTCAGTCGGATGACCACCAGGCGCGGGTTGGCGCGATGCAGCGTGTGGAGGTCCAGGCCCCAGCGGTCCAGCGTGCCGCTGCGGAAGTTCTCCACCAGCACGTCGAAGCGCGGCAGCATCGACAGGAAGATCTCGCGTCCGCGCGGCTTCCGCACGTCCAGCGTGATGCCGCGCTTGCCGCGGTTGGCCACCTTCCACCACAGGGGCACGCCTTCCTTCACGGGCTGCATGTGGCGCAGCGCGTCGCTGCCGTCGGGCAGTTCCAGCTTGATGACGTCGGCGCCATGGTCGGCGCACAGCGTCGCGCCGGTCGGGGCGGCCAGCACGGTGGCCATGTCGAGGATGCGCACGCCCGACAGGGCGCCGCGCGAGGCTTGGGTCGAAGTCATGGCAGGGCTTGCGTTCAGGTGAAACAGAGCATCGGTTTTGCCAGACGTCGCGTCGCCTCACAATGAAGCGTTTCGCACAGCGAAACATCCGGCTCAACGCCGTTGACGCTGCATCGCCCGAGGGTCAATCATGAAAGCAAGCACACGCAACCAACGACGCAATGTGACCGCCATCGCGCTTCCGGGTCTCGTCGACCCGCATGACCTCAGCACCGATCGCCAGTTCTCGATGAACCTGGCGCGCGGCATGGAGGTGTTGCGCGCCTTCACGTCGGCCACACCGATGCTGGGCAACCGCGAGATCGCTGACCGTACCGGCCTGCCCAAGCCCACCGTCTCGCGCCTGACGTACACGCTCACGCTGCTGGGCTACCTCAGCCGCGACCCGTTGCTGCAGAAGTACCGGCTCGGGCCCGGCGTGCTGTCGCTGGGGCACCCGCTGCTGGCGAGCATGCACATCCGGCAAGCGGCCAAGCCGCTCATGGAGTCGCTGGCGCGTACCACCGGCTGCACCGTGAACCTGGGTGTGCGCGACCGCGCGAGCGTGGTGTACGTGGATTCGGTGCGTGCCGACTCGACCAACCAGCACCTGCCGGACATCGGCAGTTCGCGCCCGCTGCTCGTCGCGGCGATCGGCCGCGCGCTGATCCTGGCGCACCCACCGGCCGAGCGGACCGCCATCCTCAACTACCTGAAGGTGCAGGACCGCGAGACCTTCAACGCTCGCCGCCCGCTGTGGGAGGCTGACCAGAAGCTCTATGCCGCCCAGGGCTACTGCCATTCGCGCGGCGACTGGCAGCAGGACCTGCATGCCGTGGCCGTGCCCATCAAGCAGCCGCCCGGCGAGGCGCCGCTGGCCATGAACTGCACGCTGGCGTCCTACCGCCTGCAGCGCGACCAGTTGGTGCGGGACGTGGTGCCGCTGCTGAAGGACGCGGTGCGCCAGCTCGAGATGACGCAGGGCCTGCGCTGACCTTTCCACTGACCAACGACCTGAAGGAATTCAAGTGATCCGGGACCCGAAGAGTTTTGCCGCCCTGCTTGCGCAGGTGCGTGAGTTCGTGCGCGGCGAATGCATGCCGCTGGAAGAACAGGTGGACGAGACCGACCTGATTCCCGAGCCGCTCGTGCAGCGCATGCGCGAGTTCGGCCTGTTCGGTCACAGCATCCCGCAGGCCTACGGCGGCGCGGGGCTCAGCTGCGAAGAGCTCTCGCTGGTGAACATGGAGATCTCGCAGGTCGCCACCACTTTTCGCGCGCGCTTCGGCGGCAACACCGGCATCGCGTCGGAGTCGCTGGTGGTGGACGGCACGCCGGAGCAGAAGGCCAAGTACCTGCCGCCTCTCGCCAGCGGCAAGGTCACCGGCTGCTTCGCCCTCACCGAGCCGGAGGCAGGGTCCGACGCCACCGCGCTGAAGACGGTGGCGCTGCGCGATGGCGATCACTTCCTGCTCAGCGGCCGCAAGTGCTTCATCACCAACGCGCCCGTCGCCGACCTGTTCACCGTGTTCGCGGTCACCGACCCGGACGCCAGGGGCGCCAGGGGCATCAGCGCCTTTCTCGTGGAGCGTGGCACGCCGGGCCTGAGCACGCCGCCGCCGCCGCGCAAGATGGGCCAGCACGGCTCGCCGGTGGGCGAGGTGCACCTCGACCGCGTGCGCGTGCATCGAAGTGCCATCGTGGGCGGAGAAGAAGGCCACGGGTTCCGCACCGCCATGAAGGCACTGAACAAGCAGCGCATCAACCTGGCGGGCCTGTGCGTGGGCCCGGCCATTCGCCTAGTCGAGGAAATGGTGCGGCAGGCCGGCCAGCGCCGACAGTTCGGCCAGCCCATCGCCGAGTTCCAGCTGGTGCAGCAGATGATTGCCGAGAGCAACACCGAGGCGCATGCGGCGCGCGCGCTGGTCCTGGAGACGGCTCGCAAACGCGATGCGGGCGAGGACGTGGCCATGGAAGCATCGATGTGCAAGCTCTTCGCCTCCGAGATGTGCGGGCGCGTGGCCGACCGCGCGGTGCAGCTCTTCGGCGGCAGCGGCTACATGGCCGGCAACGTGGCCGAACGCTTCTACCGCGACGTGCGCCTGTTCCGCCTGTACGAAGGCACCAGCCAGATCCACATCACCAACATCGCCCGCCGGACCATCGCCGCGCTGGGCGAGGCGCACTGACATCTCTCTTTTCATTCAAAGATCGACAGGAGACATCATCATGAAGTTCGCTCACATCCTTTCCGCAGCCAGCCTCTCGCTGGCAGCGGCGCTGCCAGCGGCCGCCCAGTCGGACTATCCCAACCGCCCGGTGAAGATCGTCGTGCCCTTCTCGGCGGGCGGCATCGTCGACTCGATCGCGCGCCTGGTGGGCGACAAGCTGCAGGCTCACTACGGGCAGCCCTTCGTGGTGGAGAACCGCACCGGTGCAGGCGGCGCCATCGGCACCGACTACGTGGCCAAGTCGGCGCCCGACGGCTACACGCTGCTATTGGTGAGCCCCGGCCATGCGGTGGTGCCCAGCCTGCAGAAGGGCGTGACGTGGAACCCGGTGCGCGACTTCAAGTCCGTCAGCGGCATCGGCGTGGTGCCCAACGTGTTCGTGGTGCATCCGGACGTGCCGGCCAAGACCATGCCCGAGCTGATCGACCTGGCCAGGAAGAACAGCGCTACGCCGCTGACCTACGCGACCGCCGGCATCGGCACCTCCAATCACCTGAGCGGCGAGCTGCTGGCACAGGAAGCCGGCATCAACCTCACGCATGTGCCGTACAAGGGTCAGCCCGACGCGCTCAACGACCTGCTGACGGGGCGCGTGACCATGATGCCCCTGACTGTGGCGCTGGCAGCGCCGCACATCAAGACCGGCAAGTTGCGTGCACTGGCCGTGACCACCGCCAAGCGATCGAGCGCCCTGCCCGACGTGCCCACCGTGGCCGAGGCGGCGAAGCTGCCCAACTACGAGGTGGGCACCTGGTTCGGCCTGGTGGCGCCTGCGAAAACGCCCGAGCCGGTGCTGCGCAGCCTGGACACCCAGCTGCGAGCGATCCTCGCCATGCCCGACGTGAAGGCCAAGTTCGACAACCTGGGAATGGAGCTGGATCCGAAGCCCTCCGCCGAGTTCGATGCCTACGTGGCCAAGGAATACGACAAGTGGAGCCGCGTGATCAAGCAGGCCGGGATCGAGGCCAACTGACATGTCGCGCCTGATCCCGCCCCTGTGCCGCACCCTGGGCATCGAGCATCCGATCTACGGGTTCTCGCACTCGCCCGACGTGGTGGTCGCCATCGCCCAGGCCGGGGGCTTTCCGGTCCTTGGCCTGGCGCGCGAGATGCCCGAGGAGATCCCGCACATCATTTCCCAGGTGGAAACGCGCTTGGCCGGCCGGCCTTACGGCATCGACCTGATGCTGCCTTCCAAGGTGCCGCAGGCGGCGAGCATCGACGGCTTGCGCGCATCGTTGCCGTCGGAGCATGTGGATTTCGTGGAGGGCCTGCGCAAGCGCTTCGAGGTGACGCCACCCACCAAGCCCAGTTTCTTCACCACGCAGGTACGTTCCGAGGCGCTCTTCGAATCGCAGATCGAGGCCGTGCTCGGTTCCGAGGCGCGTGGCGTGGCCACCGCCATCGGGCTGCGCGAGGACCTGATCAAGGAAGCCAAGCGGCGCGGCAAGGTCACGTTCTCGTTGGTCGGCTCGGTTCGCCATGCCCGCAAGGCGCTGGAGATGGGCGTGGAAGTGCTGGTCGCCCAGGGCTATGACGCCGGTGGCCACACCGGACCGGTGGGCACGATGTCGCTCCTGCCGCAGGTGATCGCCGCTGCCGAAGGTGCCCCCGTGCTCGCGGCCGGCGGAATCGCGACGGGCGCCCAGGTGCTGGGCTGCCTTGGGATGGGCGCGCAGGGGGCGTGGCTGGGAACGCTGTGGATGGCGGCACGCGAGAACCACACGCCGCCCGCCCTACTCGATCGCCTGGTTGCCAGTGGCAGCGAGGACACCGTCATCACTCGCGCGCACAGCGGCAAGCCGTGCCGCGTTGTGCGAAGCGACTGGATCGATGCCTGGAACGAGCCGGCCGCGCCGGTGCCGCTCGGCATGCCGCTGCAGCAAGTCCTGACCGGCGACGTGTTCGCCGCCATCCATGAGCACGACGACCCGCGCCTGATCTACGAGGCGGCCGGACAGAGCGTGTTCGGCATTCGCGGACAGACCACCATCAAACAGCAGATGCAGAAACTCGTCGAGGAGATGAACGAAGCATTGGCGCGCTTGAAAGCCTTTGAAGTCTCTGCCTGACTCTAGCGGAGTCGCCCTCGTCCGCTGCCGACGCAATCAAGCAGTGCAAAGTAGTGCACCGGGGGAAATGGGAAGGTGGGACTGCAGCGAAAGCGGAAGCACGCCAGATGTGGCTCGACCGAAAGCACTGCGCCTGTCAGCGGTCACGTCGAGCCATGCTCGGAAGTAAGACTCCGCCGCGCCAAGTCGACCAGCCGATGAGAAAGCCGCGACAAGGCCGGCCACGCTCGGCTACGTAGAGGCACAGCTCGATGCCAGCAGCTCCTGCGCAGATCGTGCACTCATGGCGATGGGCGTGAAAAGGAAGATTGTGTCGTTTCATGCGGCAAATCCCATGGGGCTTCGCCAAGGGTCTGGACCCTTCCTTCCAAATCTGAGCACCGAATGACCCGCGACCTTGTACTCTTCGCTTCGCATGCCGCGCCCTCGAACGCGGCTCCACAAAGTTGAGGAGACAGTGGCCATGGCCCTGCGGTTTCGCAAGTCAATCAAGTTGGCGCCAGGCATCCGGATGAACCTTTCGGGCAGCGGCGCCAGTTGGACGCTCGGCCCGCGCGGCGCCTCCATTGGAATAGGGAAACGAGGGACGTTCCTGAACACAGGAATCCCCGGTACCGGCCTGTCCTCGCGAACTAAGCTGTCCGGCGCAGGCTCGACGCCACGCCCCCTGCAGGGCCGCCTGGCCGCCGTGCCTCCGCAACCCCAGACCGTCTCGTTGCGCGTATCGGTCTCCGATGAGGGCGAAGTCACCGCCACGGACATGTCCGGCGCGCCGGCGACCGAGCAGTTGCTGGCCCTGGCCAAGTCTCAGGCCAAGGGCGAGATCCGCGGACTCTTGGAAGACTGTTGCTCCAAGATTAACGACCAAGTGGAGGCATTGGAGCGCCTCCACGAGAGCACGCCTAGTCCCCACAAGAAGCCGACATTCCAGGCGCCCGTCTACCCCCATGCGCGACCTTCTCCGCCGACGCCGCTCAAGGCGAAGTGGTGGGCATTGCCTGGGCAGCGCCGACGCGTAGCCGAGGCCAATGCGGAAGCCGTGGCCGAGCACAAGCAAGAAGTTCTTGACTGGAATGGGGCCAAGCGCCAGCACGAGGCCGAGACGGACCAGCAACGCCAGCTGGTCGAGGTTGGCATCTATCGCGACCAGGCGGCCATGGAATCCTTCCTCGAGATGGCGCTTCAGGACATAGAGTGGCCCCGCGAGACCAACGTGGCATTCGATCTGCTGGACCAAGGGCGGGTGGTCTTCCTCGATGTGGATCTGCCTGAGATCGAGGACATGCCCAAGCGGACAGCCACTGTGCCGCAGCGCGGGATGCGCCTGTCGATCAAAGAACTGTCGCCGACCAAGGTGCAGCGGATGTACGCGGCCCACGTGCACGGCGTCGCATTCCTTCTCATAGGGGAGACGTTCGCGGCCCTCCCTCTCGTAGAGCATGTTGTGCTGTCGGGCTACTCTCAAAGGCGCAGCGCCACCACAGGCCAGATCCGAGACGAATACTTGCTATCAGTGCGTGTGACCAGGGAGGGGTGGTCGGTGATTGACTTTGAGCACCTGGAGGCGATCGATGTCGTGGATGCCCTGGCGCAGTTCGAGATGCGTCGCACGATGAGCAAGACGGGGATCTTCAAGGCGATCGAGCCGATCGATCCGCCCGCGCTTCGTGCTGCCTCACCCTCGTAGGGAATGCCCACAAAAGGTAGTGCTGCCCAGGGCTTCACTATGCCGAGAACAGCTGCAGTCAAGCGAGCGCAGCGACGGGTAGTCTCGGGCGACCAATTCCCCTCGACTCCGCATCTGTAACCGGCCTTGCCTCTCGACTGACGTTGTCACCTCAAGCGCGGCGACCTCCCGATATTCACGGCGAAATTGTCGAGCAAACGACAACGATAGTTGACCATCCGTGAACAGCTTCCTTGCTACCAAAGGTGACGTTTAATAAAATTGCTTACATTCCTCACGAAAGTCTAAGAAAGAGACCACCAGATGCCAAAGGCCGCCTTCCTGATCCCTATTGCCTCTGCTGTAGCTTCGATCGCCGGCACGCCCGCTCACGCCAGCCTGCCCGCCCAGGCGGCTGACGCTGCAGCCAAGATGCCGAGCGCAGCGTCGGCAAACGCCATCGGCACGCTGCTGACCTATGTGCGCGGCGACGAACAACATCAGGTGCTCATGAAGCGCGATGACAGTGGCACCGTGTTGGCCTACCACCAGTCCCACTCCTCGCATTCCAGCCACTCCTCGCATTCCTCGCATCGCTCTTCCGCCTACTAAAGAGCCATCAACAGTGCGCGGACAACCGCGCGTGTGGATTGACTAGGACGCCACCGGGCCGGAGGTGGCGCATCCTCAGACGGTGCCCAGCGCCGGTCGCCTGCTGCGCCAGCAGCCCGGCCATTGATCGCGCTTGAAGCGCGCCTGCAACCCGATCGTTTCGCCATACGTCCAGCACCCGCGATGGGTGCGGTTCGTTGCCGCCCGTCTAACCTGGATCGCGCCATCCGAGCGGTCCTCTTTGCACGACCTGACCTGGAGACCGCCACATGACTTCGACGCTCGTTTTTGACCCAACCGTGTACGCTTTGATGGCGATCGAAAAGGCCGCCTATCGTTTCAGCGACCGGTTCACCAGCGTGATCGAGACTACGCAGGGTGGACTGCAGGTGACGCTCAAGCCCAAGCGCGCTGACATGAGCGAAGAGACGCGGCAAGCCGCACTCGACGATTTTCAGACCGAGGTGCTGGATCAGAACCTGCGCGAGAAGATCAAGCTTGAGACGGCGCCCACGCGCAATCTGATCCTGGCGCATGCCTTCTCTCGTACCGGCCTTGTGGGCCAGTGAGTCGTCGATGAGCAAGTTCCAGCCAATCACATTCTTCGACCGGCGCCAGGACGCCGCGGTCGTGGGTGAAGTGGCAGTCGCCACACAACAAGGCGCCGCGGTCAATGGGTATCAACTGATGCCCTTCAAGTTCACGGAGCTGGACGCGGACCGCTTTGTGATGACGAACATCGCTGGCGAGTACCTTGTGATGCCCAAGCAGCAGGTGCGCCAATTCGCAGATCGTACGCTTCCCATCAACTCAGACGCCTACGTCGATCTGCGCTCGCATCATTTTCTGGTCGATGCCAACACCTCAGTGGCACCAGATCTCCTCGCCGTCAAGCTTCGCACCCGCTATTCGCGACTAGCCAATTTCACCGGACTGCACATCTTCGTCGTCACGCTGCGCTGCGAGCACTCGTGCCCCTACTGCCAAGTGTCGCGGCAAAACGAGGACAGCGGCTCTTTTGACATGACGCAGGAGCAGGCGAGCGCGGCCATCGACCTTGCTCTGCGCTCGCCGGCCGATGCCATCAAGATCGAGTTTCAGGGGGGAGAGCCTCTGCTCAATTTCCCGCTCGTCCAATACATCGTGAACGAGAGCAAGCGTCGCAACAATGCACACAAGGAGCTCGGGTTTGTCATTGCCACCAATCTGGCCATCATCAGCGATGAGGTGCTGGCGTTTTGCAAAGAACACGACGTCCATATCTCCACGTCCCTGGACGGCCCCAGGGAACTGCACAATCGCAACCGCCCACGGCCAGGTCGCGACAGCTACGAGCGTGTCATTGAGGGAATCCAGCGCTCGCGCGATGCAATCGGCAAGGCCAACGTCTCGGCGCTCATGACCACCACCGAGGCCAGCTTGTCGCAGGTTCAGGCCATCATCGACGAGTACCTGGCCCACGATTTCAAGGGCATCTTCCTGCGCCCGCTGTCGCCCTACGGCTTTGCCATCAAGACCAAGTCTTATCGCGCCTATGGCGTACAACGGTGGTTGGAGTTCTACAAGCAGGGCCTGGACTACGTGATCGAATTGAACCGCAAGGGGATCGAGTTTCGCGAGTTCTATGCGGCGACCATCCTCAAGAAGATGCTCACCTTCGACGATCCCGGCTACGTGGACTTGATGAGCCCAGCGGGCATCGCGCTTGGCGCGATCGTCTACAACTATGACGGAGCCGTGTTCGCCTCTGACGAAGCACGCATGCTCGCCGAAATGGGGGACGACAAGTTCCGGCTCGGCAATGTCCTGAGCAACACCTACGAAGAGATCTTCCTGAACGAAACGCTCCTAGAAGCTTTGGAAGACAGCTTCGCGCAAAGCGCCCCGATGTGCGCCGATTGCGCCTTCGAGCCGTACTGCGGATCCGATCCGGTCCAGCATTGGGGCTTGCACAAGGACTTCCTGGGCCGCAAGACCGAGTCGGAGTTCTGCACGCGCAACATGACGATCTTCAAACACTTAATCAGCCTCATGGAGTCCGACCCGTTCATCAAGTCCCTCTTCACCCGCTGGGCTCAATAAGGAGACTCAAGGATGCTGAAACTTCGTGGAAAAACATTGGCGTTGAAGAAGTCGGCCGTCGAGCCATGCCTGTTGAAGGTGACTAAGGATCCCAGCCTACCGGCGCGAATTCGCCCTCAGTATGCACTCTTGCTTGATATCGCGAACTTTGAACAGATCGAGGGATTTGGCGCCGTGCTGGTGCGAGCCGATGTAGAGGCTGACGTTGCAGCCCAGAGCTTGGCCAGCGACATCTATCAGCTCGGCGAGGACTACGCTTACCTGGCCGAAGGCGACATCGTGCGCTTGAATCCGAGCCAAGACAGCTTGAGCGTGCTGTTTCGAGTCAACTCGAACAGCAACACGATCCTTCTGACCGAGCAGTGCAATCACTACTGCCTGATGTGCTCGCAGCCGCCGAGGAAAGTCGATGACTTCTGGATCCTTGAAGAGGTCTTCGACTTGATCCGCATGATCCCGGAAGGAACGCCCTCGCTCGGCTTTTCGGGCGGAGAGCCTACGCTCTACGGGGATCGCTTCATCGCGCTCGTGCAGCACGTCAAATGCCATTTGCCGCGTACGCGCATTGACATCCTGACCAATGGTCGGGCCTTCCACGATCCAGCGTTCGCGCGCAAGCTCGGGCAGGTCGGGCACCCGAATCTCACCTTGGGCATCCCGCTGTACTCCGACGACCCAGTGCGCCATGACTACGTGGTGCAGGCTCCAGGCGCGTTCGATGAGACGGTCAAGGGCATTCTCAACCTGCGCGCATCGGGCGTGCGCGTTGAGATCCGTGTGGTCGTGCATCGCGAGACACTCCCACGCCTAGTGCAGACTTGCCGCTTCATTGCGAGGAACCTTTTGTTTGTCCACCACGTCGCCTTGATGGGCCTGGAGATCACCGGCTTTACCCGCGCCAATCTGGACAAGCTCTGGGTGGACCCTCACGAATATCGCGACACGTTGTCCGAGGCCGCAGGCGTCTTGACAGCCTACGGGATGAAGGCGTCCATCTACAACCACCAACTGTGCTTGGTCAACGATGACCTGCGCCCCATTTACCGCAAGTCGATCTCCGATTGGAAGAACGAATATCTGGATGCGTGCTCAACGTGCGAGCAACGCAACGATTGCGGCGGCTTCTTCTCCTCGGCGGTTCAATACCGCCACAGCGCCCACATCCGGCCGATGCGGGCCCAGAAGCAGGCGAGCTCGCCGCTTGTTGAGCAGCCGGAATGACGGTCATCCCGCAGGCGGGAGCGCTCGACACTGCACCGATCAGCGGGATTTGTGTGACGTCGCGGCGCCGATGGCCGCTCCGACCGCGACGCCGGTCGCGATGATGTCGAAAGCCGCGCCCAGCGCGACGCCGATTGCCGCTCCAATTGCAAGCCAAATGGCCATGAGATTTCCTTTCACGGTGATGGGCGTAGGGAGAATGGGTTGGGTCCAGTTCGCTCAATGAAGCCGCTGACGAAGGCCGTTCAGGGAGACGATGCGCCATCCGGCCGCCATCGCCGCGACGGCGCCGGTCCGCCGGCCGTCTCGGGCGGGGAAGAAGTTCACCGCCGCAATTCGGGCAGGTCCCGGCAAGGCGACGCTCTGCGCAGTCGCTGCAGAACGTGCACTCGAACGTGCAGATCCGGGCATCGGGCGAGTCGGGCGGCAGGTCGCGGTCGCAACACTCGCAGCCGGGGCGCATCTCGAGCATGTCGGGAATCCTCGTGCGAGGGCTGGGCCGCTCGCTGCTGTCGCTACTTGCCGAAGCCGCGCGCCAGGAACACCGCCGCCAGCGGAATCAGCGCAATGATGTGCGCCTGCACCATCACCAGCTTGCGGGTGCTGCGCACTTCCTCGGGCGCGGGCAGTGCGCCGGTGGCGCGCAGTGCCTTGCGCCAGCGCAGGTAACGGATCGTCGGGAAGATCGAGGTGACGCCGACGATGATGAACAGCGTGACCTTGATGTGCAGCAGCGGGTTCGTCCAGTACCAGGCGGTACCCTTGATGCCCCACACGGTGCGGGCGATGCCGGTGGCCAGCACCATGACGGCGGCAATGCCGTAGACCATGTCGACCCGCGCCAGCCGCTCGACCACTGCGGCGTTGATCCATTCGACGCGGCAAAGCGCCGCTTCGCTGGCGATGAACACCACCATGGTCAGGATGGCCAGGATGTGCAGGTAGGCGAGGATGGCTTCGAGGGTCATCGGGCGCGCTTTCTTGTTGACGTGGTGGGGTTGTTGGTGGTGGCGTTTCGGGCCGGTGCGATTGTGCCGCCCCAGTAGTCCGGCCGCCCATACTCGCTCTTGAGGAAGTCCAGCCACAGCCGCACGCGCAGCGGCAGGTGCTTGCGTTGCGGGAACACGGCGTAGATGCCGTTGGGCGGCGCGGCGAATTCGTCGAGCAGTGGCACCAGCAGGCCGGCGTCGATCTCGGCCTCCACCTCCCAGGTGCTGCGCCAGGCGATGCCCAGGCCGGCCAGGCACCAGTCGTGCAGCACCTGGCCGTCGGAGCAGTCGAGCGGGCCGGTCGGCTTGAGGTGGATGACCTCGTGCTCGCCCATTGGCTGGCCGGCGACGTTGCGAGCGGCACCTTCGTCGGCCCCCGCCTGGGCGGCCAGCGGCACCCGAAACGCCCAGCCGCGTGTTTGCGAGGCGTCGCTCGACAGGGTCAGGCAGTTGAAGCGCACCAGGTCCGACGGATGCGCCGGCCGGCCGTGGCGGCGCACGAACTCAGGCGTGGCGACGCAGCGGCGCCGGTTGTCGGCCAGGCGCAGGCTGACCAGCGACGAATCGGGCAGGTCGCCGACGCGCACCGCGCAATCGAAGTTCTCGCCGGCCATGTCCACCACGCGGTCGCTCAGGTTGAGCGAGACGGTCACTTCCGGATGCATGGCATGGAAGCGCGGCACCAGCGGCGCCACGTGCCGCCGCCCGAAGCCGGCCGGCGCAGTCACGCGCAGGTGGCCGCTCGCCTTGACCCGGCCGGCGCTGACGCTCGCCTCGGCGTTGGCCAGTTCCACCAGCACGCGCTGGCAGTCCTCCAGGAAAGCGCTGCCTTCGTGCGTGAGGGTGACGCGGCGGGTGGTGCGCAGCAACAGCTTGACGCCCAGGCGCTCTTCCAGCGCGTCGAGCCTGCGGCCGATCACGGCCGGGGCCACGCCTTCGACCTTGGCCGCCGCCGTCAGACCACCTCGGGTGGCGACGGCCACGAAAGTCTCCAACTGGCGCAGCCGGTCGGTGCGGCTGCCCGCAGACGCGCTCATGGCGCGCCGGCGCCCGGCGTCGGCGGGGCCTGGCCGTCGGCCGGCGTGCCGCCGACCGCGCCGGCAGCCTGCAGCCGTGCGATCTCGTCGGCGCCGTAGCCCAGTTGGGCCAGCAGTTCGCGCGTGTGCTCGCCAACGCCCGGCGGCTGGCTGCGCACGCCGGGCCGCTCGCCGTCCAGCGTGAAGGGCAGCAGCGGCACGGGGGCCATGTGGCCGTCGTTCATGCGCACGGGCGCAAGGCCGCCGGTGGCCTTCAGGTGCGGGTCGTCGAACAGGTCCTGCGGCCGGGTGATCGGCGCAAAGGGCAGTTCGTGCCGCTCGAACAGCGCCGCCAGCTCGGCCGCGCCGTGGCCGGCCAGGCGCTGGCGCAGCGCGGGCAGCAGCCAGTCGCGCGCACGCACGCGGTCGTTGTTGGTGGCCAGGCGCGGGTCGGCACCCCAGTCCTGCCAGCCGAAGGCGTCGCAGAAGGTCGCCCACTGGCTGTTGCTGACCACGGCCAGGAAAATCTGCTCGCCGTCCCGCACGGTGAACACGTCGTAGATGCCCCAGGCGGAAATGCGCGCGGGCATGGGATCGGCCGCCTGCCCAGTCGCGGCGAACTGCATCATGTGCTGCGCGACCAGGAAGACGTTGTTCTCGAACAGCGCCGATTGCACCTCGCAGCCTTCGCCCGTCTGCTCGCGCCGGCGCAGCGCCGCCATGGCGCCGATGGCCCCGAACAGCCCGCCCATGATGTCGTTGACGCTGCTGCCGGCCCGCAGCGGGTCGCCCGGGCGGCCGGTCATGTAGGCCAGGCCGCCCATCATCTGCACCACTTCGTCCAGCGCCGTGCGGTGGTCGTAGGGGCCTGGCAGGAAGCCCTTGAGGCTGACGTAGATCAGGCGCGGATTGAGCTGCCGCAGGCTGGCGTAGTCCAGTCCCAGCTTCTTCATGGTCCCGGGCTTGAAGTTCTCGCTGACGATGTCGGCGCCGGCCACCAGGCGCAACGCGGCCTCGCGCCCCTGGGGCGACTTCAGGTCGAGCGCAATGCTCTTCTTGTTGCGGTTGAAGGCCGGGAAGAAGCCGGCACCCGAGCCCAGCAGCCGCCGGGTGTTGTCGCCCTCGAGCGGTTCGACCTTGATCACCTCGGCGCCCAGGTCGCCCAGCAGCAGGCCGCAGGTGGGGCCCATCACCATGTGGGTGAACTCGACCACGCGGATGCCTTCGTAGGGCATTACATTCATTTTTGTCATCAATAAATGGATTTCGCGGGGATTAATCTTCTGTCAAGTATCAAATAAAGTACAGGTTGGCGCCGCAGGCGCCGAACCCCTATCTTGCGCGCTGAGCCGGGCCGTCCCGCACCCTGCACGGCCCATCGCCCACGCCCCAGTCTGTCAGAGAGGTACGAACAAATGACCGAACGCACCAACGCCCACGGCCTGCAAGTGGCCACCGAGCTGTATCGATTCATCGAAGACCAGGTGCTGCCCGGCACCGGCATCGCCAGCGACGCCTTCTGGAAGGGCTTCTCGTCCATCGTCGACGAGTTCGCGCCGAAGAACGAGAAGCTCCTGGCCGAGCGCGACCGGCTCCAGGCCGAGCTGGACGCCTGGCACAAGGCGAACCCCGGCCCGATCAAGGACATGCCGGCCTATCGCGCCTTCCTCGAGAAGATCGGCTACCTGCAGCCGCATCCGGCCAACGTCAAGGCCACCACCACCAACGTGGACGCCGAGCTGGCGCTGCAGGCCGGCCCGCAGCTGGTGGTGCCGATCCTGAACGCGCGCTACTCCCTCAATGCCGCCAACGCGCGCTGGGGCTCGCTGTACGACGCGCTGTACGGCACCGACGTGATCCCCGAGACCGACGGCGCCGACAAGGGCAAGGGCTACAACCCGGTGCGTGGCGCCAAGGTGATCGCCTTCGCCCGCCGCTTCCTCGACCAGGCGGCGCCCCTGGCGCAAGGCTCGCACACGGACGCGCAGGGCTACAGCGTTGCCGGCGGCCAGCTGGTGGTGGCGCTGCCGCAGGGCACGACCGCCCTGGCCGACCCCGCGCAGTTCCTCGGCTACCAGGGCGATGCCGCATCGCCCTCGGCCGTGCTGCTCAAGCACAACGGCATCCACATCGACATCCAGATCGACCGCGCCACGCCGATCGGCAAGACCGATGCAGCCGGCGTGAGCGACGTCGTGCTCGAAGCGGCGCTGTCCACCATCCTCGACCTGGAAGACTCCGTGGCGGTGGTGGACGCGGCCGACAAGGTCACCGCGTACGCGAACTGGCTGGGCATCCAGCTGGGCACGCTCACCGAGGAAGTCGCCAAGGGCGGCAAGACTTTCACCCGGCGCCTGAACCCCGACCGCGTCTACACCGGCGCCGACGGCAAGCCGGTGACGCTGCATGGCCGCTCGCTCATGTTCGTGCGCAACGTCGGCCACCTGATGACCAACCCGGCCATCCTGTGGGACGGCGGAAAGGAAATCCCCGAAGGCATCATGGACGCGGTCATCACCACGACCATCGCCACCTACGACCTCAAGGGCCAGGGTGCCAACGGCATCCGCAACTCGCGCACCGGCAGCGTCTACATCGTCAAGCCGAAGATGCACGGCCCGCAGGAAGTGGCGTTCGCCTCGGCCCTGTTCGAGCGCGTCGAGCAACTGCTCGGGCTGCCGGCCAATACGGTCAAGCTGGGCATCATGGACGAAGAGCGCCGCACCAGCGTCAACCTCAAGGCCTGCATTGCCGAGGCCGCCTCGCGCGTCGCCTTCATCAACACCGGCTTCCTGGACCGCACCGGCGACGAGATGCACACCGCCATGCAGGGCGGCGCCATGCTGCGCAAGGGCGACATGAAGTCCACGCCCTGGATCCAGGCGTACGAGAAGAACAACGTGCTGGTGGGCCTGGGCTGCGGCCTGCGCGGGCGCGCGCAGATCGGCAAGGGCATGTGGGCCATGCCCGACCTGATGGCCGCCATGCTCGAGCAGAAGATCGGCCACCCCAAGGCCGGTGCCAACACGGCCTGGGTGCCGTCGCCCACCGCCGCCACGCTGCATGCGCTGCACTACCACCAGGTCAACGTGGAAGCCGTGCAGAAGGAACTCGAGAAGACCGACGCCGACGCCGAGCGCGACAACCTGCTGGGCGGCCTGCTGCAGGTGCCGATCGCACCCGAGGCCAAGTGGAGCGACGCCGACAAGCAGCAGGAGCTGGACAACAACGTGCAGGGCATCCTGGGCTACGTGGTGCGCTGGATCGACCAGGGCGTGGGCTGCTCCAAGGTGCCCGACATCCACGACGTGGGCCTGATGGAAGACCGCGCCACGCTGCGCATTTCCAGCCAGCACATCGCCAACTGGCTGCTGCACAGCGTGGTGACTCCGGCCCAGGTCAACGCCACCTTCGAGCGCATGGCCGCGGTGGTGGACCAGCAGAACGCGGGCGACCCGCTCTACCGCAAGATGGCCGGCAACTTCAAGACCAGCGCCGCCTACCAGGCCGCGCAGGACCTGGTGTTCAAGGGCGTCGAGCAACCCAGCGGCTACACCGAGCCGCTGCTGCACGCCTGGCGGCTGAAGGTCAAGGCCGCCGCCTGAACCCGAGAACGGCCATCCGACGACAAGGGCGCCCCACGCAGGCGCCCTTTTCTATTCGGCGGCCAGTTGCTGCCGGATGGTGGCCCGGCTCATGGCGCGCAGCGTGGCCAGCCGCTCGAGCTGCCCGGCGTTCGGGCGGGACTTGCCCTGCTCCCACAGGTAGATGGTCGCGCCGCTCATGCCCACCAGCTTGCCGTAGGCCGCGGCGGAAATGCCGAGCTTGGCCCGGTGCGCGGCCAGGCGCGGCGCGCTGAAGCGCCGGGGCGTGCCGCCTTCGTCGTTGCCGTCCGTCTTGCCGGCGGCCCGGACGGCGGGCGCTGCGGCCGATGCGCGGCGGCTTGCATGGCGAAGCTGCTTCTGCAAATCGGCCACCTCCCGCCGCAGCTGCGCAATGGCGCCGCGGTACTGGGCGCTGGCCTTTTTCAGGGTCTCCATCTCGGCGCGCACTTCCCTGCGGGCAACGCGCGCAATCTCGTTCTTCAGCACTGATGCGATATTGCTCATCGGTGCATTCTGCCCTGCGACCGTGCGGGGCCTCCCCGGCGACGGTATGGGAACTGTCCGATCGACGCCGGAGCGCGCCTCAAACCCGGCGCGACGCCTCGGCCTCGGCATGCAGCCAGCGGATGAAGTCCTGCGCATCCGCGTTGGCGGCGCCGCGCCGCGAATCCTCCACGAATTGCCCGCGCCGCGATGCGGCGCCCTCGCCCAGCGGCGCCACCAGCCGGCCGTCGCGCAGCAGTTCGCTCAGCAGCGGCAGGCGGCCGATCACCACTCCGTGGCCGGCCACCGCGGCGGCGACGGCGTCGGTGTAGTGGGTAAAGCGCAGCGTGCTGCGCATGTGCACGTCGCGCAGGCCCATGCTTTCGAGCCATGGCTCCCAGTCGATGGTCGGCGTCTCGTGGTTGCCGGCCGGCGAGTCGATCGTCAGCAGCGTCTGGTTCTGCAGGTCGGCCGGCTCGCGCAGCAGCTCGGCCACGCGCGGGGCGCACAGCGGCACCACGGTTTCCTCGAACAGTGCCGGGCCGGTGCCAAGGGCAGTCGGCACGAAGCGCACCGCCAGGTCGAGCCGGGCGCGGTCCAGGTCGTCGATCACCTCCAACGTGGCCGAGATCCGCACGTCCACCCCCGGATGGGTGGCGGTGAAGGTGGACAGGCGCGGGATCAGCCACAGCGACGCGAAGCCCGGCGTGCAGGTCAACGCCACCTGGCGCAACGCCGGCGCAGCGCGCAGGCGGGCGGTGGCGTCGCGCAGGCGTTCCAGGCATTCGATGGCGGCGCGCTGCAGGATGTGACCCGACTCGGTCAATGCAAGCGCGCGGTGGCGCCGCTCGAACAGCAGCACGCCCAGGCTGTGCTCGAGCTGCTGGATCTGCCGGCTGATGGCCGACTGCGTCAGGTGCAGCTCATCCGCGGCGCGGGTGAAGCTCAGGTGCCGCGCGGCCGATTCGAAGCTGCGCAGCAGTTCCAGCGGCGGCAGGTCATGCAGCGTTCTCGCATTCTCGATTCGCATGCAATGAGTTCCGAACGGTCGTGTGCATTCGCACGGGGCGCTCACTATATTCATTCGCATGATGAATGTGAAGGAGCCGTCATGACGATCCCCCCGACCGCCGTCAGCCACTTTCACCTGGAGCTGCCGCGGCATGCCGTGTTCACCGTCCAGGATGTCGCCGGCGTGGGCATTGCCTGCCATGCGGGCAGCGTGTGGCTCACCCTGGACGACGATCCGCGCGACCTGGTGCTGGAGCCGGGCGAGCGCTTCGAGGGCGACATTCACCGCCGGGTGCTGGTGTCGGCCTTCGAGGATTCGCACATCGAGGTCTCGCACGCTTTGCCCGCCGCGCTGCCGGTGCCGCAGCAGCGCATCGGCGCACCGCGCCACCTGCCACGGGTGCTGTCCCCGGCTTGACCGCGCGCCACGCGGCGCCGGATGATGATCGGTTCCGGCCGCGCCGGGCCGCGGTGCCTCCTGGCACCGGGCGCGCGACGGCCGCGCAACCGCTCACGCAAGGAGACACGAGACATGGCAGAGGCATACATCGTCGCCGCCGTCCGCACGGCCGGCGGCCGGCGCGGCGGCAAACTGTCCGGATGGCATCCGGTGGACCTGGCCGCACAGGTCATCGACGCGCTGCTCGACCGCAGCGGCATCGACCCGGCCGCGGTGGACGACGTGATCCTCGGCTGCGTCAGCCAGGTGGGCGAGCAGGCCACCAACGTGGCGCGCAATGCCGTGCTGGCCAGCCGCCTGCCCGAATCGGTGCCCGGCACTTCGGTCGACCGCCAGTGCGGATCGTCGCAGCAGGCACTGCACTTCGCGGCGCAGGCCGTGTTGTCCGGCAGCATGGACGCGGTGATCGCCGGCGGCGTCGAGAGCATGACGCGGGTGCCCATGTTCTCGCCCAACGCCCTGCCGGCCAAGGCCGGCATGGGCCAGTACATGAGCCCGGCCATGCAGGCACGCTACCCGGGCGTGGAGTTCAGCCAGTTCACCGGCGCCGAGATGATGGCGAGAAAGTACGGCATCGAGAAAGCGGCGCTGGACCGCTACGCGCTCGAGAGCCACCACCGCGCGGTGGCCGCTGCGCAGTCCGGCCGCTTCGACGACGAGGTGTTGCCGGTGGAAATCCGCGACGCGCAGGGCGCTGGAACGGGTGCCTTGCACACCGTGGACGAAGGCATCCGCTTCGACGCCTCGCTGGAGGGCATCAGCGCGGTCAAGCTCATCGCCGAGGGCGGGCGCTGCACGGCGGCCACGGCCAGCCAGATCTGCGACGGCGCCAGCGGCGTGCTGGTGGTCAACGAGCGCGGCCTCACGGCGCTGGGCGCCCGGCCGCTGGCGCGCATTCATCACATGAGCGTGCTCGGGCACGACCCGGTGATCATGCTGGAGGCGCCCATTCCCGCCACCGACAGGGCGCTGGCGAAAGCCGGGCTGAAGATCCGCGACATCGACCTGTACGAAGTGAACGAGGCTTTCGCGCCCGTGCCGCTGGCGTGGTTGCAGTCGCTGGATGCCGACCCCGCGCGCCTGAACGTCAACGGCGGCGCCATCGCGCTGGGCCATCCGCTGGGCGCCTCGGGCACCCGGCTGATGGCGACGCTGGTGCATGCCTTGCATCGGCAGGGCAAGCGCTACGGCCTTCAGACGATGTGCGAAGGCGGCGGCATGGCCAACGTGACCATCGTCGAGCGGCTCTGACCGACGGACGCCGCATGATCGAACGCACCCTCTTCACGCCGGAACACGAGGCCTTCCGCGACAGCCTGCGCCGCTTCATGGACAAGGAGATCGCGCCCCTGCATGCCGAGTGGGAAGAGCGCGGGTATGTCGACCGCGAGATCTGGCACAAGGCCGGCGCCAACGGCTTCCTGTGCATGAGCCTGCCCGAGGAATACGGCGGCGCCGGGGCCGACCTGCTGTATTCGGTGATCCAGTTCGAGGAGCTCTGGGCCGCCGGCCAGACCGGCATCGGCTGGGGGCTGCACAGCGAGATCGTGGCGCCCTACATCCTGCGCTACGGCACCGAGGCGCAGAAGCGCAGCTACCTGCCGCGGCTCGCCAGCGGCGAGATGGTCGGCGCCATCGCCATGAGCGAGCCTGCTGCCGGCAGCGACCTGCAGGCGGTGCGCACCAGCGCCGCGAAGCAGCCCGACGGCAGCTACGTGCTCAACGGCAGCAAGACTTTCATCACCAACGGCTGGCATTGCGACCTGGTGATCGTGGTGGCCAAGACCGACCCCGGCGCCGGCGCCAAGGGCACCAGCCTGTTCCTGGTCGAGCGCGGCATGCCGGGCTTCGAGAAGGGCCAGCGCCTGAAGAAGCTCGGACTGAAGGCGCAGGACACGTCGGAGCTGTTCTTCAACGACGTGCGGCTGGCTCCCGAGCAGCTGCTGGGCGGCCCGGCCATGGAAGGCCGCGGCTTCATCTGCCTGATGGAGCAACTGCCCTGGGAGCGGCTGCAGATCGCCATCAGCGCGGTGGCCGCCGCCCAAGCGGCCATCGACCGCACGGTCGCCTACGTGAAGGAACGCAAGGTGTTCGGGCAGCCGGTGGCCAGCTACCAGAACACGCGCTACACGTTGGCCGAGCTGCAGACCGAGGTGCAGGTGGCGCGCGTGTTCGTCGACAAGTGCATCGAGCTGCTGATGGCCGAGAAGCTCGATACCGCCACTGCCAGCATGGCCAAGTACTGGACCAGCGACCTGCAATGCAAGGTGATGGACGAGTGCCTGCAGCTGTTCGGCGGCTACGGCTACATGTGGGAATACCCGATCGCACGCGCCTATGCCGACGCGCGGGTGCAGCGGATCTACGGCGGCACCAACGAGATCATGAAGGAAGTGATCACCCGGGCGATGGGCCTGCCGGGCCGCTGAGGGCTCAGCGTGGCGCCCTGGCGCGGGCCGGGTTTCCGACCACCGTCGCGCCGGCCGCCACGTCGCGGGTGACCACGCTGCCGGCGCCGACGAGCGCGCCATCGCCGATGGTCACGCCCGGCAGGATCAGCGCGCCGGCGCCGATCCAGCAGTCGCTGCCGACGTTGACCGGCCGGCCGAATTCCAGTCCGCTGAGCCGCTCCTGCGCCCCGCGCGGGTGGTCCGCGCTCAGGAACTGCACGCCCGGCCCCACCTGCGTGCGGTCGCCGATGGCCACGCGCACGACGTCCAGCACGACGCAGTTGAAGTTCAGGAACACTCCTTCGCCCAGGAAGATGTTGAATCCGTAGTCGCAGTGGAACGGCGGCCGCACCACCGCGCCGGGGCCGACGGCGCCCAGGCGCTCGAGCAGCAGCTCGCGCCGCTGCGCCGGCGTGGCCGCCATCGACGCGTTGTAGCGCGCCAGCCAGGCGTGGCATGCGAGCTGGTCGGCCTGGATCTCGGGCGCGTTGGGGTCGTAGAGCTCGCCGGCGAGCATCCGTTCCTTCTGGGTCTGCATGGCGCGTTATAGCGCCTGCGCCGGGATGCGCAAGAAGCGCGCGCCTGCATGACAATGCCGCATGCCCGCAGCCGATTCCGTCGACGCCACCCGCTGCCCGCTGTGCGGCGGCGACAACCGCTGCGCCATCGAGATCGGCCACGCCACCGGGCAGCCGCAGCCGCCGTGCTGGTGCATGGACACGCGCATCGAGCCGGCGCTGATCGCTCGGGCCGCCCGGCTGGCGCCACAGACGGCCGGCAAGGCCTGCATATGCGCGCGCTGCGCCATGGCGGCAGCGCTCGCCAAAGGGGAAACATCATGACGATGACCAACGCCTTCTACGCGCAATCGGGCGGCGTCACTGCGGTGATCAATGCATCCGCCTGCGGCGTGATCCAGGCCGCCCGGCAGCATCCGGACCGCATCGGGACCGTCTTCGCCGGGCGCAACGGCATCCTCGGCGCGCTGGCCGAAGACCTGATCGACACCGGCCAGGAGTCGCCCGAGGCCATCGCCGCGCTGCGCAGCACGCCGGCCGGCGCCTTCGGCTCGTGCCGCTACAAGCTCGGCGCGCTCGACAAGAACCGGCGACAGTACGAGCGGCTGATCGAGGTCTTCCGGGCCCACGACATCGGCTATTTCTTCTACAACGGCGGCGGCGACTCGGCCGACACCTGCCACAAGGTCAGCCAGCTGTCCGACGCCATGGGCTATCCGCTGCAGGCGATCCACGTGCCCAAGACCATCGACAACGACCTGCCGCTGACGGACTGCTGCCCCGGCTTCGGCTCGGTGGCGAAATACGTGGCGGTGTCCACGCTGGAGGCATCGTTCGACGTGCGTTCCATGGCCGCCACGTCCACCCGCGTGTTCGTGCTGGAAGTGATGGGCCGCCATGCCGGCTGGATCGCCGCCGCCGGCGGGCTGGCGGCCGACCACGGCATCCCGGTGGTGGTGCTGTTCCCGGAGGTCGCGTTCGATCAGCCGGCGTTCCTGGCGCGGGTGGATGCGCTGGTCAAGCACCACGGCTATTGCACGGTCGTGGTGTCCGAGGGCGCGCACCATGCCGACGGGCGCTTCCTGGCCGAACAGGGCACGCGCGACGCCTTCGGCCATGCCCAGCTCGGCGGGGCCGCGCCGGTGGTGGCCGGCATGGTCAAGGAGGCGCTGGGCCACAAGTTCCACTGGGCGGTGGCCGACTACCTGCAGCGCTCGGCGCGGCACATCGCGTCGGCTACCGACGTGCGGCAGGCCTGGGAGCTGGGCCAGCGCGCGGTGGAGCTGGCGATCGCCGGGCACAACGCGGTCATGCCCACCATCGAGCGCCTGTCGGACACGCCGTACACCTACCGCATCGGAAGCGCCCCGCTCGACCAGGTGGCCAACAACGAGAAGATGATGCCGCGCGAATTCATCACGGCGGACGGCTGGGGCATCACCGAAGCCTGCCGGCGCTACCTGCTGCCGCTGATCGAAGGCGAGGACTATCCCGCCTACCAGGGCGGCCTGCCGGTCTACGCCACGTTGCGCAACGCGCCGGTGGCCAGGCGGCTACCTGCCTTCGACCTTGGCTGACGCCGCCCCTGCGTTGCCGGCGGGCGCGGCGGCATCGACCGGCGCGGCCTCGCGCTGCTGCGCCACGAGCAGGTGGATGAACTGCAGCTTGGGCACCACCGCGTGCGGCAGGACGAACGGATAGATGTCGGGCTGCCCCATGCTGCGAGAGAACTCGTTGAGCACGTGCGTCAGCCGCACCCAGCCGTTGAGGAAATCCAGGAACGTCTGCGCGTCAGGATGGTCGGGCCGCCACAGGTGCTCGGCATGGAACAGGTCTTCGTCGGCCAGGTCCGCCCTGGCCGCATTCACCCCGAAGCTCAAGGCGGTGTCGGCGGTGTCGGCCATGTGCAGGTAATGGGCCCAGGTCTCGGCCCAGTCCTCCCAGGGGTGCGCGCCGGCATAGGTGCTGACGAAATGGGTGGCCCAGTCGGCCTTGGGGCCGTTGGCGTAGTGCTGCTGCAATGCCTGCGCGTAATCGGCCCGCTCGTCGCCGAACAGGGTCCGGAAATCGTCCAGCCACTGAGGCTGTGGCGCCACCAGGACGTCCCAGTAGTAGTGGCCGATCTCGTGGCGGAAATGCCCCAGCAGCGTGCGGTAGGGTTCGTGCATCTGCACCCGCACGCGCTCGCGCACCGCGTCGTCGGCCTCGGCGATGTTGAGGGTGATGACGCCCTCGGCATGGCCTGTCAGGACCGGCCGGTCGGGCTGCTCGGACAAGAGGTCGAATGCCAGCCCGTGCGCCGGATCGGCCGTGCGGGTGCGCACCGGCAGCCCGAGCGCCAGCAACTGCGACAGCAGCCGGCGCTTGGCCTGCTCGAGCAGGTTCCACAGCCGCGGGTTCTCCGGCACCGACAGGTCCGGAATGGTGCGCGTGGTGCTGCACGACAGGCACAGGCCTTCGACCAGGCCCTGCGCCTCGGCGGCGGCGGGGTCGACAGGGCGCATCCAGTTGCAGCCGATGGCGCTGCCGAAGTTGTCGCAGCGTTGCAGGAGCGGGCCGCGGGGCTCGCCGAAGACGGTATAGACGCCTTCGTCCGCGGCAGGCGCCAGCGGCAGCACGCCCAGCCGCTCGACGACGAAGCCCAGTGGCGTGCCGCAGGCCAGGCATTCGCTGTTGCGCAGGAACACCGGGCGCCCGCACTGGCATTGGTAGGCACGGCTGACGCTCGGGGCGGGCATGGCCTCGTCGTCCGACGGCGCAGGCGGCACGGGCACGCCCGCGTCCATCGCAGGCCGCGGCTCGAAAATCGGTTGCTCGGGCATCTGTGGCTCCGCAGTTGTGTGCTGGCGATTGTGGGGCGTCACGCGCGCCCGGCTTGTCGGCGCAAAGGCCGATATCCTCGGGCGGTCGGCGCACTTTGACGGGCCGGACCATCGCTTCATGAATCCATCACCCAGCCCCGCCGCCGCACCCGCGATGTCCTCCCTGCGCCAACGCTATGGCGAGCGCTACCGCTGGTATCTCCTGATCTCGGTGATGGTGGGCACGATGGCCTCGATCATGTCCTCCACCGTGGTGAACGTGGCGATTCCGGGGCTGAGCCATCATTTTTCGCTCGACCAGGGGCGCGCGCAGTGGGTCAGCTCCGGCTTCATGGTGGCGATGACGGTGTCGATGCTCACCACGCCCTGGCTGCTCGGGCGCTTCGGCTACCGCCGGACCTACGTGGGCACCATGCTCCTGCTGCTGGGTGGCGGCATCGTCGGCGGCCTGTCGCCGAACTTCTCGCTGGTGCTGCTGGCACGGGTGGCCGAGGGCCTGGCCGCCGGCGTGGTGCAGCCGATTCCGGCCATCATCATCCTGCGCGCCTTCGAGCCGCACGAGCAGGGGCGTGCCAGCGGCCTGTTCGGCATGGGCGTGGTGCTGGCGCCGGCGGTGGGGCCGAGCATCGGCGGCGTGCTGGTCGACCTGTTCGGCTGGCGGTCGATCTTCTACATGGTGGTGCCGTTCTGCCTGCTGTCGCTGTGGCTCGCCTACAAGTTCGTGCCCACGACCGCCCCCGGCGGCGTCACGGCCGAGCGCAGCTCGCGGCTCGACTGGCTCGGCCTGGCGCTGGCCACGACCGGCACGCTGTGCCTTCTCAACGGCCTGGTGGAACTGCGCGCCGGCGTGCCATGGCACAGCGCACTGCTGCTGATGGGCGCGCTGGCCGCGCTGATTGCCTTCATCGCCTGGCAGAAGCGCCTGGCCGGCGCCGGCGGCAGCCCGCTCATGAACCTGTCGCTGTTCGGCTACCGCCAGTTCGCCATGGGCAGCATCGTCGCCTTCATCTACGGCACCGCCCTGTTCGGCTCGACCTACCTGCTGCCGGTCTACATGCAGGTGGCCCTGCAGTTGTCGGCCTCGTACGTGGGCTCGATCCTGCTGCCGGCGGGCATCGTGCTGGCCATGACGATCGCCGGCGTCGGCCGGCTGGCCGACCGCCAGCCGACCTGGCTGCTGGTGAGCATCGGGCTGGCGCTGCTGGCCGCCTCGTTCGCGCTGATGATCGTGCTGCGCCTGGACAGCCCGATCTGGCCGCTGGTGCTGTTCGCCGTCATCGGCCGCATCGGGCTGGGCTTCATCCTGCCATCGCTCAACCTCGGATCGATGCGCCCGCTGCCCAAGGCGCTCATTCCGCAGGGCGCCAGCGGGATCAACTTCGTGCGCATGCTCGGCGGCGCGGCCGGTGTCAGCCTGTGCGCGGTGGTGCTGGAGTGGCGGTTGGCGGCGCACGGCGACTCGCTAGCCAACCCCGCCACCAGCGCGGCCCGCCTGGCCGCCTTCGACGAGGTGTTCATGCTGCTGGCCGGGCTGTGCGCGCTGGCCATCTGCGCCGCCTGGCAGCTGCGGCCGACCAAGGCCCCGGAGCCGGATCCGGCCGTGCCGCCGCGCCCGACACGGTAGCGCGGGCCCCGCCCGTGGCGCTGCCGCCGGCGCCGCGAACTGGTGTAATCGGCGCATGTGCCAACTGCTCGGGATGAACTGCAACACGCCCACGGACGTGACCTTCAGCTTCACCGGCTTCGCCCAGCGCGGCGGCCGCACCGACCACCATGCCGACGGCTGGGGCATCGCCTTCTTCGAGGACCGCGGCCTGCGCCATTTCGTGGACCATCAGCCGGCCTGCGAATCCCCGGTCGCCGAGCTGATCCGCCGCTACCCGATCCGCAGCCGCAACGTGGTGTCCCACATCCGCAAGGCAACCCAGGGCGAGGTCAACCTGCAGAACTGCCACCCCTTCGTGCGCGAACTGTGGGGCCGCTACTGGGTATTTGCCCACAACGGCGACCTGAAGGACTTCCGCCCGCGCCTGCACGGCAACTTCCACCCCGTGGGCACGACCGACAGCGAGCATGCCTTCTGCTGGATCATGCAGGAGCTGGCGAAGTCGCACGCCGGCGTGCCGAGCGTGGACGAGCTGACGCTCACGCTGGCGGAACTGGCACCGCGCGCCGCCCGGCACGGCACCTTCAACTTCATGCTGAGCAACGGGCAGGCGCTGTGGGCGCATGCCTCGACGCACCTGTGCTCGGTCGAGCGCCAACATCCTTTCGCTACCGCCCAGCTGGCGGACGAGGACCTGAGCATCGATTTTGCCGAGCACACCACGCCGCAGGACCGGGTCGCGGTGGTGGTCACGACGCCGCTGACCACCAACGAAGCCTGGTCGCACTTCGCGCCGGGCGAACTGCGGGTGTTCGTGGACGGGGAACGGCGCGGCTGACACCCGCCGCGTGCGCGCGCGCCACGAATTTGTGGCCAGAACGTCTCCGTGGCCGGACCTCGGGCGCGCGCACGCGAAAAAACGGCCACGGGCGCGGAGATGCGCGAAATAATGAGAGTCGTTCTCATTTATTGTCCTGTCGAGGCCATCTTGAAAATTCCGAGCCGTCACTCCTTCCCACTGCGCCACGTGGCGCTTGCCGCGGCCCTGTGCGCCAACGCGGGCTGGGCCGCCGCCCAGGCCAACGCCCCGGCACCGGCTGGCGCCGCCCTGCCCACCGTGACAGTGGAGGCCAGCGCCGACGCCTCCGCCGCCGGCCTGGCGCCGGCGTTCTCCGGCGGCCAGGTGGCCACCGGCGGGCGGGTGGGCATCCTGGGCACGCAGGACAACCTGTCGACGCCTTTCGCCACCACCAGCTTCACCAACGAACTGATCCAGAACCAGCAGGCCAAGAGCGTGGGCGACGTGCTGGAGAACGACCCCTCCATCCGCGTTGCGCGCGGCTTCGGCAACTTCCAGGAGTCGTACTTCATCCGGGGCTTCGTCCTTGGTTCCGACAGCGTGGCCTACAACGGCCTGTACGGCATGCTGCCGCGCCAGTACATCTCGTCCGAGCTGTTCGAGCGGGTCGAGGTGCTGCGCGGCCCGAGCGCATTCCTCAACGGCGCCGCGCCCGGCGGCGATGCCATCGGCGGAGCGGTCAGCCTGCTGCCCAAGCGCGCCGGCAACGAGCCGCTGACCCAGCTGACGCTGGGCGGCGCCAGCGGCGGCCAGTTCTACGGCGCGGTGGACATCGGCCGGCGCTTCGGGGAGGACCAGAGCCTGGGCATCCGCGTCAACGCCGCCAGGCGCGACGGCGGCACCGGCGTGGACCACGAGGACGTGGACCTGAGCATGGCCTCGGTCGGCATGGACTGGCGCGGCCGCAATGCACGTATCTCGGCCGACGTGGGCTACCAGGATCACCGGCTGCGCCAGGCGCGCGCCAACGTCACGCCAGCGACAAGCGGTGCCGGGGCCGGCGTGCCGACACCGCCAGATGCATCGACCAACTGGGCCCAGCCCTGGAGCTACTCGAACGAGAACGACACCTTCGGCACCGTGCGCGCCGAGGTCGACCTGTCCGACAACGTCACGGCATGGGGCGCGGCCGGCATGCGCCGCGGCGCGGAAGGCAACACCCTGGCCAACTTCAGCCTGACCGATGCCGCCACCGGCGCCGGCACCACCTACCGCTTCGACAACACCCGCCGCGAAGACGTCAAGACCGGCGAACTGGGTGTGCGCGGCAAGTTCCGCACCGGCTCGGTGTCGCACAGCCTGGTGGGTGCGTACTCGTACTTCAGCGACGAGCGGGAGAATGCCTTTGGATTCGACTACGGGAACACGCAGGCCACGAACCTGTACCGCCCGATCTACAGTGCCTTCCCCGGCTGGAGCAGCGGCGCGGTATTCGGCAACGACCTGGACAATCCGGCGCTGCAGTACAAAAGCAAGCTGTGGAGCTTCGCCGTGGGCGACACGCTGGGCTTCCTGAACGACCGCCTGCTGCTCACCCTCGGCGCGCGCTACCAGAAGCTGGACACCCAGAGCTTCGGCTACACCACCGGCGTGCCGGCGCCCGCCTACGGCGACGACCGCACCAGCCCCCTGGCGGGCGTGGTCTACAAGTTCACGGACACGCTGTCGGCTTATGCCAACTACGTCGAGGCGCTGTCGGAGGGGGATACGGCGCCGGCCCTGTCGAACGGCCGCACCGTGCTCAACGTCGGCGACATGCTCGCGCCATACGTGTCCAAGCAGAAGGAGATCGGCGTCAAGTACGAAGGCGGCGGCATCGGCGCCAGCGCAGCCTTCTTCAGCATCGACAAGCCGCGCGCCTTCGTCGACGACGCCGGCTACTTCGCTGCTGCCGGTGAAGACCAGCACCAGGGCCTGGAGTTCAACGTGTACGGCGAACCGGTGCGCGGCCTGCGCCTGCTCGGCGGCGTCACCTTCCTGGACGCCAAGCAGAAGGAAACCGGCGACCCGGCGCTCGATGGCAACAGGGTGATCGGCGTGCCGCGCCAGCAGGGCACGCTTGGCCTGGAGTGGGACGTGCCCGGCGTGCAGGGGCTGACGCTCGAAGGCCGCATGGTGGCCTCGGGCAGCAGCTATGCCGACGACGCCAACAACCTCCGGGTTGCCGGATGGAGCCGCTTCGACGCCGGAGCGCGCTACCTGACCGAGGTCGGCGGCAAGCTGCTGACCATCCGCGGCCGCGTGGAGAACCTGGCCGACCGCAACTATTGGGCCTCCGTGGGCGGCTACCCGGGCGCCGGCTACCTGGTGCTGGGCAATCCGCGCACCTTCACGCTGACGGCGTCGATGGAGTTCTGAGCACGCCAGGCGCCAGGCGCGTCGACAACAGCCCGACGCCTCGCGGCGGCCGGGCGCTTTGCTGACAGCGAATCGCGCGACCGTTCGCTGCGCGCGCGGCAACGGGGCGGATCAGCCGGCGTGGGTCGGCCACTCGCCGCTGGCCAGCAGTTGCTCCAGCGCATCCACGAACATCGCCGGCACGTCGAAGCCGGTCTGCTCGGTGATCTCCTGGAAGCAGGTCGGGCTGGTGACGTTGATTTCGGTCAGCGAACCGCCGATCACGTCCAGCCCGATCAGCAGCAGGCCGCGCGCAGCCAGCACGGGGCCGATGGCATTGGCGATCTTCAGGTCCTCCGGCGTGAGCGGCTGGGCCACGCCCTTGCCGCCGGCCGCCAGGTTGCCGCGCACCTCGCTGCCCTGGGGGATGCGCGCCAGGCTGAACGGCACCGGCTTGCCGCCGATGACCAGCACGCGCTTGTCGCCCTGGACGATCTCGGGCACGAAGCGCTGCACCATGAGGCTGGTGGCGCCGCCGTCGTTGAGCGTCTCGATGATCGAGCCGAGGTTGAGTCCGTCGGCCTTGACGCGGAAGATACCCATGCCGCCCATGCCGTCCAGCGGCTTGAGGATGATGTCCTGGTGCTCCGCGTGGAAGGCGCGCACCGCCTGCGCCTCGCGCGTCACCAGCGTCGGCGTCGTGTGCTCGGCGAACTCCATGATCGCCAGCTTCTCGGGGTGGTCGCGCAGCGCGCGGGGCTTGTTGACCACGCGCGCACCTTCGCGCTCGGCCTGCTCGAGCAGGTGTGTGGCGTAGATGTACTCGGCGTCGAACGGCGGGTCCTTGCGCATCAGTACCGCGTCGAATTCGTGCAGCGCCCGCTCGGGCGTCGCCTCGACTCGGAACCATGCATCCGGCTCGCCGGTGAGCACGATCTCGCGCACCGTGGCCGTCACCGGCCGCCCGCGCTGCCAGCCCAGGTGGCGCGGCTCGCAGGCGGCGATGCGATGGCCGCGCCGCTGCGCCTCGCGCATCATCGAAAACGTGGTGTCCTTGTAGATCTTGAACAGCTCGAGCGGGTCGGCAACGAAAAGGATGTTCATGGCGTCGTGGTCTTTCCTGCGGATACGGATGATGTGTCTTCACGCGGCTTGCGCCGGCCCAGGCCCTGGATGGCCAGCGCCACCGCGCCGGCCACCACGCCCCAGAAGGCAGAGCCGACACCGGCCAGGGTGACGCCCGACAGGGTGACGAGAAAAGTGATGAGCGCGGCCTCGCGATGCGATTCGCCCTTGACCGCCATCGCCAGGCCGCTGCCGATGGTGCCCAGCAGCGCCAGGCCGGAGATGGCAGCGACCAGTTCCTTCGGGAAGGCGGTGAGCAGACCGGCCACGGCAGCGCCGAAGATGCCGATCAGTATGTACAGGACACCGCAGCTCACGGCGGCGGTGTAGCGGCGCGCCGGGTCTTCGTGCGCCTCGCGCCCCATGCAGATGGCCGCGGTGATGGCGCTGAGATTGAGCGCGAAGGCACCGAATGGCGCCAGCAGCAGGGTCATGAAGCCGGTGAAGCCGATCAGCCTGGAGATCGGCATGTCGTAGCCGGAGGCGCGGATGGCCGCCACGCCAGGCAGGTTCTGGGACGCCATGGTCACCACGAACAGCGGCAGCGCCAGACTCACCACCGCCTGCCAGCTGAAGTGCGGCATGGTGAACACCGGCCGCGCCAGCTCGAAGTGCACCACCTGCCAGGCCATCTCCCCGCGCGCGGCGACGAAGGCGATGGCCACCGCCAACGTGAGCGGCACCGCGTAGCGCGGCAGCAGCCGGCGCGCCAGCAGGTAGGTGCCCAGCATCAGCAGCACCAGCGGCAGCGCCGTCTGCGCCGCCTCGAAAGCCTGCAGGCCGAAGCGCGCCAGCACGCCGGCGAGCAGCGCCGAGGCGATCTCCATCGGTATGCGGTTCATTACCCGCTCGAACCAGCCGGTGACACCGCACACGATGATGAGCAGGGCGCAGACAATGAATGCGCCGACCGCCTCGTGCATGCCGAAGCCGGCCCCGGCCACCGCCAGCACCGCCGCGCCAGGCGTGCTCCAGGCGACCATCACCGGTTTTTTCCACAGCAGCGACGGCAGCGCGGACGACAAGCCCATGCCCAGGCCCAGCGCCCACATCCACGAAGAGATGACGTCCGGCGTCGCCCCGAAGGCCTGCGCCGCCTGGAACACGATCGCCGCCGAACTGGTGAAGCCCACCAGCACCGCGACAAAGCCCGCCACGAAGGCGGACAGGCTCAGGTCCTTGAAGAAACGCATGGCGGCGATTGTGCCGGCACGCGCCTCGCCGCGCGCCGGTGGGCTTTTTGCCGCGCCGTGCCAGGCTCCGGCTCCTTTGCCTCCCTCGCTTGCGCTTATCTTAGGAATTTCGCCGCCACCGGCGGGGCAAGATCCTCGGTCTGCTGGGCCCGGCGCTCTTCGCGCAGGCGCTGCACGGTCAGAAGCTCCTGGGCGTCTACGTCGGCCTTCGCCCGTGCGGTCGACGCGCGGCCAGCGGGGAGATCCGCCAAGGCCCGGGTCATTTCGCGGAAGGTTGCATCATCCCCCGTGGCGTCCGCCTGCAGCATCCGGTCGACATAGGCGGCGATGTCTCGCACAACCGCCCCCTCGGCCGGGGACATGGGATGCAACGTTTCCCGTTCGTGCTGCAGCGCTTCATCCGAATGTGGCGCCAGCGGTCGGTACTCGTGAGACTCGTACGTGTGATCGAAATGACGCCGAGCCGTAGAGGCGTGGCTGAGATCGAGATAGGGCATCCGCCGGATGGCGCTGCCCAGGTGAAGCCCGTTCTCCTCAAGAAGCCTCTCGGAAAGACCAAGGCGCTCCATATCGATGGCGATGCGAGAGGCTCTCTCGCCTAGGTGCCGCGAGTAATGGGTCTCGAGGGCCACGATGCGGCCCACAGCGTAAGCAGCGTAGTAGTTCGCGTAGTCGGAATTGCCGCGAAAGCCCAGATTGGTATCGTCGGGATCCTTATCGAAGTAGTTCTGCCCCATCGCTTCCAAGTTCTGCGGCGTGGGTGTCAGCGTGAGGTCGGCGTTCAGGTGGAGGTTGGCTGCCAAAGTCTTGTCGGCATCGCGCGCACTCTCTGCGGCGTCGAGGAAGTCTTCTGCACGATACCGGGCAGCCTCAATGACGTCTTCCAGCGTCGCTTCGGGAAGTCTGGTCTTGACTGCGCTGACCAAGGCGTTCCAGCCAGCAATCTCCGCCGCCGCCTCGTCCTGACGATTGTCGCCAAGACGCATCTCCAACACGCCCGTGTAGTCATGAATGGGCGCGGGGCTTTCCGCGATGCCCTGAATCGCGCGGTCGAACTCGCGACTCGATCGGGCCTGTGCGTCGGCATTGAACGCGTGTTGAAGTTCATGTCCAAGTACGAAGGTTGGCTCACCCGATTCGAACTCGTCCGTGCCTGGAGTGGTGAGCGAGATCACCGACAGATGGATGCGCTTGTCGGCAGGGTGAAAGGTGCCGCCCGCGTTCGGATCGGCCAGCACGGCGAAGCCTCGCAAATGCCCCAGGCGAGCGGCCTGGTTGAACTGACGATTGAGCAACGGTGATTGGTCGAGGATCGACCGTAGGTTGGCCATCACGCTTGCACTAACGCCGGGCTGGCGGCTGAAATCGTCGAGGATGGCAAGAGCCGCGACATTGCGCTCAGCCATGGCGCCCTCCCAGCCGGCTCTTCCCATCGGCGATCCGTACCGACATGACGCATAGGCGTCCTGGATTCTCTCGCGACTCCACCCGCGGAGCGACATCAATGGACAGTCCCGGCCGACCGTCTGCGCGATAGAAGCGCTCGGCCAGCAGCCTGCCATGGTTCGGCGGTGGCGATGGCCAATACATCTCGCCGTTGGGCAATGGCCGCGGGACGATCGGCACCGGCGGCTGATCGTAGATGGGCTGGTGGTCATAGCCAAGCGCTTCCAGTTCGGCCACGAAGGCCGCGAAGTCCAATTGGCAGATGCCTGTCATGGGTGACGACACGCCACGACGATGCCCAAAGCGAAAACGAAGTAGAAAGCCGCGCGTCGTCTTCCACATCTCGAACACGTACGTCAGCTGCGGAGTCAGCCGGGCCTGGATCCCGTACCCACCGGACTCGAAGTGCTTCACCTCACCACCTTCCAACGCCTCCAGTCGCTCCGGAGTGATATCCGAAACGATCTGGCTCGAACGAATGAGCTCGAGCAGCTTGCGCAGCACCTGCTCGGCAGTGAGCATTGATGGTTTGATGGCTGTATTGACGGACATGTCAGTGACTCCTGCTACCCCGGGAACAGAAGCGTCGGCGCCCGGACCGCTTTTCTGCGCACATGCCGTCAGCGCGAGTGCGCCCAGTACTCCAATTGCGGACCTGACCGCGTGGCGCATGGCTGGTGCATGCCACGACGGAACCTGCGAACCCGATGTTCGCGTGGCCATAGCGGCCTCCCTTCATTTCGCTTCTTGTTGCGACGCGCAGGTCGCCGACGCGATCGTAGCCCCGGCATCGGTTGCTCGGCGCGAGAGGCGACCAGTTTGTCGGCTATATCCCTAACCGTGAGTGAGTCGGAGCGTTCACCCGCACTGGTCGTGGCCCTGCAGCTTCGCCCGCGAGATGGCTCCGATCAGGCATCGCCCTCACTCGTGACGCGCCTCAGCGCGATGCTCTATTCGATCCATACGGTTTCGACGCATCGGTGCCTGGGGTTCTCACTTGATTCGCCACGCGGCCCGACCTTGATATAGAGGCCCGCCCGCCCCGTGGCCGGACGGAAGTTTTCCGATAGAAACCTGCCGCGCTTGGGCGGCGGCGGCGGTCGCAGGACTTCGCCGCTGGGCAACTGCCTCGTCGGCATGGGCACTGGCGGCTGAGCGTAGTCAGGCTTGTGGTCATAGCCCAACGTCTCCAATTCGGCCACGAAACCGTCGAAATCCAGTTGGCAGATGTCTGCCATGGTCGGTGACGAGGAAGGGTCCCGCGCAAAGCGGAAAGTGGCAAATGTTCCGAGCGTCGTCTTCCGAACCTCGAGAACATAGATCCACTGTGGGGTAAGTTCCGCTGCAATCCCGTAGCCATGCTTCCAGTACTTCACGACTCCCCCTTCAATCCCTTGCAGGCGCTCTGGCGTGAAGTCTGCAATGGTCTGACTGGTCTGAATGAGCTCAAGCAGCTTGCGCAGCACCTGCTCGGCGTTGAGCCTGGACCGAGGAATGACTTCCTTGTCTTGTTCGGCAGTCATGGTGCGTGCCCCTTCGGTGTTGCTTGTGTGCGGCGCAGCGCTACTTCCCTTCGTTGGCGCGCAACCCGTCAGCGCCAACGCGACCGACAGGCACAGTGAGCACGTCACGATGCGCGAGCGCCCGGATATACAGGTTGGCGCAATCGGATGATTCGCTGGCGTGGCGATGGCAGTCTCCCCGGATCACGTTTGCCTCTCGCGGCAAATCGCGCTTCGTGGATCGTAGTGGCTGCCTCGATGCTCGACCAGCGCGCAAGAGCGCGCGCTCACCCACTTGCAACGATCATTTCCAATTGGGGATATGGATTGTCTGCTCGCCGGGATCCGGCGACTGTCCGGCCGACGACCAGGCCGGCGCATCCACGCTAGATCTCGATCTTCGACCCCAACTCCACCACCGCGTTGTTCGGCAGGCTCAGGAAGTGAGCGACGCCGCTGGCGTTGTGGTGCATCTGAGCGAAGAGCTTCTCGCGCCAGGGCGCCATGCCGCTGGCCAGGGTCGGGATCACCACATCGCGCGAGAGGAAGTAGCTGGTGGTCATCGGGTCGAGCTGGCAGCCGCGCATGCGCGCGCCCTGGAGCGCGCCGGGCAGGTCGATGTCGTTCTTGAAACCGTAGTGGACGATGGCCTGCCAGCAGTGGTGGCCGAGCGATTCCATCTCGATGCGCTTGTCCATGGGAATCCAGGGAAGCTCATGGTTGCGCACGGTGACGAAAAGGTTCTCCTCGTGCAGCACCTTGTTGTGCTTGAGGTTGTGCAGCAGCGCGTTCGGCACCACGCCCGGCTCGGCGGTGAGGAACACTGCCGTGCCTTCGACGCGCGCTGGCGGGCTGACGAAGACGGAGTCAAGGAAGGAGCGCAGGTCGATGGCGTCCTGGCGTTGCGCCTGCGACATGAGCGATCGGCCGCGCTTCCAGGTCATCATGAGCGTGAAGACGGCGCCGCCGATCATGAGCGGGAACCAGCCGCCTTCAAAGAGCTTGAGCAGGTTCGAGGCCCAGAACGCGAAGTCGACCACGAAGAAGATGGAGGTCGACGCGATGCACAAGGCCAAGGGCAACTTCCAGGCGAAGCGGATCACGAAGAAGGTCAGCAGCGTCGTGATCAGCATGTCGGTGGTCACGGCGATGCCATAGGCGGCGGCCAGGTTGCTGGAGCTGCGGAACATCAGCACCGCCAGCGCGATCGCCACGAACAGGCTCCAATTGACGAACGGTATGTAGATCTGCCCGGTGCTGCGCACGCTGGTGTGCTCGATGTTCAGCCGCGGCAGGTAGCCCAGCTGGATGACCTGGCGCGTGACGCTGAAGGCGCCGGTGATCAGCGCCTGCGAGGCGATCACCGTGGCCAGGGTCGCCATGATCACCATCGGCATGACGGCCCACTGCGGCATCATCATGAAGAAGGGGTTCTTCACCGCGGCCGGATCGCGCAGGAGCAGCGCGCCCTGGCCGAAGTAGTTGAGCGTGAGCGCGGGCATCACGATCGAGAACCAGGCGATGCGGATCGGGCCCTTGCCGAAGTGGCCCAGGTCGGCATAGAGCGCCTCGGCGCCGGTGACGCACAGCACGGTCGCGCCCAGGATGAGGAAACTGGTGAGCGGGTTTTCCCAGATGAAGACGAACGCGTAGTGCGGGCTCAGGGCCCAGAGGATCTCGGGATGCGTGACGATCTGCGACACGCCCAGCGCCGCGATCGCCAGGAACCAGACCAGGGTGACCGGCCCGAAGAAGCGGCCGATGCCGGCGGTGCCGTGCTTCTGCACCGCGAACAGGCAGAACAGCACCACCAGCGTGATCGGCAGCACGTACTCGGTGAAGTGTGGCGAGACGACCTCCAGGCCCTCCACCGCCGAGAGCACCGAGATGGCCGGCGTGATGACGCCGTCACCATAGAACAGCGACGTGCCGAAGATGCCCATCATCAGCAGCAGGTTGCGCAGCCGCGGCCGGTCGGCCACCGCACGCGAGGCCAGCGCCAGCATGGCGACCAGCCCCCCTTCGCCTTCGTTGTCGGCGCGCAGCACCAGCACGACGTACTTGAGCGAGACGATGATCGTCAGCGTCCAGAAGAACATCGACAGGATGCCGTAGACGTTGTCGACGGTGAACAGCACCCTGTCGTGGCGGAACACCTCCTTGGTGGCGTACAGGACGCTGGTGCCGATGTCGCCGTAGACGACGCCGATGGCCGCCAGGATCAGGGCTGCGGACGGGACGGATTTGCTGCTGGAGGTGGAGGAAGACAACTTGCTTGGCAACTGCGCGGATGGCCTGGCCGTGTCAGCACGCCGACCCGCGGGTCTTCGCGTCTGCCTCCGTCCCGCGGAATTGATGCTCTGTGATGAAGGGGTCGATTGTGCCGCCGGGCCGCCTCGTCGCCAAACGCCGGCCGACGGCCGGGCGTTCTCAGGCGTAGACCTCGGCTTCCGGGTCGGTGGCTTCGAGCTCGTAGGCAGCGGCTACCATCGCCAGCCGGCCTACCACGCCGTACATGTAGAAACGGTTGGGCGCGCTGGCGCCCGGCTTGGCCCCTGGCTGAGGTAAGTGCACACTTTCAGAAAAGGCCAGCGGCACGTAGCTGGCGCCGGGCGTGTCCAGGCTCTCGTCCGGATCGCGGCCGGCATGCACCCGGTAGAACCCGCCGACGACGTAGCGGTCCATCATGTAGACGACCGGCTCGGCCACGCCGTCGTGCACCCGTTCGCGCGTGAGCACGCCCTCCTGCACGATCACCTCGTCGACCAGGGACGGCGCGAGATCGCGGCCGCCGCGCCCGCCGCGCGGCTTGCTCGCCAGGGCCTGCAGGTCCTTGACGTCGCGCACGGTGACCACGCCGACGCCGTTGGTCCCGTTCTCGGGCTTGACGATGACGAAGGGCTTCTCGTTGATGCCGTATTCCTTGTACTTGCGGCGGATCTTGGTCAGCAGGGCGTCGCAGTGCGTGGCGAGCTCGTCCAGGCCCTTGCCTTCAGCGAGGTTGACGCCCTCGGCGTGGCTGAACATGGGGTGGATCAGCCAGGGGTCGATGCCCAGCAGCTTGCCGAAGCGCTTGGACAGGTCCTCGTAGCTGCGGAAATGCTTGCTCTTGCGCCGCACCGACCAGCCGGCGTGCAGCGGCGGCAGCAGATACTGCTCGTACAGGTCTTCCAGGATGCCCGGCGTGCCGGCCGAAAGGTCGTTGTTGAGCAGGATGGTGCAGGGGTCGAAATTCTTCAGGCCCAGGCGGCGGCGGCTGCGCACCACCGGCTCGAGGCAGACCGTCTCGCCGTGCGGCAGTTCGATCTTCTTGGGGGACTTGATCGCCGGGTCGATCGAGCCGACCCGGACGTTCAGGCCGGCCATCTGGAAGATGCGCACCAGTTGCGCGACGTTGGCCAGGTAGAACGTGTTGGCGGAGTGGTTTTCCGGAATGACAAGCAGATTGCGCGCCTCCGGACAGATCTTCTCGATGGCGGCCTGGGCCGCCTGCACCGCCAGCGGCAGCGTCTCCTTGGTGAGGTTGTTCCAGCCGTTCGGGTAGAGGTTGGTGTCCACCGGGGCCAGCTTGAAGCCGGCGTTGCGGATGTCCACGGAGCTGTAGAACGGCGGGGTGTGTTCCATCCACTCGAGTCGGAACCAGCGCTCGATGGCCGGCATCGAATCGAGCACCCGCTGCTCCAGTTCGTTGATCGGACCGGTCAGGGCGGTGACGAGATGGGGAACCATGCGGCGGCCTTGTGAGCTGGATATGTTGGAGTGAGCGGCGTGTGCCGGGGGCCATTGTAGGATTTGGGGTCGCCCGGCTCCATGACAAGGTGCGCCCGGGCACCGCGCCGGCGCCGGCGGCCCTTCAGCGGCGCCAGAACGAAGGCGTGAGCAACGCGATGAAGCTCAGCAGCTCCAGGCGGCCCAGCACCATGCCCAGCGTGCACACCCACAGCTGGAAGTCCGTGAAGATCCCGTAGTGCGCCGCCGGTCCGACGGCCCCGAGACCGGGCCCCATGCAATTGACGCTGGCGATCACCGCGCTGAAGGCGGTCAGCGGATCGACGTCGGCCAGCACCAGCAGCATCGCCAGCGTGATGATGGTCACGCCGTACACCAGCATGAACGCCATCACGGCGAAGATGACGCGGTCATCCACCACCGTCTGTCCCAGCTTGACCGGCTGCACCGCCTGCGGATGGACCAGCCGGCGCATTTCGCGCCCGGCCTGCTTGAGCAGGATCAGCACGCGCACCATCTTGATGCCGCAGCCGGTCGACCCGGCGCTGGTGGCAACGCCCGAGAGCAGCAGCATGAAGATCGGGGCGAACACCGGCCAGGCCAGGTAGTCGACGGTCGAGTAGCCGGTGGTGCTGCCGACCGAGACCGCATGGAACATGCCCAGACGCAGGGCGTCGAGCGGGCCATACACGCCCTTGACCCACAACACCCCAGCGACCACCAGCCCGCCGCCGACCAGCGCCATCAGGGTGGCGCGCAGCTCCGGGTCGCGCCAGACGCCGCGCCAGTGCCCCTTGCGCACGGCCATGAAGTACAGCGCGAAGTTGCAGCTGGCTACCAGCATGAACACCAGCGCCACCGATTCGAGCACCGGCGAGTCGAAGTGCCCGAAGCTGGCGTCGTGCGACGACAGGCCGCCCAGGCTGACGGTGCTGAACATGTGCATGGCCGCGTCCAGCGGCGGCATGCCGCCCGCCCAGTACGCCAGCATGCACGTCAGCGACAGCACCGCGTAGATGCCCCACAGGCCCTTGGCGGTGTCGGTGATGCGCGGCGTCAGCCGGTTGTCCTTGATCGGCCCGGCCACTTCGGCCTTGAACAGCTGGCTGCCGCCGACGCCCAGCAGCGGCAGGATCGCCACCGCCAGCACCAGAATGCCCATGCCGCCCAGCCATTGCAGGAACGTGCGCCACATGTTGATCGACACCGGCAGGCGGTCCAGGCCGCTCAGCACCGTGGAGCCGGTGGTCGTCAGGCCGGACACGGCTTCGAAATAGGCATGCGTGAAGCTCAGCGGCCGCCCCAGCTGATGCAGCGCCAGCATCAGGGGCAGCGCGGCGAACAGCGGCAGCAGCACCCAGGCCAGCGAGACCAGCACGATGCCGTGCCGCGGGTGCAGCTCGCGCTTGAAGCGCCGCAGGCCGGCCCACAGTGCCGCGCCGCAGGCCAGCGCCACGCCGGCCGACGATATCCAGACGTCGCGCAGGCCGTCGCCTTCCGTCCACGACACCCCGAGCGGGAGCAGGAAGGCCAGCGAGAAGAAGGTCAACACGACGCCCAGCACCCGCAGCACCGGCAGGAACTGGTTCATCGCGGACCCCTCGGGCCGCACGCCGGCGGCGGGGCGGCCGTGCAACGGCTCATGACGATGGGCGCGCGCACGTCAGAAGAAGGTGGCGCTCACGCGGAACAGCTTCTCCACCTCGCGCACCTGGCGCTTGCGCGGAATGAAGATGACCACGTGGTCGTTGCTCTCGATGACGGTGTTGCCGCGCGGGATGATCACCTGCGGCGCAGGCCCCGGCTGCGCGTCCACCGGCGCATCGGGCGCTGGCAGGCCGCGCATGATCAGGCCGAACTGCGCGCCCTTGGGCAACGAGATCTCGTCGATGCATCGGCCGACCACGCGCGACGTCTTGCGGTCGCCCCGCGCCACGATCTCGAGCGCCTCGGCCACGCCGCGTCGCAGGCTGTGGACCACCTGCACGTCGCCCTGGCGCACGTGGGCCAGCAGCTCGCCGAGCATGGTCTGGGCCGGCGACAGCGCGATGTCGATCTGCGTGCCGTGCATCAGGTCGGCATAGCTGCGGCGGTTGATCAGCGCCAGCACCCGCCGCGCGCCCATGCGCTTGGCCAGCAGGCTGGCCATGATGTTGTCCTCGTCGTCGTTGGTCAGGGCCAGGAACAGGTCGATCTCCTCGATGCCCTCGTCTTCCAGCAGGTCCTCGTCGGTGCCGTCGCCGCGCAGCACCAGCACGTCGCCGGGCAGGTCGGCGGCCAGCGCCACGCACCGCTCGGGATTGCGCTCGAGGATCTTCAGCTGCACCCGCCGCTCGCCGTCGACCAGCTGCCGCGCCATGCGCAGGCCCACGCGTCCGCCGCCGGCGATCATGATGCGCGTGACCTCGCGCCGGCCGTTGTCCTCGTAGCGGTGCAGCGCCGAGAGCACCGACTGCAGGTGCTCGCGCGCCGACAGCACGAAGACCTCGTCGCCCGGCTCGATCCGGGTCGCCCCCTCGCACATGATGAAGCGGTCCGGCTGGTCCAGCAGGCGGCGATAGATGGCGACGATGCGCATGTCCGCGTCCGGCACGCGCTCGCGCAGCTCGGCGATGCTGTGGCGCACCAGCGGCGCGCCGGACACCGCCCGCACCGCCACCAGGCAGGCCAGACCGCCGGCGAACTCGCGCACCTGCAACGCCTCGGGGTACTCGACCAGCTTGGCGATGTAGCGGGTCAGCGACTCCTCGGGGCAGATCACACGGTCCACCGCAAAGCCGTCCTTGCCCAGCAGCGGCGAGTCGCCCCGGAAGGCGCTCGAGCGCACCCGGGCGATGCGGGTGGGAATGCCGAACTGCAGGTGCGCCATCTTGCAGCACACCAGGTTGGTCTCGTCGAGCGCGGCGCAGGCGATCAGCATGTCCGCGTCCCGCGCCCCGGCCTCCGCCAGGACCTCCGGCTCGATGCCGCTGCCCAGCACGCCGCGCAGCTCGAAGCGGTCTTCCAGTTCGCGCAGCCGGCCCGCGTCGGTGTCGATGACCGTGATCTCGTTGCGCTCCGACACCAGCGTGCCGGCCACGCTCTCCCCGATGCGGCCGGCGCCAAGGATGATGATCTTCATGTCGAGCCTCCCCGGCCCGTTCTTGTTGTCAGCGGCGGATCTCGCCGTTACCCAGCACCACGTACTTGAGCGACGTCAACCCCTCGATTCCGACCGGCCCGCGCGCATGGAACTTGTCGGTGCTGATGCCGATCTCGGCACCGAGCCCGTATTCGAAGCCGTCTGCGAACCGGGTGCTGGCATTGACCATGACGCTGGCCGAATCCACTTCGCGCAGGAAGCGCTGGGCATGCATGTGGTCGCGCGTGACGATCGCGTCGGTGTGGTGGCTCGAATAGTGGTTCACGTGGGCGATCGCCTCGTCCACGTCCGCCACCACCTTGATGCTGATCACCGCCGCCAGGTATTCCTCGGACCAGTCGGCCTCCTGCGCGTCGACCACGCGGGCCTGAGCCGGCAGGACCCCCGGCGCGCGCAGGATCGCCGCGGCCGCGGCATCGCAGCGCATCTCGACCCCCTTGGCCGCGAACACGGCACCGATCCGCGGCAGGAACTCGGCGGCGACGGCGCGCGCCACCAGCAGGCCCTCGGCCGCATTGCACGGGCTGTATTTCTGTGTCTTGGCGTTGTCCACCAGGGTGGTCGCCATGTCGAGGTCGGCGCTGGCGTCCACGAACATGTGGCAGTTGCCGTCCAGGTGCTTGATGACCGGCACCTTGGCGTCGCGGCTGATGCGCTCGATCAGGCCCTTGCCGCCGCGCGGGATGATCACGTCCACGTACTGCGGCATGGCGATCAGGCGCCCGACGGCCTCGCGGTCGGTGGTCTGCACCAGTTGGACCGCCTCGGACGGCAGGCCGGCCTCGGCCAGGGCGTCGGCCACCAGCTGCGCCAGCGCGCGGTTGGAGTCGATCGCCTCCGAGCCGCCGCGCAGGATGGCGGCGTTGCCGCTCTTGATGGCCAGGCTGGCCGCCTCGATGGTCACGTTCGGACGGCTTTCGTAGATCATGCCGAACACGCCGATCGGCACCCGCATCTGGCCGACGCGAATGCCGCTGGGCTGCTGGCGCATGCCGATCACCTCGCCGATGATGTCCTGCATGGCGGCAAGCTGCCCGCAGCCTTCGGCCAGGGTGTCGAGCACCTTGGGCGTCAGGCGCAGGCGGTCGACCATCGGAGCGGACAGGCCGGCGGCCTCGGCGCGCTCGATGTCCCGGGCGTTGGCCAGGGCCAGTTGCGGCCCGGCCTCGCCCAGTCGGCGGGCGAGCGCCTTGAGGGCGGCGTTGCGGGTGGCGGCATCGGCGCGCGCCATGCGTGCGGCGGCGGCCTTGGCCTGCGCGCCCAGGGCCTGCATGTGTTCGTCGACGTTGAAGGCGTTCATCCCGCCATTGTCCCACTGCCGGCCGTCCGGCGGAGCGCAGGGGGCTTGGCCGGCCGCCTCAGGAACGCTGCGGCCGGCGCTCGGCCATGCACAGCCGGCACAGGCGGAACGCCAGCCGGTGCAGCGCCTGCCAGCCGTCGGCCGGCCAGTCGGGCCGCCGCAGGCCCTTGACGATGCCGTCCACCACGTGTGCGTCGCCCACCAGGCGAGTCAGGATGCGGCCGTCGAGCAGCGGCAGCACCCGCTCGAAGGCCCGCTCGCGGGGTCCCCAGACCCGGTTTTCTCGCAGCGCCATCGGCAGCGGCCTGCCGGCGTCGACGGCATCGCGCACGCGCTTGAGGGCCCGGATGTCCTCGGCCAGGGTGTAGTGCACCAGCACCTCTGCCTCGCCCTCGGCGCGCAGGCCCTCGAGCATGCGGGCCACGCGCTGCGGCTGGCCGCCCAGCACGGCGTGCGACAGCTTGAACACGTCGTAGCGCGCCACGTTGTTGACGGCGCCCTCGACCTGTTCGAACGCCAGTTCGCCGGGCGGGTGCAGCAGCCCCAGCTTCTGTATTTCCTGGTGCGCCGCCAGCAGATTGCCCTCGACGCGATCGGCGAAGAACTGCAGCGTGCGCTGCCCCTCTTCTCCGGCGCGCACCCGCTGGCCCTGGCGGCCGAGCCGCTGGGCGATCCATTCGGGCAGCGCGCCTCGCTCGATGCTGTCGACCTGAAGGCTCACGCCATGCTGCGCCAGCGCGGAGAACCAGGCCCCCTTGCGCGTGGCCATGTCCAGCCGCGGCAGCAGCACCAGGGTGAGCGTGGAGTCGTTGCCGCCAGCGCCTTCGGCCACTTTCTGCAGCGCTTCGCTGCCGTCCTTGCCGGGCTTGCCGGAGGGAATGCGCAGCTCGATCACCTGGCGGTCGGCAAACAGGCTCATGGCGCCGCCGGCGGCCTGCACGGCGCTCCAGTCGAAGCGGGCCCCCTCGACCGTGAAGACGGTGCGCTCGGTGTATCCCTGGGCGCGTGCCGCCGCCCGGATGGCGTCGGCCGCCTCCTGGATCAGCAAGGGCTCGTCGCCGTGCAGGGTGTAGAGCGGGCGCAGCGCTTCCTTCTCCAGGTGCGCGGCCAGCCGGTTGAGCGGCAATTCCATGGCGCGCAAGTGTACGCAGGGCGGCGGCTCAGGCGGCCAGGGGCTGGCGCGGCACGGCCAGCGCCGGGCCGGTCATGGCGTCCAGCAGGGCGAAGGCGGCGCGGGCGGTGCGCCCGTCATGGTCGTGACTCGGGTTGTATTCCACCAGTTCCAGCGCCGCGCAGCCCGGCTGCCTGGCGCTGGCGCGCAGCGCGCCCAGGGCGTCGTCCAGGCCGATGCCGGCCAGCACCGGGGTGCCGGTGCCCGGCGCGTCGCGCGGGTCGAGCGCATCCAGGTCGAAGCTCAGGCCCCAGGCGGCGGTGCCCCGGCGCACGCGCTGCAGCGCCTCGTCCAGGCAGGCGGCGAACCCGCGCCGCCGCACCTCGTCCATGTACATGATGCGCACGCCGAGCCGGTCCAGCAGCGCCCGCTCGCCGGCCTCGTAGCTGCGCGCGCCGATGATCACCAGGTGGTCCGGCGCCAGCTTGCCGCTCCAGCCGCACAGGCCGGCCAGGGCCGGAGCGCCGTGGCCGAGTAGTGCCGCCACCGGCATGCCGTGCGGCGCCTGGGTCTCGGAGGTGGCGGGCGTGTGCGCGTCCAGGTGCGCGTCGACCCACACCAGGCCGATCGGGCCGGTGGCGCGCCAGGCCTGGGCGACGGCGCTCCAGGTGCCGACGGCGCAGGAATGGTCGCCGCCCACCACCACCGGCAGCGCGCCGTCGCGCAGCGCACCCTGAACGGCCTGCGCCAGTTCGCCGCTGAAGCCGGCGACGGCATCCAGCCGGTCCGCCGCGCCGCTGGCGGGCCGCGCCCGCACCATCGCCGACCAGGCGGCGGGCCGGCCGGGCCGGTCGAGCCAGCCGGCCAATCCACGCTGGCGCAAGGCACGCGCGCCCCACTTGCAGCCGGGGTCGCTCGCGCCCTCGCCGACTTCGGCGCCGATCAGGGCCAGGGGCTTGTGTTGCATCGCGGTCTCCGGTCAGGCGGCCAGGCGGTCGCGCGCGGGATGGCGCAAGGCGTGGCCGTACAGGTCCTTGGGGTCGTCCATGGCTGGCACCAGCTCGATGTCACGCCCGAGCCCATGCGCCAGCGCCAGGCGGTGCAGGCAGCGCAGGGCGGAAAAGTCCTCCAGTGCAAAGCCGACCGAATCGAAGACGGTCACCTGGCGTACGCCCTGGCGCCCGGGGCGCCGGCCCGCCAGCACTTCCCACAGCTCCGTGACCGGGAAATCCGGTGGCACCTGCTGCAGTTCGCCCTCGATGCGCGTCTGCGGCGCGAACTCGACGAAGACCCCGGCCCGGCGCAGGATGGCGGCATCGAGCTCGGTCTTGCCGGGGCAGTCACCGCCCACGGCGTTGATGTGCATGCCCGGCTCGACCAGGTCTGCGGCGAGAACGGTGGCGTGCGCCTTGGCGGCGGTCGCCGTGGTGACAATGTCGGCGCCGCGCACGGCCTCGGCCACGCTGGCTGCACGCCGCACCCGCAACGCGCCGCTGCGGATCTGCGGCGCCAGGTTGGCCAGCAGCTTGTCGGTGGCGCGCGGATCGACGTCGAACACGCGCAATTCGCGGATGCCAAGCAGGTCCATGAACGCCAGGGCCTGGAACTCGGCCTGGGCGCCGTTGCCGACCAGCGCCATGGCGCGCGCGTCCGGCCGCGCCAGCAGGGTCGCCGCCAGGGCCGAGGTGGCGGCGGTGCGCAGCGCCGTGGTCAGGGTCAGCTCGCTCAGCAGCAGCGGATAGCCGGTCGCCACGTCGGCCAGCACCCCGAACGCCATCACCGTGGGCAGCGAAAGCCGCGGATTGCCCGGGTGGCCGTTGACGTACTTGAAGGCATAGCGCGACGCGTCCGACACCGGCATGAGCTCGATGACGCCGCCAGGCGAGTGGTGCGCGGTACGCGCGCTCTTCTGGAACGCCGGCCAGCGCAGGAAGTCCTCGCGGATGCACGCCTGCATCTCGCGGCACAGGCGGGCGACACCGAGTTCTCGCATCAGGCGCGTCATGTCGTGGACGTCGACGTAGCGGGTCATGGCTCCTCTCCTTTGGACGAAGGGCCGCGGCCGGCCCTGTCCAGGAAAGTCTAGGCACCGCCATGCGCCGCGAAAGACGTTGTGCGCGCCCCGGCCTGCGCCTGGCGGCCGTGCGCGGTGCCGTGCGCTTCCGAATCGGAAGTGGCCCTTCTACGGCGACGCCAGCGGGAAGCCGGTGAATTCCTTGACCGTGGCCAGTTCGGTGTTGGTGACGATGCGGTCGATGCCCAGTGCCACGTCGTCCAGCCAGGCGTTGGTGAGATGGCGGTAGTGCGCCAGGTCGCGGCAAGCCAGCCGCAGCAGGTAGTCGTAACGGCCGCTGACCAGCCAGCAGCCCACCACCTCGCGGCATTCGGCCACGTGCCGCTCGAAGCGCTGCACCGTGGCCTGCCGCTGGTCCTTGAGGGTGATCTCGGCGAACACCGCCACCGGCTCGGCCACCGCCGAACGGGCCACCTGCGCCCGGTAGCCCTCGATCACGCCGAGCTGCTCCAGCCGGTGGATGCGGTTGAGCGTCGCGCGCGCCGACAGGTGCACCAGCTCGGACAGGGCCTGCGCGCTCATGCGCCCGTCAGCCTGCAGGTTCTCGAGCAGCAGCCGGTCGATGCGGTCGAGCTGGGTCATGTGGACCGAGGCGCCGAGCCGTTCGAGCACGCCCGGCGCATGGCGGGATCAGACCGCCTTGACCGCCGCCAGGCGGCGCAGCGTCTGCTGCACGACGTCGGAGGTCATGTCGCGATAGAGCAGCTGCTCCTCGTTTTCCTTGGCGAGCGCGGCCGTTTCGTTGTAGGTGATGTCGCGCCACTGCTCGACCAGCGAGGGCGCGATCAACTCCTTGCCGGCCGGCGTGCGCACCCTGAAGCGCACGCGCAGGTACAGCTGCATCTCCCGCACCTGGCCGGCCGAGTTGGTCGACAGCACGACGCGATCGCGCGATTCGCCCAGCAGGTCGAAGACGGCCTCGGCATTGCTCGCCTCGGCCATCGGCAGCACCTTGAGCGTGCCGGTGACTTCGATGGCCCGCTTGAGCTGCTTCAGATACGGGCTGGTTTCGGCCAGCGCGATGGTGTGGAAGGCGAAGTTGGGCGCCTCGCGCAGCTTGAAGCCGCAGCCCGCCAGAGCGAGCGAGGCGCCGCCGCCGGCGATCAGCAGTCGGCGGGTGGGATCGAAGCGGCGGGCCGTCATCGGTCAGATCACCACGTTGACCAGCCGGCCGGGCACGACGATGACCCGCTTCGGCTTGGCGCCCTCGGCATGCTTGGCGAAGGCTTCGCTGGCCAGTGCCATCTTCTCGATGTCCTCCTTCGAGGCGGCCGCCGGCACCACCACCGAGCCGCGCAGCTTGCCGTTGATCTGCAGCATGAGCTCCACCTCGTCGCGCGCCAGCGCCTTCTCGTCCACCTGGGGCCAGGGCGAGTCGAGCAGGTCGCCGTGGCGCGCGTCGTAGCCGAGCGACTGCCACAGCTCATAGGCAATGTGCGGCGTGGCCGGGTACAGGCAACGCAGCAGGATGCCGAAGCCTTCGCGCAGCGCCGCCGCGTCGCCCGCGTCGGCGGGCTTGAGTGCCTCGAGCGCGTTGAGCAGCTTCATCGCGCCAGACACCACGGTGTTGTACTGCATGCGCTGGTAGTCGTAGTCGATCTGGCGCAGCACGGTGTGGACCTCGTGGCGCAGTGCCTTGGCCGCCTTGCCGTAGGCCGGGGCGGCTTCAGTGGCGGGCGGCAGCTCGGCAACGGCGAGCCCGAAGTTCCAGACCCGGCGCAGGAAGCGGAACGACCCTTCCACCGCGGCGTCGTTCCACTCGAGCGTGGCCTCGGGCGGCGCGGTGAACATGGTGTACAGGCGCGCGGTGTCGGCGCCGTACTTCTCGATCAGGTCCTGGGGGTCGACGCCGTTGCGCTCGCTCTTGCCCATCTTGCCGACGCCGCCGTACTCGACCACCGTGCCGTCCGCCAGCGTGCCGCCGACGATGTGGCCTTGCGCGTCGAGCGTGGGCGTGACCTCCAGCGGCGGGTGGTAGTCCTTGCCGCCCTTGGCGTTGCGGGTGAAGTAGATGTGGTTGAGCACCATGCCCTGGGTGAGCAGGCGCTCGAACGGCTCGTCGATCGACACCAGGCCCAGGTCGCGCATGACCTTGGTCCAGAAGCGGGCGTACAGCAGGTGCAGGATGGCGTGCTCGATGCCGCCGATGTACTGGTCCATCGGCATCCAGTACTTCGCCCCTTCGGCCACCATCGCCTGGTCGTTCTTCGGGTCGCAGTAGCGCATGAAGTACCAGGCGCTGTCCACGAAGGTGTCCATGGTGTCGGTCTCGCGCCGGGCGGCCTTGCCGCACACCGGGCAGGTGACGCCGGCGTGGAACCCCTCGTGCTTGTTCAGCGGATTGCCGCTGCCGTCGGGCACGCAGTCGGTCGGCAGCACGACCGGCAGGTCCTTTTCGGGCACCGGCACCGCGCCGTGCTCGTCGCAATGGATGATCGGGATCGGCGTGCCCCAGTAGCGCTGTCGGCTGACCCCCCAGTCGCGCAGGCGCCAGGTGGTCTGCAGGTCGCCCAGGCCCTTCTGCGCCAGCGCGTGGGCGACGGCGCGTACCGCCTCCTCGTGGCGCATGCCGCTGAAATTGTCGGAATTGATGGTGATGCCGCGCACCTTGTCGGCATACCAGTCCTGCCAGCGGTGGTAGTCGAAGTGCGGCTCGTCGTCGACCAGCACGACCTGCACGATCTCGATGCCATACTTGTTGGCGAACGCGAAGTCGCGCTCGTCGTGCGCCGGCACGCCCATCACGGCGCCGTCGCCGTAGCTCATGAGCACGTAGTTGCCCACCCACACGGGCACCTGCTCCTCGGTGATCGGGTGCGTCACCGTCAGGCCGGTGGGCACGCCCTTCTTTTCCTGGGTCGCCAGTTCGGCCTCGGTGGTGCCGCCGGCCTTGCATTCCTCGATGAAGGCGGCGACCTTCGGGTCGAGCCCGGCGGCATGGGCCGCCAGCGGATGCTCGGGCGCGACGGCGCAGAACGTCACGCCCATGATGGTGTCGGCGCGGGTGGTGAACACGTACATCCGGCCGTCCTGGATGAGCGCACCCTGGGCATCCCGTATGTCATGCGTGAAGGCGAACCGCACGCCCTCGCTCTTGCCGATCCAGTTTTCCTGCATCAGGCGCACCCGCTCGGGCCAGCCGGGAAGCTTGTGCTGGGTGTGCTCGAGCAGTTCGGGGGCGTAGTCGCTGATCTTCAGGTAGTAGCCCGGGATCTCGCGCCGCTCCACCGGCGCGCCGGTGCGCCAGCCCTTGCCGTCCACCACCTGCTCGTTGGCCAGCACGGTCTGGTCGACCGGGTCCCAGTTGACCACCTGGGTCTTGCGGTAGGCGATGCCCTTCTCGAGCATCTTCAGGAACAGCCACTGGTTCCACCGGTAGTAGTCGGGCTGGCAGGTGGTGACCTCGCGGCTCCAGTCGATGGCCAGGCCCATGGCCTGCAGCTGGCCCTTCATGTAGGCGATGTTGTCCAGCGTCCAGGCGTGCGGCGGCACGCCGTTCTTCAGGGCCGCGTTCTCGGCTGGCAGGCCGAAGGCGTCCCAGCCCATGGGCATGAGCACGTTGAACCCGTTCATGCGCAGATAGCGCGTGAGCATGTCGTTGATCGTGTAGTTGCGCACGTGGCCCATGTGCAGCTTGCCGCTGGGGTAGGGCAGCATCGAGCAGGCGTAGTACTTCTTCTTGTTCGCGTCCTCGGTCACGCGATAGGCGTCGGCGGCGCTCCACTTGCCTTGGGCGGCGGCTTCGACGTCGGCGGGTTTGTAGCTGGAATTCATGCGATCTCGGCAGGGGGTTCGGCGCCCGATGGGGCCGGCAACGTGCGGGAGCCCGGATTATCGCGGCTCGGCCGCGCGCCGGCGCGGCGCCCGGACTTGGCCCGCTTTTCGCATGTCACAATGATTTGAACCTCGAAGGTGTGGGAGCGCCCTTTGACATTGAGTGAGTCCACCTTGCGCGCCCTGATGCGGGCCGAACACGGCGACCCGTTCTCGGTGCTCGGCCCACACCAGGAGACGGACGGGCTGCACGTGCGCGCCCTGCTGCCCGGGGCCCGGGCCGTGACGGTACTGCAGGCGGCCGCCGGCTGGCCCCTGGCCCAGCTGGAGCGCCAGGGCGACAGCGCACTGTTCGCCGCCCTCGTGCCGGCTGCCGAGGCCCGGCTGGGCTACCGCTTTCAGGTCGACTGGGGCAGCCATGTCTCGCAGCTCGACGATCCCTACCGGTTCCCGCCGGTGCTGGGCGAGGCCGATATCTGGCTGCTGGCCGAAGGCACCCACCTGCGCCCGTTCGAGCAACTGGGCGCGCACCTGCACGAGATGCAGGGGGTGCGCGGCGTGCGGTTCGCGGTCTGGGCGCCCCATGCACGGCGCGTCTCCGTCGTGGGCGACTTCAACCAGTGGGACGGGCGGCGCCACATGATGCGCCTGCGCCCGGAATGCGGCGTATGGGAGATCTTCGCGCCCCACGTCACCGCCGGCGACGCCTACGAATTCGAGATCCTCGCGGCCGACGGCCAGGTGCTGCGCAAGGCCGACCCATACGGCTTCGCGGCCCGCTTGCGGCCAGACACGGCCAGCGTGGTGCATCCGCTGCCGGCGCCCGTGCCACTGCCGCCCGGGCGCGCCGCGGCCAACGGCCGGGAGGCACCGATCAGCATCTACGAGGTGCACGCGGGCTCCTGGCGGCGCGGCAACGGCCACGAGTGGCTGGGCTGGCGCGAACTGGCCCGGACCCTGGTGCCGTACGTGCGCGACCTCGGGTTCACCCACATCGAACTGCTGCCGGTGAGCGAGCACCCGTTCGACGGCTCCTGGGGCTACCAGCCCATCGGCCTGTACGCGCCGACGTCGCGCTTCGGCACGCCGGCGGACTTCCGGCACTTCGTCGAAAGCGCTCATGCCGCCGGGCTGGGCGTCATCCTCGACTGGGTGCCGGCGCACTTCCCGGCCGATGTGCATGGCCTGGCACGCTTCGACGGCACGCCCCTGTACGAGTACGCCGACCCGCGCGAGGGCTTCCACAACGACTGGAACACGCTGATCTTCAACTACGCCCGCATCGAGGTACGCAACTACCTGGTGGGCAACGCGCTGTACTGGCTGGAGCGCTACGGGGTGGACGGCCTGCGCGTGGACGCGGTCGCCTCCATGCTCTATCGCGACTACAGCCGGGCGCCGGGGCAATGGCTGCCCAACGCCGAGGGCGGCCGGGAGAACCTGGAGGCGATCGACTTCCTGCGCCGGGCCAACCGCGTGGTCGGCGTGGAGCGTCCCGGCGCCATCACCGTCGCCGAGGAATCGACCAGCTTTCCCGGGGTCACCCGCCCGCCGGAGCACGGCGGCCTGGGGTTCCATTTCAAGTGGAACATGGGCTGGATGAACGACACCCTGGCCTACGCTGGCATCGATCCGGTCCACCGGGCCCACCACCATCAGCAGGTCACCTTCGGCCTGATGTACGCCCACAGCGAGAACTTCGTGCTTCCTCTCTCGCACGACGAGGTGGTGCACGGCAAGGGCTCCATGATCGGCCGCATGCCGGGCGACATGTGGCAGAAGTTCGCCGGGCTGCGCAACCTTTATGGCTACCTGTGGGCCTATCCGGGCAAGAAACTGCTGTTCATGGGCGGCGAGTTCGCCCAGTGGGCCGAGTGGAACCACGACCGCGGCCTGGACTGGCACCTGCTCGAGCAGCAGGCCGCGCACCAGGGCATCCACCGGCTGGTGCGCGACCTGAACAACGTCTACCGCCATTTCCCGGCCCTGCACGAGCTCGACTGCGAGCCGGAGGGCTTCTCGTGGGTCAGCCATGACGACCACGACCACTCGGTATTCGCCTTCGAGCGGCGCGCCCGCGATGGCCGGGCGGTGCTGGTGGTGTGCAACTTCACGCCGGTGGTGCGCCACGGCTGGCGCATCGGCGCTCCCGCGGCGGGCGCGTGGCGCGAGGTCATCAACACCGACCAGGCCGTCTACGGCGGCAGCGGGTTGGGCAACGGCATCCGGCCCACCGAGCAGATCGCCTGGCACGGGCGCGGCCAGTCGCTGGTGATGACACTGCCGCCGCTGGCCACGCTGATGTGGGTGCCACACCAGCCGGGCGCCGCCGGCGACGACGCGACGGCTTCCGACAGCGCGGCCGGCGCCGCCGCGCCATGATGACGGCACGTTCGACGTCTTCTGCATGCTGAGCCCCGGAACCCCCTACCCGCTCGGCGCCACGCCGTCACCTCAAGGCGGTATCAACTTCGCCCTGGCGGCGCCCGGCGCCAGCGCGGTCAACCTGTGCCTGTTCGACAGCCACGGCGAACACGAGCAGCAGCGCCTGCCGCTGCCCGCGTGCACGGACGGCGTCTGGCACGGCCGGCTGCCGGGCGCACGCGCCGGCCTCGTGTACGGCTATCGCGTCGACGGCCCCTGGGCGCCGCGCCAGGGGCTGCGCTTCAATCCGGCCAAGCTGCTGCTCGACCCCTATGCGCAGGAAGTGGTGGGCCGCTACGGCGGCGAGGACATCTTCCTCGACCACGAGCCGGACGCACCGGACCGGCGCGACCCGCGTGACAGTGCGCCCGTCGCCCTCAAGGCCCGCGTGAGCGCGCCGTCGGCCCTGCCTGCGGTGGCGCGCCCGCACATCGATGCCGGCGCACGCGTCCTCTACGAACTGCATGTCGGCAGCCAGACCCGGCTCCACCCGGACGTGCCGGAGCCGCTGCGCGGCACCTTCGCCGGCCTGGCCCAGCCGGCCGTGCTGGACCACCTGCAGCGCCTGGGCGTCACCACCTTGAGCCTGATGCCGGTGCAGCACCGCGCCGACGAGCAGCGCCTGCTGAAATTGGGCCTGACCAACCACTGGGGCTACAGCCCGATCGCCTGGTTCGCGCCGGAGATGCGCTACTGGAGCGGCCGGCCCGGCACCACGCCGGCCCAGGAGTTCCGTTCGCTGGCCGATGCCGTGCATGCGCGCGGCATGGAGCTGGTGGGCGACGTGGTGTTCAACCACAGCGCCGAAACCGACGAGGCCGGCCCCATGCTGAGCCTGCGCGGCATCGACAACGCGCTCTACTACCACCTGCGCGCCGAAGACCCGTCCCTCTACGAGAACTGGACCGGCTGCGGCAACTGCCTGAACCTGTCGCATCCGCGCGTCGTGCAACTGGTGATGGACAGCCTTCGCCATTGGGTGACGCAGCTGGGCGTGGACGGCTTCCGCTTCGACCTGGCACCGGTGCTGGCGCGGCGGGCCGGAGACGGCGCGTTCGACCCGGGGGCGCCCTTCCTGGCCGCCGTCGCGCAGGACCCGGTGCTGGCCCGGTGCCTGCTCATCGCCGAACCCTGGGACATCGGCCCCGACGGCTATCGGCTGGGGCAGTTCCCGCCCGGCTGGCTGGAATGGAACGACCGCTTCCGCGACACCCAGCGGGCCTTCTGGCTGCACCGGGCTGCCGGCCGCGGCGAATTCGCGCGCCGCCTGTGCGGCTCCAGCGATGCCTTCGAACACGACGGCCGCGGCCCCGTCGCCAGCGTCAACTTCGTGACCGCGCACGACGGCTTCACGCTGCGCGACCTGCTGAGCTACGACCAACGCCACAACGAGGCCAACGGCGAGCACAACCGCGACGGGCATGCCCACAACCTCAGCCGCAACTGCGGCGTCGAGGGCGACACGGACGATCCGGTGGTGCTTGCCGAGCGCGCCCGCCTGACGCGAACGCTGCTCGCGTCATTGCTGCTGTCGCAGGGCACGCCGATGCTCCTGGCCGGCGACGAAATCGGCCACAGCCAGCGCGGCAACAACAACGCCTACTGCCAGGACAACGCCATCACCTGGCTCGACTGGGCCTCCGCCGACACGCGCCTGGCCGCCTACGTGGCGCGCCTGCTGGCCCTGCGGCGCGAGGCGGCGCCGCTGCGCCGCGCGCAGTGGTGGCCGGCCACGCCCGCCCCGGGCGAGGCGGCGCTGCACTGGCTCGGCACGGATGGCCAGCCGCTGGCGCCGGCCGACTGGAACGACGCCGGCTGCCATGCCCTGGCCGTGCTGTTCGACCCGCCCGCCGGCGCGCCGCGCTGGCTGCTGCTGGCCAATGCCCAGGCGCAGCCGGCCTGCTTCGTGCTTCCTCCGGGGAGCTGGCAGTGCCGGCTGGCCAGCGACGCCGAGCCCGACGCGCCAGCCGACGCCGCACAGTTGCCGCCCACCGTCACGGTGCCGGCCGGCAGCCTGTGGCTGGCATGCGGCATTCCAGGCATCGAATCCAACCAGACGGAGACATGAGAATGGCTCGAGACAACGCACCCCGGCACCTGCAGGCCCATCAACTGGTACGCCGCACCATCGCCCTGGTGCTGGCCGGCGGCCGTGGGTCACGGCTCAAGCAGCTGACCGATCGCCGCGCCAAGCCGGCGGTCTACTTCGGCGGCAAGTTCCGCATCATCGACTTCGCCCTGTCGAACTGCCTGAACTCCGGCATCCGGCGCATGGCGGTGGTCACGCAGTACAAGTCGCACTCGCTCATGCGCCACCTGCAGCGCGGCTGGAGCTTCCTGCGCGCCGAACTCAACGAAATGGTGGACGTGCTGCCGGCCCAGCAGCGCATGGGCGACGAACGCTGGTACCGCGGCACGGCCGACGCGGTGTTCCAGAACCTGGACATCATCGCCTCGAAGTCCACGCCGCACGACTACGTGGTGGTGCTGGCGGGCGACCACATCTACAAGATGGACTACTCCATCATGCTGCTGGACCACGTGGCGCACGGCCGCGGCTGCACGGTGGGCTGCATCGAGGTGCCACGCACCGAAGCGACCGCCTTCGGCGTGATGGCGGTGGACGACAAGCGCCGCATCGTCGACTTCCTGGAAAAGCCGGCCGACCCGCCGTCGATGCCGGGCAAGCCGGACGTGGCCCTGGCCAGCATGGGCATCTACATCTTCGACTCGAAGTACCTCTACCAGCTGCTGGAACAGGACAACGCCAACCCCGACTCCAGCCACGACTTCGGCAAGGACATCATCCCGCGCGCCGTGGCCGAGGGCCGGGCCGCTGCGCACCCGTTCGGCATGTCCTGCGTCACCCGCGCCCGGCGCGGCGGCGATGCACCGGCGTACTGGCGCGACGTCGGCACGATTGATGCATTCTGGGCGGCCAACCTCGACCTGGCCTCGATCACGCCCGAGCTCGACATCTATGACACCGACTGGCCCATCTGGACGTACCAGCGGCAACTGCCGCCGGCGAAGTTCGTGCTCGACCGCGACGGCAAGCATGGCATGACCGTCAACACCATCGTCTCGGGCGGTTGCATCGTCTCGGGCTCCAAGGTCAGCAGCTCGGTGCTGTTCTCGGGCGTGCGCGTGCACTCCTATTGCGACATCCACGAGGCGGTGCTGATGCCGGACGTGGAAGTGGGCCGCGGCTGCCGGCTGAACCGGGTGGTGATCGACCGCGCCTGCGTCCTGCCCGACGGCATGGTGATCGGCGAGGACCCGGCCGCGGACGCCGCGCGCTTCGAGCGCACCGAGGGCGGTGTGGTGCTGGTCACGCGCGAGATGCTGGCGCGGCTGGACGACGCCGCGCCGGCGGCGCCGGCCGGGGCATGAGGCCGATGCGCGTCCTGCAGGTCAGTGCCGAGCTGTTCCCGCTGCTCAAGACCGGCGGCCTGGCCGACGTGACCGGCGCCTTGCCCGCAGCGCTGCAGGCGGCCGGCCAGGACGTGCGCGCGCTGCTGCCGGGATTTCCGGCCATCGTCGCCGGGCTGCGCGGATCGGCGCCGGCGGCCGAGTTCGACGCGCCCTGGGGCGAGCCGGTGCGCCTGCATCTCGCGCACCTGCCCGCCGCCACGCCTGGCGCGCCGGCGCTGGCGGTCTACTGGATCGAAGCGCCTCACCTGTACGACCGGCCCGGCAATCCCTACGAGGACGACGCCCACCAGGCCTACGACGACAACCACCGGCGCTTTGCCCTGCTCGGCTGGGCCGGCGCGCAACTGGCGCAGGGGCTGGACCCCGCCTGGCAGCCCGACATCGTGCATGCGCACGACTGGCACGCCGCGCTCGCTCCCGCATATCTCGCCTTCGCGCCGCGGCAGCCCCGCGCCCCGCGGGTCGGCAGCGTGTTCACCGTGCACAACCTGGCCTACCAGGGCTTGTTCGCGCCATGGCACCTGCACGAACTGGGCCTGCCGCCGGCTGCCTTCCAGATGAACGGCCTGGAATTCCACGGGCAGTTGTCGTTCATGAAAGGCGGGCTGTGCTTCGCCGATCGCCTGACCACGGTGAGCCCGACCTACGCGCGCGAGATCCAGACGCCCGAGCAGGGCCGCGGCCTGGATGGCCTGCTGCGCAGCCGTGCCGAGGTGCTATCGGGCATCCTCAACGGCGTCGACGACCGGGTCTGGAATCCGGCCGACGACAGGCACCTGCCCGAGGGCTTCGCGCCCCGTCGCACCGCGGGCAAGACCCGTTGCAAGGCTGCGCTGCAGGCCGAGCTCGGCCTGGCCGCGCAGGCCGAGGCGCCACTGTTCATCGTGGTCAGCCGGCTCACGGAGCAGAAGGGGCTGCACCTGGTGCTCGCAGGGCTGGACGACCTGCTGGCCCAGGGCGGCCAGCTGGCATTGCTCGGCAGCGGCGACGCGTGGCTGGAGGCCGCCTTCCGCGAGCGCGCCACGGCGGCGCCGCGGCAGATCAGCGTCACCCTCGGCTACGACGAGCCCCTGGCCCATCGACTGTTCGGCGCGGGCGACGTGACCCTGGTTCCCTCGGCGTTCGAGCCCTGCGGTTTGACGCAGATGTACGGGCTGCGCTACGGTAGCCTGCCGCTGGTGCATCGCGTCGGCGGCCTGGCGGACACGGTGACCGATTGCACACTCGAGGACATGGCGGCCGGCACTGCCACCGGCTTCGTCTTCGACCACTTCGAACAACCCGCGTACGCGCGCGCCGTGCGCCGCGCGTTCGCGCTGTTCCGCCGGCCGGCCGACTGGCGCGCGGTGCGTGCCGCGGCCATGCGCCGCCCGGCCGACTGGGGGCAGGCCGCCGCCCGGTACGTCGCGCTCTACCAGCAGGTGCTGGCCGCCTGACCCCTCTTCGACACTCTTCCCCGCCCCACCATGACCATCGAAGAATTCCAATACGACCATCCCGACCGCGACGTGGCCGCCTTCAAGCGCGCTGTGGCCAACAAGCTGATCTACGCGGTCGGCAAGGACCCGGTGGCCGCAAGCCAGGACGACTGGCTGCATGCCACTGCGCTGGCCGTGCGCGACCAGCTGGTGGAACGCTGGATGAGCACCACGCGCGCGCAGTACGCGCAGCGCGTCAAGCGCGTGTACTACCTGTCGATGGAGTTCCTGATCGGCCGGACCTTCACCAACGCCCTGCTGGCGCTGGAACTGCACGACACGGTCCGCCATGCACTGGCCGACTTCGGCGTCGACATCGAGCAGCTGGCCGAGCACGAGCCCGACGCCGCGCTCGGCAACGGCGGCCTGGGGCGGCTGGCCGCCTGCTTCCTCGATTCGATGGCGACGCTGGGCGTGCCCGGCCTTGGCTACGGCATCCGCTACGAATACGGCATGTTCCGCCAGCGCATCGTCGATGGCCAACAGGTGGAGACGCCGGACTACTGGCTCACCCACGGCAACCCCTGGGAGTTCGCCCGGCCGGAGGTGCGCTTCCGGGTGCGCTTCGGCGGCCATGTGCAAAAGCGCGAAGGAAAGGGCGCACCCTACGGCACCGGGCGGTGGGTCGATACGCACGACGTCCTGGCCGTGGCCTACGACACCATCATCCCCGGCTACGGCACGCAGGCCACCAACACGCTGCGCCTGTGGTCGGCGCGCGCCACCGAGGAGATCGACCTGTCGGCCTTCAACCGCGGCAACTACATGGAAGCGGTGGAGAGCAAGAACCATTCGGAGAACGTCTCGCGCGTGCTGTATCCGGACGACTCGACGCCGTCCGGACGCGAGCTGCGCCTGCACCAGGAGTACTTCTTCGTCAGCGCCAGCGTGCAGGACATGCTGCACCGCTACCTGCGCAATCACGAGGACTTCGACGCGCTGCCCGACCAGATCAGCATTCACCTCAACGACACGCACCCGGTGCTGGCCGTGCCCGAGCTGATGCGCCTGCTGATCGACGAGCACAACCTGCCCTGGGACACTGCCTGGTCGTACACCCAGCGCATCTTCAGCTATACCAACCACACGCTCATGCACGAGGCGCTGGAGACCTGGCCGGTGGAAATGTTCGGCCGCATCCTGCCGCGCCACCTGCAGATCATCTTCGACATCAACGCGCGCTTCCTGGCCGGCGTGGGGCAGAAGCACGGACACGACGTGGAACTGCTGCGACGCCTGTCGCTGATCGACGAGCAGGGCGAGCGCCGCGTGCGCATGGCGTACGTCGCGGTGCTCGCCAGCCACTCGGTCAACGGCGTGTCGGAGCTGCACTCGGAGCTGATGAAGCAGTCCATCTTCGCCGACTTCGCCAGGCTCCTGCCGGACCGCTTCAACAACAAGACCAACGGCGTGACACCGCGCCGCTGGCTGGCACAGGCCAATCCGCCATTGGCCAAGCTGCTCGATTCGCGCATCGGCCGCGGCTGGCGGCGCGATCTCGACCAGCTGGCGGCACTGCGCCCGATGGCGCAGCAGCCGGCGTTCGTGCGGGCCTTCCGCCACGCCAAGCGCGAGAACAAGCTGCGCCTGTGCAACTGGATCGAGCACAACATGGGCCTGACGGTGGACACCGACGCCATGTTCGACGTGCAGGTCAAGCGCATCCACGAATACAAGCGGCAGCTGCTCAACGTGCTGCACGTGATCACGCGCTACCTGCGCATCCTGGACGACCCGGAAGCCAGCCACGTCGCGCGGGTCGTCGTGTTCGCGGGCAAGGCGGCCTCGGCCTACCAGATGGCCAAGCTGGTGATCCGGCTCGTCAACGACGTGGCGGCGGTGGTCAACAACGACGCGCGCGCGCAGAAGCTGCTCAAGGTCGTGTTCGTGCCCAACTACAGCGTGAGCCTGGCCGAGCTGATCATCCCGGCAGCCGACCTGTCGGAGCAGATCTCCACCGCGGGCACCGAGGCGTCGGGCACCGGAAACATGAAGCTCGCGCTCAACGGCGCATTGACGATCGGCACGCTCGATGGCGCCAACGTGGAGATGCGCGACGCGGTGGGCGCCGAGAACTTCTTTATCTTCGGCAACACCGCTGCAGAGGTGGCGAACATCCGCGCCGGCGGCTACCAGCCTGCCGAGATCTACGAGTCGAACCTCGAACTGCAGCGGGCGCTGGATGCCATCCGCGACGGCATGTTCTCGCACGGCGAGCAGGCGCGCTACCACGCCATCTTCGACGCGCTGGTGAACTGGGGCGACCACTACCAGCTGCTGGCCGACTACGCGAGCTACGTCCAGACGCAGGAGCGCGTCGATGCGCTGTACCGCGATCCGGACGCATGGACGCGCACGGCCATCCTGAACGTGGCCGGCATGGGCCGCTTCTCGTCGGACCGCACCATTGCGCAGTACTCGCACGAGATTTGGAAGACGAAGCCGGTCAAGCTCGAGCCCGGGCAATGAAACCCGGCAGCGCCCCTCGGACGCGTCGACCGGCAAGACCATTTAGCCGGCACGAAGTTGTATCGCAAGTTACAATGTGAGCCCCTCGCAGGCACGTGCGCCCCGTGTGCGTCGTGCCGGCTCCGGTCCCATTGCAGGGGCCCGAGTCTCCCCTCCACCTGTGGCCCGGCGCATCCCGCCGGCCGCCCCAAGATAGGGAAGAAACGGTTGCAGCTGACCGCCTCGCACACTCCCCGCCGCAATGGCATGTCCCGCTTCACGCGCGGGGGCGTGCTGGCCACGCTCCCCATGTGGCTGCGTGGTTCGCTCAATTGTGGGCTGCTGCGATCGCGCAATGCGCTCACGCCCTTGCTGAGCCAGCCCGTTCCGTTCCCCCTGTTCATCACAGAGCAGACCGCTCGCGCTCCAGGCGGCTGATCGCCGCACGCGCCCCCGTCCGGTAGCGCCAGCCTCGCACGGCTCGGCAGCACCGGCCCGCCCTTCGTCTGCCTCTTTGCGCGACGCCGATCCGGCGTTCCTCGCGCATGCGCAGGCACGACCGCACAAATCGAACGTGAGGAGTCTCGCCATGGCACGGATCGCCCGTCCTTCTTCCCTTTCATCGTCCACTTCCCCGCGCCCCGCGACGTGTGCCGCGCCGCTGCAGCGCATCGCCGTCATCGGCGGTGGCGCCTGGGGCACGGCGCTGGCCATCAGCGCGGCGCGCGCCGGACGCGCCGTGGCGCTGTGGCTGCGCGAGGCGGATCTCGGCGCCCGCATGCAGCAGGGCCGCGAGAACACCGTCTACCTGCCCGGGCATCGCCTGCCCGCCGGGGTCACCGTGCATGCCCGCATGGAAGATGCCCTGCGCGACGCGCACGCCGCCCTGCTGGTGGTGCCGTCGCAGCATCTGCGCGCCACCTGCGACGCCATGGCCGGCGCCCTGCCGCCGGGCCTGCCGCTGGTCGTGTGCGCCAAGGGCATCGAGCACGCAAGTGGCCTGCTGATGGCCCAGGTGGTCGAAGAAGCCCTGCCCGGCCATCCGCTGGCCGTGCTGTCCGGCCCCACCTTTGCCAGCGAAGTGGCACAAGGCATGCCCAGCGCCGTGACGCTGGCCTCGGAGGATGCGGAGTCCGCCGCGGCGCACTCGCTCGCCGCGCGCCTGGCCGCCGCGCTGGGCACGCCGGCGTTCCGCCCCTACGTCACCGACGACCTGCGCGGCGTGGAAGTCGGCGGCGCGGTCAAGAACGTGCTGGCGATCGCCAGCGGCATCGCGCAGGGCATGGGCTTTGGCGCCAACGCGCGCGCGGCGCTGATCACGCGTGGACTGGAGGAGATCCGCCAGCTGGCGCTGGCCCTGGGCGGACGCAGCGACACTGTGTACGGGCTGGCAGGTTTGGGCGACTTGTCGCTCACCTGCTCGAGCGAGCAATCGCGCAACATGCGCTTCGGCATCGGGCTGGCAACCGGCCGCAGCCCGCTCGACATGTTCGACGGACGCCCGGTGGTGGTCGAAGGCCGCGACAACGCGGTGCCGGTGACCGACCTGGCGCGCCGGCTCGAGGTGCACATGCCCATCTGCGAGGCGGTTCGCGCGGTGGTTGCCGACGGCGTGCCGATCGCCGCCGCCATGCGGCAGCTGCTGGCCCGGCCCTTCCGTGCCGAGACATCCGCCATCGCGCTGCAGATCGCCCAGCCACCGGCCGGACGCGCCCACGCGGAGCAGCGCCTGTGAGCCGCACCACGCCCCCGATGCCGCCGGCCCCGCGGCGCCCGCTGGTGCTGGCCACCGACCTGGACGGCACCTTCCTCGGCGGCAGCGACGCGCAGCGGCTCGCGCTGTACCGCTGGATCGAGGCACACCGCGAACGGGTGACTCTGGTCTTCGTCACCGGCCGCGACCTGCCGTTCATCCGCACGCTGGTGCGCGACACGCCGGTGCCTCGGCCCGACTATGTCATCGGCGACGTCGGCACCACCATCGCCGGCGGCCCAGGCATCGAGCCCATGGAGGAACTGGAGCAGCCCATCGCCCAGGCCTGGGGGGACGCCGGCGCGCGCATGCGCGCGCTGCTCGCGCACGAGCCGGGCCTGCGCCTGCAGGAGACGCCCTTCCGCTACCGGCTGAGCTACTACTACGAGCCGGCCGCGCTTTCGCCGGCCACGGTGCAGAAAGTGCGCGATGCCGGCTTCGACTGCCTGCTCTCGGCCGACCTGTACCTGGACGTGCTTCCGCCGGGCATCTCGAAGGGGCCGACGCTGCTGCGCCTGGCCGGGCACCTTGGCTGGCCGCACGAATCGCTGCTGGTGGCGGGCGACACCCTCAATGACCTGTCGCTGTTCCGCACCGGCCTGGCCGGCGTGGCCGTCGGCAATTCCGAACCGGCCCTGCTGCCGCACCTGGCGCAGTGGCCGCGCGTGTACCGCAGCCCCGCTCCGGGCGCGGCCGGCATCGCCGACGCACTGCATCACCACGGCTTCGTGGCCGACCACTTGAACCCTCGTCTCCCGTCATGAACAACAACACCGTGAAGAAATCCAGCCTGGTGATCGTCTATCACCGCCAGCCCTACGAGGAAGTCGTCGAGGACGGCGCCACCGTCTATCGCGAGCACAAGAGTCCGAACGGCATCGTGCCCACGCTCAAGAGCTTCTTCGGGGCGGTGGACCAGGGCGCCTGGGTGGCCTGGAAGCAGGTCGACCCCAAGCACAAGGACAAGGACTTCCAGCAGGTGGTCCGCATGAGCGACTCGTACGGCGAGTACAACGTCTCGCGCCTGCCGCTCAGCGCCGCGCAGGTGCGCAGCTTCTACCACGTCACCTCCAAGGAGGCACTGTGGCCGATCCTGCACTCCTTCCCGGAGCGCTACAACTACGACGCCGTGGACTGGCCCGTCTTCCGCGAGGTCAACCGGCTTTTCGCCGAGGCCGCCGTGGAGCAGGCAGAGCACGGCGCCACCGTCTGGGTGCACGACTACAACCTGTGGCTTGTGCCCGGCTACGTGCGCGCGCTGCGGCCCGACGTGCGGCTGGCTTTCTTCCACCACACGCCGTTCCCGTCGTCGAGCATCTTCAACATCCTGCCGTGGCGCGAGGAGATCATCGACAGCCTGCTCGCGTGCGACGAGGTCGGGTTCCACATCCCGCGGTATGCCTCGGGCTTCGTCGCGGCGGCGCGCAACCTCAAGGGCGTAGAGATCGTCGAGGAGGTGGACGTGGAGCCCACGCTGTCGCCGGTCGGCCTGGCGTTGTCGGAAGCGTCGGTCGCCACGCGCATTCGCCACAAGGGGCGCGAGATCCGCGTCGACTCGATTCCCGTGGGCACCAACGTGCGCTACATCGGCGAGGTCGCGGCCAGTGCCGCCACCGCACGGCGCGAGGAGACGATCCGCCAGGACCTGGGCGGCCGGCGCCTGATCATCTCGGTGGGCCGCAGCGACTACACGAAGGGAACGCGCGACATGCTGCTGGCCTTCGAGCGGCTGCTGGAGCGCCGCCCCGAGGTGGCCACGCAGGTTCAGTTGCTGGTGACCTCGGTCGCCGCCGCCAACGGCATGGCCGTCTACCGCAAGGTGCAGCACGAGATCGAGCAGATCGCCGGGCGCATCAACGGCCGCTACGGCACGCTGGCGGCGCAGCCGCTGCTGCTGATGACGTCCGCCATCCCCTTCGAGGAACTGATCGCGTACTACCGCTGCGCCGACATCTGCTGGATCACGCCGCTGCGCGACGGGCTGAACCTCGTGGCCAAGGAATACGTGGCCGCGCGGCGCGGCATGGACGGCGTGCTGGTGCTGTCGGAATTCACGGGCGCCTCGGTCGAACTGGCGGACGCGGTGCTGGTCAACCCGTATTCGTCCCAGCTGATGGACGACGCCATCGAGCGCGCGCTGGCGATGCCGCAGGACGAGCAGCGCGAGCGCATGCGCAGCATGGCCGCGAGCGTCGAGAAATACGACGCCACCCATTGGGCGCGCCACACGCTCGAGAGCTTCCGCAGCCTCTGACGCCCGGGCCGGGCGCGGCCGTCAGTGCGCGTCCTGCAGCGCGGTGCCGTCGGCGTCGAACAGGTGGCAGCGCCGCGCCGGCAGGTACATCCGGCCCGGCTCGCCTTCGGCAAGCGGAACCTCGGCACCCCAGCGGGCGCACAACAAGGTGCCGTCGGGCGCGCGCAGGTAGGCCAGGCGGTCCTCGCCGAGCTCCTCGACCACTTCGATCGGTCCGTCGATGGCCGCGCCGCCCACGTCGTGCGTGATGTGCTCGGGGCGGATGCCCAGCGTCAGCGGCTGGCCAGGCGCCAGTTCGGCGGCCGGCGCCGGCAGTGCCTGCACCGCCCCGCCGGGCAGCCGCACGCGCACCTGGCCTTCGGCCAATGCCTCGACCTGCACCGGCAGGAAGTTCATCCGCGCGCTGCCGATGAAGCCGGCCACGAACAGGTTGCGCGGGTTGCGATAGAGCTCGGTCGGCGAGCCGACCTGCTCGATGCGCCCGCCGTTGAGGACGACGATGCGGTCGGCCAGCGTCATGGCCTCGACCTGGTCATGCGTCACGTAGACCATGGTGGTCCTGAGCGCCTGATGCAGTCGCGCGATCTCCAGCCGCGTCTGGCCGCGCAATTGCGCATCGAGGTTGGACAGCGGCTCGTCGAACAGGAACACGCTCGGTTCGCGCACGATGGCGCGGCCGATGGCCACGCGCTGGCGCTGGCCGCCAGAGAGCTGGCGCGGCAGGCGCTGCAGCAGCGGCGTGAGTTCCAGACGCTCGGCCGCCTCGCGCACCCGGGCATCGATCTGCGCGCGGCCCAGGCGCCGCCCGGCCTCGAGGCCGAAGGCGATGTTCTGGTGCACCGTCATGTGCGGGTACAGCGCATAGCTCTGGAACACCATGGCCACGCCGCGCTCGCGCGGGGCGAGATCGGTCACGTCGCGCTCGCCGATCAGGACCTGCCCGTCGCTGGCCTGCTCGAGGCCGGCGACCAGGCGCAGCAGAGTCGACTTGCCGCAGCCCGACGGGCCGACGAAGACGCAGAACTCGCCCGGCTCGATGCGCAGGTCGACGCCGCGGATCACGGCATGGCCATCGAAGTCCTTGCGCACGCCGCGCAGCTCGACGGCCTGGGCCTGGATCGGCGGCCTGCTGTCGGGTGCGTTCATGGACTTTCCTCCTGCTCTTCGTCGCGCTGCGCAAAAAAGGCGTCGAAGCCCGGCAGCATCAGCGTGGCGCCCTGCATCTGCCCGCCGAAGCCATGCCCATCCAGCGGCGTGAACGTCAGCGCGTCAGGCAACGCCAGGCTCATCGGGAAGGGCCCCAGGTTGAACACCGCGCGCAGCGTCCGGCCAGGCAGCAGCCGCTCCAGGCACAGCAGCGGCGCCGCGACCCGGTCGACGAACCGGATGCCGCCCAGTTGCAGCGCCGGCTGGGACTTGCGCCAATGGATGAAGCGTTGCACCCGCGACAGGACCGACGCGGCGTCGGCCGACTGCAGCGACACCGCCCTTTGCACGTGCGCCAGCGGCACCGGCAGCCAGGGCGTGGCCACGCTGAAGCCCGCATGCAGCGCCTCGGCCACCCAGGGCATCGGCGTGCGGCAGCCGTCGCGGCCGGGAAACTCGGGCCAGAACTGGCGGCCATAGGGGTCCTGCAGGAGCTCGAAGGGAATCTCCGCCTCGGGCAGGCCCAGCTCCTCGCCCTGGTAGATGCAGGGCGTGCCGCGCAGCGACATCAGCAGCGCCAGCAGCAGCGGCGCGGCGCGTTCGCCATGCTCCTGCAGTCGCCAGCGGGAGATGACCCGCGCCACGTCGTGATTGGACATGGCCCAGCTGGGCCAGCCGTCGCCGATGGCTTCGTCGAACTCCTCGACGACGCGCCGGATGTGGCCCGCCGAGAAGGTCTCGCCCAGCAGGTTGAACGTGTAGGCCATGTGCAGGCGCTTGCCGCGCGCGGTGTAGGCCGCGGTGGTGCCGGCCGGATCGCGGTCGGGCCCGATCTCGCCCACCATCGCGGTGCCGGGGTGCGTGTCCACCAGCCGGCGCAGGCGCTCCAGGAAGGCGAGGTTCTCGGGCCGGGACTTGTCAAAGACGTGGTCCTGGTAGCTGTAAGGGTTGCTCTCGGGCACCCCGACCGTCTGTCCGCCCTCGCCGAGCGCCGGGTTGTCGCGCAGCGCCTTGTCGTGGAAGTAGAAGTTGGCCGTGTCCAGGCGAAAGCCATCCACCCCGCGCTCGAGCCAGAAGCGCACGACGTCGAGCACGGCCTGCTGGACCGCCTCGTTGTGGAAGTTCAGGTCGGGCTGGCTCGCCAGGAAGTTGTGCAGGTAGTACTGGCGCCGCCGCGTGTCCCAGGTCCAGGAGCTGCCGCCGAAGAGCGACAGCCAGTTGTTGGGCGGCCCGCCGTCGGGCCGGGCGTCGGCCCACACGTACCAGTCGGCCTTCGGGTTGGTGCGGTCGGCGCGGCTTTCGGCGAACCAGGGGTGGCGCTCGGAGGTATGCGAGATGACCAGGTCGATCAGCACGCGCAGGCCGCGCTCGTGCGCCTGCGCCAGCACGGCGTCGAAGTCGGCCATGGTGCCGAACATGGGCGCCACCTGGCAGTGGTCGGCCACGTCGTAGCCGAAGTCGGCCATGGGCGAGACGAAGAACGGCGCGATCCAGACGGCGTCGGCGCCCAGTGCGGCCACGTGGTCCAGCCGCGCGGCAATGCCCGCGAGATCGCCGACGCCGTCGCCGTTGGTGTCGAGGTAGGAGCGCGGGTAGATCTGGTAGATCACGCCGCGCTGCCACCAGTCGGTTTCCGCCGAAGCGTCGTTGTCTGTCGTCATCTCATCATCCTTTGACCGCGCCGGCCGTCAGGCCTGCGACGATGCGCCGCTGGAACACGAGCACCAGCAGCACCAGCGGTACCGTGACCACTACGGATGCCGCCATGATCGGACCCCACGGCAGCTCCTGGCTGCTGCCGCCGGACAGCAGCGCGATGGCCACCGGCACCGTGCGCGCGTCGGGCGACAGCGCGAAGGTCAGCGCGAACAGGAACTCGTTCCAGGCCACGATGAACGCCAGCAGCCCGGCCGGCACCATGGCCGGCCACAGCAGCGGCAGGAACACGCGGCGCAGAAGCAGTGCGGGCGAGGCGCCGTCCACGTAGGCGGCCTCCTCCAGTTCACGCGGCAGCTCGCGCATGAAGGTGGTCAGCACCCACACGGTGAAGGGCAGCGTGAGCACCAGGTTGGCCAGCCCCAGCCCGGGCAGGCGGTCGTACAGGCCGAGCGCGCTGATCAGCTCGAACATGCCCGACAGCACCGCCACCTGCGGGAACATGGACACGCCGAGGATCGTCATCAGCAGCAGGCCCCGGCCGCGGAACGGCACGCGCCCCAGCGCCCACGCGGCGCCAAGCCCCAGCAGCAGCGACGCGCCCACGACGCCGAGCGCCACGGCCAGCGAATTGAGGATGCTGCGGCCGAAGTTCTGCTGCACGAAGATCTGCGCGTAGTTGCGCAGATCGAAGTTGTCCGGCCACAGCGACGGCACGAACAGCTCGGAGCCGGTGCGCAGCGAGGACACCAGCGCGTAGTAGAAGGGAAAGACGGACACCAGGAAGATGATCGCCAGCAGCAGCGCGAAGCCGGCGCGGCGCGCCAGTGCGGCGCCGCTCATGCGCCGAGTGCGGCGGGTCTGGCCGGCGCTCATTGCGCATCCCCCTGCGGCTGCACCCGGCCGACCACCAGCGCGGTCCAGGTCAGCAGGACGATCACCAGGAACAGCAGGGTGGAGGCGGCCGAGCCGTAGCCGACCTCCTGGAAATCCACCAGCCACTGGCGCGCATACACCGACATCGATTGGGTGTCGCGCGAGTTGGCGGTGAGCACGTAGATCAGATCGAACACCCGCAGCGCGTCCAGCGCGCGGAAGATCACCGCCACCATCAGCGCCGGGCGGATCAGCGGCAGCGTGACGCGGAAGAAGACGCGCACCGGATGGATGCCGTCCACCCGTGCCGCCTCGTAGCAGTCGCCCGGCAGCATCTGCAGCGCCGCGAGCGTCAGCAGCGCCATGAAGGGCGTGGCCTTCCACACGTCGACCATCACCACCGCCCACATGGCCAGCTGCGCGTCGGCGGTCCAGGCGACGGGCTGCGAAATGATGCCCAGGCCCATCAGCACATGGTTGAGGATGCCGAACTGGTCGTTGAGCATCCAGCCCCACATGCGGGCCGACACCACGGTGGGAATGGCCCACGGAATGAGGATTGCCGCGCGCACCACGCCGCGCAGCGGAAAGCGCACGTTCAACGCCAGCGCCACTACCAGGCCCAGCACGGTCTCGATCGACACCGAGACCGCTGCGAACCAGACGGTGCGCCAGACCGCGCGCCACCACACCGGATCGGCCAGCACGCCATACCATTCGCCGCCGTCGCGCGACAGGTAGTTGTCCAGGCCGACGAAGCGCGCCGCGCCCAGTTCGTCGAGGTGCGCGTCGGTGAAGCCGAACCACAGCGTGCGCGCCAGCGGCCATCCGGCCACCAGCACCAGCGCCACCAGGGTTGGCGCGAGGAACATCCACGCCGCACGCACGCGCTGGCGCGCAAGGCCGCCGGGGCGGCGCGTCGGGGGCACGCTACCAGCCACGGCGGCTCATCCTGCGCAGTTCATGCGAGAGTTCGTGCAGCGCGGCCTCGGGCGTGCTGCTGCCGGACAGCGCCCCGTGCACCTCGTTGGCGACGGCGCTGGAGACGCGGTTGTACTTGCGGCCCGTGACCCGCGACGGCCGCGCCACGGCCGATTCGAAGCTGGGATACAGCGTGCGGAAGAACGGATTGGCGGCGATCACCTGGGCGTCCTGGTAGAGCGCCGGCCGGGTCGGGTTGTAGGCGGCTTTCACGGCGCGCCGCTTCTGCTCGTCGCTGCCGGTGAGATAGCGCACCAGGTCCGCCGCCTCGGCGACGTGGCGCGAGTGGCGCGAGACGGCGAGGTTCCAGCCGCCCAGCACGCCGCTGTGACGCGCCGCGCCGCGCGCCGGATCCCCGCTGGGCAGTGCGGCCACGCCCACCTTGCCGCGCACGGGGCTGTCCGCACCTTGCGCCAGCGCCCAGGCATACGGCCAGTTGCGCATGAACACCGCATGCCCGGACTGGAACAGGCCGCGCGCCTCTTCCTCCGAATAGTTGAGCACGCCAGGCGGCGCGATCGACCCGATCCAGCCTGCGGCCATGGACAAGGCCTCGCGCGCAGCAGGACTGTCCACCACGACCCGGCCCTGCGCGTCGACCAGCGCGCCGCCGCGGCTGTCGATCCATTCCAGCGCGTTGACGGTCAGGCCCTCGTAGGCGCGGCCCTGGAACACGTAGCCCCACAGGCCGCCATTGCCCGCCTGGCGCTCGGCCTGCTGGATGCGCCCTGCCGTGCGCGTCATTTCGTCCCAGGTCTGGGGAACCGGCAAGCCGTACTTGCGCAACAGGTCGGCGCGGTAGAACAGGACGCCGGCGTCGGTATAGAAAGGCAGCGCCACCAGGCGGCCGTCGACCGTGTTGTTGCGGATGATGGCCGGGAAGTGCTCTGCCGGCGCGTTGCCGGCCATCGGCCCGAGGTCCACCAGGTTGCGCGCCAGGATGCCGGGCCACACCACGTCGATCTGGTAGATGTCGATCGCGGTGCTGCCGCCGGCCAGCAGCTGCTGATAGAGCGCCAGCCGCTCGCTCGCCGAATTGGGCGTGGACACCACCCGCACCGAGTTGCCGGTGCGCTCGGCCCACGCCTGGGCACCTTCGCGGCACAACTGCAGTTCCTGCCCCACCGCGCCGCAGGAGATCGAGATCTCCACGGCCATCGCCCACCGCGGCGTCAGCGCCAGCCACAGCAGGCTCGACAACACCATGGCCGCAAGCCGGCCGAGGCATGGGCGGGGGACGCGTTCAATCAATAGTGCAGTCCAATCGCGGTGGAACGCGAGATCCGGTCGTCAGGGCTGGCGCAGGCCCAGCACATCGAACATGTCGAACAGGCCGCTGCGTCGGCCGGCCAGGAAGCGCACGGCACGCAGGCTGCCCTGCGCGTAGCCGGCCCGGTTGGACGACTTGTGCGAGATCTCGATGCGCTCGCCGATGCCGGCGAACAGCACGGTATGGTCGCCCACGATGTCGCCGCCGCGAATGGTGGCGAATCCGATGCTGGAGGGATCGCGCTCGCCGGTGACGCCTTCGCGCGCATAGACGGCGCAATCGTTCAGGTCGCGGCCCAGCGCCTGGGCGATCACCTCGCCCATCTTCAAGGCGGTGCCCGACGGCGCATCCACCTTGTGGCGGTGATGGGCCTCGACGATCTCGATGTCGTAGCCGGTGGACAGGGCCTTGGCCGCCATCTCGAGCAGCTTGAGCGTCACGTTCACGCCCACGCTCATGTTGGGTGCGAACACCACGGCAGTGCCTTGCGCAATGTCGGCGATCTGCGCCTTTTGCGCGTCCGAGAAGCCGGTGGTGCCGATCACCGCCTGCACGCCGAGTTCGCGGCATACCTGCAGATGCGCCAGAGTGCCTTCCGGCCGGGTGAAATCGATCAGGACCTCGGCGTTGGCCAGGCCCTGGCGGAGGTCGGCGACGATCGGGACGCCGGTGGCGACGCCCAGCGCGGCCCCGGCATCCTGGCCCAGCGCCGGGCTGCCGGCGACGTCCAGCGCACCGGCAAGGATGCAGTCATCGGAAGCCAGCAGGGCTTCGATCAGCATGCGGCCCATGCGGCCGGACGCGCCGGCGACGGCGACCCGCCGCTTGCCGGCGTGGGCAGCGGCAGAAGCGGAGGCGGAGGACGAATTGGTCAAGACAGGTTCCTCGGACGGACGGATCGGGTGCGCACGCATCTGGCCGTGCCCCGGCTGGCCCGCCAACGGCGATTGGAAGTGGCGAAATCAGCGGCCGGTGCCCAGCGGCGGATAGCTCGCTGGCAGCGGCGGCTGCGGCTCGGCCGCGCCGGCTCCCGGCTCGGCGGCGTCCTTCGGCTTGGGCGCGTATTTCTTGAGCTCGTCCTCGCTGGCCTCGAGCTTCGGGATCTTGGGCTCGGACTTGCCGCGCGGATCGAGCGTGGCGACGAATTCCTCTTCGCTGGGCATCGGGTCGCCCTCGTGGCGAACCATGCGCTCGCCGTCGAAGTAGACGGTCAGGCGACGCTGCTGCGCCGCAACGCCCTGGCGGCGGATGGTGAAGACGTAGTCCCAGCGGTTGCTGTGAAAGACGTCGTTGAGCAGCGGCGTTCCCAGGATCTCGCGCACCTGCTGGCGCGTCATGCCGGGTTGAAGCGCATCGACCTGCTGCTTGGAGACGAAGTTGCCCTGGACCACCTCGACCTTGTAGGGGGTGATGGCATAGAGCGCGCCGCGGGTACTGTCGCCGATGCTGCTGCACGCGCCCAGCACGGCACTGCCAGCGATCGCCGCCAGGAGCGCCCAGGATCGGCGTGGGTGATTGGCAGTCATGGAAAGAAGGGCAAGCGATATGATCGGCTCATTGTAGCGGCACCCTCTTTGCCGCTCGCAGGCCACAAAAGCGGCACGCATCATGGACAAGATCGACGAACTCAAAAGCACGGGCCTGAAGGCCACCCTGCCCCGACTGAAGATTCTGGAGATCTTCCACAGCGGCAACCAACGCCACATGACGGCCGAGGACGTCTATCGCGTGCTCCTCAACGATCACTCCGACATCGGCCTGGCCACTGTCTACCGGGTGCTGACCCAGTTCGAGCAGGCCGGCATTCTCGAGCGCAGCCATTTCGAAAGCGGCAAGGCAGTCTACGAGCTCAACGAAGGCTCCCATCACGACCACCTGGTGTGCACCAGCTGCGGCCGGGTCGAGGAATTCTTCGACGCGGAAATCGAGTCGCGCCAGCAGATGGTCGCCAAGGACAAGGGCTGGCAGCTGCAGGATCACGCCATGTCGCTCTACGGCGTGTGCGCCGACTGCCTCAGTAAGCGATAGACCCGGCAAGCCCGGGCGGGGCGCCGGGCGTCAGTCGTCGTCCCTGGCGCCTTCCATTGCCTTGTGGTGGCGCGCCACGAAATCGGCATAGGTGTCGATGCCGCGCAGTTGCAGGATCGAATTGCGCACCGCGGCCTCGACCAGCACGGCGATGTTGCGGCCGGCGACCACCTGGATGATCACCTTGCGCACCGGCACGCCCAGCACGTCCTGCGTCAGCGGTGCCGAGGGCATGCGCTCGTAGTCGCGCTCGAAGCTGTCGCGGCGCACCAGGTGGACGATGAGCTTGAGCCGCATCTTCCGTCGCACCGCCGTCTCGCCGAAGATGGCGCGGATGTCCAGCAGGCCGATGCCGCGCACCTCCAGCAGGTTCTGCAGCAGGTCCGGGCAGCGCCCCTCGATCGTGGTCTGGTTGATGCGGTACAGGTCGACCGCGTCATCGGCCACCAGGCCGTTGCCGCGCGAGATCAGCTCCAGGCCGAGCTCGCTCTTGCCCAGGCCCGACTCGCCCGTGATCATCACGCCGAGCCCCAGGATGTCCATGAACACCCCGTGCATCGAGGTGCGCTCGGCGAAGTGCTTGGACAGGTAGGCGCGCAGCAGGTCGATGACGAAGGCCGACGATTCGCGCGTGGAGAACAGCGGCAGCTGGGCGCGCTCGCAGATCGTCAGCAGCTGGTCCGGTGGCGCCTGGCCGTCGGCCAGCACCAGCATCGGCGGCTCCAGCGTGACGATGCGCGCAATGCGGCGTGCGCAGTCGTCGGGCGAGCCGGTGGTGAGGTAGGCCACCTCGCGGGCGCCGAGGATCTGCACCCGGTAGGGATGGATGTAGTTGAGGTAGCCGACCAGGTCAGCGGCCGACTGGGCGCGACTGATGACTTCCGGGTCGAACTGGCGCTCCGAGGCACCCAGGCCGGCCAGCCACTCCCAGCGCAGCGAGCCGCGGAATTCCTCGAACATCGCATCGGCGCTGATGGCGTTCGGCTTCATGAGAAATACAGGTGCCCCGCTCGGGGCATGGAAGCAGGAAGGAAGGCAGCCGGGCGGCTCACGCGACCTGCGCCGGCTGCCAGCCCGCGATCAGGGCGTGCAGCTGCGCCGCATCGGCGCTCGACTTGATCAGCTCGCGCAGGCCGGAGTCGCTCAGCAGCTCGGCAATCTCGGACAGGATCTCGAGGTGCTTCTGCGTGGCCGCCTCGGGCACCAGCAGGAAGATCAGCAGCTTGACGGGTTGCTCGTCCGGCGCATCGAAGCCGATGGCATTGGCCAGCTGGAACACGGCCGCCATGGGCGACTTCAGGCCCTTGATACGGCCATGCGGAATGGCCACGCCGTGGCCGAGGCCGGTGGAGCCCAGGCGCTCCCTGGCAAACAGGCTGTCGGTGATGAGTGCCCGCCCCAAGCCGTGCAGATTCTCGAACAAAAGGCCCGCCTCTTCGAAGGCACGCTTCTTGCTGGTGACATCGACGCTCACGAGGACTTGGGCGGGCGGCAGAATGGACGCGAGACGATTCATGGTGTGTGGGACGGGGCCGATTATGCACCCATGCCACGAAATGCAAAGGGCCGCCTTTCGGCGGCCCGCAATAGGATTTGCCCGAACGGCTCGGACTGCCTTCTAGAACCTTAGTTCACCACTCGCTTGACGGTCTCGTGATGGTGGTCCTGCAGGCACTCCTTGTGGCGAACCACCTGCCGGTCGAGCTTGTCGACCAGTTCATCGACGGCGGCATAGAGATCGTGATGACTCGACTCGGCGAACATGTCATTTCCCTTGACGTGGATGTTGCACTCGGCTCGTTGGCGCTTTTCCTTCTCCTTCTGCTTTTCCACCGTCAGGATCACCTTGACGTCTACGACCTGGTCGAAATGGCGCGTGATGCGGTCCAGCTTGCTGGTGACGTAGGTGCGAAGGGCGGGTGTGACGTCGAGGTGATGTCCGCTGATCGTCAAATTCATGTGTGACCTCCTGGAAGCGACGGTTGAAGAGACCATGAGCCGCGGATGCGGCCAGGTCGGCGGGAAAGTGGGGGAAGCGGATAGCAGGTGGGAGAGGAGCGGCGTGCGCTGGAGCAGAACTGGTCCGATTCACTATGCCCGCGAGGGTGGTGAAAAGCAATGCAAGACCCAGCCTGCAATACCGGATACCTGTTACAGGCGTTTTGCGTCAAACTGGGGGGCTTGCAAGGGTGCGCAGCGATGGCGCCCCGAGCCGCCCGGACACACGCTAGGACCGCCAGGCCGCGCGCAGGCGGTTGCGCAGGTCGATGGTGGCCGCGGGCGGCGGCACGGCTGGCGGCTCCGCGGGCGGCGGCGGCCACACCACCTGCAGATACCCCTTCGCATCGGCGGCCGGAATGAAGCGCGTGCGCCCCGCATACAGGTGGCGGTCGCCGCGCGCCGACTGCTGCGTCACATAGAAGCGCTGCGGCACCAGCAGATGCAGGTGGTCCCGGGCCCGCGTCATGGCGACGTACAGCAGGCGCCGCTCCTCCTCGATCTCCTCGGCGCTGCCGGTGGCCATGTCCGAGGGAATGCAGCCATCCACCACATTGAGCACGTGCACGGAGGTCCACTCCTGCCCCTTGGCCGAATGGATGGTCGACAGGATCAGGTAGTCCTCGTCCAGCAGGGGCGGGCCCGCCCGGTCGCTGGTGGCGTCGGGCGGGTCGAGCGTCAGTTCCGTCAGGAAGCGTTCGCGCGAGGCATAGCCGGCCGCCAGCTGCACCAGCTGGCCGACGTCCGCCAGGCGCAGCCCCGCGTCCTCGTGCAGCCGCTCGAGTTGCGGCTGGTACCAGCGTTGCGCCACTTCCAGGTCGGCCGGCCAGGTGCCTGGGCCGGCTGAGCGCAGCGCGCCGTAGGTCGCGGCGAATTCCGCCCACGCGTCGCGCGCCGCCGCGGGCACGGGCAGATCCCGCACGGTGGCGGCCGGATCGGCGGACGTCTCCAGCGCGTCCATCAGCCGCGTGGCGGTCGCCGGGCCGATGCCGGGGATGAGCTGGACCACCCGGAAACCGGCCAGACGGCCTTTCGGGTTCTGCGCAAAGCGCAGCAGCGCCAGCATGTCCTTGACGTGCGAGGCCTCGAGAAACTTGAGTCCGCCGAATTTCACGAAGGGGATGTTGCGCCGCGCCAGCTCCAGCTCGAGCGCCGCGCTGTGGCTGGCGGCCCGGAACAGCACGGCCTGCGACTTCAGCCGCAACCCGCCTTCGCGGTGCGCCAGCACCTGGTCGGCCACCCAGCGCGCCTGGTGGACTTCGTCGGGAACCAGCACCAGCTGGGCCGGGCCTGCGGACGGCCGGTCGCTCCACAGCCGCTTGGCGAAGCGCTCTCCGGCCCCGGCGATGACGGCGTTGGAAACGTCGAGGATCGGCGAGGTGGACCGGTAGTTGCGCTCGAGCGTGACGACGCGTGCCGGCCGCCCGGGGGAGGCGAACTGGCTCGGAAAGTCGAGGATGTTGCGTACCGTGGCACCGCGGAACGAATAGATGGATTGCGCATCGTCGCCCACGGCCGTCAGCCCGCGTCCGTCCGGCCTGAGCCGCTGCAGGATGGCCGACTGGAGCCGGTTGGTGTCCTGGTACTCGTCGACCAGGACATGGTCGAAGCGTTTGCTCACTTGTGTTGCAAGCGCAGGCTCGCCCATCATCTCGTGCCAGGCCAGCAACAGGTCGTCATAGTCGAGCACGTTCTGCGCGGCCTTGGCATCGACGTAGGCGCCGAACAGCCGCCCGAGTTCGGCCTCCCATTCGGCGCACCACGGGAAGGCGCGCGCCAGCACGGCCGACAGGCTGTCCTGGGTGTTGACCACGCGCGAATAGATCGACAGGCAGGTGCCCTTGCCGGGAAAGCGCCGGCCGCTGCCGGCGAGGTTCAACTCGTGCCGGACCAGGCCCATCTGGTCTTCGGCATCGCCGCGGTCGTGAATGGTGAATTGCGGGTCCAGCCCCAGCGACGCCGAATGGTCGCGCAGCAGACGCGCGCCGATGGCGTGAAAGGTGCCGGCCCAGGGCAGTTCGGGCGGCGACTGCGTTCCCAGGCCCAGTGCCCGCGCCAGCACGTGGCCGGCGCGCTGCGACATCTCCTGCGCCGCGCGGCGCGAGAACGTCAGCAGCAGCAGGCGCTGCGGATCGGCACCATGGGCGATCAGGCTGGCCACGCGGTGCGCGAGCGTGCTCGTCTTGCCCGAACCGGCGCCCGCCACCACCAGCAATGCGCCGGCGTCGGCGCCGTCGGCGCCGTGCAGCACCGCCTCACGCTGCGGCGGGTTCAGCCGCTCCAGGGCTTCATGCAGGCGGCTGAGAGGGTGTTCGATCGTGTTCATGGCGGCGCAGGCGCAACTGTACATTCATCCAGCGGATCACGCGGTCGGGCGGGCGCAAGAAGGCGCCGCCCGATCCATGCACAGATGACATAATTGCGCCCGTCGCAACAAGCACGCTTTTAGGAGCACCGCCTTGGAAAACTGCCCTCCTCGGCAGCTTTCAACTCCCAGCTGACGCCCGTCATTCGCGAATGGGTGCCGGATCGGGGTTGAAAGCGCCCCGCACTCTTGCCCATTCGTCGAACGTCATCTCAGGGAGTGAGCCCATGCTCAACATCTTCACGCTCGCCAACGGCCGTCTCGTCCAGGAAGAGATCGAGTCGCTGGAAGAACTGTCCAAGTTCCGCCCCATCTGGGTGGACCTGGAATCGCCCACGCTGGAGGAAAAGCGTTGGGTCAAGCAGTATTACGACCTGTCCATTCCGGAAGACGCGATGGACGAGGACATCGAGGAATCCGCCCGCTTCTACGAGGAAGACAACGGCGAACTGCACATCCGCAGCGACTTCCTGATCGACGACGAGGACCCGCGCTCGGTGCGCGTGGCCTTCATCCTCAATCGCCACAACGACGTCTCCCGGCGCAGTTCGGGCGTGCTGTTCTCCATCCACGAGGAGGACATCCCGGTGTTTCGCCTGTTGCGCCTGCGCGCGCGGCGGGCACCCGGCTTCATCGAGGACGCCAAGGAGGTTCTGCTCAAGCTGTTCGACACCGACGCCGAGTACTCGGCCGACACGCTCGAGGACATCTATGACGAGCTCGAAGTGGTCAGCAAGAAGGTGCTGGCCGGGAACGTGAGCGACGAACTCGCCGGCGAGGCGCTGGGCGCCATTGCCCGCCAGGAAGACTTGAACGGGCGCATCCGCCGCAACGTGATGGACACGCGCCGCGCGGTGAGCTTCATGATGCGCAGCCGCATGCTCAACGCCGAGCAGTTCGAGGAGGCGCGGCAGCTGCTGCGCGACATCGAGTCGCTCGACAACCACACGGCGTTCCTGTTCGACAAGATCAACTTCCTGATGGATGCGACCGTCGGTTTCATCAACATCAACCAGAACAAGACCATCAAGATCTTCTCGGTGGCCAGCGTGGCGCTGCTGCCGCCGACGCTGATCGCCAGCATCTACGGCATGAACCTGGCCTTCCCGGATCTCCGGGCGCTCGGCGAGGCCGCCTTTCCGTACGTGCTGGCGTTGATGGCCGCCAGCGCGCTCGGGCCGATGTGGTACTTCCGGCGGCGCGGCTGGTTGAAATAGCTCCCCCCAGGCTACCCTGCTTCGCAGGTCCGCCAACCCCCTCGAGGGGGCACACCCTCCGGCCCGGCGGAGCCGGTTCCGTGGTTGTTCCCGAAGGGGCTTCGCTGCGCTTGCCGCGCGCCTGCCTGGGGGCGCGACGCGGCGGATCAGGCCGCAGCGGCGGGGCGCACCCGCTCAACCGGCATTCAGCAGCCGCCAGAGCCTGTCCGGCGTCAGCGGCATCTGCAGCCGCGCCGCCTTGTCGGCATGGCCGGCGCGGGACAGGGCGTCGGCCACGGCATTGACGACCGCCGGCGTCGCGCCGATGGTGCCCAGCTCGCCGACGCCCTTGACGCCCAGCGGGTTGTTCAGGCACGGGGTGCCGGTGTCCATCTCGGTGGTGAACTCGGGCGAACCGGACGAGGTGGGCAGCGCGTAGTCCATCAGGCTGCCGGTGACGAGCTGGCCGGAGGCGGCGTCGTAGACCACCTCCTCGAGCAAGGCCTGGCCGATGCCCTGCACGGCGCCGCCGTCGAGCTGGCCGCGCACGATCATCGGGTTGATGACGCGGCCGACGTCGTTGACCGAGGCATAGCGCTGCACCGCGACTTCGCCGGTGGCCGGGTCGAGCTCCACCTCGCAGATGTGGCAGCCGTTGGGCCAGCTCGGGCCGGCCACGGCGCTGGTCGAGTCCATGAAGATGCGCGCGTCCGGCTGGCGCCCGGCCAGCTCGAACAGGCCGATGGCCAGGTCGGTGCCGGCGACGCTGAATTGGCCGGCGTCGTAGCGCACGTCCTGCTCGCTGGCCTCGAATTCCTTGGCGGCCAGGCCGCGCGCGACGTCAATGGTGCGCTGCGACCCGACCTGCATGGCCGAGCCGCCGGTGAAGATGGAGCGCGAGCCGGCGCTTCCGAACCCGTTGCCGCGGTCGGTGTCGCCGAGCACCACGCGCACCTTCTCGATCGGCACGCCGAAGGCATCGACCACCAGTTGCGCCAGCGACGTGGCGATGCCCTGGCCCATTGCGTTGACGGCGGAGTAGACCTCGATCACGCCCTCCGCCTGCACCGAGACGGTCACGCGTTCCTCGAACACGTTGCCGCCCGTCCATTCGAGGAAGGTGGCAATGCCCAGCCCGCGCTGCAAGCCCCGCTCGGCCGATTGGGCCGCGCGCGCGTCGAACCCGCTCCATTCGGCCAGCGCCAGCGCCTGGTCCATGACATGCTCGAAGCGGCCGCTGTCGTACACCTGCTGCATCGGGTTGGTGTAGGGCATCTGCTCGGGCCGTATGAAGTTGCGGCGGCGCAGCGCGAGGCGGTCAATGCCGGTCTGGCGCGCGGCCTCGTCCATCAGGCGCTCGATGTTGAAGATGGCCTCGGGCCGGCCGGCGCCGCGGTACGCGCCGGTGGGCGCGGTGTGGGTCATCACCGCCTTGAAATGGAAGTCGATGGTCTGGATGTCGTAGACGCTCGTCTGCACCCACGGGCCGATCAGCAACTGGATGGCGACGCCGGCGCCGGTGGGGTAGGCACCGACATTGGCCACCGAATGCACGCGCAGCGCCACGATGCGGCCGTCGGCTGCCAGCGCCAGTGCGCAGTGCGCCTCGATGTCGCGCCCGTGCGTGGAGGAGATGAACTCCTCGCTGCGATCGGCGATCCACTTGACCGGCCGGTGCAGCATGCGCGCGGCAATTGCCACCACCGCGTCTTCCGGGTAGAGCCCGGTCTTCATGCCGAAGCCGCCGCCCACGTCGCCGACGACCACGCGCACGTCGTCGGCGGGAATTCCTAGCATGTCGGTGGCGATGGTGTTGCGCGCTCCGGTCGGCATCTGGGTGCTCATGCGCACAGTGGTGCGCCCGGTGGCGGCGTCGAAATCGGCCTGGACCGAGCGCGGCTCCAGCGTCACGGCGGCCAGCCGTTGATGCCACAAGGTCAGCTCGACGACGTGCGCAGCCTGGGCGAAGGCGGCATCGGCCGCGGCGGCGTCGCCGTGCCGCATCTCGGCCGAGATGTTGTCCGGCGCCTCGTCGCAGACCACCGGCGCCCCCGGGGCCAAGGCCTGCCGGGGGTCGACCACCATTGGCAGATCCTCGTAGTCGACCATCACGGCCTCTGCCGCGTCGCGCGCCTGCTGCACGCTGTCGGCCAGCACGGCGGCCACCGCCTCGCCCAGGAAGCGCACGCGCTCGTGGGCCAGCGCACGGCGCGGCGGCGTGGCGCCCGGGCTGCCGTCGGCGCGCGCGAAGCCGGCGACACCCGGGATCGGCTTGACGCCGGCGTCGACCAGTTCGGCCCCCGTCAGCACCCGGGCCACGCCGGGCATGCCGCTCGCGGCGGCGGTGTCGATCGACAGGATGCGGGCATGCGGATAGGGCGACCGCACGAAAGCCACGTGCAGTTGCCCTTCGGCGCGAACGTCGTCGGTGTACTGGCCGCGTCCGCTCAGCAGGGCCTCGTCTTCCAACCGGCGCACGGCCTGGCCGCTGCCGAAGCGGGCGACGACGGGCGGGGAAGGGCTCTGGTCAACGGTCACGGCGGGCCTCGTTCATGCATGGATGGGTGAATCGGGCGCGCCGGCTGGATGCGGCGGCGCGTCATCTCGGTGCCGCGCATCATGCCGCAGAAGCGGGAAATCCACAGGCGCTGCGCGCATGGGCCGTGGGCGTACGACCCGGCCACGCCGGGCCGGACCGGTCAGGGCGCCGGGAGCCGATCGAGCAGCGCGGTGATCAGGCCGCGCGCCTGGCAGGCCGCCACCTGCGCCAGGTAGGCCGGGAAATCGACGTGCGCCTCGTCGTCCGCGCGGTCCGAGACGTGGCGCGCGGCGGCAAACGGCACGCCGTGGTCGTGGCACACCTGGGCCACGGCGGCCGCCTCCATGTCGACCGCCAGAGCGTCCGGCAACTGCTCGCGCAGGGCCTGTGCCTCGTGCGCACGCGAGACGAAGCGGTCGCCACTGACGATCAGTCCGCGGTGCAGGCGCGAAGCCCGGCCGAGGCCGAACCGCTGCCGCACCTCCGGTTCGAGCCCGCCGCCTTCCGGCGCGGCCTGAGCCGCCGCCAGCAGAAGCGCCACCGAGGACGCATCGGCCGCGAAGCGCGCGCGCCCGTAGAGCGGAACCTCGTGGCGAGCGAACAGCGGCGAGGCATCCATGTCATGCTGGAGAAATTCGCCGCCGATCACCGTGTCGCCGACCCGCACGTCCGGGTGCAGGCCGCCGGCCAGGCCAGTGAAGAACAGCCGCGTCGCGCCGAAGCGCTCGATCGCCGCGGCGGCGGTCGTCGCCGCCGCCACCTTGCCGATGCGCGACAGGACGAACACGACCTCCCGGCCCTGCCACCGGCCCACATGGAACTCCCGGCCCGCATACACCTGGGTGCGCAGGCCGTCCAGCCGCTGCGCCAGGCCGGCCTGCTCTTCGGGCAAGGCGCTGAGGATGGCGGTGGTCATCGGCGCCGCCGTTCGGCCGTGCCTGCACCGTGACGCGGTGCCGCAGTCCGGGCGTGCATGGGGTCGCCGCCGGTCAGCGTGGGTCGCGCAGTTCGCGGCGCAGCACCTTGCCGACCGGCGTCTTCGGCAGCTCGGTGCGGAACTCGATCAACCTGGGGCGCTTGTAGCCGGTGAGGTTGTCGCGGCAGAACTCGCGAATCTGCTCCTCGGTCAGTTCGTCGCCCTTGCGCACGACCACCAGCTTGATGCCCTCGCCGGTCTTCTCGTCGGGCACGCCCACCACGGCGCACTCGAGCACGCCGGGCACCTGCGACACCACGTCCTCGACCTCGTTCGGATAGACGTTGAACCCGCTGACAATGATCATGTCCTTCTTGCGGTCCACGATCCGGAAGTAGCCACGCTCGTCCGTCACGCCGATGTCGCCGGTCTTGAAATAGCCGTCGGCGGTCATGGCCTTGGCCGTCTCGTCCGGGCGCTGCCAGTAGCCCGCCATGACCTGCGGGCCCTTGATCGCGATCTCGCCGGCCTGGCCCAGGGGAACCTCGTTGCCCTGGTCGTCCAGCAGCTTCATCCGGGTGCTCGGCAGCGGCACGCCGATGGTGCCGCTGTATTCCGTGCTCGTGACCGGGTTGCAGCTGGCCGACGGCGAGGTCTCCGAAAGGCCGTAGCCTTCGCAGATGGGGCAGCCCGTCTTGCTCAGCCACAGCTTGGCCACGCCGCTCTGGACCGCGGTGCCGCCGCCCACCGACACCTTCAGGTTCTTCCAGTTGACGGTGTTGAAGTCCGGATGGTTGGCCAGGCCGGCAAACAGCGTGTTGACCGCCGGAAAGCTGTGGAAGGTGTGGCGCGACAGCTCCTTGAGCGTGGCCGCCAGGTCGCGCGGGTTGGGAATCAGGATGGATTTCCCGCCGGTGCGCATGCACAGCATCATGTTCACCGTGAAGGCGAAGATGTGATAGAGCGGCAGCGCGCACACGCTGGTGGGCTGCTCGCCTTGCGGCACCTTGCTCATGGCGGGCGCGTTCCAGGCTTCGGATTGCAGCACGTTGGCGATGATGTTCCGATGCAGCAGCACCGCGCCCTTCGACACGCCGGTCGTGCCGCCGGTGTATTGCAGGAGGGCGACGTCGTCCGGCCCGATCTGCGGCGCTTCGAACTTGCGCGAGCCGCCGCGGCCGAGCGCATCGTTGAAGCGCACGGCGCCGGGCAACTGGAAGGGAGGCACCAGCTTCTTGATGTCGCGGACCACGAAGTTCACCAGCAGGCCCTTGAGACCCAGCCGGTCGCCCATGGCTGCCAGCACCACATGCTTGACCGGCGTGGCGGCGATGCATTTCTGCAGCGTGGCGCCGAAGTTCTCGATGATGATGATCGCCTTGGCGCCGGAATCCTTGAGCTGGTGCTCGAGCTCGCGCGGCGTGTAGAGCGGATTGACGTTCACGACCACCAGCCCCGCACGCAGCACCGCCGCCACCGCGATCGGGTACTGCGGCGTGTTCGGCATCATCAGCGCGACGCGGTCGCCCTTGACCAGGCCCAGGCCCTGCAGGTAGGCCGCCAGCTTGCGGCTAGCCTTGTCGACCTCGGCGTAGGTGATGTCCTTGCCCATGAAGCTGAAGGCAATCCTGTCGGCGTAGCGGCCGAAGCTCTCCTCCATCAGCCCGACCAGCGAGGCGTAATGGGTCGCGTCGATATCGGCGGGCACGCCTGCGGGATAGCTGGACAGCCAGGGGCGATCGGTCATCGGTGTCGTCTCCAGATAGAAAAAGGGCGCGGCCGCCCGTGGCGCCACGCCCCTCTATGGTAAGTGCAATAAAAAGTTACTCGACAGCTTTCACCATGTCCTCGACCACCTTCTTGGCGTCACCGAACACCATCATGGTCTTGTCCATGTAGAAAAGCTCGTTGTCGAGCCCCGCGTAGCCCGCCGCCATCGACCGCTTGTTGACGATCACGGTCTTGGCCTTGTAGGCCTCCAGGATCGGCATGCCGTAGATGGGACTGCCCTTTTGCAGCGCCGCCGGGTTCACCACGTCGTTGGCGCCCAGGATGATGGCCACGTCGGCCTGGCCGAACTCGCCGTTGATGTCTTCCATCTCGAAGACCTGGTCGTAGGGCACCTCGGCCTCGGCCAGCAGCACGTTCATGTGTCCCGGCATGCGCCCGGCCACCGGGTGGATGGCGTACTTCACGGTCACGCCCTTCTCGGTGAGCTTCTGCGCCAGTTCCTTGACCGCGTGCTGCGCGCGGGCCACGGCCAGGCCGTAGCCGGGCACGATGACCACCGTCTCGGCGTTGCCCAGCACGAACGCGGCGTCGTCCGCGCTGCCGCTCTTGACCGGCCGCTGCTCCTTGGCGCCGCCGACCGCCGCGGTGGCCTCGCCGCCGAAGCCGCCCAGGATCACGTTGAAGAACGAGCGGTTCATCGCCTTGCACATGATGTAGCTCAGGATCGCGCCCGAGGAGCCCACCAGCGAACCGGCCACGATCAGCATCGCGTTGTTCAGCGAGAACCCGATGCCGGCAGCAGCCCAGCCCGAGTAGCTGTTGAGCATGGACACCACCACCGGCATGTCGGCGCCGCCGATCGGGATGATGATCAGCACGCCCATCAGGAAGGACAGCGCCAGCATCGCGAAGAACGCGG
>Ga0160470_100041_pt1 | contig 189863 bp, 159 predicted proteins | sample HID1973I_E11MG_FD_108214 | JGI IMG/M metagenome (GOLD analysis project Ga0160470, IMG submission 108214) | Enriched mosquito-associated microbial communities from UW Madison campus, WI, USA - HID1973I_E11 MG | ecosystem: Host-associated > Arthropoda: Insects > Digestive system > Unclassified ... | reverse complement strand
GAATCTTTGCGGGAGGTAAGTACAGTAGATCCATTGTAGCAAAAATTCTAAGCGACACGGTTTTGGACACTTTTGCCAAGACAAAAGTGTTATGCCCGACCGGCATAGAGGTCAAAAATAGACGATCTCCCTGATACCGGCTTACGCAATTGCGCAGGATTTAGCAATGACCTTGTGGCATCTAGGAGTACTGATTAAATGCAAATCACAAGCCGTACATCTATATAAAATGTCGCATACAGAATTTTTGCGGGAGGTAAGTACAGTAGATCCATTGTAGCAAAAATTCTAAGCGACACGGTTTTGAACACTTTTGCCAAGACAAAAGTGTTATGCCAGACCGGCATAGAGGTCAAAAATAAACCATACAGCCCGAGTGCATAAAAAGCAAAAATCCCAATACGCAATACTAATATCTCACATCTAAATACTAAAAAAATGAACATATTCAGAAAAATCAGGCAGGGGTTGCGGGACGCAGCTCAAGTCATTATCATGGCACCGATTAAGTTGCCGGCAAAGGTTGTGGCAGTGGCTCGCTATGTAGCATTGGCCATCGGTATACTCGAAACATTGGATCCGGAAAAAGGAGCAGAAGGCTTACAAACGAAGGACAAAGAAAAAGGGGAGGAGGAGCCGGATGGACCTTAATGCCAATACCTGGACGGGGACACTAGGCGGTACACTATGCTCGATTTACATCAATCTATCATTAAACGATATCTTACATACGGTAGTGATGGCGATTATCGGGGCAGTGGTGAGCTTCGGAGTCAGCTATCTACTGGCGAAGTGGATCCGAAAATAGCGTATGAGGCTATCTAAAAAGATTTCGTCATACCGTGCTTGACACGGTATCTGTAAGTTTAGGGTAGGAAAAAAAAAACATCTGCTTTAGACCTACAGACCCTGAACCAAGTTCAGGGTGACGTTGGTGGACTTTTTATACAGCCCCCTGTTTTTGGTATTATCGGATGTGATTACGCTATTTCTTCAGCTCCTGGACTTCTTTTTGGAGCAACTTTATCTCTTCATGGCATTGCAGCAGATAGAGAGTGAGTTCTTCTACTTTCTCGACCAAAGTACGGTTCATCTCGCCGAGGGCTAGACCGTTGGCTTCGATATCTTGCGCCTTCGGGATATGGGGTAGGTGACCGTTGTCCCGGATATGAGCAGCAAGCTCCTCCAACGGCATGAGTTTATAATCAGGCTGAAAGACATAATCTGGCCAGTTAGTCGCTTCTACTTTGACTTCCCTAGTACGAATATTACCATCTGCAGATATGTTGCGAGCCGTCCAATCAGTATCTTTATTATTGGCATTGGCTGAAGTAAAAAGGGTCTGCCAAGGTGTCCAACCTACATTGTTATACTGTCCCATTCTTATCTGAGGGGCCTTGCCTCCATACGTTTCCGAATAAGGGACATATAGCTGAAATGCAGATCCATCTTGGGTATTACTATATCCGCCTGCAGCCAATACGGTCCCATAACTGGGAAAGCCCTCATTTGCGCTTACAAATGTAAATTGGAACTTACCATTGAAAGTTCTTGGAAGATCGTTAACATTCCAGATGTAGCTGCCTCCTGTATTTAACACCGTCTGACCATAAGAAATCGTTGCCAAACAGGCAAAGACGACACTCGCTAGTATTCTATTCATTCTCATTTTTTTAATTTTATTTAATCACTATCTTTTTTTAACAACATCCGTGGAGCAGCTCTTCTAATCTGTTGCTTAAAATTCCGTTTAAGAGCATGAATTAGACGTATAGATTCCACCAAATAGCAAATTTGCAATTGTGACGGCTTTATCGTTTTATTTTGATTAATAAACACCTACTGCTAGTACAAATAAATGCTATTTGTAGCCTATAAATGTACTGTATTAACTCAAAATTTTCAATACTTCTCATTATAAATGTATTTTTTCTTTTCAATATGTTAAACATACGCTCTAAAAACATCTAACCGGAGCAAAGATCAGAAAAGGTTGCCAGCCACAAACTAGTCATACTAAACCCATACTCATTCAAAACAGCTACCTCGCAATGTTGATGCTTATTAAAACATAATTAATCGCTCAAATTATTTTATGGAGCCCGAATATTTCATTACCTTTCGTCTAAATTTTGAAATAACCGATATGAAGATTGTTAACCAGCGAAAATTAAAGGCGTACACATTGACGGAGATACTTGTCGTACTGGTGATTATAGGGATCCTGATCTTATTGGCTCTTCCTAATCTCCTCCCTTTGATCACAAAGGCGAAGAGTACAGAGGCCAAGATGCAGTTACAGCATGTGCAGACCCTGCAACAAAATCACTTTTACGAAAAGTCAAAGTATAACGCCAATCTGGAAGAGCTGGGATTCGTACAGGAGAAGTTAAGTACGGACGGGAAAGACGGAAAAGCCAATTATCGTATCGAGATCGTGAAGGCCGACCAGAATTCATTTGTAGCTAAAGCCACTGCAGTGGTCGACTTTGATGGCGACGGTACATTCAATGTCTGGGAGATCGATCAGGATAAAAACCTTCGTGAAGTCACACCTGATTAATCGATGGGCGTGGAGCTGCTGATCTTGCTATTGCTCTTGTTGATTGCCTATCAGGATCATAAGTACCGAGGGGTGACCTGGTATATCTTCCCGATCCTGTGCGCACTATTGGCTTATCGGAGCGTACAGATCTACGGCCTGGCGGCAGTGCTGCAACATACCGGGATCAATCTGCTCTTCGTCGCACTGCAACTGTTGATCTTGCAGCTCTATTTCTGGCTCAAGCACCGACGGTGGCAGTGGATATTTGATACAGTACTCGGATGGGGGGATGTGGTGTTTCTGATCACAATAGCAGTCTATCTTCCAGTAATTGAATATTTTATATTCTATGTCTCGAGCCTGATCTTGGTACTGCTGATGACCCTCGTGGTGCGGATATGGAGCAAGTCGGTGGCCACAGTACCGTTGGCCGGCTGGCAGGCATTGTTATTTTTGATTTTATTGTCGTTAGAACATTTTAAAATTGTATCTTTAAAGGAAATTATTTTACCAAGTATCTATTAACCTCATGTCAACGGATCACGATAATGCGATTAGACAGGACTGGAAAGCACTGTCTTCGGAGCTATTGAATACCATTCAACGGAATGTGGCTTGGCATTATCGCATAGTGCCGGTAGCCAAAGACAATGGAGTGCTGGAGCTGGCGTACGATGAGGCAACAGAAGTGGTCGCATTACGGGATGAGCTGGATATGCTCTTTGACTCGGCTTTTAGACTCGTAGCCTGTCCCTCCGGACAGATAGATCTCCTGCTGAATACACATTATTTTGGAGAGCATACTTCCGAAGAGCAGCGTACGGTACGCTCATTGGCCTTCGACCACGATTTTTTGGACAATCTGATACAGGAAGCCAAGCAACTCAAAAGCAGTGATATCCATGTCGAGAGCTATGAGCAAAAGGGCCGGGTACGGGTACGGATCGACGGCATGATGGTGGAGCGATATGTGCTGTCTAAAGCGGATTACCCGGCGCTGATCAATAAGATCAAGATCATGTCAAACATGGATATTGCCGAAAAACGCCTACCTCAAGATGGCCGGATACATTATAATAAAGGCAAAGAGCAATTTGACATCCGGGTATCGGTACTGCCTACACTACATGGCGAAAAGGTGGTGCTACGCCTACTCAACAACAATGCCGCAAATATTCATATCCAATCATTGGGTATGTCTGCAGAAGATCTGGAAAACTACCTCCATGGCGTGAAGAAACCGAACGGCATCCTGCTGATCAGCGGACCTACGGGATCGGGAAAGACGACGACACTCTACGCGACACTCAAACACCTCAACAAGACAACGACGAATATCCTGACGATAGAGGATCCGATCGAGTATACACTGGAAGGGATCAATCAGGTCCAATTAAAAGAAAATATTGGCCTGACCTTTGGAGCTGCGCTCCGAACCTTCTTGCGGCAGGATCCGGATATCATCATGGTGGGGGAGATCCGTGATCCGGATACCGCTAATATGGCCATACGGGCGGCGCTTACAGGTCACCTGGTCCTATCAACGATCCACACAAACTCGGCCTGGGGCACGATATCCCGGCTGATCGATATGGGCATCCCCAATTTCCTGATCGCCAATACACTCAATACATCTGTAGCGCAGCGCCTGGTCAGGACGCTATGCCCCGCGTGCAAGCGGGTGCAGCCACTGAATGAATCGATCTATCCTAAACAATTTGTACCGTACTACACCCTGACACAACACGCTGTAGCGGGCGGGTGCCCCGAATGCTACTACACCGGATTCAAAGGGCGGAAGGCCGTATATGAGATTATACCGCTAGATCAGGGTCTGGCCGAGGAAATCAAAAAAGGCAATACCCAAGTGGATGAACAGCTCAAAGAGCGCAACATCAAGACGTTGGGAGAAAATGCCTTTGAACTTTTTGCAAATCAAGAAACAACATTAGAAGAAATATATCCTTTACTGTTCAATTATTAGAATCTATGCCTTTACGGATCTTTACCTTATGTATACTTTTTGTGCTGGGAGTCACCAGTCTGACCTTTGCACAGCAACAGGAGGATAGCTACAGCAGAGTGGAAGAGCGACTGCGGACACTCGCCGTGACAGTACCCGGGCTCAATCAAAAGGTCAAACTCTCGGTATCAGGCGTATCGGTACAGGAATTTTTACGTGCACTGGCGCAGTCCAATGATCTGAATATCAACATTGATCCGTCGCTCGAATTTACCATCGTGAACAATTTCAGGGACGAGACGGCATTTAATGTACTGCTTTTCCTGGCGAAGACTTACCAGCTGGATATCAATGTGATCGGATCGATCATGTCAATTACCAAAATGCCCAGCATACGCCCGGCATTGCAGGTACGCGAGCCGGATATCACCTATAATGCGAGCAACGGAGCGCTCAGTTACAACCTTAATCAGGATACACTGACCCGGGTAGCGCAGCGGATCAGCGCACTATCGAATAAGAATGTCATCGTGCCGGTAGCGCTACAGGGTAAATTGGTGTCGGGCTATATGACTGAAGCGCCTTTTGAAACTGCGGTGGAGAAGCTTGCCTACGCCAACAGCCTGAAATACAAAAAGACAAATGACAATGTGTATGTCCTCGAAAGCCTGATACCGGGGGAAGAACTCTTTATCAATGCGGACCGGGAGACGGATATCCGCTATCGCCCGGTACAGCAGATGGCCGGAATGGATCCCATGGGCGGAGGGGGTGGCGGTGGCAACTTCACCGTATATGGCAAAACTGACGATCAGAACAGAAAAATGTTTACGATACAGGCTGCAAATTCACCAATACAAGATCTGATCAAGCAGGCTGCCCAAGAAGCGGATGTCAACTATTTTCTGTACAGCCAGATCGAAGGTAATATTTCAACCAATGTCAAGAATATCACTTTCGACCAGTTTTTGGGTTCTATCTTCCAAGGTACGCCGTATACCTATAAAGTAGACAACGGTGTCTATCTGATCGGCAACCGTAAGAACGAAGGCTTGCGTACGAGCAAGATCATCCATCTGCAGCACCGGTCTATCGACACGATGATGATGATGATCCCAATGGATTGGAAACGAGATGTAGAGATCAAAGAGTTCCGCGAACAAAATATGCTCCTGTTATCAGGGTCAGCTCCACAGATCGCCGAGATCGAAAGCTACATCATGAAGCTGGACAAGCTGGTACCGATGATCTTGATCGAAGTTACACTCTTGGACATCAACAAAGGCAACACGATAAAAACGGGAATCAAAATGGGAATCGCAGATTCGATCCCCCGGCAAGGCTCTATCTTTCCAGAATTAGACCTCACCCTGGGTGCAGGATCGGTCAATCGGTTCCTGTCGTTCCTGGGGAAGAACAACTCCTTTAACCTCGGCAGGGTAACGCCCAATTTCTACGTCACCTTAAGTGCCCTAGAAGCCAATAAAAATGTGGAAATGCGATCTGTACCAAAGCTATCTACCTTGAATGGTCACCAGGCCAAGCTCAGTATAGGGAGCAAAAGATATTATAAGATCGAAACGCAGAATACCATCCCCGGCCTACAGCCTACCACACTCACCACCGAGCAGTACAATGCTGTGGAAGCCAACCTCATTATTGACATTAAGCCCATTGTATCGGGGGATGATCAGATCACGCTCAAGATCAATGTGGATATATCCGACTTCATCGGGACACCAAAGGTCAATGAGCCACCACCGACCTCGACGAGCAAGTTTGAGACCATCATCCGGGCCCGAGATGGAGATATGATCGTACTGGGAGGTATCGAACGTACCGAAAACAGTAATAGTGGGAGCGGTGTACCTATACTCTCCCGTATACCGATACTGAAATGGCTCTTCAGCAGTAGGGAGAAGACTACCAACAAAGTGGTATCGGTAGTCTTTATTAAACCTACGATCATCTATTAGACACAGGCATGGAGATCACTGTATTCAAGCATCTGTATCGCCTCCCATCCTGCTATGGTGTATCCTACACCAAGGAGCAAGATGCTGTGCGCTGGGACTACTGTCGGCTGATCCTCGAAAAAGATGGCATCAATCTACAGGATGCAGCTTCTGCAGGCGCATGGACCGAGGTGGCAGCCAAGCTGGACAAGAAGCTACCGATAGCTCTCCAGATATCCGGCAAGCAGGTGCTGATCAAACAGCTGCCTTCCACTGCAGACATCGGCGTGGCAGAGATCATGGATGTATTCCCCAATTATTCGCCCGAGACTTTTTACCATGCGGTACATCATGGCCAGACATGCAGCTGGCTGGCACTCGTGCGGACAGATATTGTCGATAGGCTACTGTCAGATATCGAAGCTTCGGGGAGTACAGTCGTGCAGGTATATCTAGGCCCATTTGTGTATGCCAATATCCTGGACCAGATCAACAAGTACAACGGTAGCTATGTCTTCGATGGTCACAGCATCACCATCGATCAAACAGACGGAAAATGGACCTCCTACACTTACGGACGGGATTTAATAGACCAGTTCACGACCAAGATCGGTACACAAGTGATCGATCAGCGTCACCTTGGTGCCTATGCAGCGGGCTTCTCCTGTATGATGCACGACTATATGGAAGACGATCACAGCCTTCAAGTGGCGTCACTACAGACCAACTATACCGAGCTGCGGGAGAAAATCAAATTCAACAAGAATGCGATGCTACTAGTGGCTATACTATTTGCCCTGTTAGCTATCAATGCCGTTGTATTCTCTTACTACTACGGCAGTAACCAGGAGCTGGACTCTCAAGTCACTGCCCATCAAAGTACTGCTACCGATATCAATAAATTGCAGCAACGGTTGGAGCTGCAGGAGCACAAGATAACGGCTCTGGGCTGGAATGGCGGTGTCCAACAGTCTTGGTTATTGGATCAGATAGGACAGTCGCTACGGGAATTCACGGCGATCGCGATCACCGAAATAGCTATTAATCCAGCCTTGAAAACTGCTCCCGGCGCAACTGCTGTAAGTACGCAGCGCATCCGTGTCAAGGGAAGCTGCGTATCGCTATCGCAACTCAATGCCTGGGTACGTCAGCTCGAAAGAAAGGGCTGGATCGAGAAAGTGTCTATCGAACAGTTTGGTGCAGCGCAGGATCAGGAGCAGACCAACCCTCTTTTTACCATTCAGATCATATTCAATGCTTATGTGGAATAGATTCTCTTATCAGCAGAAAAATAAAGCCTTATTCGGAGCCGCGGCAGTGGCGCTGATCGTGTGCTGGATATTTGCATTCAGCAAGACCTGGGATGCCTATACACATCACCGTCAGCTCCAGCAACAGGTAAATGGGGGAGATGTCCAGACAAAGGACAGTCGGCTACTGATCCAGAAGTCACGGGTACTGGATAGCCTCGTCGCCCGATATACCCAAGACTCAGTGCTGTGGAACGATAATTTTATTATGAACGCTAGCGCAGGTATTACCGATCCGGCAATCAAGCTATCCTACAATAATACAGCTGGCACCCGCCGTATCGGCGAACAGGATACGATAGCGCTGCGTAAACTGATCACACTCAGCGGCAACTATACAGGTCTGGTCAAACAGGTGCAAGCACTGGAAACGATACAGACATTAGGTATGCTTGCAAGTGTAACACTTAAAAGCAAAGGATCCCGTTCTGGAGAAGCACCCAAAGAAATCTCAGCAGATCTGGAGTTTAGAGCCGTACGGTAGTGTTTCGATTCCGATGATGTAAGAGGTATGGCAGTATCATTTGCAATTGTCGTCACTCCGAGCTTGACTCGGAGTCTGTAGGTTTACAGCATGGATTTGGGTAGTGCTATTGACAAAGAGATGTCGTTTCAGGCACGGCATGACGGTGGGAAAGGGGGTAGTGCTATTGACAAAGAGATGCTGAGCTGTATTCTAGAACCGATTGACACCGGTTGGAAACCGACATTTGTGATTTTAAAATCTTTGGATACGAAACAATTAATCGAAATACGTAATATGGTAAACCTTAAAAATTTATGGACAGTAGCGTTGGTCATTTTCCCATTTATTAGCCCGGCGCAAAACAATATTTTTCCGACATCCGGAAGTGTAGGTATCGGTACAAGTGCGCCAGGCGAGAAGCTCGACGTGATTGGAAATGTAAGATCGCAAGGAATCGTATTAAATACGACAGAGTCTAGGGCTACTCTTGGGCCATCACTTCTGCAAGCAGGATTGGGAAATGCCGAACGAACTAAACGCTCTCTTCATTTTGAGATCGCATCCAACTGGGATATTTCTCAGATACAGCTTCGAGCGGGTTCATCAGTGGGAACAATGGCTTATGTTCGGTTACAGGGCAATTGGGCTGGGGGCTTTAGTGACGGAAAAGGAGGAGTGTATTTCGGCCCTAATGGTGTTGATCAGCATGTAATGCTCAACAATGGAAATGTGGGGATTGGAACAATAAATCCTCAGGCCAAACTTGCCGTAGAGGGAAACATTGTAGCCAAAGAAATTAAAGTGAAAACAGATATCGCCGTCCCTGACTATGTATTTGAGCCCGGCTACGAAATATTATCACTCGAGGAAACTGAAAGTTACATTCGAGCACATAAACATTTACCTGAGGTCCCATCGGCTGTAATTATTGCTACGGAAGGACTCGATTTGGCCGAGATGAACCTTATACTATTAAAGAAAGTAGAAGAGCTGACCTTACACCTTATTGAGAAAGACAAAGAACTGAAAAAGGTCAATGCTCGCTTGGATAAGTTAGAAAAGTAGAGGTAAAAGACATTACTAATCGTCACTCCGAGCTTGGCTCGGATTCTGCAGGTTTGTTGCATGGATTCGGGTAAGTCCACTGAACCACCATTTTGCCATTGAGGAAATTTATTTACGCGCTCTTGTAGTCAAATAGCTATAAGAATAAATTTTTGTATTTGAGACTACCATCAGTCCATGTATTTTTGAGATATTAATCACAAAACTATTTTAAAAATGAAAGTAGAAACGTATTCAAAGTTTATCGCTGAACTCATCGGAACATTTGGTTTGGTACTCTTCGGTTGTGGTGCAGCAGCCATAGCGGGTGTTGATACCATGGGCGGGCTATCTGGCTTAGGGTTATTGGGGATCTCAACAGCCTTTGGTCTATCTGTAGTAGTATTTGCCTATGCAGTTGGTGGTATCTCGGGCTGCCACATCAACCCTGCTGTGACAATAGGTGTACTAGCAGCAGGAAGGATATCTATAAAAGATGCAGTGGTATATATCATTGCACAATTCCTAGGAGCATTATTGGGAGCATTTGTGCTACAGCAGATCCTGAGTGGGCAGCTGGCCGGTTTTACAGCTGGCGAATGGGCGTATGGATCAAATGGATGGGGTAAAGGATACCAAAATGAGTATAACATGGTGGCGGCATTTACCACCGAAGCGGTGCTTACTTTTCTCTTTCTATTCGTGATATTGGCGACTACGTCTAAAGTAGGTAATAGCACTATGGCGGGATTAGCTATCGGATTTACACTGCTACTGATCCACTTGGTCGCCATTCCCATCACAGGTACTTCTGTGAATCCTGCGCGTTCATTTGGACCTGCGATCTTAGCGGGAGGGCAGGCACTTTCACAACTGTGGCTTTTTGTTGTTGCTCCGATAGTCGGAGCGGTGGTCGCAGCGGGAGTATGGCGGGCGATAGCACCTAAGGGGGAATAAGAAAACGAGTATAGACTAAAAAAGGAGTCTTTGGCATGCATTGTCAAGGACTCTTTTTCTTTGGCAAAGGTTGGAAACTAGTAGCAGTGAATGTAATGCTGTTTAGTCAGGGATGCTGTCCGCCAGTTGGCGGTAAGATTATTAATCGTCACTCCGAGCTTGACTCGGCGTCTGTATGTGCTCTGCATGAACTTAGGGCTACTGCTGCTGAGTAAGAGATGCCATGTCAGGAAAGGAATGACAGCGAGAGAGACTATAGTGCCATTAACATAGAGATGCTGACCCGAGCCTGCGAACTCACCGGAGGTAATCAACCATGAAGTAGCTGCGAAGCACGAAGTATTTGTCTTTTTTTCTGAAAGTGTCTATCCTTAAAGGCCATCAAGAACTTTCATGCCTGTTGGTGATCCGGCAGCTGGCGGATCATGAAAGTTTTACTTGGTCTCGAAGAATTGGCGGATATACTCTTTATCTTCTTCGATTTTATCTTTCATGATATCAATATTTTCAAAACGTTCATCATGCCGCACAAAGTGCAAAAATTTGACTTTGAGGGTTTTGCCATAAATATCTTCGTTGAAATCGAATAGCGACACTTCAATATTACGGGTCATCCCGTCTACTGTAGGGCGCGTGCCGATATATCCCATTCCCTCAGCCTTGCGGATCGGGACTTCTTCTTCGTATGCACCGGTCAGTACTTCTTTGACTTTGTCATAGATCTCGACCTCTACCGCATAGATACCATAGGCTGGAATGAGCTTATGTTTTTCATGTACATGGAGATTGGCGGTCGGGAATCCAATCGTACGGCCGATCTGGTCACCTCGGATAACCGTACCGGTCAGCTCAAAGGGATAGCCCAGATACTGATTGGCAATATCTATATTACCTTTGATCAGCGACTCGCGGATACGGGTAGAGGAGACCGCGACATCGTTGATGTCCTGCTCCGGAATCTGATCGACGGTATAGTCGAAGATTTCGGCAAAATGCTCCAATTCGGCCAACGAGCCTTTGCGGTCCTTGCCAAAATGATGATCATACCCGATGACAATCTTTTTGGTACCAAGCTTACCGATCAGCACATTGCTGATATACTCTTCGGGTGTCTGATTGGAGAAATCCCGGGTGAAGGGGGTGAGGATCAAATGATCGATACCTGCCTTCGCTAAATGACAGACCTTCTCTTCAATATCGTTGATCAGTCGGAGACTGTCGTCATCGGGATTGATAATCAATCGGGGATGGGGAAAGAATGTCAATAAGACGGTCTCGCCATTAATCTTCTTTGCAGATTCTTTAAGATGACTCAATATCTTCTGATGTCCAATATGGACACCGTCAAAAGTTCCAATGGTGACTACTGCGCAGTCTAATGGTTGGAAGTCTTCTAAATTTCTGTATATCTTCATCTATCTAATAATCTGTTCTTAACTGTTGATGTCCGCTCGCCCGATTACAGGGTTCGATTTCACCTTTATCATTATACTGCTGTTGGTAGATCTCCGCTCTCCCGACGATGGGGGTGGATTCATCCGACAACTTTAATTTGCTGCAAAAATAACAACTATTATTCGGTATTAACAGAACTGGATTGTTTGTTTTTCGTTAATTTTTACCCTAAAAGTCGTTATTCGAGATCTGTGTCTTTATTGGTCTATACAAGAAGCAGGGCGCAATCGGTCAGATCATCGAGGTTCGTAAACTATTTTAGTCCCTTCTGCTCGATCCTCGATCCAAGTATTAGCCGCTGGTATAGTCTGGCTTCAGGAAGTTTTCTGGGCTCGGATGACTTGGATGAGTTCGTCTAGATTCCAGGCATCCTTGACTTCGTAGTTACCACTTTTTGTACGACGGAGTTCACTGAGGTGCCCGCCATTGTCCAGCGCCCTTCCAAAATCGTGCGCGATAGAGCGAATATATGTGCCCTTGGAACAGGAAATACGGAAATGTACATGAGGCAGGTCAATCTTTTCAATCGCGAAGCTATTGATCCGTACGCGACGGGATTTAAGCTCGACTTCTTCACCTCGTCTGGCTTTTTCATACACACGCTCACCATTGATCTTAATTGCAGAGTGTGCAGGTGGATATTGATCCAGATCACCGACAAACTGCTGGGTGGTAGCTCTGATATTTTCTTCTGTCAGACCACTGATGTCAAACTGCTCGTCGACCTGAGTCTCCAGATCATAGGAAGGAGTGGTGGCCCCTAATGTGATAATGCCGGTGTACTCTTTGTCTTCGGCTTGAAAGGTATCGATCTGCTTAGTCATCTTGCCTGTGCAGACGATCAATAGACCTGTAGCCAAAGGGTCTAATGTACCAGCATGACCTACTTTTATTTTTTGCGGTTTAATTGAATTTCTAATTTTGCCGACGACATCAAAACTGGTCCATGTCAACGGTTTATCGATCAAAAGCATCTGTCCCTCTGCGAAGTGAAAAGGTGCAGCGCCTTCGCTTACTGTATATTCTTCCATTAAATAATCTGTAGGCTATGTCCTGACATCAGCAATGCAATGATTACTGCTCCAATAACGATCCTATACCAGCCAAAGGCTTTGAAACCATACTTGGTCAGTATCCCGATAAATGATTTGATCGCGACAATGGCGACAATAAACCCAACCACATTGCCAATAATCAAGAGATTGATTTCGTCGGGTGTAAACGTATTGCCGGCTTTGAAAAACTTGATCAACTTGACCAGTGACGCCCCAAACATCATGGGAAGGGCCAAGAAGAATGAAAATTCGGCGGCGGCCTTCCGCGTCAGTCGCTGTGTCATCCCACCTACAATCGTACTCGCTGAGCGAGAGGTACCTGGGATCAATGCGAGGCACTGATACAGGCCAATTTTGAATGCCTGAGCATAGGTAATATCATCGGAATTGTCCAAAGTAGGCTTGTTGAACCACTTGTCAACAAACAGTAAGATCACACCTCCAATAACAAGGCTGACGGCCACCATTAATGGACTCTCTAACCATTGGTCGATGTAATCATTGAGTACAAGTCCCAGAATGGATGCCGGTATCGCTGCGACCACAAGCTTGTAATAAAAATCCATTGAACGGAAAAATCGCTTGTAATACAGAACCAATACAGACAAAATGGTGCCCAGCTGGATGACGATGGTAAATAGCTTGACAAATGGAGTAGGCTCTATGCCCATCAAAGCGGTCGCTATAATCATATGGCCTGTCGAAGAGACAGGTAAAAATTCGGTCAGGCCTTCAATGATGGCCAAGACAATGACTTCTATTAAATTCATCTAATAACTTATACGTTTTTGTTCTTCGGCTTATAAAGGATGGCGACAAAACCCAATGCAAAACCAAGAATAACAACGATTGGGGCAATCGTAATCTTTGTAAAACTGTAGATATCGGTGGTACCCGACATCAGAAAAAAACCGATAATCACGACTATCACACTTGCGCCGAACAATTGATAATTGATCTTGCTGAATGCAAATCCGGTCTTGCTGACAGTTGATGATTTGGTGGTTTTATTAGCTTGAGCCATAATGATCTATAATTAACGATATAAACTATGTGATTTTGCTTTCAGATATTTGGTGACGGCAAAGTAAGTACTGAGACCTGCGATCAATACACCTAATATAATGACGCCTAGGAAAATAGCGCCGAACTCATACCAGTTGCGCAGAAATACCAGCTCCGGAATTTGCTTCTGAGAAAACTGTAGTGTAAACAGCAATAGCAAAATGGCGATAAGCGATCCCAATAATCCATGTACAATTCCATAAAGGATGTACGGCCTGCGGATAAAATTTTTGGTGGCGCCGATCAGCTGCATGCTCTTGATCAGGAAGCGCTGCGAATAGATCGCTAAGCGGATGGTATTATTGATCAAAGCAACTGCGATCACTAATAGGATGACCGTAAAGGCTAGTACCACGATGCTGATGACCTTGATATTCTTATTGACCATATCGATCAAAGACTCCTGATACACCACTTCTTTGACCTTACTGCTATTGGATACTTTTTTGATAAAATTCTGAATGCTATCAGTATTGGCATATTGTTCTTTCAGATAGACATCAATAGAAGGCAACAGTGGATTGTGTCCCAAGAACTGGACGAAGTCTTCGCCTAGATCTTCTTTAAGATTTTTCGCGGCCAGCTCCTTACTGATGTATTCTGTACGCAGTACGTAAGTATCTTTCTCGACATCTTTTTGCATGGCAAGGACGTCACCTTCAGTCGTATCATCGTTGACGATGATGTTAAGGACGATATTCTCCTTTACATATTTTGAAAGATTGCGTGCATGCACCAGTATCAATCCTAATAAACCGGTCATCAATAGCACCAATGCGATGCTGATCACCGTGGAGACGTATACCGATTTTGTTTTTTTCTTAGTGGTGCTTAATTCGTATCCTGACATAAGCAGATTTTAGTTATTTGTTTGCGAAAGTAAGGAATTGCCTTGATTTTATGAACTAATATTGCAATTACTTACTTCATGTACGATGATTATTACTCTTTATTTGCCTGACAAAGCATTCTCCGTGAGAATAGCCTGACATATTCATTAACTTCTAATATCCCCAATTATTGTTGAAAGTGCAAATGATTTTTTGAAAGTGCCTGCTGGACGCCTATAGCTATTACCGACCTGCGAAAAGGTATTACATCGATTATTGAAAGAGAGAGGAGCGCACTTGTAATGAACCATAGGTCTCCATTGAGATCGAAAAAACACTTCAAATAATAAGGTAAGTCACTCACTCACTGATGAATGATAACACTACGCAGACCTGAAGGGCGATAGGCGGAGAAGCGTTTTAATATATAGGACTAAAATTGTAATTTCGCAGTTCTTAATAATCCCTTATTTAAGTCAAATGGAGTATACGCATAAATCATTAGAGAAGAAGTGGCAAAAGTTTTGGGCAGCACATCAAACGTTTAAATCATCGGATTCGCATGATAAGCCTAAGTATTACGTGTTGGACATGTTTCCGTACCCATCCGGTGCCGGACTGCATGTAGGGCATCCACTGGGCTATATTGCTTCGGATATATTTTCACGGTATAAGCGCGCTAAGGGCTTTAACGTCCTGCATCCAATGGGGTATGACTCTTTTGGCCTTCCAGCAGAGCAGTATGCAATCCAGACAGGGCAGCATCCGGCTATCACCACTGATGCGAATATCAATAGATACCGCGAGCAGATGGACAATATAGGATTCTCCTATGATTGGAGCCGTGAGATCCGTACGTCTGAACCGGAGTATTACAAGTGGACACAATGGATATTCATGCAGCTGTTCAACTCATGGTACAACAATGAAGCAGATAAAGCGGAGTCGATCGATACATTAGTTGAACGATTTGAAACTAGTGGTTCAGTGGGTATTAAAGCGGTGTCGGATGAAGATGTCGTCCGTTTCACTGCGGATGAATGGAGAGAATTTAACAAAGAGCAGCAGCAACGCGAATTGCTAAAATACCGGATTGCGTATCTACGGGAGAGTACAGTCAACTGGTGTGCAGCGCTGGGCACTGTATTGGCCAATGACGAAGTCATAAATGGACTATCCGAACGAGGTGGATATCCGGTTGAACAAAAGAAAATGATGCAATGGTCCATGCGTATCACCGCATATGCCGACCGCTTGTTGCAGGGACTTGATACCATTGACTGGCCTGAGCCGCTCGTCGAGATGCAGCGCAACTGGATCGGGAAATCGGTAGGTGCGTCTGTCAAATTTCCAGTACCTCAGCTCGATACAGCAATAGAGGTATTCACCACGCGCGTGGATACCATCTTCGGCGTCTCCTTCGTGGTGCTGGCGCCAGAGCATGAGCTCGTCAGTGCTTTAACTACAGATGATCAAAAAACTGCAATACAGGCTTATATAGATAAAACCAAGAAAAAATCAGAACTGGACCGTATGGCAGATACCAAGACGGTATCCGGTGCATTCACCGGCAGCTATGCCAAGCACCCCATTACAGGAGAGGATGTACAGATCTGGATAGCGGACTATGTATTGGCCAGCTACGGCACAGGTGCTGTGATGGCCGTACCATCGGGAGACCAACGGGACTATGTATTTGCCAAGCACTTCGACTTGCCTATCCTCCCGATATCAGACACACAACAAATAGCTGAAGAAGCAGACGCAAACAAAGACGGCCGATATATCAACTCAGGCTTCATTAACGGGATGACCTATGCGGAGGCGGTACCTGCTTTAGTTGCAAAACTAGAGGAGCTACAACTCGGAAAAGCCAAGATCAACTTCCGCATGCGGGATGCCATCTTTGGACGTCAGCGCTATTGGGGAGAGCCCGTACCGGTATATTTTAAAAATGGATTGCCTTATTTGATCAAAGAAGAGGAGCTACCGCTACTCCTGCCAGAAGTAGACAAATACTTACCGACAGAGACCGGTGAACCGCCACTAGGTCGCGCCGAGGACTGGAAGTATGAAGACCAGTATGAGTACGAATTGAGCACTATGCCGGGTTGGGCAGGCTCAAGCTGGTATTGGTTTCGCTACATGGACCCGCAGAATGATACCGCATTTGCATCGGATGAATCCGTCGCTTACTGGAAATCCGTCGATCTATATATCGGTGGTTCTGAGCATGCTACTGGCCACTTGCTATACTCACGCTTCTGGAATAAATTCTTAAAAGATATCGGCTACCACAATGAGGAGGAGCCATTCAAAAAGTTGATCAATCAGGGAATGATCCAGGGGCGATCCAACTTTGTATATCGTGTACTGGATGGTGAGGGCAGAGGGACCAATCAATTTGTATCCTATGGACTTAAAGACGAATATACCACCAATGCCTTACATGTGGATGTCAATATTGTCGTAAACGATGTCCTGAATCTGGAGAAATTCAAAGCTTCCAGACCGGACTATACAGATGCCGAATTTATCCTTGAAAATGGCAAATATATCTGTGGATCAGAAGTCGAGAAGATGTCCAAGTCCAAGTTCAACGTGGTCAATCCTGATGACATCATCGATACATATGGAGCAGATACCCTACGCATGTATGAGATGTTCCTGGGACCATTAGAGCAGGCAAAGCCTTGGAATACCAATGGTATCGAAGGGGTATACAAATTTTTGAGAAAGGTATGGCGTCTATTTCATGACCAGAACGGCAACTTCACGGTATCCGATGAGACACCTACGAAGGCAGAGTTCAAAGCGCTACACAAAATTATTAAAAAAGTGGAAGAGGATATCGAACGATTCTCCTTCAATACGTCGGTATCGGCCTTTATGATCTGCGTGAATGAACTCACGGATCTGAAAACCAATAAAAGAGCCATATTGGAGCAGCTACTCATCGTACTGCAACCCTACGCTCCCCACATCGCAGAAGAACTGTGGTCACTATTGGGAAAAGAGCCGGGTACGCTCTCGTATGCCTCATATCCGGTCTTCAACCCGGAATACCTCGTGGAGTCAGCATTTGCATATCCGATATCTATCAATGGAAAGATGAAGTTCAACTTGTCTCTCGCATTGGATCTGGAGGCTAAGGCCGTAGAAGAGATTGTCCTTGCCAATGAAGATGTCCAAAAATTGCTAGACGGTAAAGCCGTCAAGAAATTGATATTTGTAAAAGGTAAGATCATCAATATCGTGATCTAAAGTATATAGGCCAAGTAACGCCCGTAGACTGATAATCTCAAAAAGGTTCTCCTGGAATGTCCAGGAGAACCTTTTTTTTTGCGCCTTTCAGAAGCTGAGCACAAGACGTCATTGCGTACCTAACGCGTTCATTTTTAACGAATTTGATCTTTTATATTTTCGTGGACTACGGCAAAGCAATTTCTCCAACTTATTTCTTTACAAAACTTTTGGTGTTCCAATTTTTTTGAAAATCAAAAGCGCTGATTGTCAATATCTTGTTACAAAGATCATTGTATCTTGTACACTTTGCTTGGAATTGCAAACACTTATTGATTATATTTAGGTAACCAAGTTATAAATCAATATTCCGTACACGGAGTTAATCTATCATCTATTAATTAATATAAATAGGCCTATGCTATAAAAACAATCAACAACCCAACCAGCTTAAACCAAACAAGCAATAAACAACTAAACATTAATTATGACACAATTAAAACACCTAAATGGAAGGCGTAAACATACCGTTTGCCTCTCCCTTAAGAAAACATTTTGGATGACGGGATTCACCTTGCTCGCCGTCAATCCAATTTTCGCTGAGGTTACATCCCCCAAATTCACATCTTCCTCTCCCAAGACCATTGCGGGCGTCTGGCAACAGGAAGTCACCGTGAAGGGCACGATCCTGGATGCTGCAACCAAAACCCCACTATCGGGTGTGACGATCAAAGTTGCCGGAAAGTCTACGGCGACCAGTTCGGGTGGCAATGGGGAGTTTGAAATCAAAACTGCTGTAAATGATGTGCTCGAATTTAGCTACGTAGGGTATGGAAAAACCAACCATACTGTCACTGGAGCGAGTAGTAATCTGGTGATTGAACTCCTGAATGAGACAGGATCTCTGGAGGAAGTCGTAGTCACAGGCTACGGTACACAGCGCAAGAAGGATCTGACAGGAGCAGTAGCCGTCGTGGATGTCAATCAGCTGAAAAGTCAACCGACGGCGAGTGCTGTCGAAGCTCTACAGGGACGCGCCACGGGGGTGCAGATTGTTGCGGACGGTGCACCGGGCTCTACCCCTCAGATCAAGATCCGGGGATATAGTACGATCAACAACAATGAGCCATTGTACATCATTGATGGTGTACCGTTTGAAGGTAAACTAAGCTGGTTGAATCCGAATGATATTGAGACCATGCAGGTGCTAAAAGATGCATCAGCAGCTTCTATATATGGTGCAAGAGCCAACAACGGGGTCGTGATCATTACGACCAAAAGTGGCAAGACTGGCAAAGCGCAGATCAACCTGGATGCTTACTATGGCGTACAGGTACCCAACAGTGCTAGATTTCCAAAAATGTTGACACCTCAACAGGTACTGGATGTCGAAAATAAAGTATATGGAGAAAATAACACTTTGCCCGACTACATCATCGCCGGCAGCAAACTGGGACATGACATCACACCGGCAGATAGAGACCTATCCAAATATAAATATAATGTCAAGAGTAAATCAGACTTCTATCAGATCACCAAAACAAATAAAAGTGGTACAGACTGGTTTAACGCGCTCTCACAGAATGCCCCCACACAGTCGTATCAGCTGAGTGCTGCAGGCGGGAGTGAAGACGCCAAATATGCGATGTCAGCTGGATACCTTGGTCAGAAGGGGACGGTCATCCACACCGGATTTGAACGATTCAATGTGCGGGCCAACACCAGTTTTTCAGCATTCAATAACAAACTACGATTTGGCGAGAATATACAGTATAGCTTTACACAGGGGCACGGAGTTGGGGTGAATACCAATAAAGCCGGGGATTATATCGGCGAGGGGAGTGTCCTGGGCTTTGCCTACCGGATCCACAATGCCATACCTGTGTATGACGAAATGGGTAACTTCGCCGGTTCGGCAGGCGGAAAATTCGGAAACGGGGAGAATCCCGTGGCTATCGCCTACCGTGCAAAGGATAATGTCAATAAGAACAATTTTTTCTTTGGAAATGCCTTTTCGGAATATGACATCATCGATGGTCTGACATTTAGGACAAATTTCGGATTGAAATATGAGAATTACAATGGAATTTCCTATCGATACCCCAACCCGGAGTTTACCGAAGGTAACCTCAGTAATTCCATGAGTGAAAACTTTGGCTTCACGACGGAATGGACGTGGACCAATACGATGAATTACAAAAAGACCTTTGGAGACCATAATCTGAATATTCTGGCAGGTACAGAGGCAATCCAGAATAGATACAGGCAGCTAGATGGTAGTGGCCGTGATCTATTCACGATGAGTAGTCTGGACTATCTTTACCTAAAGGCGGCCAGTGGACAGACGAGTAAAAGTGATGGTACCGTGGGGTCGATGTTCTCCTTGTTCGGAAAGGTGGATTACTCTTTCAAAGACCGCTATATCTTGAGTGCAACTGTGCGTAGGGATGGATCATCCAACTTCGGTCCGGAGAATAAATATGGTGTATTCCCTGGGGTGAGTGGTGCTTGGCGGGTGTCGGAAGAAGAATTTATGAAAGGCACTTCATGGCTATCCGATCTGAAGTTGAGAGCAGGCTACGGGGTGACCGGTAACCAACGGATTCCGTCGGATCAATACCGTAGAAGATTTGCCTCGGATGTAAATTCCTCATCCTATCCCATTAATGGTACAGTATCCACCGGGATGTGGTTAAACAATTATGACAATCTGAATGTGAAATGGGAGCAGGTCTCCGCTTTAAATCTAGGTATTGACTTCGCAATCCTACAGGGAGATATCGATGGCTCATTCGATTGGTACGACAAGCGCACTACAGACATGTTGTACCGCCTACCGCTACCGGCTATTGCCGGCGGACGCGCCAATTCTCCATATGTCAACATCGGAGAAATGCAGAATAAAGGGGTCGAATTTTCATTAAACTATCATTACGGAAGACGTCAGGAACGTCCATTCACATTGGATCTATCAGCTAATATCTCCCGCAATATCAATAAAATCATCTCATTGGCACCTGCTGTAACGCAGGACAACTTCGGCGCATTCAGGAGTATGGAGACTTCCATCTTAAAAGCAGGGCAGCCTTTTGCCGCTTTCTATGGCTATAAGGTGATCGGCATCTACCAGAGTGCTGAAGACGTCGCTAACTCACCGGCATACAAGGACGCCAGAGCCGGCGGACTCAAATACGAAGATATCAATGCTGACGGAAAGATCGATGCGGCAGATCGTACTGTCATAGGTACCCCGCATCCGGACTTTGTCTATTCCCTAAACATTTCGGCTACTTACAAAAATTTTGACTTCATGATGTACTTCTACGGTTCAAAAGGAAATCAAAACTATGAAGCTACGCGCTACTTTACAGATTTTGGGGTATTTAAAGGTCAAAAGAGTGTACGGGTACTGGATGCCTGGAGTCCGGAGAATCCGGATAGCATGATCCCATCTCAAGGGAAATCGAATGCATCACCTTTTGAATATGCTTCATCGACCTACTATATACAAGATGCCAGCTTTCTAAAGCTAAAAAATCTCCAGATCGGATACTCGCTACCAACAGAGAAGATCTTCAAATCCACCAGTGGTGTACGCAAATTGAGGGTCTATTTTGGTGTGACCAATATCTTTACGATCACCAACTACGAAGGATTGGATCCAGAAGTGTCAGCGACACCTTCTGACTATCCTGCCCTGGGTGTCGACTTCGGGGTATATCCACAGTCCCGTCAATACATGTTGGGCCTGAGTATGGGTTTTTAAGCTTGAAGTAATGATTGAAAATTTAACAATGAAGAAGATGAAAAAGAGAACAATAATAGCAACTATACTGGGCGCATCTATGCTGATGATATCATCGTGTGGGAAGGATTTTTTGGAGAAAAATGCACAGGGCGAATTGACAGAAGGTGAGGTGTCCATCAAAGATGGTATTGAGCAAGTCCTATTGGGCGCTTATGGTATCATGAACGGCAACTCCAGTGGCACCTGGGGCAATTATGCCTCGGCACCCAGCCAGTGGGTATTTGGAGAGATGCCCTCGGACAATGCACATAAGGGATCTGAGGGTCCTGATCAGCCCAATATGATCGCCATCGAAAATTACTCGGTCAATCCTGTAAACGACAACCTGAGCACGATGTGGCAGGTCTACTATGAAGGAGTGCTCCGGGCCAACAACGTATTGAAGCTCCTCAAGACCGATCAACAAGGGGAGAAGACGGTAGACGCAGGCCGGGCAAAAGAAATTGAGGGGGAGGCCCGTATGTTGAGAGCACACTATTACTTCTACTTGTGGCGTGTATTTAAAAATATACCGTATGTAGATGAAAATACCACGACAGAGGAGGCGAAGACTAAGCCTAATAATACCGATGTTCTGCCCAAAATAATTGAAGATCTCATATTCTCCAAAGACAATCTGCCACTCGCTAAGATCAATGGTGAAAAAGGGCGAATGGACCAAAATATCGCCAAAGCCTATTTGGGAAAGGTATACCTATATCAGAAAAAATATGCTGAGGCACTGGAACTCTTTAAAGCTGTGATCGGAGGAAAAGACATCACGACGATGCCTTTCCAAAACAACTTTGACGTACTGACAGAAGACGGTCCAGAGGTGGTATTGGCCTCCAAGCATGCCATCAATCCAGATGGAAGCGGGGATAATGCCAATGTCGGGGATATGTTGAGCGGCTTAAATGGCCAGAATCCAAATGGCTGCTGCGGATTTCATCAGCCGACGATAGACCTGGTCAATGCTTATAAGGTAGATGCCGCTGGCCTACCAATGTTGGACAATTCGTATCGAACCAATCCTTATAAATCAGATCTGGACCAAGAGAACGGGTATGTACTAGACGTTAATCTCCGCTTTGACCCACGTCTGGACTATACCGTAGGTCGAAGAGGTGTACACTATCTGGACTATGGAGTGATGCCTGGAGCCGCATGGGTACGCGAGCAGTCGAGTGCGGGCCCATTTGTGGGGGCGAAGACCATGATCCCACAAAGCCAATTTGCCAAATATGCTACAGCAGACACCTATCTGACAGCGCTGGATGTGAATATCATCCGTCTGGCGGATGTGATATTAATGGCGGCTGAATGTCATGTGGAGCTCAATCAACTACCGCAAGCCCTTACTTTAGTCAATTCTGTCCGGGTACGGGCCGCAAAATTGCCACCCAAACTGACGGCCACTGGCGTACCGGCAGCCAAATATGTTGTCAATCCATACCCTTCGTTTAACGATCAGGATCACGCCCGTAAAGCGGTCCGATTTGAAAGACGACTCGAACTGGCGATGGAAGGCCACAGATTCTTTGATCTGGTACGATGGGGCGTCGCCAAACAGGTCATCGAAAGCTATTCGGCATTTGAAGGCCAATTCTTGACCCCATACAAGGGACTGATATTCAACCCCGTGAATGAGCGCTTCCCCATTCCGCAGGACGAGATTGACAAGAGCAGTGGTACACTCATACAAAATGAGGGGTATTAACCTGTAAACTCCTATCCATAAAAAGGTCGCTACAGCAGTGTAGCGACCTTTTTTTATAACTAGATAACAGTAGCTTATCTCAATTACACATAGATCTAAGCGTATACGTAAAGTATAGGTTTAGGTAACAATGTAATCGGTTAATATCTCCCGCTCTTCAATTTGAAATCCTTAGCTTCCTTTATCGAACCTTGCAGCCTGTCATTATTGAAATGGTACCTTGCAGCTCCTCGACCTGAATGCGGTGCAAGAGCTTTTCGCCCCTCGGCTGATGCACCGAAGGATTGATTGATAGCTGCCTGTACAGCCGGGTCACCTAACGACCCAAAGTCATGCCTCGGATCATCAAGCGTAGAGTAGTCTGCGCGCATACCTTCATAATAATCCCCATCGCCAACAGCATTCTTATCCTGATACAATGCGATATACAGTTTATAACCATTAATATCGATGTCAAAAAATCCCACAGGCTTGCCGTATGTACTGACCTGGCGATCTCCTTGACTGGAGACGCCTATCAGCCGGATATCGGCATAGGGGCGAAGAACATTGATCAATAACTCGCTAGAGGAAGCAGTATATGGGCTAACAATAAAATAGATCTTCCTTAAGTCTCCTAATCCCGTTTTTTTTGTAAATCGGACGGTGTTGGCTGCAACGCCATAGTCGATATCATACAGGCTTACTTTCTTCCCATTTACATAAATGGGTTGCTGGTCCCATCCCAATATAAATTGATTACGTAAGATATCGGCCTTGCCGGCCTGCATCAGCTCGTTGTAATGTTCAGTAAACATGATTTTGCCATTCGCCTTATCCGGGGCGATATGATTGGCCAGATAGGTGACGGTATTCTGATAGCCACCGCCATTATAACGGAGGTCGACGATGAGCTCGGAAATATTCTCCCGCGCAAAGGTTTCAAACACCGGATCCAGATATTTACCGGTATTCTCCTCATCTGTAAAACTGTTATAGGCCATAAAGCCTATCTTGCGTCCAGCGGTAGTAATGACCGTATGCTTAAGAAGTGGATTGAGCTCGTAATTGGAAGCAGTCAAGCGTACCTGTCTACTTTTTCCGACCTGATCAAGGAAGACAATCTTGATATACGATTTTTTTAATGCAGCTTTCAGGAGCGCATTGAATACAGTTGAGTTCCCAATCGTCTGATCATCAACGGCAACTAGCCGATCACCTCTTTTGACCCCAGATTTACCAGCTGGTGAATTAGGATCTACATACAATATCCGTATGCCGTCCTCATCGTGATGAAAGGACATCCCAAAAGCATTGTTAACATCCACTTGTGCCGACTCCATTTTGTCATCTGCAGCAGGAGGGACGATAGTCGAATACTTGGGCACCCGCGGATCAAGAGGATTGAGCTCGTACATCCTCATTGCCTTAGCATCTGTAGCAAACCGGGTAAGCTCGAAAATTTCTTGCCGATAGCTCTCGATCTCCTCGCCAGTAGAACTATAAAACCGGGCCGGATCAAACTGGGCCAACGGCGGAAGCTGCGTATGCCATAGATAGATCTGCTGCGCGTAGCGATATATCGAATCCAGATTACGCTGTATCTGCTCTCTACGTGGATCAAGCTCTTCAACCGGACGATCATCCTTCTTGCAGGATAGAAGGAGCATCCCAGTAATAGCTATAGCTACAATGCCATTGGTCAATCCGACCGATAGCCGACAAGGAAATTTCAGATCTCTATTATGCGTCGTCATATCCCTTTAGATTATGGAATGATGTAGTAGTTTGGATTGGATACCAACTTATATGAATAGTCATCCTGGGAGGTATTGGCGGAAGAACCATACTCTACATAGTAACTGACGCGTACATTACCGAGCGAGTGGGAAGAGGTCCCCCTCTTATTGTAAAATACTTGGTTGGATATCTGATTATTATAGCTCGGGCTGTAATTTTGATAGGACACTGACCTTCGTGAAGTCTCGTAGGTGAACGGAATAAAATTGGGAATGCCTACATAAGGATTCTGACCGGCACTATCCCGATAAAATGATACAAACATATCGGCATATCGGTAACGCGGGTTACCTGAACTTGGTCCTTCATCCGTGAAGTTCTTCAGTTCTACCTTTACATAAGGCTTGTCATAAGGTCCATAATTTATCTGAAAAGGAGCTTCTACAAGTCCGTGATCATTGTCTAGGTAGGCCAACTGAAATGCAACAGGTATCCCTGGGCTCTCTTTTGAGTAGGTACTATTGGCCGTGAGGACGTCTATGAAACCATTCAACCCATTGACTTTAATCACACCATCGGAATCCAGCCCTACACCGGTATACTTGACTTTGATGTCGGCACTATTGAGGATGTCCTTTTCTTCCTGAGTCAGTGTCTTATCTATGCCGATGAGATTTAGCAGGATGCCCTTTTGCTTATTCACCGCATTATATAGCTTTTCGGCAGTCGCTGTCGACTCGATGACCATAATGCCCATCCGACCATAGGTCACACTTTTGACATATACAGGGGTGACCCCATTTGTGACGGCCTGCAGGTCAAGACCCGTTGGATCAAATAGCTGATTATAGGTCTCGGGAGTATTGACCTCAATGGTGAAATTCTCCTGAAAGAATTTTATCTTAAGGGCAGACTTACCCGTGATATAATGATTTTCTCCTTTCTTGATGCTATTGCTATTGTATAGAAGAGCATTGATCCCTTTATTATATCCATACAAAGTCTTTAACTCTTCGTAGACGGTAAATGAATCCAGCTCCAACTGTAGTGAAGCAGCACCGATACCTCCTGGATTTAGATTGGCCAAGTCGGTCAAGGCAGCATTGTAAAGCGCACGCTCAGCAATGGGTCTCGGTAAGGAGGTCCTGGCGATCTCTGACCCGGATACGGGCATAGAGGTTGAAATGGTAATAGGTCGGATATTATTGGAAATTCCTTGTAACATGCGGGGCTCGAATACACCCTCTATACTCTGTCCGGCAAATATGGCTCCTGGGTAGATATTCAAGGCCATGGCCTGATCGGCAATGGTAAACATCTGCGACTTATACTTCTGCTGAAAAAATATAAAATCCTTGTTGGCCGCCGAATTATAAATTGGCACAGCTTCACCAGGCCCATCTTTGTATGACATCTTAACCGGTCTTGGAGGGACGTCATCTCCATTGGAGCTGACATTATTCCTCTTATGACTATTGAACGCAGTGTGGAGATCGTCCACTGGAGGAGTAGAAAATGAATGGACAGTATATCCGGAAGGTATAGGCTTTCGAAGACTCTCCAGGGTATTATTTTGTAAAATACGCTCTTCGTTTGATTCATATTTCGAACAGCTGAAAGTAAGACAGACGAAAATAAATAGGAAAGGGATCGTCCTGTACTGCGTCATTAATTTTGACGCTTTCGAAAATGCTGGATGTGTGTACATAATTAGTGATATTTTGGACAAAAATGAATACAGTTATATTTATCAATTTCGTAACAGCACGTCGTTGTTAAAGCTTAATGCGTGATAGTCTGGGCTGGGCAGCATATCGTAGCGATAGGTGACCTTGGAAGTCCTGGCCTCGGAACCGTACTTGACATAATAGTATACTCTTTGCTGCATCAAGAGGTGCTTAGGCGTATTCACCTTCAAGATAGCCTGCTCGTCAGATACTGTAGTATGGTAATTGGGAGTCCAATTGGTGACTTCGGTATACTGAGTTGTAACTTTGTATTTGTAGGGCACAAAAATGGAAATATCTCCGTACGGAATCTGGGCATTTTCGTCCCGATAGAAAGCGATGTATATATCCGAATCTGTAAAACGGGGGTTAATACGGGGCTCTACCTCTTCTTTGCTATTCCGATACTCTATCCGGACATAGGGCTTTTGAAAGGGACCATAATTTATTTGAAAGGGGGCTTCCACAAGCCCGTGATCATTGTCTAGGTAGCTTAATTGGAAAGCTACCGGAATGCCTGGACTCTCCTTAGAGTAAGTATTATTAGCAGTCAGCACCTCGATAAAGCCACTCAGTCCATTGACTTTGATGGCTTTATCAGAATCCAGTCCCACGCCCGTATATTTAACCTTGATCTCGGCACTATTAAGGATATCTTTTTCTTCTTGAGTGAGTGTATTATCAACTCCGATGAGGTTCAATAAGATCCCCTTTTGCTTATTTACCGCATTATATAGTTTTTCAGCGGTAGCTGTCGACTCGATCACCATAATGCCCATTCTGCCATACGTCACACTTTTGACGTATACTGGCGTGACACCATGTGTAACGGCCTGTAGGTCGAGACCCGTTGGATCAAAAAGCTCATTGTAGGTATTGGGAACATCGACATCGATAGTGAAATTCTCCTGGAGGAATTTTACACTGACGGCTGATTTGGCGGAAATGTAATAATTGTCCCCCTTTTTAACACTGCTGCTATTGTATAGAAATGCATTGATACCTTTATTATATCCGTAGATCGTCTTCAGCTCTTCATAGACGGTAAATGAATCCAGATCCAAGTGCAAGGTAGTGGCGCCAATACCCTCTGGATTTTGAATAGCCAGGTCGGTCAAGGCAGCATTGTAGAGTGCACGCTCGGCAATAGGTCTTGGCAAAGAAGTCTTGGCTACCGCAGATCCCGATACGGGCATAGAGGTCGAAATGGTAATAGGCCTGATATTATTCGAAATTCCCAATAACATCTTGGGTTCGAATATCCCTTCTATACTCCGCCCATCCAATATAGCTCCAGGATAGATATTCAAGGCCATGGACTGATCCGCGATCGTAAACATCTGCGATTTGTACTTTTGTATGAAGAAAAGATAGTCTTTATTGTCATTGGAGTTGAAAATCGGCTTCACTTCCCCAGCCCCAAACTTGTACGACCCTACTTTTGGTCTTCCGCCACTTCCAGTGGGATTGACATCATTCCGCTTGTGGCTATTAAAGGTATTCTGGATGTCGTTTACCGGGGGAGCGGAAAGGGACTGCAATGTATAGCCTGAGGGCACAGGCTTACGTAGGCTCTCTAGCGTATTGCTTCGGATAATACTATCTTGATCTGCCTCCTGCTTTGCACAGCCGCTGATGATACTACAAACCGCAAAAAAGCAGAGAAGGATATTGTGTCGATATTGATAATGGGTCATAATCTTATTTTATAGTGTGGTAGAGGAGACGGCCATCGCGCCTGTATTGTTGGACCAACTTCTATATTACAGTATAGCCGCTCCGGTAATGCGGAGATTAATTGGGCAGATCGAGCTTAAATACGGTCTTAAACAAACTGTTGTTTTTAAGATATTTTGCCGTGAATGAAATGGGCACCCCAGGATCTTGAGCGGTAAACACCCCCACATTGTCAGAGATAAAATTTGAAATTGACTCCGGATCGGGATTGATCAACAGCTGTGTTACCGAGTTGCCCATTGTACTTCCCAATAGGTAGATCGTAACACGACATGATGTAAAGAGCATGGTTTCCTCTTGTGTGAACGATTCCGTTGTCTTCTTAAAGATTTTCTTGACGACCTTTTCAAAAGCGCTTCTCATCTGTGTACTATTATTATTGGTCTCCACGACCAGTAGCCCAAATCGGCCATATGTCACCGAATTAATGTATACTGGCGACAGACCAGCAAAGACTTCGGGAGTGATGCTCGCCAGATCGATCAATTCCCCTGCCGTAGGCTCACTCATAGTAAAGGTGAAGTTCTTTGCCGTATAACTTGCCATTAGCTTGGTGGCGTACTGGGTACTACCGGAGCTGTAGTCGAAGGAAGAATTTGTGGAAGAAAACAGTCGCCGCTCATTGACATTATAGCCATAAGCCAATTTGACCTCATTATATTTGCTAAAGAAGGAGATCGTCTGCGAAAAATCTTCAATGTACTGTCCGGAGAAATCTGGCGCCATCAACGCATCACGGAGGAAGATCCGACTGTTAGATAAACTAGGGGCCGGGATCGTACCGATAGCCAGACTTGAAGGAAAAGACAGCCGTGCACTGATCGGCTTGCGCTCATAACCGAAGAGAATCTTGAATTGATCCGTCGCGATAGAGGAGGCCTGTAGAATAGAACCGGGGTAGATATAGGAGAGATTGGCTGGTGTCACCACCATTTCATCAGACTCGTAAAACGAGGTCTTACCCAATCCTAAGTTCCATGTGCTATCGCGTAGATGGGTAAGCAGCGCTAACTTCTTCTGATCCATCAGTTGCTTGACCGTCGCTTGACCTCCTCCGATATGTACTGGCGCCATCTCTTCAATTCTCAAATGCTGAAAATAATCCGAAAGGAGAGGCTTTGCCTGCGGATCTGTATCTTGAGGCAGTATATCTGTATCGAGGGCATCTTTTTGACAAGCACCCCATAGAATAGGCGCCATTGCCATCCACAAGAGGATACCGAGATATTTTGTTTTCATTTTTGACAGGTGAGTTTATAGATATGATGAGGTCCTCATCTCTTATTTCATTGCTTTTAATAGACCATATCGGCAGGCGGACGTATACAGAACCATTGGATGTACATCGGAATATATCGAAATCGAAATAAACCATTGACGACAAGCTCTCATGGCCCGACTACTTGCATATAGAATAGCCTATGTCTGCAATCACCCCTTCACGAATGTATGTAGCTGATCATTCATGAGGGGGTGACTGCAGTATCATACGCTTAGACTAGTTGGCAACATTGACCTGAAAGGGATTGCGGAATGTACCGAAATCACTTAAATAATTGAGTGTGTAGTAGAGAGGAGCACCAGGCGTCTCCGGTGTAAAGCCCCCACTCTCGGCAATGATCTGTGCAAATCCGGCAAGACCACCTGTGACAGCTCTAACGGTAGATGTTCCATCGACACCGATCACATAAACATAGATTTTCGAATTTTCAATTACAGCTTTTTGTTCATTTGTGAGGCGACTATTAAGCGTGATGCTGAAGCTATCTCCAAGTTTTTTCTCTGAAGATAAACCCAGCAGATCTGCGGACAGGGTCAGTGCAACCGTTAATGTCTTACGCACCATCTCAAAAGTAGAATCGGACTCCAGAATAAAGATACCCTTACGACCATAAGTGACCGAACTCACGATCAATGGATCGTAACCACCGAATTGCCCCATATCTACTGTCGGCTTCAAGAAAGGCTCGTAAATAGGAGGTTCGATATTTACAGAAAAATTCTCCTGCACAAATTCTGCTCGTACACGAGTTTTGTTATTACCAGCTGAAGTCGTGTCCAAGAAGTTGACATTCAGGATATTCCCGATTTTCAGATTGGCACCAAAAGATTTTTTTAATTCTTCTGTTCTTCTAAATTGATTCTGCTCGTAAGTGAAGGACTGTATCTGTTTACCACTACCTGCTTTCAAAGCTGCCCGGATGTAACTGGCATCCTGTGCCGGACCAGGCATTACTGTCCTGGAAATGCTATCCGTAGGAAAATTAGCATATATCGTAATCGGATTTCTCTGGGCTACAGGGATACTTAGGGGAGTGAAATTTTCGATATCTACAGCTTTATCTCCTCTAAGAATGGCACCCAAATAAAGTTTTATACGGGTCTGGGGCAACACAGCGGGTATTTCGGTAGACTCGTAAAAGGAGGTTTTCCCAGTTCCATTTGACCAGACGCTATCTCGTAAAAAGGTAACAGTATTCTTTTTTTTCTCGTTAATAAGTCCCTCAGGAGACTTTTTGTTGAATGAGCTCAGATTAAACACGGTGGGATTATATTGGAAGCGCTTCAGATTTTTTAACTGAGTAGCGTAATCCGGAATATCGATGGGTGACACATCTGTCTTTTTTGAACAAGACGCAATTATTGTAATAATTGCTAAAAATAGGAGGTTTCTTTTTAATTGGTTCATAATAAAGTGTGTTTATTTTTCACAATAAAGATATATACTTGCAAGTCAACAAATGGTGACATATATATGTTTGATGGGAATCCAATGATCTAAATGCGCTTGTTAACTAGGTGATAAATTTGAATAGAAAAACCTAAATCAACTGTAAATAAGACAGTTAATCCTCACACACTATTTCATCTATTCTTGTGGTTGTAAATTGTTGTTTTTTGTGAAAAAAAATTATCGAATTGTAACAGTATTAAGTTTATGTTCAAATCCTGCCGCTCATATAGGTTAATAAAGAGCTGTTATTGACAGCGGTATTTGTTCAATGGCCATTTTTGCATTCACAGATGTTTTTTGATCTTGCTGTACTGCTAGTAACGTTATTACTACACAAATGTGATTTACTGATTTTTTTGTATGTTTATCGCAATGAAAATGCGTATTCTATTTTTTCTATCACTGCTATTTTTCTTTGTTTCGACCGCAAATGCACAACTGAATGTTGATCTTCGGACCAAATTTGAGCAGGCTGCAGGTTTAAGAAATCACTTTTATGGGTTTTCTCTATATGATGCGGATAGTGCTCGCTTTGTTTTCGGCATCAACGAGGAAAAGCATCTGATGCCTGCTTCTAATACGAAAATCTTTACCGTGCTGGCTGCATTACAGACCTTACCTGATTCGATCCCTGGGTTACAATATGTCGAACGTGGAGATTCCCTGATTTTTTGGGGAACGGGTGATCCGACTTTTCTGCATAATAGATTGGATAGTCACAGGGTCTATGATTTTTTGAAGAGATCTGGAAAGCACCTATATTATGTACCTACACCGCCAAAAGAACCCTTCTATCGCAACGGATGGTCTATAGAAGACTATGATGCGTATTATCAACCAGAGTTGAGCAGCTTTCCGATCTATGGAAATGTAGCGACCTTTAGAGCCCATCGGAGCGGATCACTATCGGTGGTTCCTCATTTTTTTCAGCATCAAGTCGTCCTCCAGGAGCATCATGGCAGCAGAGGAAAATTTGCTTTATCTCGCAAATTTGATGAAAATATATTTACGATGTCGTCCGTAGATGTCAAAAGAGGGTATGTCAATGAAAAGCCCTTTAAATATTCCGACAGCTTATTTATAAAGTTGCTTGTCGATACATTGAAAAAGGAAGTCGGCATGATCCAATACGACAAGCCAATGGATACACGGATCATATATTCCAACAGTCGGAATGAGATGTTGCGGGAGATGATGCTGCCGAGTGATAATTTCATGGCTGAGCAATTTCAGATGATGTGCTCCTTTGTCAAGTACGGGGAGTTTGATACACGTCGGATACGAAGTGATATGCAGGGTGAATTTTATTCCCATTTTACCGATAAGATCGATCTCCAGGACGGCAGCGGCCTTTCGATCTATAATCTCGTCACGCCCCGTAGCGTGGTCGAGCTCCTAGCTTTGCTGAAAGCCAAAGTGGGTGATGAGGAGGCTTTACACTACTTGTTCCCGACAGGAGGGATAGATGGAACCATCAGGTCTGCCTATCAACTGGATCAGGGGAAGCCTTTTGTATGGGCCAAGACCGGTACACTCAACTCTGTATACTGCCAGAGCGGATACGTAGTCACCCGTACAGGGCGGCGACTTATCTTCTCCTTCCTCAATAATAATTTTGTCACAGCACCACGCCCGATCCGTAGGGAAATGGTGGATATCATTACATACATACGTCGCAACTATTGATGGAAGGCGCACCAATAATTTGGATAATCCTTGTATCTTCGAAGGATTAAATAAGCTTTATGGCAACCGTTGAGAAAAACAACAAAAAACTGATAAGATCTTGGTCGATGTACGATTGGGCAAATTCGGCGTACAATTTAGTGATCACCTCGACGATCTTTCCTGTATACTATACGACCATCACGCATACCCAGGAGCATGGCGATACCGTCACCTTCTTTGGTCTGAAAGTAGTCAATACTGCACTCTCTAACTTTGCCTTAGCCTTTGCGTATCTCTTTATGGCGCTTTCGCTGCCATTTATCACCTCATTTGCGGATGCTACCGGTCGCAAGAAAATGCTCATGAAATTGTTTACCTATATCGGCGGAGCTGCGTGTATGGGCCTGTATTTCTTTAAATTAGAAACATTAGAGATGAGCATTATCTTCTTTGCGCTGGCTGCAATGGGTTACATCGGTGGTGTGGCGTTCAACAATTCTTACCTCCCGATCATTGCGACAGTGGATCAGCAGGATCGAGTCAGTGCCCAAGGATTTGCATATGGATACGTCGGATGCGTGCTGCTGCAGATTATTTGCTTTGTATTTGTCTTAAAACCGGAATGGTTTGGCATTACAGACCTGTCCTTTCCGGCACGGCTTTCATTTTTCCTTGTCGGACTTTGGTGGGTATCATTCGCACAGATTCCCTTTAGCGCATTACCTGGCAATACAGCGCTGTCGACTGAAAAGGGAGGATCGATGGTCGCGAAAGTCAAAGAGGAATTTATTAAAGTATGGCACCGGATAGGGGAGATCAAAGGAATCAAGCGATTTCTGCCGGCGTATTTTTTCTACGCTATAGGCGTGCAGACGATCATGATCGTGGCGGCGGCCTTCGGTGAAAAAGTCTTACATCTAGGGGCATCAAAGTTGATCGGCACCATCCTGTTGATCCAACTGGTGGCTATCGCTGGAGCCTATATCATGTCAGCACTGGCCAAAAGGGCGGGCAATATCGTGGTACTGATGTTTGTCGTGCTGATCTGGATCGGCATCTGTGTGGGTGCATACTTTCTGAAAACTGAAATTCAATTTTACATCATCGCCGTATTGGTCGGTATGGTCATGGGTGGGATACAATCGCTATCGAGATCGACTTATTCTAAACTGCTCCCCCAGGATATTGAGGATACGACCGCATTTTTTAGCTTTTATGATGTTACCGAAAAGCTCGCCATCGTGGTCGGTCTATTCTCCTTTGGACTGATCGAACAATTGACACATAATATTAGATATTCGGCATTATTCCTATCTTTATTCTTTGTAATTGGATTTTTACTGCTTTTTAGGGTATTAAAATTCAATAAAGTGTAATTTAGATTTTTGAAAGAGGTAGCTATGAAATAGCTATGTAGCGCAGATTACACAAATGCGAATAGTAGTATTTGGATCCGCCAGCTGGCGGAGGACCGTTAAAAGAGATATGATAAACATATGAAAGTAGAGCTGTTTGTTCCTTGTTTTATAGATCAGATGTATCCCGAAACAGCTTTCAACACCATCAAAATCCTGGAAAGAGTTGGCTGCGAGGTCATTTACAATCCAGAACAGACCTGTTGCGGTCAGCCAGCTTACAACGCTGGATTTTGGGATGAGGCGAAGATCGTGGGGGAAAAATTTTTAAATGATTTTTCAGAAGAGCATTATATCGTCGCACCCTCTGCATCCTGCGTAGGCATGGTGAAGAATGGATACAATGACCTGTTTACCAATTCGGTGGAGCATAATCACTGTCGGGGAATACAACGAAATATGTATGAATTGAGCGAATTCTTGGTTGATGTGGTCAAACGGGATTATTTTGGTGCCGAACTGGTCGGAACCGCCGTATATCACGACTCCTGCGCAGCATTGCGCGAATGTAAGATTAAAGACCAACCGCGACAACTGCTAGCGAATGTAGGGGGACTGGAACTGGTCGAGATGAAGGATCAAGAGACATGCTGTGGCTTTGGGGGCACATTTGCAGTCAAGTTTGAAGGGATATCGACGGCTATGGCGGAGCAGAAAGTGCAACATGCACTGGATGCCAAGGCAGACTACATCATCTCTACAGATGCCTCTTGCTTACTGCAGTTAAAGGCCTATATTGACAAACACCAACTGCCTCTCAAAACGCTGCACCTAGTGGATGTACTGACCTCGGGATGGGCCAATATCTAGTGGAGCGTTGCACTAATACGATGCAATATTTGCAACGTATTCATTTCTTTTTTAAATAAATTTCAGTATTTTTATATAATAAGCATTTTATTTGTACAATTATGAATTCTAGAAGAGACTTTCTCAAAAACTTAGGCCTAGCTACAGCGGGTCTTACATTGGCGCCAAGCCTGGACTTGTTTGCAGCTAAGAAACCTTGGTTTGAAATATCATTAGCTGAATGGTCTTTGCACCGTACATTGTTCAAAGGAGATCTTAAAAATATAGATTTTCCGGAGTTTGCTGCCACTAAGTTTGATATCCGCGCGGTGGAGTATGTCAACCAATTTTTCAAAGATAAGGCAAAGGACATGACGTACCTAAAAGACCTCAAGCAGCGTGCAAAGGATAATGGTGTACGCAATGTCCTGATCATGGTAGATGGTGAAGGAAATCTGGGAGATGAAGATGCTACAAAACGTAAGCAAGCTGTCGAAAACCACTATCAGTGGGTAGATGCAGCTGCTTTCCTTGGCTGTCACGCTATCCGTGTGAATGCAGCGGGAAAAGGTACACCTGAAGAAGTAAAAGGACGTGTGGTAGAAAGTCTGAGCACATTGGCTGACTACGGCAAAAAATCAAAAATAAGTGTGATCGTCGAAAATCATGGCGGCATATCCTCACATGGCGATTGGCTGGCGGATCTTCTTAAACAAGTTGGCAAGAAAAACTGCGGTAGCTTACCTGACTTAGGTAACTTTTATGAATATGACCGCTACCAAGGTGTGACAGATCTAATGCCGTACGCACATGGTGTAAGTGCGAAGAGCCACAGCTTCGACGAGCAGGGCAATGAGACACAGATCGACTATGCTCGTATGATGAAGATCGTCAAAGATGCAAAATTCAAAGGCTTCGTCGGGATTGAATATGAAGGTGACAAGCACAGCGAAATAGAAGGAATTGTAGCGACTAAAAAATTATTACAAAGATTTCAATAGTTGCTAATTACTAAACCCTTAGGGTTAGTTTAATGAAGATTTGGTGTACGTCAACGTGCTTGGGATTCCTACCAAGCACGTTGACGCCAACTTCAGGCCCAAAGACACCCGTGTCTACATCTTATATCCAAAATGCTGGCCTCTGGCGGAACCCCACACCAGATAGTGGCAACTCTCAAAACTCTCCGTATTCTCTCTTATCTGAAAGAAGATACACTGATCCGTGAAATACACACCCCTCCCTATACTGTAAGGGATGGCTAGGTAGAAAAAATGGATTTTGGCAAAATATTACCCGCGACGATCTGTTCTTTTTGGTCATGACCATCTATATACAGATGTCCCACAGTAGGCCGCTGCACAGCACAAGTGACGACCGAAAATTGCTTTTCATCTAATTGAAACAAAAATATTTCTTTGATAATCCCTCATCAATTCAAAAAGTTTGTTTTCTTTGTAGCATTGTTTGTTAAAACAACCATTGATTATTTCCACATGATGGAAAATTGAACCATGTTAAATCTATTAAATATCATATGACTGAACAAAGAGATGAAGTATTGGTCTCGCACTTGTCCAAACAGGGTGTAGACGACAAAATGGTAATGGGACATCCCGCGGGATTGTTTGTACTATTTTTCACTGAGATGTGGGAACGTTTCAGCTACTACGGGATGCGGGCATTGTTGACTGTGTTTTTGGTAAGTGAAATCGCGAAAGGCGGCTGGGGATGGAGCAATGAAGAAGCTATGAAGCTCTACGGAGTGTATACGGGACTCGTGTACCTCACCCCATTAATAGGCGGAATCATTGCCGACAAACTTACGGGCTATAAAAGAGCGATCCTGATAGGAGCCCTGATCATGACATTGGGACATGCATCTATGGCCCTAGAGGGATTTTCATCTAATTTCTTCTACCTCGGCCTTATTTTGATGATCATGGGCAACGGAATGTTCAAACCGAATATCTCGTCAATGGTCGGTAAACTATATCCCGATACAAGTTCTAAAAAAGATGCAGCGTATACTATTTTCTACATGGGGATCAACGCGGGCGCATTCCTAGGCATGCTATTGTGTGGCTATATCGGAGAAAAGGTCGGCTGGCACTACGGATTTGGATTAGCTGGTGTATTTATGTTTTTCGGTATGCTCCAATTCTACTTTGGCGAAAAGATCTTCGGTCTTATTGGTGAAAATCCCAAAGTCATCAAAGCAGATCAGGACCGTAAACTAGCGGCAAATGAAACACAGGAAGAGGTATTGCCTGCAAATATAGTACGAGATCGCCTGATTGTGGTTGCAGTACTGATGGTTGCAAGTATCGTCTTTTTCTTTGCATTTGAGCAGGCCGGTGGCTCCATGACTATCTTTGCTAAAGACTATACACAGCGTGTATTGGATGGGGGAATGGCCTCCGCATTTAAATGGATAGATGCAGCCTTGACCATATTTCCGATCCTCATCGTAACGCTTGTCCTGGCCCGCCTAGCTTCTAAGATATATGTTAAATATCCGCTTACCATTCTCTTTACAGCGCTGTCATTTGCTATTATTTGGGTATTGGGTATTTGGAAAGTACACCGTGAGTTTACATCCTTCGGCACGGAGGTCACAGTATCCTGGTTTCAGATCTTAAATTCCTTCTTTATCGTTACCTTGGCTTCTGCCTTTAGCAAACTCTGGGAGAAAGTTTGGAACCCTTCAGGTCCTGTCAAATTTGCGCTGGGTCTTATTCTTGTCGGAATTGGCTTTGCTGCACTTTCCTATGGTAGTCTCTCCATTCCACAAGGAGCCAAGACCGCTTCGGTAAGTATGATCTGGCTGGTATTGGCCTATTTCTTTCATACTACTGGCGAACTATGTCTATCACCAGTAGGACTATCTTATGTCAGCAAACTATCGCCTAAGAAATTTTTAGGCCTCCTCTTTGGTTTTTGGTTCTGCGCATCTGCGATTGCTAATTTCTTAGGAGGCTTTATGGGCGCTTATATCGACAAGATCACGGAGACACACTCGATGTCCTATTTCTTTTTGATTTTTACAATAATTCCGGTAGCAACGGCCCTGCTACTCATCATCTTCAATCCAATACTGAAGAAGATGATGCACGGAATTCGTTAACCACAAGATATTTACACAGAAAAGCACCTCTAGGGGTGCTTTTTTTGATTCAATATCCTTTCGCAATAAGATAAATTTATACCTTTGTGGGTATTGTAAAAATCAAAATCCAAAAATAAAGCTGTAGTCGTCTTTGTGTCACTAGGACACCTACAGGGCTATTTTTGAATGACCGAAGCGCGGTAATGTGTGCAATATTTACAGATATAATGGCGAAAAACCTCAATAACAATTTAGCTATATGAATGATCAGAATCGTGCTGTATCAAGCGCGCATGAGAATGACGGAATCGATCGATCGACAGTGTTGGGACATCCATCCGGATTATTAGTTCTCTTTTTTACCGAGATGTGGGAGCGATTTTCCTATTACGGAATGCGCGTCCTGCTCATTCAGTTTTTGACTTCTGCAGTAATATTTGGCAGCCCATTCTCCGGCTGGGGCTGGACTGCTGAGCAAGCAGGTGCATTGTATGGTACATACGCCATGCTCGTCTATCTAACACCGATCTTGGGCGGTATTATCGCTGACCGCTATATTGGCTCCAGATGGGCTGTTATTATCGGTGCTGCGATCATGACGCTTGGGCATGCGGCCATGGCATTTGACTCGTCCTTCATGTTTTTCACCGGATTGGGATGTCTGATCATTGGTACTGGCTTTTTCAAGCCCAATATGCCATCTATATTAGGCGAGATGTACAAGCATCTGCCAGAGAAGAAGGATGGCGCCTACACGATCTTCTATATGGGGGTCAATGCTGGTGCATTCTTCGGGATGATGCTCTGTGGCTATCTAGCTGAAAAAGTGGGCTGGCATTGGGGATTTGGTCTTGCTGGTATCTTTATGCTACTGGGCACTATACAGTTCTGGGCCGCCAAACCATTAATGGGTAACCTAGGAGTCTTGGATAAGACAGCTAAAGACGCTTCTATCAAGAAACAGGAGGAAGAGAAGGAAGAAGAGAAGCGGAATCCTTATACCACGTTTGATATTGTATTGATTGCAATCATCAGTGTAATCGGATTTTTATATGCATTCAATGATCCTCTGTCCAAAAACGGGGTCGTCGATATTTTCAAATTCTTGGATACCGAACATCTCAGGGGCCAATTCCTGATGATCTTCATCGCCTTGATCATGTTTATTTACCTCATTGTATCCCGGATTATGCGATATGGGAGGGTAGTACGTGACCGTATGTTTGCAGTGATCCTGTTGGCTTTCTTCTTGATTTTCTTCTTTATGAGCTTTGAGCAGGGAGCTACTTCATTGGTATTGGTCGCTCGTGATCATATCGACAGGGAGCTTTCAGGTAATAGTCTATTGATTTTCAATGTTGTAAATGCTCTTTTCACGCTCGTTCCTTTAGCAATCATCTCTTGGGTATTGATACTATTGACGAAGGCGACCTGGAAAAAAATCGCATTTTCCAATATTATCCTATTGATCTGCTTTGTATTGATATGGGGTGCTGCAATCTGGATGTTGACCAATGAATTTTCAGCTAAAACTTCAGAAATCACGGTATCGTGGTTTTCAACGCTGAATTCATTTTTCATCATTGCATTAGCTTCCTCAGTCTCTAAAATATGGGAGTCCAAATTCAACCCTTCAGCAGCCTTTAAATATGGTTTCGGCCTGTTATTGGTCGCTATCGGCTTCTTGATATTGGGTATGGGCTCAATTGGCATCAGTGAGCACGTCAAAATATCGATGATCTTCCTGGTACTGACCTACCTCTTTCATACATTGGGAGAGCTATTCATCTCACCGGTGGGTCTATCGTATGTATCCAAGTTGGTACCGGCACGTATGCTCGCCTTCATGTTTGGTGTGTGGTACCTGGCAATAGCCATCGCGCAGAAGCTAGCCGCCATATTGGGTGGGCAGGTAGAGATTATTAAAGAAGAATATTCGTTAAGTCACTTTTTCTTTCTCTTTACTGCCATCCCGGCAGCTGCAGGGCTTTTAGTAATGCTACTTAATCCCGTAATCAAGCGATTGATGCACGGTGTAAAATAAAAAATCAAAGCTTTCCTCAATCGGGGAAAGCTTTTTTTGCAAATACGAATATTCAGAAACCGATGTCGGCTTATCACCCCTAATCATCCGGTGAGCAAATGACACCATGCAACGGTTTTTTTAGACACATAAGAATAGAATGGAACAAAGAGAACAAACTTTAGCGGAAATCCAGAACTTTGAAGGAAAGTATCCAAAACAGCTTTGGTATTTATTTTTGGTGGAGATGTGGGAGCGATTTTGCTTCTACGGTATGCGGGGGGTACTGGCTATATTTATGGTCGACCAGCTTTTTTTGTCTGACAAGGAGGCAAATCTAAAGTATGGAGCCATTCAGGCATTCGTCTATGCTTTTACCTTTGTAGGGGGTATTTTTGCGGATCGAATCTTGGGTTTTAAACGTTCACTGACCTTTGGAGCCATTATGATGATCGCAGGTAATGGACTGATCGCCGTCAATCCACACGAATTCTTTTACTTCGGTATTGCCTTGACCATTATCGGTACTGGATTTTTCAAACCCAATATCTCCTCGATGGTGGGCGAACTTTACAAAGACGGAGATCCTCGTCGCGATGCCGGATTCGGTATTTTCTATTCGGGGATTAATGTAGGCGCGCTTCTAGGAGGAGCGCTGTGTGTATGGCTGGGTAAGGAGCATTCCTGGAATCTGGCATTCATGGCTGCTGCTGTGGTGATGGTGATCGGATTGTTTATCTTTCTGCTGACGAAGAAATTTTTAGGTCCTATTGGTGAAAGCCCAATTCTGCATCTGCCCAAAGCGAAGAAGACCGCTCGGGAGATTATGGTGTATGTCGGCGCACTTGCATGTATCCCTCTGATCTTTATCATGATCCATAATACAGGGTATACGGACATGTTCATGTATATCATCGGGCCACTAGCTTTGCTTTATTTCTTATATTATACCTTCGCTGAGAAAGAGCGTAAGGCACGCCAGCAATTGCTGGCAGCACTGATCCTGATCCTATTTTCCATCTTATTCTTTGCCATATTTGAGCAGGCGGGCGGCTCACTGGCTTTATTTGCCAACAGCAATCTGCACCGAGATCTCCTGTTTTTCAATATCGACCCCAACATCGTCAATAATGGTGCTAATTCGCTATTTGTAATTATCTTCAGCCCGCTGTTGGGTTTGGTATGGCTAGCCATGGCTAAAAAGAAGATAGAGCCCAATACGGTTGTCAAATTTGGATTGGGATTCCTACTCTTGGGATTTGCCTACTATATCTTTTTTGCTACACGTTTTTTTGCCGATGCGGACGGTAAGACATCCTTAGGTGTGTTTACCTTAGCGTATTTGGCGGTGACTGTTGGAGAGTTATGTTTATCGCCGATCGGTCTATCCATGGTGACCAAGCTATCTCCTAAGCACCTGGGTGGAATGATGATGGGACTTTGGTTTCTAGCTAGTGCCTACGGTCAGTATTTGGCTGGGCTATTAGGGGCTGGAATGACAGCTCCCGACGAGAACGCCTCGTTGATGGATAAGCTATTGGCATATACTGACGGATATAAACAACTCGGAATCTATGCATTAGTGGCCGGCGTGATCCTGATCTTAATCTCTCCATTGGTCAAAAAACTGATGAATGGTGTAAAGTAGTCTTCCAGATATATCTATACTCCAAAATGCGGGTCTCTTTAGATAGATCCGCATTTTGTGTTTTTTGGATATTCGGTTCTATGGAGGTTTGTTTATAGATTATTGCTACCTTTACATCAATTTATTTTATGCAAAATACAGACAGCTTAGTCATCATTCCGACTTATAATGAAAAAGAAAATATAGAGAAGATCATCCGAAAGGTCTTTTCGCTACCAGTAGCATTCCAGATCCTGATTGTAGATGACGGGTCACCGGATGGTACTGCAGACATTGTCAAGCAATTGCAAGATGAATTTGCGGGAATGCTCTATATTGAAGAGCGCAGAGGCAAGCTGGGACTTGGCACCGCTTATATTCACGGCTTCAAATGGGCCCTTAGCAGACACTATGACTATATTTTTGAAATGGATGCTGATTTCAGCCATAATCCGGATGACTTAATAAAGCTGCGAGAGGCTTGTATCGATGGTGCGGATATGGCGATCGGGTCTCGCTATGTTAAGGGAGTGAATGTAGTCAACTGGCCTATGAGTCGTGTATTGATGTCGTATTTTGCATCTGTCTATGTCCGCTTCATTACCGGTATCAATATACAGGATGCTACAGCAGGATTTGTCTGTTTCAAACGTCGTGTACTCGAAAAAATACCGCTGGATCAGATCAAATTTGTAGGCTATGCTTTTCAGATCGAAATGAAGTTCACGGCACTGCAATACGGATTTAAAGTAGAGGAGGTTCCGATCATCTTCACCGATCGAACGGAGGGAACATCTAAGATGAGCACCAAAATCTTTCGGGAAGCATTTTTGGGTGTCATACAATTAAAAGTCGGCAGCTGGTTTAAAAAATATAATTAGTATATTACAATAGATATGAATGAATTCCTTGATCCTAATGCTGAGCGCTTAAACCCTGTAGAACGCGATCTGGAACGTGTACTCAGACCGCAGACGTTTGAAGACTTTACGGGACAGGAAAAAATATTGGAAAATTTGGCCATATTCGTAAAGGCTGCCAAATTAAGAGGGGAGGCTCTGGACCATGTACTCCTACACGGGCCTCCGGGACTTGGTAAGACGACCTTGTCCAATATCATCGCCAACGAGATGGGCGTAGGCTTCAAGATCACCTCAGGTCCGGTACTGGATAAACCTGGAGACCTAGCGGGCTTACTCACCAATCTGGAGGAAGGTGATATTCTATTTATAGACGAAATCCACAGGCTGAGCCCCGTTGTGGAAGAATATCTCTACTCTGCAATGGAAGATTTTAAGATTGACATCATGCTGGAAACAGGTCCCAATGCCCGATCCGTGCAGATATCCTTAAGCCCTTTCACACTTGTAGGAGCCACTACGCGCTCGGGACTACTGACGGCGCCTCTGCGTGCCAGATTTGGAATCAACTCCAGGTTGCAGTACTATGACGCCAAGCTCTTGACGACAATCGTACTCCGGTCGGCCAGTATCTTAAATACACCTATCTCAGACGAGGGAGCCTATGAGATTGCCCGTCGCAGCAGGGGGACTCCCCGTATCGCGAATGCGCTACTCCGTCGGACACGTGACTTTGCGCAGATCAAAGGCAATGGCTCTATTGATAGAGCGATTGCACAGTATGCCCTGAATGCGCTCAATGTAGACGAAAATGGGTTGGATGAAATGGATAATCGGATACTGACGACCATCATCGATAAATTTAAAGGCGGTCCAGTTGGCCTAAAAACAATCGCTACGGCTGTAGGTGAAGATGAAGGCACCATCGAAGAGGTGTACGAACCCTTTTTGATTCAGGAGGGTTATCTCATGCGTACTTCACGGGGACGCGAGTGTACAGATACCGCCTACAAGCACCTGGGACGCGTCAATCATACAAAAGGGAATACTTTATTTTAATTGCCCTAGTCGGTTAGCAATAAGGAATTGATCAGGTCTTCTTTTGCAGAAGACTTTGCACTTTCTTACCGCGCGCTTGTATGGACAGCGGCCCACTCTTACAAAAGTAATCGATCTGTGCAGTCAACTCTTCTCTAATCCAGATATGGCGCTCACTCAAGAGGTATAGGATCTCAAAACAATTGGCAATCACAGCCACAGCCTTACCTGATGCGATCATCCAATTGAATACCACCTCGATCAGTAATTCTTCATCCGCTACCGAGAGTACTATCGCTGTCTTCCTAGCGAGCAATAGGATGATGATATTGCCAACGATACGCTGACTACCGTCCACATTAATCTCCCCCAATCTGGCTAGTAGGAAGGGATATACCTGCTGGAGTTGAGCAGGGTAGGCTTTGACATATTTTTCCAATAACCACATGGCATGTAGCGGAATATTGTGCTCGATCTTACTAAAGCACAGCGCTAGCAAGGCAGCGATATCCAGCTCATCCTCAACAATCGGTGATAGCGCCATCTGTTTGTAACGCGTCAGAACTTCCAGAAACCGGACTTTCTGCTTTTGAAACTCAACAAGTTCTTTTGTAGGTGTCATCTAAAAGAATTTCTCATTAAAATTGACCAAAAATAATTCTTTTGTCGCTCGGGTCAAAGCCGTATATAGCCATCTCAAAAATTCGGTATTCAACATATCGTCATGGAGGTATCCCTGATCTACAAAAACGGCTTCCCACTGCCCCCCCTGTGCCTTATGACAGGTAATAGCATAGGCAAATTTAATCTGGAGGGCATTGTAATAAGGGTCTTTCTTAATGGCTTCCATACGATCTTTTTTGCTAAAGATATCTTCATAATCTTTAGCAATGGCTTCATAGAGCTGCTGTTGCTGTTCGTAGGGAAGATTAGGGGAGTCTGTGTATAGACTATCCAACAACACGCGACAAGTGATCGGCTCTTCATCATCACTGAATTCCAGCGTCACGTCCGCAAATCTGAATCCATGCTGTTCATGTGTATTGCCAACTTTTCGAACTTTGGCCATATCACCATTAGCGATAAACCCACTTTTATTTTCTTCGTTATTTTCGGTGAGCCAATAATAATTGTTGCGGACCACCATGATCAGATCCCCTCCAGTGAGCTCTTCTTCTCTAAATAAAATCCGATTTCGGATATTCTGGTTATAGAGATTAGCCGACTTATTGGATCTGCAGACCACCAGGGTATTTTCGACCCCAAACTTGTCATAAGCATAATGTAAGCCTTCGATCAACTTCTCACCGGTCATCTGAAAGGTATCTTTAAATCCTTTGGTGATAAACTGTGGGAAAGGATAGTCATTTTTCTCTTCTTCTACTTTGATTTCCCGTCTTATTTTGGTAGCGTTGAATAGGATTCCGGAGCTCTTCTCCTGGCGCACCACATCCGTGAGCTCGAATCCGGCAGCATGGAGATAAAACTCGTGGTGAAGGTATTCGGGGTTGAGTGCAGGGCTCTGAAGCAGTCCTACGGGTGGTAACTGAGCCGTGTCACCGACAAACATGAGTGTGCAATTTTTTCCGGATTGGACATATTTGATAAGATCATGCAAAAGGCTCTTGGAGAATATATTAGTGGATTCATTGGATATCATAGAGGCCTCATCTACTATAAATAAGGTCTCTTCATGTAAATTTTCAGCTAATCCAAAATCCATCTGAAAAGCTACTGCCGTCTTCTTACGATAGATCTTTTTGTGAATGGTCAAGGCCTTCTTTCCAGAATAATGGCTCATTACCTTAGCCGCACGACCAGTAGGGGCCAGAAGTACACTTTTCTTACGGACCTGGGGCAAAGTTCTGACAATAGTACTGATAATCGCCGTCTTTCCTGTACCGGCATACCCCTTCAGAACGAATACACTTTGACGATCAAATGCGCCAATAAAGTCGTCCAGCAACTTGAATGTAGTGGCCTGCTGCGGAGTCGGTGGCCAATGAAAATTTTGAATGAGTAAATCTTGGATATGCACCATCAAACTTAGATAAACTTGGCTTTAAAAGCAAGTTTATTCAAGAGATCTATCGGCATATGGACTTGCATATCACCATAAGTTTATCTAAGTTTGCTAGATAAAAATTGATTACCGAATTAGACGGCTAACTTAGCGCATGAACTACACTTCACCTCATTTCAATATCCAATATCTTCCCCACTACACACTATTGGTCAAGACTGGCTTTCATATCGACACACTTGTGGTCATGGATGAAAACAACGTCGTACAGGTCATGATGGAGTACGAAAGTGAACAACCGGAACCCTCGGCATTGCAACTTTTGAGTCTGCCCTTTAGTAAAGTAAAGGTGGTGGTACCTCATCAGGGGTTAGTCTTCGTGCCAACAGAAGTATTTCAAGAGGATTCGTTGGCTGAATATTCTGAATTTTTGGTTGACGATCAAGTAGACAACACCAGATTTCAACACATTGCCTTGAACGGTGTGACTGCTGTATACCAATATGACATGTTTCTGTACAATAGATGGCAGACACTGTTTCCAGAGGCCCAGTTTATCCCCGAATTTCAGGTTGTGCTGGATCAGGCACAGGCGCACATTCCCTTGCAGGGTGAGGTGCTAGGCGTACACTTTGGTGATCAGGCCGTCGACATATTTGTATTTATCAATGGGCAATTCCAGCTATACAATACTTTTGAAGTGTATGGGATGGAAGATCTGACATACTACATCTTACGTATTTTCAGCAGTTTCCAGATTAAAGATAAAGTGCAGAAAATGCTGATATCTGGCGAGATTCCTGAGGACAGCTATCGTAATAGACTAATACAAATGGCTGATCGGGTAGAGGTGGTATCCGCCAAAATAAAGGCGAGTGTTAAGGAGAAGGAACTAGAAGAGCAATTAGCAGGATTGAATACTTTATTTGAATATTAGTATGCGCATCATTGGCGGCACATGGGGAGGTGTCCGACTTAATCCTCCCAGTAATCTTCCAGTACGTCCAACGACGGATATTGCAAAGGAAGCACTCTTTAATATCCTCCAGAATCGATTTGATCTGGAAGGGCTCGAGTGCTTGGACCTATTTGCAGGCACGGGTAATATCAGCTTGGAGCTAGCCTCTAGAGGCGTGTCTACTGTAATGGCGGTAGACCTGCATTTTAAATGTGTACAGTACATACAAGAGACAGCCAAAAAGTTGAAAGCAACTACCCTACATGCTAAGAAGGCAGATGTATTTAAATACATAAACGCATGTAAGCAGCAGTATGATCTGATATTTGCTGATCCGCCGTATGACATCCCGCAACTACCTCAACTTCCGGAATTGATAATCAGCGCCAACTTATTAAAAGACAATGGATTATTAATTGTAGAATTTCCATCAACGCGAAAACTGGACGACTCACCATATCTTCAGGAAATCCGAAAATACGGCTATTCGTCATTTGGGTTTTACAGCTTGGAAAAGGGGAATCAATAGAAAAAGGGAAATGGGATACCCGTTACATGGAGCGAATAATATCGCTGTGAGGGCATCTTTCACGAAAATAGATAACTGAGTGTAAAGCGGGTCTACAAACTGTCAGAAGCACACTCTTAAATAAATTATTCAAATGAAAATTGCAGTTTTCCCGGGGTCGTTCGATCCTGTCACGTCAGCACATCGCGATATTGTATTGCGAGCATTGAGCCTGTTCGACAAGGTGATCGTTGCTGTAGGTATCAACAGTGAGAAGAAAGGCTTGCTAAGTCACGAAGAGCGAGTAACGCTTTTAACGCAGGTATTTGTTGACCATCAGCAAGTCGAAGTGACCAGTTACAGTGGACTGACTGTAGACTTTTGCAAACAGCGAGGGGCCCAGTATATTCTAAGGGGGCTGCGCAATACAAATGACTACGAATTTGAAAATGCAATCGCGCAAAATAACAAACAACTGGCACCCGAGATCGAGACTATCTTCCTGATGAGTACAAGTGGTACGGGGCATATCTCATCCACCATCGTGCGAGATGTGGTACTGCACCAAGGTGATATCAGTTCAATGGTACCGACAGAAGTCATCATATTTTTGAAAAACAGAAAGCAAGCAGGAGGTTAACTTCTGGTAATCTTGACTTTCTTATTTTTCATCTTGACCTGTAAGCTGTGTTGCATAGCAAGAGGAGCTTTAGCTCTACTGACAGCTACAAAAGCCATATTTTCTTTCACCTCGATGATACCTACATCTTCCTTTTCCATTTCTGGAATCTTAAGCAGATAGCCAACGATATCAATCTTGTTGATTTTATCTTTCTTACCTGCATTGATATGAAGGGTCATGAAAGGCGAGTTAGAAGGAAGCGGTAATCCGTCGTTTAAGGCCTGCTCTTCTAGATCTACGGGAAGGTAATCATACTTCTCGTCCGTCGTCAAAATAACAAATACATTTCCCAGAGCTTTCATACGAGCGGTACGTCCGTTCCTATGAGTGAAAACTTCTTCTTTGTAAGGAAGCTGATAGTGGATAATAGAATCTACCTCAGGGACGTCTAATCCCCGAGCTGCCAGATCTGTCGTGATCAATATCTGAGAGGTACCATTTCTAAACTTTAAGAGGGAGAGCTCGCGATCGGGCTGCTCCATCCCGCCGTGAAAGACATCGTGTATCAGTTCTCTATTCATCAGCAACTGAGAGATGTGATCCACAGCGTCCCGATGGTTGCAAAAAATAAGCATACGCTTGCTTCCTATCAGACAGATGAGCCGCAATAGCGCATCTAGCTTTTCTTTTGGTTTACAGACAATCCTTTTGACCGTGAGATCGGGAGTAGAGGCCTGATCATCCAGATAGTCAATGACAACAGGTGCTGTCACGCCCGTAAAGGATGGGATATCAGCCATAGTGGTAGCAGATGTCAACACGCGTTGTTTCAGCTGGGTGAGCTCCCGAATGATAAAGGACATATCCTCTTCAAATCCAAGCTCTAGGGATTTGTCAAATTCGTCGAGTACCAATGTCTCCAACTGGGTGATCAGAAAGTTCTCATTGCGGATATGATGCGCGATACGTCCAGGTGTACCGATGAGTATATCTGGTGAATGCTGTAGTGCATTCTTCTCCACTCGCGTAGAATGGCCTCCATAGCAGCACACGATGCGCTTGCCATACAATACTTTCTTGGCTACAGATTCAATTTGTAAGGCGAGTTCTCTCGTTGGCACTAGCACCAGGCACTGTGCTCCGCGCTTGCTCTCATCAAAATAGGATAAAGCAGCTAGTAGGAAGGCTAAGGTCTTGCCCGATCCGGTTGGGGCGTGCAAAATCACGTCTGATGTGGTCCCTAATGAACGGACAACCTCTTGCTGCATCTCATTTAGGGAAGAGATGCCCATCCTAATCAATATTGCTTCTATCTGCATGTAACAAAAATAGCGATAAAAAGCCGATTACAGGCCATCTGACGCCGATATTGTCAAGAATATGTCTAGAATCTGTTAAAACTATGTTAAAGCAAGCTAAATATTTGGAAGATGATGCTAAATCGAATTATCTTTGAGCTTCATAATTTAGGTTAATAATTGGTTAGTATAGGTCTTCAATCTCCCCGGTTGAAGACCTATCTTTATTTTAAGACCTTATGTTCTACTTCGCCCAAAGCTATAAATCGATCGGTCATTAAGTTTTGCATCATCTTATCAGCCATCCATCTAGAAAGTTGATTGTTGAGGACATCATACTTTGCAGAGAGCAATTGATTTTTAGCTATTTTGTAGGCTGAGATATCTATTTTACCGAACTCATACTTGACCCTAGTCGCCTCATATGATTTTGCAGCATAAAAGGCTGCATTTTGCAAAACTGTTTCCAACTGTATACACTGTTTATATTTCCGTTCTTGATTCTGCCACTCATTGTTTAATTCGAGTTCTTTTTTCAGGAGCACCTCCTGCTGTTGTAGAATATCTACATTTTTTCGACGTCTTAAACGGTTTACATCGCCTTTGGAATAAATTGGGACAGACAAGTTTAGTCCCAAATATTGACTTTTATTATCTCTAAGCTGACTACCAAAACGGAATGAAGTGTCAAATACCTGCTCAATGGAGGCGGCATAGAATGTACCGTACGAATAGTTAAGCCGCAACACCGGAAGGTAATGGTGCAAAAGAGACCTATACTCTTGCTGGAGCTTGACCCCATTTAAACTCTCTTTAACTATCATTGGATGCTGCTCCCATTGTATCCGCTCACTCGGTGGCTTTATGCCAAATTCGTCTTGTACAAGCTGTATATCCTGTGCAGATAGCGCATCTTTATTCATTAATTGGCATAATAGTTCCTTCTTATTGTGCATATCCTGTTGAGCCTGTAACAATAGTTTCTGCTCTTGGGTGAAGAGTACTTGAATGTCATATACATCGCTCTCGGGCTTTGCACCATCGGCGGCTTCTTGTTGGATGCGATGGAGCTGCTCTTTTGTATTTCCCAATTGATCTTCGATGACTTTTTGCAACTCTTGGGCTGCAAGAGCTTCGGTGTACCGTTGGATTAATAATGTCGTAAACTCTTGATCTACCACGGCTTTATCGGCTACAGCTATAGCAGTTTGTATTTTGGTAATCTTAGCGGTCTGAAACTGTTCAAAATTGAAAAGGTCTATACCAGCGTCCAGTGAAATATTATCGGATTGGATATTGGAACTTTCGCGTGCATTCGTCTGCGGATTGATGGTAGATCCAAAATTATAAAAATGATTGATTCGTGCAGATACATCCGGAAGAAATCGAGAAACCAATGTCGTCTCGGCACTTTGATGAGCCTTAATCTGCAGACTTTTGATCTTGACTTCTATGTGGTTTTGTAATCCAATGAGCATGCATTGCTCCAACGTGTAGATTTGTTGGGCACTTCCCAACAATGGGAAGCCCAATAGTACAATCCATAAAAAAAAGTAACCTCTATTCATATTTTAAAACATTCAAAATATCGATTCTGGTAGCGTAATAAGCCTTGGATAAGACTACTGTGAGTGTGAGTGCCAGCATCAGCACAACAGAGAGGAGGAATACTTCCCATTGGATGGTAATCCTATAAGCAAAATTGTCCAGCCAGATTGTGATAAAATAATAACTTGGCAGCAATGCCAATAGAAAACCTGATAAACTAATCCAAACATATTGACTACTCAAAAACAACAATAGTTCCTTGGTTTCGGCTCCCATGACCTTGCGTACCGCAATTTCTTTGAATCTTCGCTCAATGGAATGAGATACCAAAGCAAATAGCCCAAATAGTGCAATGGATACGACGACGATATTCATAATAGCAAATAGATTACGTTGCTTGACAATACCCTCATATGAGCGCGCAAACGCCTTGTCTACAAATTCGTAGCTAAAAGGGTGAAAATCGTCGACGCTAACTTTCCAATAATTTTCAATTTCCTTGAGTGTATCATCCATCTTTTCTGGGCTGATCTTGATAGACAGAGAATTGATATTTAAGTCCATCCAAGAAATAGCCTTGAAGTGGAAAAATATCATGGGCTCTATTTTCTGCTGCAATCCCCTAATGTTAAAATCATCCACGACGCCTATGACTTTAAAGTCCTTTCCCATGAAATTGATATCTTTTCCAACGATATCTTTTTCTCTGAGCATTTGTTGAGCAGTTTTATTGATCATCATTGCTGTAGTCGAATCGGAGGCTAGATTTTCATTAAATGAACGACCAGCAATTGTCCGTATTTTTAACATCTCTAAGTATCCAAAATCTATTGCCATATTTTGCCCCTGGATACACATGTCTTTGTAATTGAGAGAAGAGCTGGAATTAGATCCACTTCCTAGTGAAAAATTGCTCACATTCACTTCCTTAACGCCTTTTATTTTCATGAGTTGCTGACTAATTCGCTCATATTCTTTAAACTTTTGGCCTCCACTTGGATACTGTTTTAAGAAATAAACAGTGACAATTTCTGCACTATTGAAACCGAGATCTTTTTCCATCATATAATTGACCTGCTTGTTGACCATGAGTCCAGATATAGTAAAGAAAGTGGCTATCGCAAATTGAAGGGTCAAGATGCCATTCCTAAACCACGTTCCAGACTTGCTACGGGAATAGTTACCTTTTAAGACCTTAAGTACATCAAATTGAGCGACATATACCGCAGGAATAAGTCCCGCTGATATCAGTAAAATCAAGAACAATACAATAATATGAGGTATAAAATACAATAAATCAAAGGTTAGTGATTTATTCAGCAGTGCATTGTAAGCCGGCAGCAACATTTCTGTAATACCTATTGCTAACACCATACTGACAATCGATATTACACTCGCCTCGAATATAAACTGTGATAATATCTCTTTCTTGTCTGCACCGACTACTTTTCTGACGCCTACTTCCTTAGCACGCTTGATAGCATAAGCGGTCGTAAGATTGACATAATTAAATATGGATAGTAGTAGGACCAGCACAGAAATACCAATATTAATCCTAAGAAAGAAAATATTACCTCTTCCTTCAGGAAAACCTGTTCTGGAGGACTGTAGACGGCTTTCGGAAAGAGACTGTAATAATACCGTGGTTTGGCCATATTTCGAGAGATATTCCTGGAGAGGAATACCACTATCCTTGGCCTCTTTCTCAGCACGTTCGTGCAAGTAGATGTCGTCGATTTGCTTTTTAACAAGCGGCCTTCGTGAAGGGTCGTTTAATTTTAGTAAGACACCATACCCAAAGTCTCCCCAAGCGCCTGATTTCTTTATCAACTCTTTGTCTAACCCTGTATAAATCGCATTGGGAGCCATGGAAGATTTACCTGGAATACGATAGACTGTTGTAACCACATAGACCTGGCCATCTTCAGTAGTCAGGAGTGCATTTATTGGATTGCGATTACCGAATAGGCGCTTTGCTTCGGATTCTTCAAAAGCAATGGCATTTTGCGACTCTGAAAACTGTTTGACAGATCCCTTGAGGATTTCAAAGGGAAAGAATTCAAAAAAGGAACCTTGGCTACTGATGGTCTTAGTCAATAACTCATTCTTACCATTAACTTTTACAGGTTGATCAAGGTAATAGGGCCTGTATTGGCAATAGGCAATTATCTCTGTCGATTTTTGTTTGAGACTAGGTACTAATGGTGCAGGACTTGTATTCCAGATAATACCTTCTTCGATATTGGTCATCACTTCGACTATCTTGTCCTTCTCTGGATTCCACTGATTAAAGGCATGCTCATCATTCCAATATAATATGGACAACATGACACCAGTGATACCTATGGCGAGGCCAATAACAGTCAATAAAGTGAACAATTTGTTTTGAACGGCATTATAAACGAATATTTTGAACCAATTTTTAATCATAATGTAATAGCGTTAAATTTTATATTGTAGACGATCCTAAATTTTCTTCTGTAGATGCATCACCGTCGAAATTGCAATTTTCCTTTTCCAGATGGAAGGCTTATATCGCACGCACATGCGTGGAGATAACAGTTGCAAGCCCTATTAGTGGAGCAATTATTTTAAGGATGATCCACCTTTTACTCCTGAGTAAATACGTCTACGGTTCTTTGATTGATTTTCTCGCTCAAGATCTCCCCATCTTTCATCGTAATGATTTTCTGTGAAAAAGCCGCGTCATGAGCGGAATGTGTAACCATGAGTATAGTGGCCCCCTGCGCATGTAATCGAGTAAGTAATTCCATCACTTCATTTCCATTGGTACTATCGAGATTACCTGTAGGCTCGTCGGCAAGAATTATTTTGGGATGATTAATCAAGGCCCTTGCTACGGCAACACGTTGTTGCTGACCGCCAGAAAGCTGCTGAGGATGATGTTGAAGTCTATGTGCAATGTTCAGCCGCTCGGCAATCTCCGTAACGCTCCGCCTGCGTTCGTAAGCCGGAACCTTGTTGTATATCAGCGGAAGCGCGATGTTGTCAAAGATGGAGAGCTCGTCTATTAGATTGAAATTCTGAAAGATAAACCCAATGTTTGCTTTCCGCACCTTTGATCGGCCTGATTCGGTCGATCCGGCCATCTCTTGCCCAAGCAATTGATAACTCCCGGTGGTAAATGTGTCTAGAAGGCCTATAATATTGAGTAGAGTGGATTTCCCACAGCCTGAAGGTCCCATAATGGATAGAAAATCGCCCTCGTTTATCCCTAAATTGATATTGTTTAATGCCTTCGTCTGTACCTCTTCAGTGGTAAAGATTTTGGTCAAGCCTTTAATGGTTATCATATCGATATATATTTAGTTGAGATTTAATAATTGTACATTCTTATAATCATCGTAGTTGGAGAGAATAACAGACTCTCCATCTTTTAATCCAGAAATGACTTCATAGTAATAAGGATTTTCGCGTCCCAACTCTATATCTCGTCTCGATGCTTTATCTCCTTCAATGACAAAGATCCATTTTCCTTGTGTGATCGTGCTAAAGCCTCCTTTAGGAATCACAAGTTTGCGCTCCCTTCCAGACAAGCTCAATTTGACACCAAAAGACACGCCTTGTTGAAGGCCTTGAGGTTGCGATTCTACAAACTCAAGTTCGATCTTAAACTGCCCACTCTTCACCTCAGGCAATATCTTGGATACACGAACAGCTGTAGTCTTCTCTTTGACTTCTATGGTCCCCATTTGACCTGTATTGATTTTGTCAAGGTAGAATTCATCGACCATTGCAATCAGCTTGTAACCCTTCATGACATCTACCTTGCCAATGCTTGTTCCGGCCTGATATGTTTGCCCCAAGACCGCATCAAATGAGCTGAGGCGACCGCCGACAGGCGCCAGTATCATAAAGTTCTTTTTGTTCTTCCGCAAGGTCTCTAGGCTCTTGCTCATGGCCTGTAGTGCTTGGTTAATCTGTGCTATCTGAATTTTGTTGACCTCCGTCTCCCTAGTGATATTTTTTTGGATTAAATTCTTGCGTTCTTCTTGGTAGCGGTGTTTTTCTTCTGTCTGCTGCCAGTCATTTATAGCTAAGACCTTATTGGCATATAACCGTTGATTCAAATCATACTCAAGGCGTGCATCATTATAGTCATGATCAATCGTGATGAGCTCTTTGGACAGCTCAAGCTCTTGGTTGCGGAGTGACAATTTTTGAACACTGAGATTATTCATCTGCTCGATGATGGCAGTTTCCTGGGAAAGGAAATTAAACTCGGTATTGGGATTGTACAATCGTGCAAGAGGCATACCTTGTGTGACCATAGCACCATTTTCTACATAGAGTTCCTGAACAGCTCCTCCTTCCACAATATTGATCAACATTGCATGCAACGGATCAATTTGCGCTTGGAAGACCACAAAGTCTTCGAAGACGTCATATTTAACAGATTTGATCAGCAACTCTTCTTTCTTAATATTCAGTGAAGAAGATCTTGTGCCCACATACGTACCGAAACCCATTATTGCTAAAAATCCTAAAATTGATACTGCAATGTATTGTTTTTTTCTATTTTTACGAGGTATTGTGATATCCATTACTCTTGAATTATGATGCTGTCTAAGCTGTTATAATATTTGTGCCATGGGGAAATAGAACATATAATGAATTGATTTTCAGCGTGTATATTTTTCAGACAATAAGACACTGTTCGGTATCGAACACCCATTTGTACGTTAATGAACAGTCAACGTAGGGGAGTCAAGAATAAAAGGATCAAAAATAAGAACGCTAGTGAGTGATCATAAGCTAAAAAAGTAGTAAATGTGCTTAGTAAGTAAGCATAAATAAATAACTGATAAAATGAGGAAAGTAGAGGCTTCAATATTAGTAGTAGATGACCAAGAAGAGGTGTTGATCGCTTCTAAATTGATCTTGAAACGATATTTTGAAACAGTAAACGTGCTGCCTCAGCCCAAGCAGCTACTGGAGACTATCGGGAGGCTTGAGGTAGATGTCGTATTGCTGGACATGAACTACCGTCTTGGTTATGAAAATGGGAGGGAAGGAATCTATCGACTTAAGGAGGTGCAGGAGCATTTTCCACATGTCAAATTGATTTTGATGACGTCTTTTGGGCACATAGAAACGGCTGTAGAAGGAATCAAACTTGGAGCGGTAGATTATATATTGAAGCCATGGGATAATGAAAAACTAATTAATACCATTAAATCCACGGTACAGCAGATCCGAAAGGTAAAATCGCCCCCTCTTATGCCTCCGCCAATGCTGTTCATAGGAAAAGCCGCCAAAATACAGAAAGTGTATAAAATGGGAGAACGTGTAGCTCGTACGGATGCTACGGTGTTGATCTTAGGAGAGAATGGAACTGGCAAATATGTATTGGCTGATTATATACATGCGCATTCGCGAAGGAAGGGGGGACCATTTATACACGTCGATTTAGGCGCACTTCATGAAAATCTATTTGAAAGTGAACTATTTGGCTATGCAAAAGGTGCATTCACAGATGCACGAGTAGATACCCCAGGTAGATTTGAACAGGCCAATGGTGGGACTATCTTTTTGGATGAAATTGGCAATATTCCCATCCATTTGCAGTCTAAATTATTGCAGGTCATACAGAATAGAACAGTAACACGTTTAGGCGAATCCAAAGCCAGATCTTTGGATGTACGGATCCTAACGGCAACGAATATAGATATCGAAGCCGCCGTACAAGACAGGCGTTTTCGAGAAGATCTGTACTACCGAATACATACTGTATCCTTGCACTTACCGGCTTTGCGAGATCGCAGAGAAGACCTTCGTGATATGTTACATTTTTTCATGCAGCAAATGACGATAAAATATGATGTAGAGATGCTGACTATTGAAGAGACGTTATTAAAACAATTAGAACAGTATGAATGGCGGGGTAATATCCGTGAGCTTCAGAATAGAATAGAACGCGCTGTTATACTGGCAGACCATTCTGTACTGACGTTGGAAAACATGGGCTTTTCGGGGGCTTTGGCTTTGATAAAAAGTAAGGAAGAAAGCACTATAGGGGATGTAGAACGTAATCTTATTATCAACAACTTACATAAATACGACGGCAATATTAGCAAAGCTGCAGGAGAGCTGGGAGTATCCAGAGCTGCATTATACCGCAAAATGGAGAAATACGACATACCAAATCCCAACGAATGAGCACTCAAAAACTGATAGCCGGATTGGTCATACGTTTGCTCCTAATTGCTGCACTGATCGGAATTGCCATGTACTGCGGATTGCACCATCTTTGGTATGTGCTCACAAGCACTATGCTATTTGTGACGATCTTCGCTTTTGAAATAGCCGTTTTTGTAAAGCGTTACTACAGTAAGTTGGAAACCATCATTCAAGCCATGTTGCATGACGATTTTTCCTTGAGCTTTGGTATACAGAGTGGAAATAAAATCTTTAATGACTTAGTAGAATTATATGATAAAAATAGGTCATCCTCCTTCGGACGCGAATCCCAGGCAGCACTCTACCAACAACTACTGAACAGCTTGGAATCGGGGATACTGATTTTGAAAAAGCAACCCTCGGGTTGGGAGATACAGATCATTAATGATTATTTTAAACGTTTTTTTGGCGTTCCGAATGTAAAATACTGGCAGCAGTTACACTTTTTTGTCCCCCAATTTTATGCGGCCGTAGAAGAGAGAAAATTTTCGGAATACAAGTCGACCTTGGATATACAAGTTAACAAAGAGGAGCGCCAGACGTTTGTCATTCAAACATCCATCAGTAAAGTCGCCGGCCAGGAGTACTACATTATTTTACTGGACTCGATACAGCGTGTAATTGACGTGAAAGAAAATAAAGCCTGGCTTTCCATTATGAAAGTCATTGCGCATGAATTGATGAACTCGCTGACACCAATACATTCGCTTGCCGGAAATGTCCATGATCTTCTTAACCAAGCATCTTGGAGTGATGAAGACAGAGAAGATATACAAGAGAGTGTAAATATTATATTGAACCGCAGCGATCATCTTCAAAAATTCGTGGAACGCTACCGCCAATTGACTATGTTACCTACACCACAGATAGAATTGACAAAGCTGTACCCACTCCTCCACAATTGCCTTAGAAGTTATAGTCATATTGTAGAGCAAAAGAATATTTTCCTAAACTATTCTATCCGCCCAGACCTAGAAGTAATGGTAGATCCTATACAAATGGAACAAGTATTCATCAATCTATTCACGAACAGCTTGTATGCTTTGGAAAATGAAGAGGAAAGACGTATCGAGGTCAAAGCATATGTGCAGCAGAGGAGGATCTATATTGAATTTTCTGATAGCGGTGTGTTGATCGATGAAAATATCATTGCTAAAATTTTCTTACCCTTTTATACTACACGGAAAGAGGGGGGCGGAATTGGACTTACGCTCTCCAAAAGCATTGTCGAGGGGCATAATGGTTATCTTTTCTACCAAAATAAGGCTAATGTCAATACCTTTGTAGTAGCATTGCCTGCACCTGGTGTATCCGCTACTTGACGAGCTCAATGCTGATCTGATAGTCGCCTTCAAAGACATCTCCTTGCATCTGACTTTCGCCGACAATAATGCGGTATACTCCTTTTTGGTCAAGCGGATAGGCCATTTCTCTCCCAAACGGGCCGTCTGTAAGGCTATTGGGCATAATAAGCTGGTTGATCCGGATGTTACCTCCGGAGTCGAGTAGCGATGTGACCTTGATCAATACCTTTGAATATTGATCGTTAACGAAGGATAATGTATCTTTTACTAACGCTTTCTGAAACAGTGTCGTCTGCCATTTGCTCGTCCCCGGGGGCATCTCCTTGGGATTATGGGAAGCGGTAGTATTGTTGGCAGATGCTAATGGGGAAGAGGGCGTATCGGCAGCATGAGCCGTATCGTTATCAGAAGAACTATGACAGCTTACCGTAAGTATAGATAGTGCTATACAAAGTAGTGGTAACCGAAGGAATATACGCATGAGTTTTTTTATTAGGAATAAACAAAAGATAGCGGATTTTGTTCATAAAAAAATCTCTTTTTCCAAAGAAAAAGAGATTCAATATCGGATAGTGAATGGTGGATCAAACCGAAAAACTCTCTCCACAAGCACAAGTCCTACTTGCATTGGGGTTGTGAAATTCGAATCCCTTTCCATTGAGCCCATCGGAGTAATCCAACTCGGTCCCCGCCAGATATAAATATGACTTAATATCCAAACATATTTTTATCCCTCTATCTTCAAAAAATTGGTCTCCCTTTTTTTCTTCATTGTCAAAGTTCAATTTGTAGGATAAACCTGAGCAACCACCGCTCTCAACAGACACTCTTACGAAGTAAGAACTGTCGTAGTTCTCATCACTCATAATCGTGTCGATACGGCTCTTTGCTTTATCTGTTATTGTGATCATGTTTTCCATGCGTTCTTTCCTTTTACTTTCTCTTACAAATTACGCTATTTTTTTGACAAGATACAATCTATTATCTGTTAGTATTATGTCAAATTAGTCTATCAGTCCCTGCTGGTAGAGTTGCCATATCGGTGATTGTGCTCGAATGTTCGATACCGCATCCACAAGCAAAGAGACGGTCTTGCTGATTTCTTCCATGGTCGTATACCTACTTAGACTGAAACGAATGCTGCAATAGGCCTCATCATCACTCATGCCCATAGCCTTGAGCACATGTGAGGGATCACGATCACCCGACACACAAGCAGATCCGGCAGAGAGAGCTAAATCCTTCAATCTGCTCATGATCTCTGTAGCTTTTGTATGCTTGAAAATGATATTGGATGTATTGCTAAGCCGCCTTGTCTGATGCGCATGCACGGCTGTCAGTGGGATAGCGGACAAAATCTGCCGCTCTAATTCGTCCCGTAGGCCTGCCACCACTGACTGTGTATCCAACTGTAAATCGGCAATTTCGATTGCTTTACCCAATCCGACGATGGCTGGCACATTGTAAGTACCACCACGAAAGCTGGCTTCCTGTTTGCCCCCATGGATAAGCGATTGGACTTGTATAGGCTTTGTTTTTCTCCTAATAAATAGTGCACCTATTCCTTTAGGGCCATGAAATTTGTGAGCACTTAGACACAGGATGTCTATCGCCACCTGCTGTAAATTCAAATATTCCTTGCCTACATATTGTGTGGCATCACAGAAGAATAGCGTGTCTTTGGCAGTCGTGATCTCCGCAATTTGCTGGATGGGATGAATAACCCCTGTCTCATTGTTGGCAGCCATCAAGGCCACAAGCACCGTATCTGGACGAATCGCATGTTCCAGCGCTGTAAGATCCATCCGGCCATTACGATCGCTTTCTAAATAAGTGATTTGAGCACCTTTCTTTTCAAGGTAAGCGCAGCAAGCGAGTACAGCCTTATGCTCAGTCCTTGCGGTGATGATATGCTTTCCTTTGCTCTGATAAAGATCAAACACGCCCTTCAATACCGTATTGATCGCTTCAGTAGATCCAGAATTAAAGAAGATCTCCTTCTCTTTAACGTGCAGTGCCTGTGCAATACGAATACGAGCCTGCTCAATAGCCGCATGGGCCTTGCGCCCTCCTCTGTGCTGCGTACTGGACGCATTGCCGTATTCGGAGGTCAGGTATGGCAGCATCTCATCAAGTACAATGGGATCGAGCGCCGTGGTTGCATTATTATCTAAGTAAATGAAGGACATATATACATGTATTTCTACCTTTGAACGGAAATCAAACTTACACAAACTTCTATATATACCGAAGTTTGGCTTTTAAATTGCTTCATAGCAGACTTATCAGTCTGCTCATACGGTACTAAACAATTACAGAAAGTAATTGTTCTAAGAGGAAATACATAAAAACACGTAATATGGAAACAGTAAACATCAGCAAATTCGAAATGTGGTTAGATAAGTTGATCGACGTGATCGTCGTGAGCATCCCTAGTATAGTCGTGGGACTCTCTATCTTATTCTTTGGGGGTTACATTATTCGTTTTTTGATCAATATGCTTAACAAGCGATTTGAAAAGAGACAAATAGATGTATCGATCCGCGCTTTTGTAGCGAGCATGTTAAAGTTTGTACTGTATGCGTTGCTGATCTTAACCGCTGCGAGTACTATGGGAATCCAGACGACGTCCTTCATCGCGGCATTATCCGCATTTGGACTCGCAGTAGGTATGGCCTTGCAGGGGAGTCTATCAAATTTTGCGGGAGGTGTGCTGATCTTGATGTTCCGACCATTTGAAGTGGGGGACTATATCTCAAGTGCCAATGGATCTGCTGGTACTGTAGAGCGTATTGACCTGCTGTATACTACCTTGATCAATGCCGAAGGTGTCAAGGAGTTTAGTCCAAATGGCACCTTGGCCAATTCAGTGATTAAGAATTTTTCCAAAATTCTTTCCCGTCGATTTGAATATGTAGTGGGCGTATCTTACGATGCGAATATAAAGGATGCAAAAGATATTATCCTAAATGTATTAAAGGAAGATAAGCGTGTATTAGAAACTCCGGCACCCGAGGTATTTGTCAGTCAACTAGCCGATAGTTCCGTAAACCTCACCATCCGAGGCTGGGCAAAAAAAGAAGATTACTGGCCAACCACAAATGCTAATCAAGAAGCTATCAAAAATGCATTGGATGCAAATGGTATCAGTATTCCATTTCCACAGACGGAGCTCCATATCGTGAACGACGCATTTGGAAATGATAAGTTAATCTCCAAATCTAATCCAAAGAGCGAGTAGTAACGTAGTAACGGTATGCCAATATAGCCTGCTGCCACTTGGTCAATTTGGACGGATCCTTGTCACTCAACTTGGGTAGTATAGTTTTATTCAAACGGGCCAAAAATTGGAAGAAGGACTTGTTCATAGCATAAAAGTAAAGATAAGCGAGGTATTATCCTCCATTTAAATATAAAGGATCGTGTCCAAATGGACAGGGTCCTTTATATTTAAAGTCAATTTGACAAACTTTTGTTTGCCAGACTTGTTGATTAAGGTAAATATACATTATGGATCTTTACTCAGGCTTACCCTTTTGGATTGTTAAAAATGAACTTTATGATTTTCACAATCCATTAAAAGAGGACCTAAAAATCGATGTGGCCATCATTGGCTCTGGCATCACAGGATCCCTAGTAGCACATGAGCTTTGTCAAGCAGGTATCCCTTGTGCAATTTTTGATAAGCGTACTGTGTCCACCGGTAGCACAGCTGCGAGCACTGCACAGCTGCAATACGAAATCGATGTACCGCTACATGAAATGATTACCGACGTAGGAGAAAAACGTGCTGTAGAAGCCTATCATTCCAGCCTGCAGTCTATCCGGGATATCGAAACGCTACTGTCTACTATAAAAGTAGATGCAGACTTCAAAAATGTGTCCACAGTATTTATCGCGAGCAACCGCAAGGGACGTAGAATGATCCGTACCGAATACGAGTGCCGTCGGCAGCACGGTCTCCCGGTATCGTACCTCGACGAAGGTCAACTTGAGCAGCAGTATGGTATCCAGGCTTTCGGGGCGTTATACAACGATCGATCGGCACAGATGGATTGTTACCGAGCTGCCACAGGCATCATCCAGCACCATCAAAAAGCACAACAGCTATCCGTCTACTCGCCAGTGGAAATTGTCAATTACCAGGAAAATAAAGACGGATACACGTTATTGACCAATGGTGGTCATCGCGTGACGTGCAAATATGTGATTATCGCCGCTGGGTTCGAGGCCGGTAAATTTCTACCAAAGGAAGTGATGAAGCTCAACTCCACCTATGCATTGGTGAGTAATCCAATCGATGCATCGCAATTTTGGAAGGAAAGAAGTCTGATATGGGAGACTCGGTCACCGTATTTCTACATGCGGTCGACAGTAGACAATCGAATAATGATGGGAGGGGAGGACGAACCCTTTCGTAACCCGAGATTGCGAGATCTACTGCTTCGTAAAAAAGTACGGAAGCTCTCCTACAAATTCAAAAAAATGTTTCCTGAAATTCCATTCGAGGTGAGCATGGCCTGGTGTGGTACGTTTTCCTCGACAGCAGATGGCCTACCTTTTATCGGGGAGTGGCCTGGTCACAAACGGATGCTGTATGCGCTAGGTTATGGTGGGAATGGTATCACCTTTAGTATGATTGCTGCGCAGATGCTTCGCAATCAGATATCGGGGACAAAAGACAGTCGCAAGCATGTATTCGGCTTTGCGCGGCTGGATGAGTAACATGCCATACATCTGCAAATAAAGGGGGTGGAAACTCACCAATTGGGTGTCGCGAAGGCACGCTCTACAGGTGTGAATGTGTAATATGCACGATAATAAGGTGGGAAATGGCAGTCATCTGTCCTACCTTTACCGCTGATTGTCGCAGAAACCTTGACCAGTCCATCCTTCCCAATCAGAAAATAGGTATAATGAAATTGCTGCAGCGCAGCATTCACCTGTTGGACGACGAGGCGGTCACCTTGCACCTTATAATATCCCTGGAACAGTGTACGGCTCCCATGCTGTATACTCGCATCTATAATCGAATCGAAAGCTCCCGCATAATCGAACTGCTCTGTGGCCGCACGATCAACTGTATCGAGGAGTAAATTGACCTGTCCGGTGCTGTAGAATTTAAGCACCATGCGTTCGTCGGCTTGTACTGTGCGCTGCGGACCATTATTTTGCGACCAGATAGATTTTAGGATATATACCCCATCTGTCCTCAAGGATGTGGTATCTGGTAGCGAGAAGTCAGCTTTGTAAAATGAATAATCCTTATTTTTATAAAATTTATTAGGATAGCAACTGGCGGTCCCTATGAGTACCATAGCGATCATCATGCCTAAGGCAGGTGATCGGAAATGCATATATCTACTAAAAATAAGATTCATCTATCATTCGGTCCATATGGTGTACTACAAGATAAACATAATTTTTGTTTTCACAGCCCCATGATCTTTATCGGGGTAGGAGCTGCGACTATTGGCACCTGCTAATTGTCATTTCAGTCATAGATTACGCCAATTGGGCGTAAAAAGTCAATTTGAATCAAAAAAGTTGAATTAATTTTGACGGCATCAGGATAAAAGGAACTGGACAGCTTACTATGCAAAAAACTAAACCGATCACATCCCCAATCTTACGGAATAGCTGGAGTGTCAAGCTATTAACTGGTTTTGTAATTTCCATTTTTTTAATCCTATCTCTCATATTTATTAATCCTATAAGCGAATTTGACAACATCATTAACCTAGACTTTGGCGTGGATATGTGGCTGGAATTTGCCTGGTTTTTGACGATAGGCTGCCTTATTATGATATTCAGCACGTTGATATCGCGAATAATGGACCGCTTTATCCCTTGGGAGAGCTCTGCGAGAAGAAGATTTGGAGTGCAACTGACCCTGATGTGCGTGACCGTTATTTCTATACTGACTATTTTTATTTTTCTAACTGACGCATTACTTGCTCACAATGGGGAGCAATTTGACGAGGATTCTGTCGGCTTCAGGCAGATTCTATTCATCAGTATTGTGCTTTCGATAGTGGTCACGACGATCCACTCGGGTGATTACCTTATTCAACGGTGGAAGGACTCTATTATGGAGACCGCCAGCCTAAAACAGGTCGTACTGGAATCTCAGTTGCAGTCTCTCAAATTGCAGCTCGACCCACATTTTTTATTCAACAATTTCAGTACACTCTCAAGCTTAATATCAGAAGATAGGGTAAAGGCTCAAGATTTTTTAGACAGCCTATCTCAGGTACATCGCTATATGCTTTTCAATTTAGATCGACATGTGGTGTCCATTAGAGAGGAAATCATCTTCATTAAGCACTATATCCATTTAATAAAAATACGCTTTGGGGACAATCTACAGATCAGCCTAGCTCAAATACATGATCTCGACAGTAAAGGTATACCTCCGATCGCCCTACAAATATTGATCGAAAATGCTGTCAAGCACAATATCTCGACAAAACTGCGCCCCCTTCATATACGCATTGCCATTGCCGCAGGATATTTGGAAGTCTCCAATAATCTACAGAAACTGCCGAGTGCGCCATATTCAAGCAAGATAGGCCTACGGAATATTCGGGAACGCTACGCATTAATCTCCAGCAAAATACCCGTGATAGTGATTACCGAGACAGAATTTGTCGTTAAATTACCTTTGTTAGACCTAACTTATTAGACTATGATCAATGCCGTGATTATCGAGGATGAGCAGTACAATGCTCAACGCCTATCCCATATGCTAGGGATGGTGGAGCCTACAGTGCAGGTGCTTGCCATTCTGGAGGGTGTAGAAGAAAGTGTGGACTGGCTGAAATCAAATCGTCAACCGGACCTGATATTTATGGACGTACGGCTGACCGACGGAATCTCATTTGACATCTTTACCCAAGTAGAGGTCCGCTGTCCGATTATTTTCACATCTGCCTTTGATCAATATGCATTGAGAGCGTTTAAGGTCAACAGTGTAGACTACCTCCTGAAGCCCATCAATGCTGATGAGTTAAAGCAAAGTCTGGATAAGTTTAAAGCAAGCTTTAGACATCCCTTGATGCTAACTACACTACTTGATATTTCGGCTATACTTCAACAACAAAAGAAAAGCTACAGAACGCGATTTTTAATTCCTGTGAGAGACGCCTATCATGCTCTGCAGGTAAGTGAGATTTCATACTTCCACAGCGAATTCAAGATCACAAAAGCGATCACCCAGAACGGTCATCAATATATCATCCCGTTCACCTTAGAGGATCTGACAGATCAGCTAGACCCGGATCTATTCTTTAGAGCGAATCGACAATACCTGATCAGCAACTTCTCGATTTCGAAGATCCACAACTTTTTTAACGGAAAGCTGTCTGTTGGCCTTTCGCCTCCAACTGTTGAGAAGTTGATCATTAGCCGTGATCGATCAAAGCTCTTGAAAAAATGGCTCGACCGATAACCAAGGAATAAGTTAATCATACGTATTACGGAGCCGTCGTAATACTTACGTGTTGCAGATATAGCGGCAGGGACATCCCATGCCTCAAACATGACAGATATGGATACTAAAAAAAAGAAAATTGTATTTAAAATGAAGGTAAACGATCTAGAAGTGATCGAACAGAAAATACGGGCTATAGATCCTGACTTTAAGTGGGATGAATTTCAGAAGGATACGTATTACCACGCGATGCAAGGGACCCTAAAGATTAGAGAAACTGATTTTGTGAGTGAAATCATCTATGATGAACCCGTGACTTTCGCGAACTATACCTCATCGGACTACATTATATGCAGATGTACTGATGTACAGCGACAGAAGGAAATACTGCTCAGTCAATTTGGTATAAAATCCATCATCAAGAAAAGACGAAAAACCTATTTCTTCGAAAATCTATGCTTTCACTTTGATAAAGTAGAAGATCTCGGGAATTACATTAAGATCGTGGTGCTGCAAGAGTATGATCAATATGGCGGACCTAAACATACGATCGACGAATTAATAGATAAGGGTGAGCTGTTTATCGCTTTTTTAGGAATCAAACTTCCAATCGGCTCAGCCTTACCTTACCATGATCTCCGGGTAAAACAGAATGAAAAATAACGCTATCCTCATGAAACAGATAACAACATCGAAAAGAATTAATGAAATTGATATCGTAAGGGGTATAGCACTCTGGGGAATCTTGATTGTGAACATGGGACTATTTTCTTTCCCGGCACTTTATACCGGAGCGGGTGAAGTGTGGCAGGATAATCTCAATAGAGCAGTGATCAATGCCGTCAATTTTTTAGGAGAAGGAAAGTTTATATCCGTCTTCTCCTTTCTCTTTGGGCTGGGATTTACCATCTTTATGAAGCGAGCGGCAGCAAAAACGGCACAGCCTAAGCGACTATTTGCACGTCGACTCTTGATCTTACTGGGCATCGGACTAGTACACAGCTATTTCATCTGGTATGGAGATGTACTGGTGATCTACAGTGTATTTGGCTTTGTGCTGATGCTATTCTGGAATACATCAGCACAAAGCCTACTATCATGGGCATTTTATCTCCTGATCTTACCCGTCGTGTTATTTCTGATTGCAGGACTTGTACTTGATGAAACGGCTTATGGTACCAGCAACATCTCCATCATCCAGCAACGACAACTTGCTGCGTACGCGACACACACCTATAGCAATGGAAGCCTCAGAGATATCTTTTTACAGAACATGGATGACTTAAGGTTAACCCGTCTAGGGTATCTATCTATATCTCCTCAGATATTTGCCATGTTTCTCTTAGGCGCATATGCTGGTATTAAAGGTTTTTTCGATAATCTGAATGCACATGAGTCACGCATTCGTCATATACAGATTGGCGCCTTAATTATTGGTCTTCCCATTGCAGTAGCGAGTACACTCTATCATGGTCAACCGGCAGACAGTCTGGCCTATACAGTCATGGAAATGATGGGCAGCTACCTCGCGGGTCCTACGCTCGGACTTTTCTACTTGACCTCCATTTTGCTGCTACTGCGTAAGGAAAGCTGGTATGCGTGGCTCAAACCCTTTGCAGCTGTAGGGCGGATGGCTGCAACTAACTACATCATGCAATCTGTTATTTGTGTCTTTATATGCTACAGCTTTGGCCTCGGGAAGTATGGTGCAATCAGCCCTTTTTGGGGACTTGTACTGTCTACCGTAATTATCCTATTTCAGATCGGCATTAGTAATCTTTGGTTGAAATATTTCAAATTCGGCCCTGTGGAATGGATATGGAGATATCTAACCTATAAAAATCTACCGCAGACCGGTGCTTAAGACACACTCCTGTTAAGATACAAACAATCGCATTTAGAGCACTATGAATGTACTTCAATTTCTATTATGAAGTTTAAAAGAGGCTCTGTATTGCAAGGATGGCAAATTTCAATGGAAATCCGGGAATCAACACTTAACTTAGCAGGCGCACTTCACATCGAGATTTAGACAGTCTGATGCTACCCGCAATACCTTCAGTCAGTAAGATTTGGCGAAAAGCAGATTTTCACCCGATTGGAAATCAGTAGGGGATGAGTGAGACATAACTAAATATATGGCAATGGAAATACGAACCTTATTAAATATAGAGCACACGAGTCTATTAGACGCCTTTAATCTTTCATTCTCGGACTATCTTCTGCCCTTTCATCTGACGATGGATCAATTGGAGTCTAAATGGCGGGCAGAGCGAATACGATCCGAGTTGTCAGTTGGTGTATTTGAGGGGGATCGCTTGATCGCTTTCATCCTTCATGGCGCACAGGAAATAGACGGTCAACTCGTTGTATACAATGGCGGTACGGGTGTGATTCCTGAAAAACGAGGATTGGGTCTTGTGGGTCAAATGTATGCCTTTATACAACCTATTCTTATCCAAAGAGACGTTCGACAGGTCGTATTGGAAGTCCTTTCGGAGAATTATCCGGCTATTCGTGCATACGAGAAGCTAGACTTTCTGAAGCTTCGAAAATTGTCCTGTTATAGCGGCCTGGTTGTCCCCAATACAACCTGCACTGATGTAGACGTGAGACCTTTGGACAGGTCAGATCTGCACTTACTAGCCTCTTTCTGGGATATTAGGCCCACCTGGCAAAATTCGGCCTATGCCATTGCTGCCGTTGGGGAGGATGCTGTGTCCTTAGGTGCCTATAAAGATGATACTTTGATGGGTTATATTGTCTTCCATCCTCATCTTAATAAGATTTATCAGATCGCAGTGGTACAAGATGCCAGAAGAAAAGGAGTGGGAACTCAACTGGTTATGGCAGCTAATACATACTGTACAGGCAAACTTATCATCACCAATGTAGATGCTCAGGCATTGGACTTCGGGTTGTTTTTGAACACGTTGGGATTAGATATGTATATCCAACAGTATGAAATGGAGAAACGGTTTATCGACTAACCCAGCGATCAACGCATTGGAAGAAAATATTTTATAGCTATGTTAAAATCTAATTTTTACGTCATTACCGGTGGACCGGGCGCCGGAAAGACTACACTCTTAGAGGCGCTGAGTGCACAGGGACTTAAAATCGTACCCGAGGATGCCCGGCGTATCATCCAGGATCAGGTATCGGTGGATGGAGATGGACTGCCCTGGCGTAATGTCAACATGTATACTGGACTGATGCTAGATGCGTCCATCTCGAGCTATCACTCACATGCCGATATAGAAGGGGAGATCCATTTATTTGACAGAGGCATCCTGGATACCCTCTGCTACGCAGAAATGACAGGACAGGGTATCTCTATCGAAATGAATACTGCCGCTCAAGAACATCGGTATAATAATACGGTCTTCATGTTGCCCCCCTGGCAGGAAATCTATCAGACCGATAGTGAGCGACTCCAGACTTGGGACGAAGCAGTCCACACATTTCTAAAGATGAAGGAGATCTATATCCGGTACGGATATACAGTAGTCGAAGTCCCTAAGGGGACTATAGGAGAGCGAGTGACCTTCATCTTAGATCAGCTGGACAACCTAAATCCTTAAATATGCTGTTTTGTCTCGATAGAATAAGATTATTACCTCATTAGGTTTCTTTATTATCAATCATACTGATACTTTTGAGATTCAGTATGATTGATAATAAAGAAGTACGTCACGTTTAAATATTAAAAAAGGATGCTTGTAACCATGCAGCTGATTGGAATGTATACCCATGTAGCCATCTTCATCATATTGGGATTGCTACACGTATATTTTGCTTTCAATAGGCCATGTCCTGTTGATTGCGGTGACGCATTAGCAAAATCAGGAACAAGCAGATACAAAAACAATGGAACATAATTTAGAAAAGCACTGGTCTATAACTGAGCTGCTACACAAGACCGTAAAAAACCCAAATATCCATATAAAAGGTACAAAGAGTTATTACAGCGCTGCATGGACAGGCTCATTTGAGCAAAGTGTGGTCAGGTATCTTTATGGTGACGAATACAGTCTAAGGAATTGGGAGCCCCAATGGCACATCGATCAGCTACACATCGGTAACTATGTGTGCATCGGTGCCGAAGTCATCATCTTGATGGGAGGCAACAATACACATCGCCCCGATTGGTTCAGCTTATATCCGTTTGCAGAGACGATAACAGCCTCTTACAAAGCGAAAGGAGATACACGTATCGAAGATGGAGCCTGGCTAGGTATACGCGCCATAGTCATGCCTGGCATCACCATCGGTGAGGGAGCGATAGTTGCTGCAGGCGCCATCGTGACTAAAGATGTACCTCCGTATGCAATATTCGGAGGCAATCCAGCTAAGCTCATTGGCTACCGATTTTCAGAGGAGACCATCACCAAGCTACTCTCTCTAAATATGTATGCCTGGTCAGAAGAAAAGTTTGAAGCCTTGAGACCTCATATCTGCGACGATGATATCAACCTATTGATCCGTGCAGAAGCCGCTTATACATCAGGTTGATCCCGATATTGTTTCGATAATTAGAGACACCTACAGCTTGACCTTTTTTGACGATGCTGGCTCTTTTTGGTACTGATGCAGCTACAGGGTCAAGCTCCAGTCGAGACAGGTTAATTTAGTGTGTCTACAGGTATAGATAGTTTATCCTCCGGTAGCATGAGCCCTGACATTTGCTCGTCATCACAGACCAAGCAATCGAATATTACGTAAATCATACGATCGCATAAGAGGGTATTTATAGATTTGTACCAGATATTGTACCGAAAAGAAGAAAAACATGGAGAGCAAAAACTATTTGATTTATGGAATTAGCAAAGGACTGGGTAGCGCAATTACGAAGGGTATTCCGTTCAATGACGATACTGTATACGGGATTTCGAGGACAGCAGCTGATTATTTCGTGGAGCAGCAAAATCTGAAATGGATACAGGCTGACCTATCTGTCCCCCTAGAGGCGGTACACAGGGTTAAGAAGAAGATAGGCAGTGAGCGGATAGACTATCTGATATACAATGTTGGGATATGGGAAAATGCAGCTTTTTCACTAGATTACGATTTTGAAAAAGATAATCCTGACGAACTATTGACCATGGTTAACACCAACATAAGTGCTTGTATTCTGTCAATACAAGCATTCATCGAGAATTTAAAGCAATCCGACAATGCAAAGATCATCATTATCGGATCTACATGGGGTCTTGACAATCACAATGGAAAAGAAGTAACTTTCTCAGCTACAAAATTTGCGGTTAGAGGTATAGTCCATGCATTACGCGAAAGCCTGCGAAAATATAGCATAGGTGTCAGTATTTTAAATCTTGGCTTTCTTTCGGATGACCTCTCTGGTACAGCCGGCAGGACTACCGGTGATGAGACTAGTGAATCGCCGCATATACCAGTCCAAGATGTGCTCAGTGCCATTCGATTTATTCTTTCGACCTCCAAGTCTACCTGTATAAAAGAAATCAATATGCCTGCTATGCAAGATATAAATGTATAGGGTGCAGTTGTATGAGTAAATCAAGGATGATCACCTCATTGCATACACTTATTTTCTGCTAATAGTGCTGAATTGTAATAAGTACCATTTATACAGGCTTTGCTACCATATATTTCATACAGATCGTCATAAATTCGCGATATTTTTCATTTACACCTGTATGTTATTGGATGGACGAACAACTATTAGTGTCAACGGAGATCAGTCTCCCGACAGAAATTGAAATTAAAAACGCACGATTGTACACTAAGGGCATTGATCTGCTAAAACTAGCGAGAGACTATGGTACACCATTGCGATATACTTATTTACCTTCTATTGCTGATAAGGTGACCCAGATGATTGGCTATTTTCAGACTGCCTTTCAAGAATATGACTATCGGGGAAGATATTCATATTACTACTGCACCAAGAGCTCGCATTTCAGACATGTGCTGCAACATGTGCTGCAGGCTGGGGCTTATATCGAGATATCTTCCGCTTACGATATTGCGCTCGTACAGTCATTGATAGACGATCATACCATTAATGCTGACATGCAGGTCATATGCAATGGCTATAAGACAGCGCTCTATCAAGATGGTATCATTGGCTTGATAAATGCCGGAAAAGTCAAAGTGGTCCCGATACTAGATAGTCAAAGTGAGCTCTATGGTTATATTCAAGGTGTGACCATATCACAGATGGAGCTGGGTATACGGATTAATCTGAGCGAACTGATTGCTGATTTGAATTTATCAAGATTTGGTCTGTCACCAGCGGATATCATTAGGCTTTATAAAAAAGAGATAGCCCCTAGCCAAGATGTCCAAATCACCACACTTCATTTCTTTTATGAAAAAGGAATTGAAGACCAAGATCGGTATTGGGATATTCTGGAAGATGTGGTAAGTTTCTATTGTCAGTTTAGCCAGATCAATCCCGACCTGCATACCTTGGATCTAGGAGGGGGGATGCCCTTCCGAAGTAAGGTGGATGATGATTTCAATATTCAATTCTGGGTATGGCGCATCGTATCTACCATACAGCGCATCTGTCGCCGATACAAGGTAGACGATCCAAACATCATCACCGAATTTGGCAAGTATACCGTTGCTGAAGCGTCAGGTACACTATTCAAAATATTGGAATACAAGATGCTCCAGTCGCAAGATTGGGCCATTGTCGATGGCTCATTCATCACGCAACTACCCGATAGTTGGGCAATACAACAGACATACCCGATCGTGCCTGTCAATAACCTAGATGCGCCACGGCGACCATTCGTATTAGGTGGACTCACTTGCGACAGTGCCGACCGGTATCCTGCTGTTGAAAACGCAGACAAGGTGATGCTCCCTTGTGATAAGGATGATCAGTATATAGCTGTCTTACATACCGGCGCATATCAAGAGTCGCTAAGTGGCTTTGGGGGCGTCAACCATTGCTTGATCCCATCCCCAAGGCATATCATCATTGACCGGGATGATGACGATCACCTAAGGTATACCATTTTTGCAGAAAAGCAATCCAGCACAAACTTGTTGAAAATATTGGGATATTAGCGTGTAAGGGATAGGCTAATGACACGTATGGATATAAGAAAGCTTTTCGGACATCCCGCCCCAGCTTTGAGCGGCACAGCTAGTCATCCCTAGACTGTGCCCACCTTATATTTTCGATCAGACTCGAAGGTATCATGGCATTAGCGTTAGGATCTGGTGGACAGAATGTATGCTATTGCCTCTTCTCATCTTACATACATCGTTAGACCTGACTATCCTGCTCCACGAGCAGCTTTCCCCAATCATTGAGGAGCCACAGTACATCGACCAGTTTATTGCCCAACGGCGTAAGTGTATATTCTACTCTGGGGGGTAGCTCATTAAAACTCTTCTTATTCAGTATTCCTGCTTCTTCTAATTCTTTAAGCTGTTGATTGAGCACTCTTCTATCCACATTTCCAATGCCTCGTAAAAATTCGCTTGGACGCTTTTCACCTTCATTAATCCGCCAAATAATCGGAATCTTCCATTTGCCACTAATGGTATTTACCGCAAATTCCAATGGGCAGAGTTTCTTGAGGATGGCTTGTTCTTTCGTTTTCATAAAATTGACTTTTTTATCCCTAGGGGATAATAATATGCGGTATTGTCAATGCGATAATACTTTTAAATATTTGTAAAAATACGAAACAAAAAATGAAGAATTTAGCACAAGAAATTGAGGTTTTGAATAAGACTTTAGCAGACCAGCTTCCTACCGAAACGATTGAAGCCTTTGGTCGCGCTATCGAAGATCTAAAAAGCAGAGATGTAGGCGTACAAAGTTTACAGATCGGAGAACGGTTTCCAGATTTCAGTCTTCCTAATACCGTTGGTGAACAGATCTGCCTATCCGATCTTCTAAAAAAGGGTAAAGTTATTGTCGCATTCTTTAGAGGTAGCTGGTGTCCTTATTGCAATTTGCAATTGAGAGCACTACAACGGGAACTGAAGGAAATCGTAAGGAAAGAGGCTTCCCTCATAGCCGTATCACCCCAGATGACAACATTCAATACCGACATAAAGACATCCGAACAACTGACTTTCGATCTGCTGACCGACAAGGGAAATACGCTTGCCAGTAAATTGGGAATCAATTTTGAGCTCCAACAAGAAGTCATCCCACATTATAACAGCTTGGGCATCGACCTGACCCAATACCATGAAGAGGGCGACGCTAAACTCCCTGTTCCTGCCGTATTCGCCGTGGGGACAGATGGCATCATTACCTACAAATTTGCCGATAGCAACTACATGAACCGAGTAGATATACGTGATCTCCTTAATCAGCTCTAATCACTAATGAGGAGCCCTGATTTAAAATGAGGTGAAGAGATCCACATAAAATTACCTAATTTAGCCATGGGGTCTTCACACATCAACAACGATAGATAACGGGCCTACAGATTGCTTTTGAAAACATTGATATCATGAATAACGAAAAAATTGGTTTTATCGGTTTAGGAAATATGGGTTATCCCATGGCAAAAAATTTGGAAAAGGCCGGGTTTACACTATCGGTTTACAACAGGACTCCGGATAAGGCAGCCGGATTTGCAGCGGCATCTAGGGTCTATACCCATGTAGAGGAATTGGTGCAGGAGAGTGATGTTATTTTTACCATGCTTACCAATGATAGTGCTGTCAGAGCAGTGTATACTGATATTCTTAAATTAGATATTACCGGTAAACTATTTGTCGATATGAGTACGATATCCCAACAAGGTAGCATACAGCTAGCACAGTCTATACAAGAACGTGGTGGTGCATTTATAGATGCTCCTGTCGCCGGTAGTACAATGCCAGCAACCGAAGGTACACTGATCATCATGGCCGGAGGAGATGAGAGGAATATCGCTCGAGCACAGCCCTACTTTGCCAAAATGGGAAAATTGACAAAACATGTGGGTAACAATGGTAAAGGCATAGCCGCCAAATTAGCCATTAACTATTTCCTGGCGACAATCTATCAAGGACTAGCGGAGACAGTAGCCTTCTCCGGAAAATTAGGAATCTCTAGAACGGATATGCTGGAAATCATTAATGAAAGTGCTAGCGGTAGTGGTGCTACGAAAGTCAAGACACCCTTACTCCTAAAGGATCAATATGCACCAGCTTTTGCATTGGATCTGATGCTGAAAGATATTTTACTGGCACGGGAAGCGGGCGCCAGCTATCCACTTACAGATACACTAGTCGACACGTATCAGTCAGCACATGACAGTGGGCTAGGTGAGCAGGATGTAATGGCCATCATCCATCACATACTATCTACCTAAGAGAAGTCACTGCCGCATAACCTTGTGCGGCAGTGACTTTATAAAACGGATGGAGCTATCAGAACAGAGTGGTGATCCAACAATTGAACATATGAGTGCACTGAAGCATAGCGGATACCTCATGACCGAGCATCATGACGAACGCAGAATGTACTACATTGCCAAATGGGGGCTTGAAGTAGAGGCACCTCCATTTAGCACCAAAACGAGTATCTTGCAAGCATGTAGCTATAATGGTAAAAAAGCTATGCTCAAATTACCGATGGTAGAGGAGGAGCGGCGGGGCTCCCTGCTGATGGAATGGTGGGATGGAATTGGAGCAGCAGCAGTACTTTGTTTTACACAGGAGGCGATACTGCTAGCCAGAATGGAGAATGAAATCGACTTGAGCCTGACGACCCTAGTCCATCAAGGCTTTGATGATCAAGCTACACGAATCATGTGCGATACTGCTCAAGTCCTACATTCACCAAGAGTCGATACATACCCGCCTCTAGTGACACTTGAGGAATGGTTCAGGCCATTTGTCGCTGCAGGTACACTGCCTCATGAACTGCTCCACTATAGTGCTCGGGTGGCAATTCGTCTATTACAGCATCAAGTGGAGAAATGTGTATTACACGGCGATTTGCATCACCAGAATATACCGTATGCAGATGATGAAGGATGGAAAGCAATAGACCCTAAAGGGCTATATGGGGACCGGGCATTTGACTTTGCCAATATGCTGTGCAATCCTAACTTGGAAATTGCACTGACAGCAGGACGACTGGCTAGGCAAGTAGGTGTTGTATGTCAGCAAACAGGTATCTCGATGGCGCGTATGCTAGATTGGACTGTCGCTTGGGCAGGACTCTCTACCTACTGGCTAGCAGAAGATGGAGAAGATATCACGGTGGCCCTACAATTTGTCGAACTGGCTGTACGATTACGGAATGAACATGCCACCGAATAGGCGCAAGCCAACAATTCCTCCTCGTGATCATTTCCTCCGATCACCCAAAGAGACACGTATGCAAGTCACCTTAAACGCCACGACTCTGATAGCATCTATCATATGCCTCTGAATACAATTACATTTCCGAAAGGATCAATGACTTCTATATACTGCATATCCTTATTCCAGGGATCTTGTTCAATTCCAGGCTTATTGTACTTATAATCCTTTTTCGACAATGCCTGATGATAGTCCATTAGGTTGTCGACATTTTCGATCATAATCTTAGCTCCGGGAGAACAGTCTCCATGATGTTCGGTAAGATGAATTTCAATCTCTCCCTTTCTAATTTGAATATACAACGGAAAATTATCACCATAGCTATGCTTGTCTATAATTTCAAAACCTAGCCAGTCTATATAGAAAGCGACAGCCTTGTTATAGTCAAATATTCTAAACAATGGTATGATCTTGCTCATAAATAAATATATGAATTTTGACTCAGAAAGTCTCGAACTTGCTGCCACAATATTCATGATGAGCTGTTCTTTACATCCGATACTTAGCCGATTGAATATAGATATGTGCCGACATGAACCAAGCTGTAGTATGTGATCTGCTGCTATACATCGATTTGGCAGGTGAGCAGACATTTATGCCGGTATTATTATTTTGTACGATCGATTCGCTTATCTTTGCAAAAAAAATAAGCAGGTACAACGTGATTAATGTAAATAATATTTCGGTCTCCTTTGGAGGGACAACTCTCTTTAGTGATGTTTCTTTTTCGGTCAATGAAAATGATAAGATCGCACTCATGGGAAAAAATGGAGCGGGGAAGTCTACGCTTTTGAAAATAATAGCAGGAGCGGGCAAGCCTACTACAGGCAATGTCTCGGGGCCCAAAGATGCGGTCATAGCTTATCTGCCTCAACACTTGTTGACCCAGGACAATGTTACTGTATTTGAAGAAACATCCAAAGCCTTTGAGGAAGTATATCATATGCGGGACGAGTTGGAGCGTCTCAATGAACAATTGAACGTACGCACGGATTACGAGACGGATGATTATATGCTGCTGATCGAGCGTGTATCGGAGCTAAGTGAAAAGTATTACTCCATAGAGGAAGTCAACTATGACGCTGAAGTCGAGAAGGTGTTAAAGGGATTGGGTTTTGAACGCACAGACTTTACGCGGCACACATCAGAGTTTTCAGGTGGGTGGCGCATGCGTATAGAATTAGCTAAAATCCTGTTAAAGAAACCCGATCTGATCCTGTTGGATGAACCTACTAACCATATGGATATTGAAAGTATACAATGGTTAGAAGATTTCCTGTTAAATTCAGCAAAAGCAGTGATCGTTATTTCCCATGATAGGGCATTTGTGGATAATATCACCAATCGCACCATCGAAGTGACAATGGGTAGAATTTACGATTATAAGGCTAAGTACAGCCATTATCTGGAGTTGCGTAAAGAACGTCGTCAACATCAATTGAAAGCCTATGAAGAGCAGCAACGCTTTATTGCCGACAATCAAGAGTTTATAGATCGATTTAGAGGCACCTACTCCAAGACACTACAGGTACAGTCCCGTGTCAAAATGCTGGAAAAGCTCGAAGTCATTGAGATTGACGAAGTGGACAACTCCGCACTTAAACTGAAATTTCCACCTTCACCACGTTCGGGCCAGTACCCGGTCATTGTAGAGGAACTGACCAAAATATATGGAGACCATGTGGTATTCCAAAAGGCCAATATGGTGATTGAACGAGGTGAGAAAGTCGCATTTGTAGGCAAAAATGGTGAGGGTAAATCGACCATGATCAAAGCAATAATGGGTGAGATTGAGTTCCAAGGGACATTGAAGGTAGGTCATAATGCCAAAATAGGCTACTTCGCTCAAAACCAAGCCGCATTATTAGATGGCGAATTGACCGTATTTGAAACGATAGATCAGATAGCGATAGGGGATGTACGTGTCAAGATCAAAGATATGTTGGGCGCTTTTATGTTTAGCGGAGATGATACTACCAAAAAGGTAAAGGTGCTTTCGGGTGGCGAGAAAACACGGTTGGCAATGATCAAATTGCTGTTAGAACCTGTAAATGTATTGATCCTCGATGAGCCTACTAACCATCTGGATATGAAAACCAAGGATATCATCAAGGATGCCCTTCAAGACTTTGATGGGACGCTAATCTTAGTATCGCATGACCGGGACTTTCTAGATGGTCTGGCCAAAAAGGTTTTTGAATTTGGCAACAAGCGTGTTCGCGAACATTTCGAAGATATCAAGGGCTTCCTTGAATATAAGAAAATGAGCAGTCTAAAAGATATCGAGCGATAGTATAATCACGACCGGCATGGTGTTTGATCATACCGAAATGATGCTAAAATAAATAAGGAGAAGCCCATATGACTTCTCCTTATTTAAGAATACACCACAAACTAGTTATATAATTCTAGACAAGCACAGCTGATCGTTTATTTTATACTTGATTGTCTAATATTTTTGAGACCTTTGCCGCCAGTTAGCGATAGCTGGGCTAAAATAAGAAGTAAATGAAAACATTAAAAGACTTAATAGATGTAGCGGACTCCGGATGGAAGCAGATCCAAGGATGGATGAAAGGAGCTGCCAATCAACGCGAAATACTAGCTCGAGATCCCAGACGAGCTGATGAAGAGCTGATCAGGCTACAGATTTCAACCAAGTCTCCGATGGGTGCCATCATATATAAGACCGGTGGTATACTGATAGACTATGGGTGGCTGAGGATCCTGGGATCCGGTAGTCCGAAATTGAACCGCGGCATTATGCAATGGAATAAGAGCAAAACATTTGACCGGGAAGGAGAGAAAGGCGGCTTTTTACTCATTGCGGATGATATATTGGGTGGTTATTTTGCTATCAATGCAGGTGCTTTAGGTGACCAGATTGGAAATGTATACTATTTTGCACAAGATACATTAGAATGGGAGAATCTCGAGTGTGGATATGCAGGATTTATTTATTGGGCATTAACAGGCGACATACAACAGTTCTATGAGACATTCAGATGGAAGACCTGGAAGCAAGATGTCAAGATGTTGGACGGCACTCAGGTATACAATTTCATTCCCTTTTTATGGACCAAAGAAGGCAAAAATATAGACCGTGTCACCCGAAGAGCAATTCCGATCGAGGAGAGCTATAAACTTATTTCGGGTAATATGATACGGCAGAAATAACTGTCGACACAGGCCATCACTAACAGAAAAGGCGATAGATATAGATGGTGGATCTTATATCTGGTCGACCTCTTCTTCGATGATGTTGCCCTGTTATCAAAAAGAAGTCTCTTTGCGCAATAATGCAAAGATCTCGCCATCCACATATCGGCCTTTTTCGAAGAAATAATCCCGGAGTATACCCTCCGACCGAAGAGCTAGCTTATTCAGTAGACGTCGCGACGCCACATTATCTGGGTCAATAAATGCTTCTATGCGATTCAGATTAAACTGCTCAAATCCAAATTGTATGATCCGCGAGACAGCCGTTGTCATAATTCCTTTTTGCCAATAGTTTGGGTCAAGTTCATAACCTATTTCAGCACGGGCATGTTCCAAAGCGAAATTATGAAACCCACATGTGCCGATCAATCGATCAGGATCGTCCGAAAAAGTAATGGCCCATCGGATGGCTTCTTTTTTCTGATATCTATCCTCCCATTCTACAACCAGTTGGTCCGCTTCATCAATGGACTGAAAGGTCGGCAGATCGAAAAATTCAGTCACTTCATCTCTCGAAAAATTGTCGTACAGACGACCGGCGTCCACAGGGGTAATACGTCGTAGCAAAAGCTGACCGCTTGTCAAAATAGGAAATTCAGGAAATAGCATAGTTGTATACAGTAGCTTGATTCAATTCAAAGGTATCATTGTTAATGGATAAAAACAATGTTGTTATTAGATACTGGATACAGGGGGATAAGGATACTGTAAAAAGCCACTGCAGACCAGGATCCGAAGACCGTCAATCCGCAGTGGCTTGGTGTCTGTAATGACTAGAATTTCAACGTCAGCTCTGCAGCAAAGTTTCGCGGCATCTGTGCCACGACGACCCCTTGACCTGCAAAATATTGTGTATTGCTCAGATTATTCATCCGTACGCCGAATCTGTATTTTTCCTTTTCTAATGAAAGAGAAGCATTGATGAGCGTATACGCTGGAAATGTAAATCGGCCTGTAGTAGTTCGGTCTTCACTAATTTGCGCACCGACCCTATTTAACCCAAAGCCTAAACCTAGACCGTGCAAAGTACGTGTCTGTAGGACGTAGCTGATCCAAGAGTTAAAGACATGGGCAGGTCCTGCTGACCCTGGCCGAAGTCCCTCCACTGTCTTATCAGCTTTTTGAAATTTGCTATCATTATACGTATAACCCGTGATCATATTCAATCCAGCAATTGGATTGGCAATCAATTCAAATTCTACACCTTTACTCCGCTGCTCGCCATCCTGAATGACTGCATTTGCTTCACCCACCGTTATACTCCGTTGCATGTTATTGACTACGATATCATAATAGGATGCGGTCAGGTTAAATCGGTTGCTCCAAAGGTTTGTCTTCAATCCGGCCTCCCATTGGTTGGCCATTTGGGGCTTCATAGCACTACTGTAGCCCGCTGGCTGATTATTAACTATTGGCACATAGCTAAAGCCATTCATATAATTGGCATATGCCGAAAGCTTCTCTTTAACAATTTGGTACACCATACCTATTTTGGGAGACCACGCAGTCTGTTTGTAGTTCTCCTCGCGCTTGTTGTTATTGAGATTCAATTGTCCACTATTACGGTAATGATCAAAACGCAAGCTCAATAGGGTAGTCCAACGATCAGTCAAATATACAACATCCGAAAGGTATGCTCCATAGATATTATTGGATGAGTAATTTCGAATCATATCTTGTTTAGATTTTAATATACTTGCGGTCGCTAGATCTTTAGAGATAAATCCGTAATCACTTTCCAGTTTCTGCCCATTGATGGTGTCATATTTGACGATCGGCGAGTGATTGTTGCGCAAGGACTGATTCATATAGTCCAATCCGATTAAGACCTTATTTTTGATGCGTCCTATATGGAAAGTACCATTGAAATTTTGCTGTACACTCGTGGAGCTCGCTTCCGAATTATTCAACTGAACATTGCGTTCCAAAAGAGCATCACTGTCACTCCCGCGGATAAACTGGTATTGATACAAACCCTCCGTCTTTCTGAAATTCCGTGAAATCAGGGTCTGTGAGCGCCAATTGTCCGAAATCTTATAATTGATCTCTCCCTTGATATTGATAGAAGGAGCCTTCAGTGTCATATCATTATTCGAATAGGATCTTCTCCAGTCGAAGCCTAATTCAGCTGGTGTATGCGCAAAGTAGGGACGTGACCTAGTGAAAAAAATGATCGGAGTATTGGTACCTTCATAATTATAAATCTGCGCCCCTAGATTAAACTGCAGCCGATCATTCACTTCATAGCTGAAAGTAGGAGCAGCGAAGAATGATTTTCTAAATTCGGAATCCCGAAAACCATTCTGGTACTGATAAGCAGAATTAAAACGGAATAATGTCTTACGGGATTTGGTCACCGGACCGTATACATCAGCTGTCAAGCGGTTGAGATTGAAACTTCCAAAAAGATAGGAAACCTGTCCGCCAAAATAGTCTTTCGGCTTCTTGGTCACTAGGTTGATAAGTCCACCAAATGAAGTTACAGCTCCACCATATAGTGTACCTGATGGCCCCTTGATTACGGCAACATGCTCAATGTCTGCAGGATCTATCTCTCCATTAGTCGTGGCAGGCAAACCGTCTACCATGGACACCTTAGTCGGAAATCCTCGTAGGCTATAATAGAAGCTACCATCACCTGTCCCACGTCCGGGACTGCCCTGCATCTTGACGACCCCCGGAACATTTTTCAAGGCTTCGGAAAGATCGGTTGTCAACTGCTCTTTCATAACCTGTTGATTCACGCTGGAATAGGCCTGTGGATTTTCCAAATAGGAGAGGGGGATTTTGGCAGCAGAGGTACTGTCCTTTTCCAAAAATTTGTTACGCCGATATCCATAGACTGTCACCCCGTCTAGGTCATGATATTGCTTGGTTACATAGATAACAGGGGTTGCTAGGGTTCCTCCCTGAATCTTGATGTTTTCCCGCAAAATCTCCAGATCGTTCAATGTGACTTGGATTACGTATTCACCATCAGCAATATTGTCCAAGAGAAATTCACCAGTACTATTCGTTCTAGAGTGATGATTCGTATTCAACAATCTGATCAGGGCATCCTTTACGGCAACCTGCTCCGATAACATAATTTTACCACGGACACGGTCTTGCTTTTGCGCAAGACTTACAAAGGGTAAAACACAATACAAAATAAGGATAAAGAAAGATTTCATGATAATAGTTAGCGTGTATAATATTCTTTTTTGTGAGGTCTAAAAAATGTCAACTACCTGATAGCAGGCGCGTCGTCATGGTGAAAGTTGGGGTCAAAAGTAAATGCTTAGGTACATTTTAATAAAGAGGGGCAAAATCAAGGATATACATTAATTTAGATTGACAACCACATAATACTGCTAATCAGAGGTTAATAGCAAATTGGGGAATGCGTAAACAAGTGATAAATGACATCAGTTGGCTATCTAGTTGGTGAAATAAAAGACTGTAAACTTTTCATGTTTATTATTTAGACTAATTATAATCAAAGGTAGCTGAATAATTTAAAACAGAAAAAGAATCAAGAAAAAAAAGTTGCTTTAATGGGTAATGTCTCAGTGAAGTGCAGGTAAAAACCGAATGGGGCAACTGCAATACTGCCTCCAATAAATTAAACCGTCACTACTTTACAGACGGATATGCATTTATATGTTATTGAAGATCTTTATCCGATAGTATTTTTCGTTAAATGCAGCCATCGCAAATTGAGCTTGAACTATTTGATAAAAAGATGCGGTATAGACCTGACCATTGACTGTTGTTATTTTCATTACATATATGATCAATCCGCGCCCCCTTTTTGAACGTGTGAACACCACCTGCTCAATTTCAGAATAGGGAATGTATTTGATGGATAACAATCTCGGCAAGGCGATCTCATTCTCTTGAAAAATATAGGGTGGGATGGTGGCATACCACCGTGCGATAGAATGGATATATTGATGATACAATCGAAGACTCACCGGGTCAAGACGATGAAGTATAGCCGTAAAAAGAGAGGTCCGCCTGTAAGTCAAAAGGACTAATGGTCCTAAGCCCGTAAAGAGCACCCCCTGCAATCCAAGGATAGTTGGACTGACGTAGGACCAAAAATTGATTTCAACTAACTTTCTCTCGACATATACCAAATAGAAATTATAGCAAAAGAAGCCTAAGATCGAGAAATTCAGAATCATCAATATCGCTATTAATATGAATCGCAATCTTATGATATTACGAATCTCTGCTTGTCTAAAATCTTCCATAAAAATGCGTTAATTTATCCATGGTCACCGCTCTATTACAACCGTTATGCGGCATAAAAATAGAGGAGTTTTTTTCATTAAAAAAGAAAAGATTAATATTTGTCGATTTTGAACCTATATAAGTATAGGTCTAATCCGTATTGGATTTGAGATCTATCTCTTTATCAAGACAGCCGCCTCACCAATAGTATTGTAGACGGCTGCTCACTTATCATTCATTATCTACCAGAATAACGGATGAACGTCTCGCACTCATGCATCAACATAATCCATACACCCGTATGGAAGTCTACGAGCGAGATTCCCGATCAGACACACCTGGATGTATTGTCACACTATATATTCCCATTATTTAAGATGATATACAGAACCCTTATTATCGAAGATGAACACCACCTACGTGATGCACTCTCTATTTTATTGGAGATCATCGCCCCGGACAAAATACAGATCGTAGGCTATGCCGAGGACGCGGACGATGCGATCAACATTATTGACAGTAATACTCACTATATCATTAGTTACTCCAGAGAGGGCACCATACACATGCACGATAATATTTCGATCCCTATTTCGAGATCAAACAAAGACGCATTCTTCAAGCTTATGAAAGATGGAGATTCAGGATGATTAAAAAGGAAAATCCATACGTACACGGCTATTCACGGTTCGTTAGGAGGGACTGTCAGTTTTCTACGCTAAGAATCTAATTTATTAACTAAAAAAGAGACAAGCTGGTAGGCACTCACTATGCCTGACCAGCTTGCCAAATATACAGATGCATCTGCTATAGCCGAGACATCTACTCAAAAACAACTTTCCGGATAGATTACGGGACAAATACGAGCAGCATGAACACGGCAAAGAGTGCGAGATGAATGACACCCAGTATCGGTGAGGTACGCTTCCCGAGAAAAGTAACCAGACTCAGCAACAGTGTCATTAAGAACAGTACCATTTCTGTACTGGTCAGTCCAAAGAGCACAGTCTTGTCCATAATCAACCCGACGATTAATACCGCTGGTACGGTCAAGCCGACAGTGGAGACAAATGCACCATGACATAAATTGATGGTACGCTGCACTTCATTGTTTAAAGAGGCCTTTATAGCGGTAATCGATTCAGGAGTAAAGACGATGATAGCGATCAGTATACCACTTAGCTGAATAGGCAATTTTGCAGCTTCAATTCCATAGTCTACAACCAAGGCCATATTATGTGACAACAGCACAATGGGCAGGATCATCGCAATAAGTACAATGGAACGCACCCATATTTCCTGTTTGCTTCCTGATGTTTTTGTCTCGTCATTTGCAGAAGACTGCATCAGGCTTTCTCTCTCTTTATACAGCACATCCAGACTCCCCGCCTTAGGTTGAATATAAAGGTGTTGAAATCCCTTCATCTGAAAACCTAAGAAACAGCCATAAATCAGGATCACCAATCCGGAAATAAAAATAGCTTGCGTAGTCGTAAACTCTCCGTTGCCAGCCCCCTGAATGAAATTTGGGATAATGAGCGCGGTACCTCCCAAGATGACGATCATAGAGAAGTAGCTTAGCGTACCCTGTGCATTATACTCTTGCTCTTTATACTTCAATCCTCCTAAAAGAATACAGAGACCTGCCACTAGATTCATAATAATCATCATGACCGAAAAAATAGAGTCTTTCCCAATTGTTGGAGACTCGCCGGGCCCGAGCATGACAGCAGCGATCAGCACGACTTCAATAGCGACAATAGACAAGGTCAGGATCAGTGTGCCATAGGGCTCACCAAGCTTATGAGCAAGTTCGTCGGCCTCTTTTACGACGCCAAATGAAGCTGTCAAAATAGTTGCTAGAAGTATTACAAATGCTATTGTTGCCGAAAGTGGGCTCATTTCAGCACCTAAAATCTGGTGACCGAAAAGTGTGAAGCCAATGACCACAAGCCAAATCACGACCAATCTAATTAATGTCTTACCTGTTATTACCGTTCCCATAGTTTATATTAAATTTTTAATCCATTTTATTCCGACCAATTTCCATACGCATCTCCATACCATAGACAATAGATGGAGCTTGTATTAGCGTATTGTCGGTTACAAAATTCGCTAAATATAACCACAACGTCCTTTACATATGATAAATAATGGCGAGGATAGAGAATTTCATTTGCCTATCAAAAGATCCACAAGATACATGACTCAGAGGGAGGGCGAGCAAGATAACATCTTCTTAAAAATCCTCTCCACGGTATTGATGTTACGCGATGTAAAGGCGTTTTTTAATGTCTTACGCCCCAATATCTTTCCAAATTCAGAATCCAAGGTGCTGCCTTTCGGCACCCGCCAATAGAAATTACCCGCTGCAATAATGCCCGCTTCACCATCCGACTTTTTCGACCTTTCAAATTCAGCCCACAGCACATCTTCTATGTTGGCAATCCCCACAAAGACATATACATGAAAATCGGCATTGGACTTATAGGGATTTTGACGAATGATAGTTTCTATTTGAGACTTATCTCTCACAAATAGATACGCCTCATAGGAAAAAGATGTAGAAAGCGCGTCTTCCAGCATTTGTTTTGAGCGTTCCATAGATTCGTCGGATGAGAATAGTATGTTGCCTGAGGCCAGAACAGCAGAAACGCTGCTCATATCTACCCGTTCAAAAACAGTACATACATCGGTCATCTTCATTGTAGTACCCTTCACGTTTACCCCACGCAGAAAGGCACAATATAGAGGTGTAGGCGGTTCAGAGGATTTCTTCATAGCATAATTGTCAGCGTTTACATGCCTATACAAGCATACGTAAATATAGCATCTTTAGCCGACTACTTCACCCACAAACTTTTCGATCACGCTGATGTAGCGTAACGTATACAACTGGAAAATGTAAATTAAGTTGACGACGCAAAAGTAAATAACTATGTTTAAGTAAAAAACAGGATGCAAGCGATAACACCTACCGATATACCCAAGCTATTTGCACAGGCATGGAATGATAACCGAGCAGACCAACTGGCATCACTTTTCGAAGAAGATGCAGATTTTATAAATGTAGTAGGCATCTGGTGGCAAAATCGTGAAGATATCTTCAATGCACATGACTATGGTCTAAAAGTTATCTTTCAAGATGCGACTCTCAGGGTCGGTAAAGTAAAAGTTAAGACATTGAATGCCGATATTGCAATTGTGCATGCACGTATGCAGCTAACTGGGCAGACCTCTTTGAAGGATAAAGCTGGTATCCGTAAAAATATATTAACATTTGTGGTGCGGTGGCACATGGATCACTGGCTATGTGTTTCTGCGCAAAATACTGATATTGTCATTGGCGCAGAGACAAACTTTAGAGATGCTACGGGGCTATTACATCCTGTAGATTACAGAAAACACTGATCCTCTTGTAGGTGATTCATATCCCAATTGCACAACCAGGTATCTGACAAATAATAGACCGATAATAGCGAATGTAAATCCAACACCTACAGATGCCCATTCAATCGATAGTGCACACACGATAACTATTATATTTGTCTTCATCTATTTTCAAGATCAACGCAGATAATATAGGGGATATACAACGATGAGATTCTATAGTTTATACAGACACATTCGCAAATCGAAAGCATTCAATAAAAAAAATTAATTATTGTCATCCATACCGGTATACAACACGACATGATATGAAACCATTTTTGATATCCTTATTCCCAATCATTTTATTCCCCGCGTTGTTGGCCTGCACGAATAGCAGTCAAAGCCAAAGTACGACAGACGTCGATAGTACTTTAGACGTAGGCGATACAACCGGAAAATTGAATGTATTGACAATCGATCTCCACAAGTTCGACAGCGATACGTTTTACAAAAAAAACCAATATATAAATGAAGACCTTATTTCTCCGTCCGATTCTACTTTGGATTACTCGAAATATCGCTATTACAAGAAGGAAGAGTTTGGACTTCCTTACAATGTGGATCAGAAAACCCCCGCTTATTATTTCCCAGGCTATCACTATTATTATGAGGAAGAGATTGAGAATTTTGACATCAATAAGTCCGCTGGGGAGACGGTAGGACTCTCGCACACAAGACAGTTCGAGCCAATAGCATACTGTAAAGATTTACTATTTGATTACGTAAGTATGGTTAGAGATGATAAAGAAACACTGTCTGCAATTGTATTTTCGACAGTCAGGAGCGCCGACAGTCTAGATTTCGACAACAAAATGGTATCCCTAGAAGCCAAGTTGGGAGCACCGTATCACAAGTTAAGGATCAGCAATGGTTATGCCACTGTTATAAAAAGTAATACTTGGCTCATTGATAATAAATTTTACCAATTTTATGAGCAAGATGAAATGGGTCAATATAGAACTAAGCTCTTGGTAATAGCACCCGAGAATCTCCCTAAGTTGGACAGTGAAGACCAGACACGGTTTCCGATCATACATACCAATGAAAAGATGTTAAAAGAACGCTATTCGTACTAATCATATATCTGAACCTCATGAAAAACGATATTTTAGAATTCAAGATCTGTTTGGCCAAGAAGACCCTGCTATTTTATCTAGCAATAGTACCCTTTATAGTTATAGGCTCTATATACAATCTTATTGGCATCATCAACCAGACGAGTTCGGTCGCTGTATTCAGTGCATTTGGGTTGTTTGGGTTTGTCCTGCTTCCAATAGCAATCGTCAACACCTATCGTCAGGGTCTTTGCCAGATCTATGCCGATCGGATTAAGATCGGAAAAATAGCATACCAATTTTCAGACTACACGATTACTATTAAAGAATATCAACTCCCAATTAAAGACAGGCCACTGTTTTCATTATTCAAAACGACCTATCATAATATCGTGATTAAGGACAATGACACTCAAAAAATTACAGCTGACGAAGAACTAAATATCTTCCGAAAGGATATCGACAAGATAAGAGGTATACTTCGTATTTGAGCGTACCGGTCACCGAATTTTGTTTGTACCATTCGACAGGTATCAAGATGGACATTGAGCAGTAAAGTAAACTCCTGTTATTGAAATCATTCAAATTATTTATGAATAAAATATCCTTAATATCGGACGAGAAGGTCATCTTAGATGCAACCTTGTATACCGCTTCCAAATCAGAACAACTCGCAAGTGCTCGTAAAAAAGGGCGATTGATATTTGCGTTGATCATAATATTGCTAGGTGTACTTTTCGTTGCAGTCGATAAGCGTATTGCTTTACTATCTATAGGAGTAGGGGCTGTTGCATTTTTTATCTTACCTCGTTACTTAAGCATTTATTACAAGAGATATTTCACCAAACTGGTCAAGTCCGATGAAAATCAAAAGCGACAGGGGCAATCTTTTGACATCTACTTTAATGATACTTTCATTGAAATTAAGACCGCACTATTAGAAACGAAGTACAGCTTCGAAAACTTTGAATACATTGCTGAGACGAGTGAAAATATATTTATTAAGTTAAAATTGGGGGAATTTTTAACTTTTCCAAAATCTCAGCTTCAGGATGTTGATGAGATCAGAAACTATTTTAGGCGTATTTGCGACACGCGAAAGATTGATTATAAAGAAGAGCTTGACTGGCAATGGAAGTAGCGATTTACAACCCTAATTAGCCAACTTGAATGGTGCAAGCTTTCAGATAAGCTCCAGAATAATACGGATATAAAGCCAATATCGGTACATATCAGTTCGGAATGGATACAAGACAATTTTCGGCATACATTTACAATAGATGAGGAAACCTTAAAAACACAATCATGATGGGCAGATGTCTCCTTCTACTAGCCATATTATCCCTTCCGTTTCTCCTAATGGCAGAGTCGGATCTGGAAACCCGATTGATCAACAGCTTGCTTCAGTATCAGCAAGGACTGGTAAACGGGCCTACGTCAGATGACGAGCGTAATCTTAAAAATTTTACGTTACTATTGGAAGAAGCCGTTTCAAAAACGAAACTCGATCATTTTGACAAATTTAGCACAACTATCGATACGCTTAACTTTACGTGGTCAAAATATGAATCAGAACAACATGACTTCGTATTGTATCGTCTATCCAGCCCAATGATGTATCATTGGAGCTATATTATCAAGGATCAAAAAATTATATTAAAAAATAACGATTACCACCAATATTTCACGGAAGTACACAACCTCAATGAACGGGAATTTCTACTTATCTCGCAAATGGATGAGCTTGTCTTTTCATGCAATTATGCTCATGTATATCATTACAGACGTAATGCATACGTCAAAAAGACCGCTTTTGGAGATAGAAAGACATTGACTGTATGTAATTACACCCAGATTGAAATGGGGACAAACCATTACAGTATACCCATAAAAAAGATAGTATTTGACGTAGATACAAAAAGTATCTCTTATGGTACATTTATAAGCTCTACAACAGGCGACAAAATTATCGCAAAATCTAAATATACAAACGGAAAATTCGATATACCTGATGACGATGAAAGGCGGGCACTCTGAAGTGAATAGATGACATAATGGCCTAAATGGCCATTGATAATAAACAAATACTTGATGATGAAAATATTTATTGCATCCTTCTTGTTCTTCAATACGTTATGTTTTTCGCAACCATATAGGCCATACACACAAGGGAGTATCGGTGTAGAAAGCAGCTATTTCAATCTGAATAAAAAGCAGCATAGCACCATCGAACTGTACTTACTAGCAAAATCGCAGTTTGGTATACTAAGCGAATTTGCCAACCTAATCGGAATAGATAAAGAGGGCCATATCTATTCTTTTGAGAGGTACAAGACGTTGTATGATGAATGCGTTGCAGAAGATTGCACTTGGCAGATCAATCTGATACATATAGAATTGCTAAAAAATAAGAAAGATCGAACTCAGATGTCTTATACGGTACTAGAGCCTGATTGGTATAGATCAGAAGAGGTAAAATATGACTCGATACGACGTTATCACAGGGTCGAGGAATCCGAGGAATTTAAACGGCAAATGTCAATACGGTCTATCCGGGAAGTAAAGAATATCAATAAGTATAATTGGCGTTACATACTGTACTACCAAAATGACTATGGCCGCTAACCAATGCTCCAGTTGTCTACGATCTTTAACTAGATGATGAGAATTTAGAAAATGAAGAATATTTTAGATAATAATCCAAATCGATCTTGAAGTATGACCAAAAATGTCCCATTTACCGCTAGTGGATATTGTCATCAAACAATATTAAAAATGGCCTACCTGTGGCTGCCTGTATTTGCTATTATAATCTTCATATGCTCTTACTTTGAAAGATTTCGCTTTATACTATTTTTAACTATTGGAGCAGCCACTTATAAATTTATTCTACAACAGTTAACAAAGAAATCCACCATCATCACCTTTGATATACATAACATTCAGATGGGTGACATCCATATTCCACTATCCGCGCTTCAACACTATTACATCTCGCAGCCACTGAATCATTTGATTATACTACGGGTGAGGACTCGTGATAAGAATCTTTCCATGTACATCGAGAAGCAGGCAAAAGATCATATCGAAATGCTTTTAAAGACAGCCAATATTCCTTCAAAAAAGATTCCATATGACAACTACTTGCAGTTCGGCCACCTCATATTACCCTTTGTAGGACTTGCAATTTGTGCCATAGCCTACAAGCTTTGTGATTACGTACAATATATAGTCCTATAGGATAATAAAAAAGAAATATAAAAAAACAGATCTACACAACATCTGTTTATCCAATGAAATATAAATTTATAAATAACGTTGAACGTCCAAATTAACCATGACCACAGTAGCACAAACATTTCAGGACAAATCCATTAAAGCTAAGGCAAAAGTCACTGTACTTGGCCAATGGTTGATTGATGGCGAATTACCTCTTGAGGAATTACTCGTCTATGCCGATCATCAGAAAGCAAAAGACAAAGCAACGTGCATCGAAGCAATAGAATATGCAACTAAAAAGAAGCCAGCGATTGCGGATGAAAATTTGCTTGCCTATCTCATCACAGCATTGAAGGACGACGAACCAAGAGTAAAATGGGAGAGTGCCAAAGTTATTGGCAATACTGCCAAAAATCTTTCGGCGCAAGTGGAGCGCTCGATTGACACTCTTTTGGCCAATGCGAGCAATACTGGCACTGTTGTCCGATGGGCTACGGCATATGCATTGTCCGAAATAGTAAAGCTACGTACAGCAAGTAATGACCGATTATTGCCAAAAATCGAACTCCTTTGTGAAAAAGAACAAGATAACGGAGTGAAGAAAAAATACTTGGAGGCGCTGAAGAAAGTAAAGAAATAGACGTAAAGTCTGTTTAAATCCAGGATCCATGTCTGACAGGCTCTCAAATAGAATGTAGCCATCGTCAAGCTACCTTTTAAATGTTACTACAGAAATAGATATCTCTAATCACTAATTTATTCATTATAAAAGAAACATTATGTATAGACTCTTAAAACCAACACTTCTATTGACGGCAAGCAGTTTCCTCCTGTTTGCTTCTTGCAATTCTGTATCGAAAGAAAATCAGAATAGAATCCGTGTAAGCGGAGAGGGAAAGATCCGGATTATGCCCGATCAAGTCACCTTAACCATCGACGCCGGGTTTACCAAACCCAGAATGGTAGACGCAGTCCGAGAGACCCAAGCCACAGTAGATACCGTGATCTCCATCCTGCAGACGTTCAGCGGCAAAAAAGAAGACATTAAGACAAGCAGTATATCTGCTAATAAAGACTACCAATACAATGGAAGCGTTAATAAATTTGTCGGATATCAAGCTCAGCAGACTATTGATTTCGTCTTACATGATTTGACCAAATTTACAGCGTTGACAGCCAAATTATTAGAGACCAAAATCAGTGGTATTTCCTCCGTTCAATTTAATCACTCCAAGGCAGATAGTATTCTACGAGAGGCAGATCTGATAGCCTATGACGATGCATTAAAATCCGCTCAGAAGCTTGCCAAGAGAGCAGATGTCGAGATTGGCAAGCTCTTATACATCTCCAATGACGGGAGTCCATCCAGTGAGTCACCTGGCTATCGGCCAGGCATGCAGCTAGAAACGTTCAATAAGGCATATGGGGGTGCAGGATTCAAAATAGCGCCCGAAGTACTCGAATTCAAGCGGAGTATCTATACGGAATTTCAGATCAAGTAGTTTGAGTGATGTCGTAAGAAAACCCATAAAAAAGCACCCGGAGCCGAGGCTCTAGGTGCTAAAACATAAACAAAAATTAAAAAGGGATGGAAAATTAGTAACAGTAGCCAATGAAAGTATCGCCCGTCTTTTTACTAGTCATATTGACCCGAATAGGACCATTTTCCTTTGCAGGTACTAGATAGCTAGATTGTAATGTGGCATTTTCATAGGCTTGAAAGAAATCGTAAAATTCAGGCCATACTTTTACCAGGTTGGCCGGTTTTGTAGGTATTTTCATCAACATAAACTTTGGGTTTTGGAATCCATAGTAAGTCACCGGACTGGAAAAACTTAAACCATTATCTAAAGCAAGTACATTTTGCCGATAAGACACGGAATCTTTCTGACCATTATTATTGAACCTAATTGTAATTTGATGACTCATTCCTACATGGTCATCAATATAGTAATCCGTGAACAGCTCTCTAAAACCCGCTTTCGCTTGCGACTCAAAGCGTACTTGTGTAACATTAGTGCCTAAAGTTTTTATCTTCTCAGCCAATAATTTAGCTCTATTTTTCATAGCTACCGTCCATCCCTTACCATAATCCGTATACGTGGCTAACGAATCAAAATCAAACTTAAAACTGACGGGAATTGTCAAGCGCCTGTTGATGCTAATAATGTTCTTCTCTTCGGTTGTCGCTTGTTCATAATAACTCGACTCTTGGTGCTCACTCGTCAAAAAGGATGTCATCTCCGTATAGGATATCACAGGGATTTTACTTTGATTCAAATTGATACTCGTTGTTTTACCTTTCGGACCAACCAAGACTTTATAACCAGTACGATCTTGATTCCATACCAGACCTTGCAAAAGCTGGGTACCTACCGCCACTTCATCAAAAAACAGTAAAGAATCTCCGTTTGCAGACGAAGCATAGGAGATACCCCTTGAGACAGTGGGCTTATATCCATTATCTAAATCTACACTTATCGATTCTTTGTCGTTTTCACCTGAATAAAAAATCCAAGTGGATGAGGTGTTGGCATCTACCACCAACTGTAACGGCTTACCATCAATGATGGTGCTTTGAAAAGGAGCTGCATCGAATAGACGGTCTATGTCCATAAAATCCTTTAAGATACCGCCGGTTAATATATGTTGGCCTTCGGCAGATTGAGGATCCAAAGGCATCAATGTCAGGTGATCCCCATACTGATTTCCCTCCAATTCAAATCCTCCAGGAATCACGCGCACAAAGGAGTAAACGTAGTCAGCTCCACGCGTCAACTCTTGTCCCATATCACTAATAATAGAACCTAATAATGAGGTTTCTGTAAAATCAATAATAGCAGTAGTCGCATTGGTACCGAACTTCAGATCAATGACAGCTGGATCCGCAAAAGCTCTTGATTTACCAAGCATTGCATATTTTCCTTCAGTTTGTTGGATGATATAAAAGGTGGTGGGAGCACTATTGTCTTTCGGTTTGAGAATCATGCGAACAATTTTAGCCCGCTGAATGGGAGTGATATACTTATTTTTCAGCAAAGTATCCGTGATGGTGTAGCTTTTTTCTACCTCAAAAGTTTTGAAGCCATCCTTTTTACATGCGGACAAAAATAAAATAAGTATTATACCTATGTAGCCTGTGAGTTTCATATCAGAGTCTGGTTTAAGAGTTAATAAGGTCTACCTTCAAAGATGACTTTGCCTGTTTTTTTGTTATAGAAGGCAATCAATAATTCGGTTTGAGATTTTGTATATTTTAACGAACAATCTCCTTCAGCAAGTGAACTTTTAAAGGCATTTTTTAAGGTTGGAAATTGTGCTGCATAGACAAATTGTGGTCCCTCATAATATGCTGTAAACACATCATTTTGATTGTACGTATATCGGTACTGGTACGGAAATGAAAATTTGTTGTAGTATGAATCATCAAGGGCCGCGGAAGCCGGCGGCACCCCAGCACGTTCACTATCGTGTATTCCCGTATTGATATTGAGGACAAACCTTTTCTGTGCGCTTTTAAACTGCATATCGAATTCATAAAACCGTATGACATTCAAAAACACCGCAAAGATGATATTTATGTCCGACGCGTATACTTTGGTGAGAAAATCATTTGTCTCCGAAATATTTGGCCATTCTCTTGTGTCGGAAACAAATCCACTAATATACAACGTATTGTCGAAAGGGACCTTAATGGAACTGTAGGCCCCGGTACGCATCATCTTAAAAGCTGGAATAACAGGGAATTCCATTTCAACAATTTCAACATCCTTTCCCGAGATATCCTTTGCTTTGAGACTACCATTTTCCAGGATCAGTTCCTTTACAGTTAGTCCATTATAAGAATAGGGAACATCCAGTAGCATACTGTGTATACCATTGTAAGCTATTCCTGTACGATGTATATAAACAGAGTCTGCACTGATGTCCTTTGCAAAAGTAATCTGCCTTTGCCCTAATGCTAGCGTCATCACGCTGAGGTCATTGCCATGTTTAACATGCAATCCAACTTTACCTCGGGTTGCTGCTGCAAATCTATCTTTTAGATCTGTATACTGATGCTCGGTATACAGATACTTTTCCTCTGCTGAAGTAGCTTTGATCAATACAGCACGACTGTTTTGCAGATTTCCTTTTAGATAAAGAGTATCACTATTGGCACTTTTACTTAAGTACGAATACTCAATATCGACCCGATTTCCCCAGCCCAGCTGTTCACCACCATTCTGCATCGTATTGGGATCAGCAATATAATTGATGTAATTATAGGTGCTGAATGATAAGGATGTTAGCGAGGTAAATTTCAGCGAATATTTACTTTCTTTCACCACACTCCCCATGTCTTTATTGAAATCCGAAAGCATCTTGACCACTTGCCCATTATTTTCAAACTTCATAAAGAAAGCAAAGCCACCCTTATTAGATTTGTATTTTTTGATATCCGGATAGACCAACATTTTCCAACCGTGAGGGGCGTTGGTCAACAACGAATCAAACGTTTTGTAACTATTATCTATTTTAATCGAAGATTCGTTGATTAAGCTTTCTTCTGTCTTCTTACACTGCGTAAAGATCAGTATGGCTATTATCGCCAAACATATTTGGAGATAATGCGCTTGTTTGCGGGTCTTTCTCATTGTTGTATTAAAAAAAATGTTCTATTTGCCATCTATGTAATCTTTATTCCCTTGTAGTACAAGCTTCTGCAACTCACGAAAATCAATCTTCCATTTATCCTTAAAATATTCGACAACATATTGCTCCTTTAACTTAAACCGGCTGGCACCAATCTCGCTTGCATTAGCAATCAACTTATCATATTCAGCTTGTCCTTTCGTGAGTAGAAATGCAATAGTCTCTACAAAATCATCATCAGGATTGCTCATGGCATAATTTCGTACAAATCCGTTGTAGAGAGCATCTGCATCTTTAACATTGAACCAAGTGACTGTATACAAGCCTGGATTGATGTACTTGAAGAGGGGGGAATATAATTTCGTTTGGTGCAGAATATGAGCAGTTTCGTGATGAATCGTATAAGTCGTTTGCCCAACAAAATCGGCATTGCGCGCATATTTATTCATATCCATAATTGTGATTTTATTAGCACCCTCAGCCTGTCCCAGTACCACTGTCCCGTCATCATTATATTGACCACTGCCTACCAATACCCACAATTTTGGTATGATCTGCTTGACAAACGCACTATCACTCACATGCAGATAAGGTGCGATCATCGACTGTTGGACCATTTGCATGACGGGTATCACATACCCAAGCTCAGCCGGCGCGGTATTTTTAGTATAGTCCACCTCGAATGGGTCATATTCGTATTTTACTCTCACATTGAAAGGACGGGTTAGATTATTTTTGATCCACTCATCAATTATAGGATCGCCTTTAGCTCTATATCCACCCAAATTTTCTATTTGCTCAGTTGGTAGCTTATCCTCTTTTGTACAGGAATATAGTCCGAGCGAGCTGCACAAGGTCACCGCGTGGAGCAACAGAATTATTTTTTTGCTGTATTTCTTTATTATTAATTTCATCTGTATAAAATTTAGTGATGGTTTATCTCGGGTTGCGCTCTACACCGGACATCTGAACTTCCAAAGGGATCTGCAGGATGCGCCGTGGGTCGTTAGCCCCTACAACAATGTCGTTAGATGACTCCGAAGTATTATGTACGACAGGGATACGATGTCTAATCATGTCCAACCATCGCATTCCCTCAAAAGCATATTCACGTCTTTTGAAATCCAATGCGGCAGCGATATAGTAATCTTGTTTAGCATCATTGGTACTTGTCGAAAAAGCGGTCTTCAGTTGATTATCGGTCAAATCTGATATTGGAAAATTAGATGAGGAAACCAACTTTTTTTTGAGATATAAGTTAAATAGAGATAGAGCATTGTCGTAATCCTGTGTCATGATTGACGCTTCTGCCCAATTGAATAAGACTTCTTCTACAGAGAACAATACGTTCACAATATAATTAACGGATTGATTTTCGTAAGGTCTGTATTTCGGAATATTATATAAATTGTCCTGTCCATATAGATTCCAGGCATAGGAAGCGCCACTAACTGGAGGCTCCTTCCACATGAAAGCTGTGGTGAATGCTCCATTGGCTCCAAACCTAAAATAAGGATAGTCCGCGACCTTGGAAGGTGATGTCGCTAATAGCAAATTGGCGGGTTCACTAATCGATGTATACTTTTGTTGAAGACCATAATAAGGCAAGGGCTTATAGGCAACGATATCACGTAGCGTATTGCTGATAATAGTTGGATTTGGCAATAGTTTTTTTGCATACTTGATTACCGACTGATAGTCCTTTTTGAACATGTAGAAACGTGTCGCAAATGCTAATGCCGCCCGCGTATTGAAGTGATAAGCAGTTGCTTCTAGGTTGGTGATTGCCTCATCATTGATCAAGGGTAGACCAGCTTCCAAGTCCGATTGGATATTATCATACAATGATTTTACCGTACCACGACTATACTTTTTAATCACGACATCTTCTACCTCTGTAACATATGGAATACCTGGAGTCGTCTCTGGATTAGCATCTCCGTAAGTACGAGCAAAAAATACACTTAACATAAAATGTGCGTAGGCACGGCAAAGTAAAGCTTCGCCTTTGTAAGCCTTCATATCAGCTGGAGATCCTTGCTCATCGATATATTTAAGTGCCTGATTAGCTGCAGCAATAGCTTTATAACAAGCCGCCCAATAATAATCCGGAGAATCTTCTGCATTGCTCTGGATATTTTCTCGGTATAAATAGACATCACGATTTATAGGATTCACTACTGAGCTTGCAAAGATACCTTTGTCAGAGAAATTGTCACTCATGCTTTCTGCCATGATCACATAAGAGGCTTGCGGATAGGCCGTAGCTAACAGTTCGCGCAACGCAGCCGGAGAATTCAATTTTGCTCGATTGTCAGGATCTACCTCTAGATACTTATTGCAACTCACATGTAAGAGTGAAAGTCCAGCTACTAAGACAATATATTTTTTAAATTTCATCTTTTTCGGTGATTAACGTTATAAACCTAATTTTAAAGAAACGGTATAGTCTTTGGACAGTGGCAAGGCTACGCCACCAGAAGCAAAGAATTCGGGATCCTGACCATTTAGACGTTTGTCTGAGTAGATTAATGCGACATTATTACCAACTAAACTGATACTTGCCGATTTGAACCAAATCGCTTTAATCCAATGTGCTGGCAAATTATAGCTTAAGCGAATTTGTTTAAGTCGAATAAAACCACCGTCCGCAACACGTTGATTAGAAAAGTTATAGGCACTATTGGGATACTCACCGGCCAATATTTGTGCTTCTCTTTTTCCAAGTATAGATGGAACCTGGTTGTCCGAGTTAAGCACCCATCGGTTTAAAAAATCCCAAGACAAAGCATTCAAGTCCGTATATTGATCAAAGAAAGCAGGGTTCATCCGGATTTTATTGCCCATAGATCCTGTTACCAAAATATTTAAGGAGAGATTTTTATAGGAAACAATATTGTTAAATCCTCCAGAAAGTGTCGGGTCAATAGATCCATCGTATTTTAGGTGGGTAACAAAAGGAGATTCCATATAGACATTATTACTGACAGCCCCTTCTTCATTAATAAATAATGGAGCTCCATTTTCCGGATTCAGACTGACATATGGAACGGAGAATAATCCACGTTGGGGGTAACCGACAAGTGGCCCTCCGCTCGGACTAACTAATGAATTAATCGTTGGATTACCTCTTAAATCTTCAATAGTGGATTTGTTGTAACCGAAATTCAATGAAGTATTGTATTTCCAATGATCATTCTTCACTAAAGTACCACCAATGGTTACCTCAATCCCCTTAGCACTGAGATTGGCATAGTTAGCTGTTTTAATAGTTTCTCCGCCAATGGATGAGGTTCTCAGGTCACCAATAAGATCAAAACTTCGGTGATTATAATAATCAACGGTTAGATTATACCGACCATTTAAAAAGGTCATGTCTGTTCCCAGATTCCACTTATACATTTTCTCCCAGGTTAACTCCGTATTAGCCAGTCTTTCAATATTCATAATAGGCTCATTTTCATCCAAATAGGGTCGAGGGGATAGGGAGTTTCTTAGAACCAGTCCCGAATTCTTGGCAATACCAATACTAGCTACTAAACCATAGCTCGAACGCAGCTTTAATGTTGAAAGGATCTCCTGTTTTTTAAACCAAGGTTCTCCGTCAACGTTCCAAGCACCGCTGACATTCCAGGTAGGTAACCAACGTCCTATTTTGCTTTCTCCCATAGCATTTGTGCCATCGTAGCGGATCGTGGCTCCTATACTGAGCTTATCTTTGTACGAATAGGTTCCTGTTCCAGCAAAAGCGAGAAACCGTTCGCGGGTAGGTTGTACTTCATAATAATTCTCGCCCTTACTGGCCCAGTAGTAAAAAATAGCAGGGTCAATATTGGGCACTCCGCCGCGATCGTATTGATAACCAGCACCTTTATAACCACTAGTGTTTCTCTCAATGTAGCGAAGCTCCTGAAATGCAAATAAGTCTACTCGGTGAGTTTCATTAAACAGTTTAGAGTAGTTAAGCGAGTTTCGGAAGGTATAATTGTCCATATCTACAGCATCACGATTCCTAAATCCGCCATAAGGAAGTACGGAATTTGCCTCAGCTTCTACATTCAACGGGTCGCGGTATAAATAGGGGTTGTTACTGACGATCGTCGAATTGTATCCCTCAGGATCATAAATTGTTCCAGCGCGATAAGCACGAGGCATATTGGAATTTTCCTCGATGATATGGTCTTGTGATGTTTTGACATACCGGTATGCCGCGTCAAGAGAGTAGGTCAGTTCCGGTATTATTTTGTAACGTAACTCTCCTTGCAATTTGAAATCCATAGATTTAATATGCAGGTAGTTGTTGTCTAATTCTTCGAGAATGTTAAATGGTGCGAAGTTATTCCTGACGTAGAAATAGCTGCCATCATCTTTAAATACGGGCGTGGTGCGGCTGGTATTTAGAGCATAATTAAAGGGATTGATATCAAATTCACGGTTGAATCCACCTTGCCCCTTATTGGCAGTACGTTGTAATGTCCCGGGAGCATGTTGGTCACGGATATAGGCTGTACCTAAGAAGCCATAGGTCAGTTTATCATTAGGGGTAAAAGTAGTACGTAAGTTGGCTGTGAGTCGTTTTGCATCATTTCCTTTGGCCCATCCCTGATCATTTAGCAAACTGGCTGAGGCATAAGTCTGTAATTTTTCACTACCACCACTGATGGATAGGGCATGCTCCTGGCGCACAGAGTTATTGAATAGCTGATCAAACCAGTTGGTGTTGACGCGGCTGTATTTGTCTAAATACTTGGCAATGGACTCTTGATCATTTCCAATGTCAAAGCTATTTGTTTTGGGATTGTAAGCCATACCCTTTGCCAATGAACCAAAAATACCGTAACGAGACTGTCCTAGGATATCGGTGTAATTAAGCCATCCTTTCATATAAAGCTCGTTGAATATACTCATCTGATTGTACGAATCCAGAATGTCGTATGATCCATAATCGGGCTTGAGTGATGTCGTAAAATTGCCCGTGTAAGAGGTAAGTAACTTACCCGCTTTGCCTTTTTTTGTGGTGATAACGACAACTCCGTTCATGGCTCTAGCACCATAGAGTGATGTAGCAGCAGCGTCTTTTAAGATTTCGAAACTTTCTATATCATCCGGATTTATTCCGGCAACAGCAGACCCGAGAAGGGTGCTGGGATCTCCGGTAGAGAGTTGTTCATTAGAGACGTTGACCACATCTTCCAATACGATACCATCGACTACCCAAAGCGGCTTATTTTCACCAGTAATAGATGTCGCACCACGAACACGAATTTTCGGAGCCGCTCCAAAAGTTCCAGATACGTTTTGTACGGTGACCCCAGCAACTTGCCCTTCTAACATCCGGCTCACATCTGTAACCCCGTCACGTCTAATGTCTTCCGCTTTCAATTTGGTCGATGCCCCCGTAAAAGTTCGTTTGCGTATCGTTTGATACCCTGTAATAACCACCTCGTCAATTTTGATGTCTATAGATTTCAATGTTGCCGAAATAATTCCTCCACGATAGGATATCTCTTTATTTTCGTACCCAACAATAGAGAGTTGTAATATGGCTGAAGAAGATTTCAATTTTAAAGCAAATTCTCCTTTTGAATTCGTCATTGTTGAATTATTGGTACCTTTCTCTTTAACGGTAACCCCTTCCAATACCTTATTGTCATCATTTTTTACTACCCCTCTAGCATCAATTTGTTGCAACGATTCGTTATTGTGCTGTGTGACAGGTAATTCTGATATGGTGACAATGTTACTCTTAATACTATACTGCAGTGGCTGATTTTTAAAGATGAGCGCCAGTGCCTCTTCAAGACTTGAGTTCTGTAAGTTGACGGTGACATTTTTAGCTTTTTTAAAATAGGAGGTGTTCACCATTATATTATAGGTCGTCTGTTTTTGCAGTTCCTTTAAGGCATATTGCAGCGAAACATTTTTAACATTCAAGCTGATTTGTTGAGCAAAAGTATTCCCATAGGACTGTAGACTCAGACTTATCAGGAGCAACGTGCAGACCTTTGTACTGACACGTTTTAAGAAAAACGCACGCTTCACCCCGAATAGTTTTTTACAATTTGATTGAAGTTTTTCAATTATTGTAGCTATCATAATTTTGGTTTGTTGTTAAATAATTGGGCACATAGATATCCTTAAGGTGTGCATTTAATGCCCCTGTATTTGATTAATTATTCAAGAAAACTAGTTAAATCAGGAATATTTGGTTAGTTGTTCAGTTAGATTTAAAAAGTCATTAATACGTATATTTTCAAAGTGTCATAATGACCCTCCTTTCTTGTATTTTAAATTTGTAGTTGGTGTTTTCAGATAGTACATGCAAAACCTCTTGTAAGGAAAGGTCTCTAGAGAGGTTGCCAAAAATATGGATGTCTTTCAATTTCCCTTCTTGATGATCAAACTTCACATCGTACCACCGTTCTATCTCTTTTAGGATGACTGGTAGAGATGTAGAATTGAATACGAAACGATTTTTCACCCATCCTAGATGTTCCTCTGTATCCACCTGATTCGTGATTATTTGAGACGGCGTAATATAGGCCTGATCCCCTGGAGAAAGTATGAATGATTCCGAAGTACCAAGGCGCATGACCTTGACCCGACCTTCCAACAAGGTTGTTTGTTGACTCTTTTCATCATTATAGGCCCTCACATTAAAATGAGTTCCTAAGACTTCAACTAGTTGTTGATCGGTTTTTACATGAAAGGGAGCTGTGGCGTTTTTAGCAATTTCAAAATATCCCTCACCATCGAGTTCAACTTCACGGATATTCGATTTGAACTTCGCCGGAAATCTAAGGACGGATTTTGAATTCAAAAAAACTTTAGAGCCATCCGATAGTAAAAACGAGGTCATCGCACCTACGGAAGTTTGAACTGAATTGATTTTATCTTGGAGTTCATCTGTGTCTTTTGCCTCTTGATAAACAAATACAATTTCGTTATTTTCTTTACGAACAATTTTCAATTCTGCATCCTGGTATAGGACGCCCTTTCTATTGTTCTCTATCTTTACTGACTTTCCATCAGGCAATGTAATATGAGAGGCATCATCTGCTTTATAGATTACTTGAGCAACTGGCTTTGCGACCTCAGGTTGATCTGCAACCTTGTAATAAAAAAACAGACCCAATATCACAATCGCTGCAGACGCCCAGTACCACCACCTTATTGTTTTATGCTGGAGCGGATTCCATCTGCGTACTGATCTATTCTCTTGCTGAGTTACTAATTGACTTTTCACCATATCCCAGACACCATTCAGCTTCGCCTCCAACAGCGGATCATCAGACATCTCTGTCGGAAAATCCTGATCTGCAAGATATTGCCTAATCTCTTCATCATTTAACGAACGCAATACATCAAAAAAACGATGCATTTCATTCTTAGTCAATTGATTGGCTATATATTTTTGCAAAAGGATAATAAATTCTTGATTGCTATCCATAAAAGCGTTTATTGGTCTTTTAACATACTATACGAAAGTGACAAAAGAAAATCACTAGTGTAAAGTCACAAAAAAAATAAAACTAAACTAAGTCACTTATAATGAACAAGATAAATAACATATCATTGTTATTTTTGCTCAGTATTTCCTTAATATTTTTGATAGCTGCTGTCATATGATTCGATATGGTAGCAGTAGAAATCTGCAATATCTCCGCAGCTTCGCGATAAGAATATCCTTCCATCTTACACAAACGGAATACTTGCTGCTGCTGCATAGGGAGCTTATCAATAATTTTATCAATCAAATTGTTTTTTTCTTTGATGATATAATCCTCCTCAACGGATAGGACCGTATCTGATGTCGAAAAGTAAAGCTGATTCTGCTTGTTCTGATTACTAGCTACTTTACGCAAATAGTCAATTGTTAGATTAGTAGCAATCTGTCGAATAAAAGACTGGAAGGATTTACTGGGGTCGATCCCGTTTCGACTATTCCATACTTTTATAAAAGTGAGTTGAACAATTTCTAGACTTTCGTCTTCGTCTTTTGTCAATTTGAAAACGTAGTGATAGAGCCCCTTGGAAAACTGCTTGTACAGCCATTCAAAAGACCGAATATCACCTTCCATCAACCCCAATAGGGAAGACGTTAAATCTATCTTATTATGTTGTAGCATCCCACCGCTAAAAAATTAAAAATTGAATTTCATTATGTTATATTGTGATAGATTTTAATCGCAACTAGAATCTACAGTGGCAAATGTATTCTTTCTATCCCGTTTGTCCTTATAATTATTTCTTTTATGGATAGGACACCTCATGTCCCGGGTCATAAGAGCTATTTTGATGCCAAAGCTATTTACTAAGAAGGGTTAACCTTTTAATTCATTATTCTTTATTTTATTTTGTAAAGTTTAAACCACAAGCCTCAATATAGATAAATCGACCTACATTTGATTTCGTTTAGGGTGCAGAAAACGGTAAAAGTCTCATATTCTTAGCCCTTTCTGGCAATCACATCTATTTTTCTTTTCTTACAGATCCACATATACGTGCTGAAAAGTGGAGGATAGAATTTGCTGGAGAGTTCAATTTTTTTTGTAAATTCATCACCGAATGACTAAAGCCTTATTCCAACATGAATACAGATGATTCCATCCTGTGGACCTCAGCCCACAAAGTTGCTTTTCGGTTTGCATTTATTTTTATTCTTCTCTTTATTCTAATCATGAATAATGGTGCATTCCCCATGTTTGACTTCATCAGCAGGGGAGTCTCACATGTCATGCATCAGTTTACACCTTGGTTTGCCAAACACATTCTTCACCATAGCTATGACTATGGAATTTTTATAAACGGAAGCGGTGACACGACCTACGCTTGGATTACGCTACTCATTATTTTAATGACAGCATCCCTAGCGTCTGTTATATGGTCCATTCTGGATCGAAAAAGAAACAGTTATACAGCCTGTTATTATTGGTTAACTGTCGTCGTACGTTTTTACATTGCATTCATGTTGATCAATTATGGTGTCATCAAGCTTGTCCATGGTCAGATGCCTCCACCCGGCTTGGGCAAATTGATGCAACCATTAGGAGAGTATTCTCCCATGGGCCTAGCTTGGACATTCCTAGGTTTCTCCAAGGGATACAACATCTTTATGGGTATAGTAGAGATCATGGCAGCTCTATTGCTTTTCAGAAGGACTGTAGCATTAGGAGCCTGCATTACTCTGGCCACCTCCGTCAACATCATGACGATCAACTATTTCTATGATGTCCCTGTTAAGATGATTTCAACAGCTCTGTTCTTACTATCGATTTTCTTGCTTTTACCCTACATGAAGACGTTATACGGTCTATTTATACAAGGTAGACATGGACAGTTGACAGTGTTCAATAGACCTAAGATCGATAGAGCCTGGAAAAGAAAGAGCCTTTTTATTTTGAAGATTGCCATTATTGCCCTATTTATATTGCAACAGATAGTGGGATTATCGACCAGACAAAAATGTTAACTCAATACATCCAAAAAAGTCCGTTATATGGAATCTATCAGATAGATAGCGACAGCACGACGAGACGTACTATTCCCAATGACTGGGTTCTCTTAATTTTTGAATATGATGGGCGAGTGATCATCCGGGACAAATACTATCAAGCCAAATATGAACAGACAACGATAGATAGCAAGAAGAAAACTGTTTCGTTGAATAATTTCACATTAGAATATCAGATTACTAAATCAGGAGATATTATCTTGAAAAAGGTATTGGACGACAAGACGGAGACGGTTAGACTATCCAAACTTCATCCCCAAGAATTTGAATTAATGAAGAGGAGCTTTAACTGGGTACAGGAATATCCTTACAGTAGATAGTGGGATGTCTTTTTCCAGAGCCAGTCCATCAATAGCGCATACTCATCCAAGATCAGCTGTCAAAGATGACGCTCCAACTCACAAACGTAAAACAATCAGGCGAATAATAAATGAATCCTGACGAATTTCAAATGAGACAAACAACTTTCTGTAAAAAGATGTTATTTGCATCAGAATAAGAAGAAAAACCGGGCTCATCGGCTCCTAAAAAAATCAACTAATGAAAACAAAATTATTCGCAGCATTGATTGTTGCAATTGTACTGACAGCTTGTAGTAGCAAACAAGACTACGGCTATAATGAAAAAATGGCGAGCCTCTTTTTAAGTTGCATGGACAAAGTAGATGAAACTTATGCAAAACTCCAAGATGGGGGCTATAACGCCATTAAAGACAATGATATATCATATGAAATGAACCTCAAAGATGCTAAGGGAAAAATAAAGTACGTCAACCAAATCAAAGGCGAGGCTGATTCGTTAGCGCATTCAGCATTAGCAGATGAATTTCATGCTAGTGCGATTGGATATATGAATGAAATTGCTGAAGGGTACTTTCCCTTATTGGTCAAATACGTGGAAGAACAAGATAGTACCACAAGACAATCTATCTATAAGGAAATTACACTCAAAAAGGAACAATTGGAGCAGATGGCAGATCAATCTATGGCAGTGCAAACCAAATTTTTAAACAGTGCTGGAATAAAGATCAATAATTAAATCTCCAAAATAGAACGAAATTTACAGGAGGAGCAATCTGAACGGAAACAAAGTCTTAAAAGATGATGGGTGAGAACTATGCGCTGATCAAAATCTAGACGGTTATAGAAATGAATTATATAGTTAAACGGGTAATCCTATTGATACTGATCGTGATTGCTGTCTATTTCATCAGTGATTATATACAAGATACCGCTGTCGTGGAGCCTGGCGACTTTAATTTTGAAGGCGTAATAGCCTTCTTTAGAATGTCCTTGGTACTCGTCATTGTCAGCTTAGGAATATTTGGGTATGAAGCTTATACCTTTCACCAACGGGGCAAAAAGAAAGAACGTAATGTCAGCTTGAGTTTGATAATTTCGATAGTTTTGCTAGTAGCGGTTTTCGCAGGGTTCTTTTTACAATTTGTAGTTTAATGTTCAATAAAGATATGAAGACAAGAGTACTATTTGTGATCTTGATGCTTAGCACATGCAGCTACGGTCAGCATACAAAAACCAAGTCATCGACTGTCGAAACAGCCAGCGCCCCACACGAGCCCTATTTTGATTTTTATCAGGACTTTCAAAAATACGCTACAAAAAAAAGCTCCAAATATCAGGATCTGTACGACAAATACGTGCTGCTCGATTCACTCCCCATCTATACCAAGATGACAAAGAAAGCATCAGAGTATCCTGCACCTTGCTATGAAATTATGGGAGATGGCACAGCTAAGACAGGGATGGCATATCACTATACATTTCTACTACAAATGTTCTATAAGAGGCTTGTCTGTCTAAAAGATGGAACAGCAATAGATCCTGTCTTCATGAAATATCAGGCCTTTGACAACCAAAATAGTGAAAGTACCAAACAAGCTCTTCGATTATTGCAGCGTCATGATAAAGAACCTTTCAGTGACAGCGAGTTGGACACACTATTTGAACAAGCCAAGAGTCATTATCATCAACGTGAATACATCCAGTCTAATGCACTATTTTCATTTTTAGCAACTGTAGATGAGCATTATCGTGAAGCAGCCATCAATAATGTAGGCTTGTCCCTGTACCACCGTAAAGAATACAGAAAAGCCTTAGACTATTTCGAAAGAGCAATTCTCCTGTATCCTCAGGGGTATCTAGGCTATTTAAATGCCGGTGCATGTAAACACTACATACCTGTTGATCTAGGAGATGAGAAGCAAAGTATCTATTACTTCAAAAAAGCGTACGAGCTAGCCCCAGACAATCCAAATGTAATATCTAATTATAAAAATGCAATGCAGCAGCTTTTAAGAGAACAAGGACTTGAACCAGAAGATATAAAATAGTGTAGACGATGCTCAGGAGAAAGGTTGTAGTCTGGATAATCATCAAAGGATCACTAGGCTAGCTGACAGTATCTCCATGGCAAAGACGATCAACTCTATCACATTTACAGCTATACAAAGATGACAACAAACAAAACAATTTCCAGAACTATGATTCCAATACTAGTATTGATGGCGAGTGCCTGCAACGGCCAGAATGCAACGAATAGTGTTGCAGCTAATACCACTATTGCCGATAGCGTGACGACACATATTTCGCAACTCGAAGGGCATTATAATGCGCAAGATGATGCATGGGAAAATCCGGATACTACTTACGAAGAGCGTATAACCTTTGATGGTGAAAATTTCGCCTTTTTCAGAAAAATCAGCAATGACGGTACTCCAGAACTGATGGGTATAATTGACAAAACAGGAAAAGTAAGGGTACAACCGATATATAGCAGCCTGGTTCTACAACCGACATATGGATTTTGGGAAGTACAGGATAGTAAGCAAAATATTGGACTGGTCAATCGAGAGGGAGTCGAAATAGCAAAACCGCAATATCAAATGGTTTTTTTGCACCGCGAGATCATGGATATAGACTCGACCGTCATTAAGGTATCAAAAGACGAAAAGCAGGGATTCATTAATGCAACCGGAGCCCTCATTGTCCCTTTTAAATATGAATCATTGGAGCTAGTTGGTAAAAATAGAATTATGTATATGGATGCGCCCCAACGTTGGGGTATCATGGATTTTAATGGCAAAATTATCACTGAAGCAGTTTTTACCCACACCAATATATTTAAGGACGGAAAAACCACACTGCAAAAGGCAGATGGTGAAAACTACATTGTTCATGACGACGGACGAATAGAAAAACAGTAAGTCGCACACAACTTCGTCGACCACAATAGTGGTCGACATCCTAAAAATAAATCACCAACATCTGCAGTCCTCTGACAAATTTTTCAAGAGGAGAGGAGAGGAGCAGACGGTTATACAAGCTCCTAAAATCAGAAAGCCACCAATCATTCCTAATTCGATACGGTAGGTAAAGACCATTTAACCTATTCTCCCGAAAAGGTCGGATCCCATTCAAGTATGTATGCTATTTTTTACGAAGTACACTTGCTATTTGTAAACATAAGTAGTACGTTTGTCTTTATTTTTATTCAATCTAAATAATAAAGAGTGATTGACAACAGATTCTTAAGTGTACAATACGTAGCGCTATACTGCTTACTGCTACTTCCTATAGGTGCCCTTGCACAGCACCCGCTTCTTGTTAAAGGTCTGGTAGTGGACAGTCAGGAACGACATCCTTTAGCAGGCGCTACCGTATCTTCAGCAGCTCAGCAATCTGTATCAACAGGTCCAGACGGTACGTTTACGCTCGAAAGACAAAAAGTTGGTCAAGTCACCCTCAAGATCGCTATGATCGGCTATCAGGATACGACTTTACATCTTAATCTTAGCCCTAAAGATACGCTATCGAATCTTTTAATCCCATTACGTCGACACATTCATACGCTTTCTGAAGCCCATGTCCTTGGAATGACTGAAAAACAAGCGGCACGCAGTCAAGCAATACGAGCTGTTGTAGTCGATGCGGCAGCCGTACAGGAGCAGCCGGCCACGCTAGCGGAGCTCATCAACAGATCTCCAGGTATACGAATACGTCAGGGGGGTGGATTGGGTAGCGCGGTAGACCTCTCCATCAATGGATTCCAAAGTAACTCTGTGCAATACTTCAGAGATGGCATCCCGCTAGAATACCTGGGTGATGGCTATAACCTCAGTAACGTCCCTATCAATCTCTTAGACAGAGTAGAGATCTTCAAGGGGGTGGTACCTGTATCTTTAGGTGGAGATGCGCTCGGAGGAGCAGTGCATATGGTATCCCGAAAGAAACGGGGGACACAATTAGATGCTTCCTACGAAATGGCATCCTTCGGTACGCATATCGCCAATTTGTCTTTTTTTAAGGCCGACCGTTCAAATCGACTATTCGGCGGAGTAGATGCCTTCTACAACTATTCCCGTAACGACTATCAGGTAGATGTATCAGTAGTAGATGATCAGGCCAATTTACAGCCCGTGCGCGTTCCCCTATTTCACAATAGCTATAAGCAATATTTTGTTGAAGGACATGTGGGGGTTCGAGATAGGACCTGGGCAGATGAACTGAAACTAACCGTCGCCGCCTACGATATCGAGCGCGCCTCTCAACATCCCGCGCTGATGACAGCACCATACGGTGCAGTAATGGTGTACAACCGCGGATGGATACCAAGTTTACGCTATACCAAAAGCTTCATGGACCATCGCCTATCAATAGATCAGTTTGTCTCTACCAATGTGATCAACAGATCCCGGGTAGACACGATCAGAGGATCCTACGATTGGTACGGACACTTCACACCAGGTAATAGTATTGGGGAGAGTCCACGGCCAGCGATGTCAGATATAGATTTCAGGAATATAATGAATCGCACCAATTTAAAATTTGACATCAACACCCGCAATACATTAGAATCCAACTTTGTATATAACTACAACAGTCGTAAAGGTGAGGATCCATACGGGATGCGCTTTAGCAACACCGACATCGATATTCTAAGTAAGGAAGCCGTTTATAACAAGATCATCGCCGGGCTCATGTGGCAGTCCAAATGGTTTGATGACAAGCTCACCAATCAGATGACAGCTAAATATTTTTACTTCCAGACCAAAGGAATAAACGGATTTTTGGCAAATGGTACAGATATGGACGATTATACGATCTACAAGCGGCACAATTGGGGTGTATCAGATGCAATCAAGTACCAGATTGACACCCACAGCTATATCCGATCCTCTTTGGAATGGACAAATCGGTTACCCCGGGACTTTGAGGTATTTGGAGACAATGACACACGGGCCCCTAATTTTGAACTGAAGCCCGAGGAAAGTATCAATATTAATTTTTCTTATCGATATGCCAAAGAAAGCTGGTCAGTAGAAGCTGCTACATTCTTTAGAAAGACAAAAGGATTAATTATGCTCGTTCCTGTGCAAGCACCCTTCTCCCAATACCAGAATCTAGATAATGTCAAAGGCTATGGTTTCGACATTGACGCTCAATATCAAATCACCAAGCAACTGACATGGACGGGCAACGTCTCTTGGCAGGACAATAGAATGGCAGATGTAGAAGAAGGACTGTACAAATGGATAGAAGGCACTCGACTCCGCAACACACCGTATTTCTTTTCCAATGTAGGACTACAAGGGGCGTTTAAAGGATGGGGAAGCGACGGAGATGCCTTTAGACCGTATTTGAATTGGAATTTTATACGTGAATTTTATCTCAATCACATTCCTAGAGATCAGGAGCCAGGAGGTTTTCTAGGCTTAGCAGGAAGCGCAAGTGTCCCCGTCACCAATATTGTGCCCAATCAACATCTAGTGTCTGGCGGATTTACGTATCATCTCACGCGTATGCACATGACGATAGGGGCGGAGATTAAAAATATTACGAATGCTAAGCTGTTTGACTACTACAGAATCCAGCGGGCCGGCAGAAGCTACCATTTGAAATTGAGCTATGCATTACGTAGACAATAATAGAAACATCGTAAAACTTATAAAATACAGATATGAAAAAATGGAATCTAATACCAAGCATTGCACTCGGCGTACTGACATTATGGATGTCCGCATGTAGCAAAAATGATAGCCCGACCCCACCTAAAGAAGAGACCTCTTCCAGATACGTCCTCATTACACTTGCAGACCGTATCAGTGGCAATAAAGGAGGCTTTATCAGTTCCTTTGCTACTTATCCCAGTGGCACCATCTCCAACGCCAATGCCAACTCTTTAGAAGGACAGGGAATGGGTGGATGGCGCGTACATAACAACATGATATTCAAAATGTTCAGTACATCAGACTATACCAGCGGTATAGAGAAGGTCATGGTGGGTAAAGATGGAGCTGTCACCGCCGGAAAGTTTATCTCCTCCAAGGTACCTACCCAAGCCGCTAAGTATTTTGGCACCGGCAATCTTGTTATCCACAACGATAATGCTGGATATTACTGGGATGCCGCAGAACCCCTGAAAGTACAGCAGTTCAATCCTACGACTATGGGTAATACTGGATCCATTGACTTATCTGAAGCCGTCAATGCAAGGGGCAAGGATGAAGCTGCGATCAAATTTAGAGCCGCAGGACAAAAGTTTCTCGCTATTAAAAATGGTAAACTCTATGTCAACCTCACCTATGCAAAAAACGATGTCAGCCAAGTTGGATTCTTTGATGATTACTATCCAGACGTATACTTAGCTGTCGTAGACATTGCATCTGGAAAATATGAAAAAACAATCCGTATAAAAGCAACAGGTAGTATCGCATATATCAACGAAAATCAGATGTATGATTTTGATAGCAATGGCGATCTATATATCGTGACCCAAGGGACTTCAGCGACAGGTGGAAAATCGAAGATTGCACGGATTAAAGCATCAGAATCCGACATTGATCAGACTTGGGAGCTTAAATTCAGTGACTTCCGTGCTGCCGATGACGGCAAATTCACCAACATCTTTGCAAAAGACGGGCGATTGATCTTCACACTCAATACCGTCAAATTGACCGGAGGTCCCACAGGAAACATCAATGGGGATGACATCTGGAAATTCTATTCACTTGATGTGAAAGATACCAGTAAGAAATTTAATGCAATATCTGGTGTTCCCACGGGCACCAATCCTGGAGCGGCCATGGTCGCTGTAGAAGTCGATGGTAAGCTGTTGCTACGCGGTGCCACCAAAGCAGGCGAAAATGGTTACTATGAATATAACTGGGCAAATAACACCGCCACTAATTCATTTTCCGTAAATGTAGGTGGTGCAGTCTCTGGCTTTGTAAAAGTAGATACCAAATAGTACTGTCACATACTTTTCGAAAAAAGGGCACATCGTCATGATGTGCCTTTTTTTTGTCATCGACCTTCGGTAAAACTCAAGTTGAGCAACTTATTTATAATAATTCTAATTAAAGAGAGGGAGGTACTCTTGGAGTATGTCAATCACGACAGCACTCGTTAACATGAATTAAAAACCGATCCTCCAGGTGGTGGATCACTAAATAATCAAATCAAATGAAAAAAATGTTTATTGTATCTGGCCTGCTGTTTGCCACACTTGTCGTTAATGCGCAAGATAAAAAAGCAATATTCAAAATTGATAAAAAGCAAAAAGTAGACAGTGAAGTGTACCAACTGGTATATAATCCTACTTTAGATCAAGTGTACGTAGCCGGTCCTAAAACCGGATTCAACAAAGAGATTGACAATCACATCTATGTCTTAAACGGTCAGGATCTAACGGTAGTTGATTCTATTAATGTTGGCAAAAACTTACCTTTTGGCATTGCACTTAACACCAAGACACAGGTACTGTATGTGGGCCACTCTTTACAATCTGCTGTAAGCGCCATAGATCTTAAAACCAACCAGGTCACACTCATCAAAAATGACAGAAGCAAATCCAAGATCAGAGAGCTTACCGTCGATGAATCCCGCAACACTGTATATGTCTCTGATCATGGTAATCCCTCCATCTGGGTTATAGATGGCACCAACAATACGATCCGATCCTTTATGGACTACCCGGGCGGTTCTCTTCTGGGCTTAGCCACTGATTCCGAAAAAGGGAAAGTCTATGCCACAGATTCAGAGACCATGGAAGGTAATATATTGGTGTATAATGCTGACAACGGACAGTTAGAGTCTAAATTCCAAACTTGGTCATACTGTCCACTCAATATTGCTGTTGACAAAGGAGGAAACCGTCTATTTGTTAGTCAATCCAACGACAATAATATTACTGTAGTGGATAGCGGCACAGGGAAGATCATCAACAAAGTGTACCTTGGCTATGATGCTTCACCTATCGGAATCGCATATGACGTAGACAAAGGAATACTCTATGCCGCCAATAGAAACAAAAAAGAAGTTGTCGCAGTGGACATGAAAGACTATAAAGTACTCGAACGTATCGACACACAGGGGCTACCCAATACCATCAGTATAGACGCTAAGACAGGGACGGTGTATGTAACCAATAAGCAGGCCGGACGTAAAGGTGAACCCCTTGAAAACGGCAATACCGTCATGAAGATCGTCAGAAGCTTATAATAAAAGAAGTTGTAATGGTTGAGTTAAGGTGATCTCTTCGGAGATCACCTTTTTAATGATCTCAATCTTGCTTTTCAGCGCGACGCTCCTGTGCCGATTGATCTTCTGCTATTCCCGCTTTCCAGTAGGAGAATGCGTATAACTCTTTATTTGTCCAATGTAAGACCTCACGGAAGTAGCTTCGGATGGATTTGACCGAACTGTACTCACACGCCACATAGGCAAATGGCGTCTTATCTTCCGGAATAACCACCTGTAGAACAGTATCATAAAGGAGGCTACCCGATTCCGGATGCGCATTAAAAATCCATTGGACAGCAAATCCTGGATGTGCAATTTCAGGTTGTATATCCGTTGGTGAAGGTACCTCTAGAATACATTGTCCCCTTGCATCCGCAGGAAGGCTTTCTAATATGCTGGCAATTACGGGGATCGCGGTCGCGTCGCCAATCAGAAAATACCAGTCTGCAGGTGGATACAAAGCCGCTTTCCGCAACTTCATTGCCACCCCTAATGCATCACCTTCTTGTGCATGAAGTGCCCAAGAAGATGCTGGCCCATTGTCCCCATGGTTGACAAAGTCAATCCAGATCTTGCGCTGACCGACATCGATACCGCGATGAGTATAGGTTCGAACAAGAGGCTTCTGATCATCCGATGGATTGACCCACACTCCGCGAGATTCGTCAAATTCTGGAAAGAGAATCTCTTTAGTGCCTGCCGGTGGGATGAAAATCTTGTTATTTGCTCCCACCGTACACGCTTCGAAATCAAGCGCACCATCGCCCTGCAGTGTAATGCGGATATAGTGAGGAGTGATAAATTCTTTCTTCGTAACGTGGAAGACATGTCTTCCGATAGCAGGTTGTTCCATAAATATCCTATTTTAAAGCTTGTAATATTTCGTCAATCATCATGTCCGTCGAGGTAATACCGCCACCGGATAAGTACCATATTTGCGGATTCAAGTAAATAAGTTTCCCATTTTTATAGGCATTGGTCTGCTGGATGAGTTTGTTTTCAATTTCATCTTTGTTGCCTGCTTTACCAGCCACCACTGCATTGCGATCGATCATGAAAAGGTAATCAGGGTTAGTTTCAGCTATAAATTCATTGGAAACTTTTTGCCCATGGATCGCCACTTCTAATTTTTCCTGAGCAGGTTTCACCCCTAGTACATCATGTATGAATCCAAACCTTGACCCTTTACCATAGGCACTAAAACGACCGTTATTATGTAAGAGGATCAGTGCCTTATGGCCATCTCCCTCCAGCTGGCCTATAGCGCTCTTCAACTTCCCGTCAATGACCGCTAGTTTTGCCTTTGCCTCAGCCTCTTTACCTACCAATTGACCAATCAACTCTGTGTTTTTCTTAAATGAAGCCATGTAGTCCTTATTATCCACCCCAACAAATACGGTAGGAGCGATCTTACTAAGTTCATCGTAGAATTGTTCCTGTCTGGCAGATATCAAGATAAGATCAGGGTCCAGGGCGTTGATCTTCTCATAATTTGGCTCCTTCACTGACCCTACATTCGTCACCGCTTTATCTGCCCCATACTTAGCCAAATGGTCTGGCATGTTATCTTTCGGAGCTCCCACCACTGGTACCCCTAGCTGGTCGAGTGTCTCCAGTGCGCCGATGTCAAACACCACGATATGCGAGGGTGAGGCGACTACTTTTGTCGTCCCTAGCTTATGGCTCACCGTGATGGAGTCGACACTTGAATGCTCCCCATTCTTTCCCGCATTGTTACAACTTGCCAACGCAATGATAAGTGTTGGAAAAGTCAGATATTTCATTAACATTTTCATATAACTAGATATTAAGATTTGTAAAAAACATGTAGCGATCCTACCGGACGGCAACATATCAAAGTTTAAAATAATTGCAAATTTTGTAGCCTCCTCGTTGTACGATATCAAAGTCTATTTCGAAAATCTCCTTCAGCTTATCCGCATCAATGATCTTCTCTGTGTCTCCATGATAACGGATTTCACCATCCTTCATCGCAATGATCTGATCCGAATAGAGCGAAGCGAAATTTACTTCATGAATAACCATAACTACGGTCTTCCCCAGCTCGTCTACAAGCCTACGTAAGGTCTTCATCACTTGGACAGCATGCTTCATATCCAAATTGTTAAGAGGCTCGTCTAACAAGATAAACTCGGTATCCTGAGCAATAATCATCGCTAAAAACGCGCGTTGACGCTGCCCTCCACTCAATTCGTCTATATAGGCATTCTCCAATTCCTGCAGATCCGAGAAAGCAAGAGCTTGATCTATGTATTGCTGGTCTTCAGCACGGAGACGGCCCTGCGAATAAGGAAATCGCCCAAAAGAAATCAAATCACGTACTGTAAGTTTGAGATCCAGATGGTTGGATTGACGCAGGATCGAGAGTTGCTTCGCAAAATCATTGCTTTTATACGCACTCACATCCTTGTCCAAAAGACTTACCTTACCCTGATCCTGTTTCAACAATCTACATATGATAGATAGCAAGGTGCTTTTGCCAGCACCATTGGGTCCTATGAGGGAGGTAATCTGTCCTCGTCCGATCGTGGACGATATCCCTTTTAAGACCTCCTTCTTTCCGTAACATTTAGAAATATCTTGAAAATGAATCATATGCGCTTGCGTGATTTTAGAATTAAAAATATAAAGTAAAGCCCCCCCACAAAATTGATAACAATACTCACCGTGGTCGAAAAATTAAACAGATGCTCTACTAGGAACTGTCCGGCAAGAAGTGCTACACAGGCGATAAGCCCACATACCCATACCATAATCCGATGCCGGGAGGTAGGAATGAGCTCATATGTGAGATTGGTGACCAAGATACCTAGGAAAGTCACCGGCCCCACCAAAGCCGTAGAGACAGATACCAACAGCGATATGATAAGCATGTACCTTTTGATGAGCCGATTATAGTCTAGCCCGAGGTTAATGGCATGTTCGCGTCCCAAAGCGATGACATCAAGAAATTTGATGTACCGCTGCCCCCAAAGTAGCGTGCCGATCAATACAACGGATGCCAGTAACAAGAGATCGTTATTCATCTTATTAAAGGATACAAACATATAGCCTTCTATAATCGAGAACTCATTGGGATCAATGATGATCTGCATGAATTGACTCAATGTTTGAAATAAAGTTCCCAGAATAAGTCCAATCAGTAATAAATGATACATATTCTGCTTACCTCTTCCGAAAATTAACTTATACATGAGCCATGAGAACAGCAGCATCAGCATGACCGCATAAAAGAAATTATCCGTCTGCGTGATCACCTGGAATGTTTTATCCCCATAGATGTATACAATGATGGTCTGAAATAGAATAAAGATAGACTCATACCCCATAATGGCAGGAGTCAGGATCTTGTTATTCGTGATCGTCTGAAAGATTATAGATGAGTATGCTACGCTGACACCCACCACCAGGATTGTCGCCAGACGAGTCGCCCGGCGAGGAAGAACGTAGTCGATATTACGTCCCATATCATAGCCTAGGAACAAGATGACCAACGCTACCAGAAGCGTCCCTATTAAGACGATACGTGTGTGTTGTTTCATCGTGTACGTTTAAGGATCAAAAAAAAGAAAACTATACCACCTATAATCCCCACCATTAAGCCAATAGGAATTTCATAAGGGTAAATAAGAATACGACCCAGTATATCACAGCTCAATAAAAAGATAGCTCCTAGAAGAGCGGTGTAGGGTAGAGTCTTGCGAAGATTGTCTCCATAGATCATGCTTGCCAGGTTGGGGACGATCAATCCCAGAAAAGGTATAGCGCCCACGGTGACAATAGTCACGCTAACGGTCAGTGATACTGCAAAGAGTCCTATATTGACGACAGAGAGGTAAGAAAGACCAAGGTTCTTCGAAAAACTTTCCCCCATACCCACAATCGTAAAGCGGTCAGCATAGTAGTAGCTAAGCAACACAGCTGGCAGAATAAAATAAATAGTTTCGTATTGGCCTTGCAATACCGCGGAGAAATCTCCCATTAGCCAGCCCTGTACATTCTGCACGATATTATGCTTATAAGCAAAAAACGTCGAGATAGCTCCAAGGATACCGCCAAACATAATTCCGATGAGCGGAATGAAAACGGTACTCCGGGCACGTATCCGCCGTACCATGTACATAAATAGCAGACTGGCGCCAAAGGTAAAGCATAGCGCAAAGAGCATTTTATAGATCAATGATTCCTGCGGGATCAGTAACAAGCTGAATAGGATCCCCATTTTTGCCGCTTCGAGTGAGCCCGCCGTAGTCGGAGATACAAATTTATTCTGCGTGATCTGCTGCATAATGAACCCCACAATACTGATACCAGCTCCGGCCAATATCAATGTTGCTGTACGCGGAATCCGACTGATCGTGAAGATCAGCAACTGTTCATCCGATAACCGGAAGATCTCCGAAATGGAAATTTCCTTCACCCCCGTAAACAGCGAGACGATGGCTAATAGAAGAAGAAGAATAACAAATAAAAACCGCATTCAAATGTATAGGTATGCTATTGTGTATAACCTGAAATAGAAAGCCCAACGAGGGGCGTTCCCCTCGCATGAGCTCCACGACACTCCTCCTTATCGAATGAGCGTAATTGTATCCCCATTGGTATCTACCGCTGGGGCCGGCTGTCCTTCAACGGGACGCCCACCTTTGGTCTTATTAATGACGTAGGCGGCACCAGTCTTGGGATGTACCTTTACATGATTAGGATGGGATCCCGTCGGCAGATCTGCCAATACATTATACGTATTAGCATCAATGACAGTAGTCGTTCCCGTCTGCCGATTGGCAGAGTATATCCGATTAGACTCTTTGTCAAAACTGATCCCGATCGCACCCGCACCAGTAGGTATAGCGCGTATAACTTCTCCTGTCTGCGCATTCAATACTGTGATCGTTCCCGACTTTTGATTAGCCACATAAAGCCGGTCACCCGCAGCCACCAGGTTTACAGGAGACTCCCCACCGGAAGGAAAGCTTTTCTCAATTAGACGGCTCTGAAGGTCTATGATCGCAACTTCATTGGTCCCCATATTGGTGACATACAATTTGTCCTTAGAAGCATTGAGCGCCATTCCTGTGGTCGTTTTACCTGTTTTTTCAATACTGTACAGGACTGTATTTGTCTTGCCGTCAATCACCCATATACTACTTGGATCACCGACATCGGATACATAGACTAGATTCTTATCCTCATCGATCACCACCTCACGTGTGTGACTCTTATCCTTTCCATTATTAAAAGTAGCTACGACCTTGCCAGACTTGATATCCACAGCACTCACAGAGTTCGTACGGGTATTCGTTGTGTACAGTATCTGCGTCTTCTGATTGATGCCTAATCCAAAAGGAGGGTTATCCTTCATCAATATACTGTCCGTGATCGCTAAAGTCTCTGGATGTATTTTATAAATTGCACCGCCCGGACTGTTGCGGCTACCAGCAGATGTGACATAGATATGTCCATCCTGCTCATTTACCACAGCTTCATATACACCACTGCCAGCAGGAGAGGATTTGACTAGTGTCTGAGCCGTAGTTGTATGCTCTACTGATATAAGTGCAAAGAATAGGGTAGAGGCCGCGAGTAAATTCCCCTTTAGGATGGGTAGTTTTCTAAAATTATTCATGATAAAATCTATTTAAATATGTGAGAAATAGTATTGCTTAGCGGGCGTTGCCACCAATCATAGAAAGCCGGAAAAGCTTGATGCCAATACCAAGCTCCATGTCTCCCTTCAGGATTAATGCTGATGGTGATATGCGGATTGCTCTTTTCTTTGAGCATGTCTGTGACCTGCAAGACATCTTTATGCATAGTGACCGTGCTACCATCTGGTTTCACTCGGTTTTCGTTACCCCCTGCATAGAAGTAGTAGCGCTGACCAGCCCTAGCTGAACTAGGTGTCAGCTGAGCGATGACCTCTTGAATGTGTCCCTCATCCAACCATACAGACGGAGAGAACACACCTAGCGAGCCAAAGATATCAGGATAGCGTAGGCCCCCGTAGAAGCTGAGCAGTCCACCCACCGAGCTACCAGCCATAGCTGTATGGCGCTTATCTGGCAACGTGCGGTAGTGACTATCAATGTAAGGCTTTAGATCCTTTACTATAAAATCTAAATAGTCAGCACCTTGTGCATTTGGAAATCGAGTATTTGGAGATACAAAATATTCATTCTGGCGATCATCTTTGCTTTCAGCATGTGCCACAGCGACTACTATGGCAGGCACACTATGCAGATCTATTGCTTCGTCGACTCCCCATTCCAGCGGTCCTATACGGCCCTGTGAAGTGGACTCATCAAAGAGATCCTGTCCATCATGCATATAGATAACCGGATACCGTGTCTCGCTATACGCGTAGTCTTTGGGTAAGTAGATCCAGACAGGACGATGTACGCCCAATTGACGAATATAAAAAGCACTGTCCAGCAAATGCACCTGTGGACTCGCTGTAGAAGCGGGAAAATCATCACGCCATCCATTAATATCAACCTGTATGACGGTATCCTGGTGGATTATTGCCCGTCGTGGAGCCACCAATGTCCCCATTGCAGTACATTCTAGGCTCTGCCAGTCACCTCTTGTAAATTTGAACTCTAATAAACCAGCTTTCACTCCCTCCAGTACCACGTCACCCCCCAGCCCTGTATCTTCGGTCTTATTCACATGCCTCTGCTTGGGATTCCAGCCGTTAAAACTTCCGGTAACATATATTTCCGAGTCGGCATGCGATGCAGGCAGCTTGCCTACCTGAATAGTGACTTTAAATGTAGACTGTGCGCTACTTGGCTGTATTAAAAACAAACAAAAACAAAACAGGAGACCTGTGTATTTAAACATCATACAATATATATTTACGACATCTGTCGCATCCAAATGCTGCTAATTTATAATTATTCTAATTAACGAAGGTCATTTATTTAGAATAATTATAAACAAAGCGCTTATATCTCGCTTTTGTTACAATGTCAAAGCCTTTGGATATCCATTTGATTACACAATCTTTCAAAATTCACTGATAGTGGGGATTGTAGCATTCCTGCTATTTGAGTAATTTAGACAAATACTGTTGCTCAATAGCATCAGTAAATTCAACAACAATGAAAGAGAACAACACGAGAAAAACGAAGCAAACGACAGCTATTATCGCTACAGTAATAATAGCGCTATTGACAAGCTGTGGAGAGACAGCAAGCAGACAGCAATCGACCCACGATACCATCGCCAAGGATACAACAGCGTCTAAAGTACCGGATACTTTACGCCGTACTACGGAGCCGAAGACGGAGATATCCATGCACCTATTGCCGGTAACGATCCTGGAGGAATCAGAAAAAGATGTATATAAAAAATACGGAATCGAGTTCAATGGCAACTGCTATTCATGTGATCTTGCAACAATCGATGTAAACAGGAAGGAAGTCATCTTTACGAATATATGTGACAGTCTCGCTCGTGTAAAATTTCAAATCACAGGTTTGGAAGAAAATCAGGACAATATAAAAGTCAAAGCCGAGAAATTCACATTTACATTTAAAAATACCAGTGATGGGCCGGTTATCGAATTTTCGTTAGATGGCGAGATGGAGTTCAACGAAAAACTTAGGTTATCCAAGTATTATATCCCGTCAAAGACTCTTGAAAAATTTGAAGTAAAAGACTGCGGCGAATTTCAGGGCTAAGCAAATCAGATAGCGCGGGACAATGTCGCGCGCTATCTGATGATTGCAGAATCTATTACAGGCTTATTTAGTAGGGACTACATGGAATGCAATAGCCATACGGTTCAGCATATTCATATGCGAAATGGCCAAGCTTAGGTCGACTAATTCTCTGTCGTCAAAATGTTTGGTTGCCATTTCATAGACCGCATCACTAACCTCTTGACCCGGAAGTTTTGTCATTTCTTCGGCCCACTCCAATGCAGCCCGCTCTACGTCACTAAAAAACGGCATAAACTTCCAATTAGATACCGCATTTAATTTACGCGGATCCTCTTGCTCCTTAATCGCATCCTGCCAATGCAGATCGACACAATAGGGGCACCCATTGATCTGAGAAACCCGCAGATACACAATATGTAGTAGTGCTGAAGGCAGACTGGAAGTTTTCAGATAACCATACATAGCCAGAAGACTTCTGTAGCCCTCAGGTGATACTTTGCTATATTCTATACGCATAAAAATATGATTAAAAATAAGAGCCATCAGCGGAATCAAACTCGTGCAATTCCCAAAAACCAAAAAGCGAAAGTCCAATATAAGCATTCGAGACTTTCTGCACAAGTCGATTACCTATCTTCTACAGTGATGATGCCGCACGGATGATAAGTTCGGTAACCTCTGACGCGCGGGATGCTAAGGAGGCATGACTGGCATCCAGATGCAATACTTCTTTAGCTTGAATATGCTCTGCCATCTCTACTTGCGTCTCCGGTGGGATCATTTGATCCTGATCAGAGACCTGATACCAGCTGGGCTTTGTTTTCCAGGCTGGTTGGCCCATCTGATCGCTAAAACAGTTAGCATGTATAGGTTTTTGAGACAGCGAGAGAACAGTTCCTTCGTCTTCGGAGAGGTCAGCACAGAAATGCGGATGATATTCGTCGTATTTAATCCAAAGAAAGCCTTTACTATCCGGGTATATACTAGCGCCACCTGCTGGCTGATCCCGTCTCGAAAAAATCTTCCCTAGGCTATCGCCCTGATCCGGAGCAAACGCCGCGATATAGACCAATCCAGCTACTTTCTCGTGATTTCCTGCACCGGAGATCACCGCACCGCCATAAGAGTGTCCCACCAACAGTACTTTCCCTTCTTGTGCATCAATCAAATCTGTCGTCTTATTGATATCATCTTGCAAAGAGGTCAAAGGGTTTTGAGCACTCCTTACCGTATATCCGGCTTTTACTAAAAGAGGTATCACATGTCTCCAATGTGAACCATCGCCCCACGCACCATGCACGAGGATGATTGTTAAATCTTTCTTTTCCATTCCAATACGAATCTTAATAAATGTATGTTCTTCCTTACAAACACCACACATCAAATAAATGTTTGTACATAGAATATTTTTTTACGTTCTCCGCTATTTGTTTTGGACGCATTTACTCTATTTTTTGAACAGGGATCGTCTCCTGCCGCATTTCACACGTATATATAGGCAAACCAATACCTCTCGATAATTTACCGATTTTTCTATCCAGAGGCAATCACAGCATTTATAAAGACGTAATAATTTATGGAAAACAGAAGAGATTTTATTAAAAAAGCAGCTCTCTTGACAGGAGCATTGGGAATATTCAGAGATTTACCAGCTTCAATTAAAAATGCAATAGCCATTGAACCTGAATTGGGTTCTACATTCTACGATGCCGAACATGTAGTCCTCCTGATGCAAGAAAATCGTTCGTTTGACCACAGCTTTGGAACCCTCAAAGGGGTGAGAGGGTTCAATGACCCAAGAGCCATCAGACTTCCTAACAACAACTTGGTGTGGTTGCAAAGTGACCGTAAAGGACATACGTACGCCCCATTCCGCTTGGATATTAAAAATTCAAACACTGCCTGGACCGGCAATCTGCCCCATTCCTGGGAGAATCAAAGCCAGGCCCGTAATCAAGGTAGGCATGACAATTGGCTGGAGGCAAAACGATCAGGATCAAAGTCATACGCAGACATTCCGTTGACCCTTGGTTATTACACACGTGAAGACATCCCCTTTTACTATGCTTTGGCAGATGCCTTTACGATATGTGATCAGCATTTTTGTTCTTCCATTACCGGGACCACGACCAATAGGCATTTCTTTTGGACCGGCACATGCGTCCCTAAGCCCGGAAAAAAACCACTTGTTCGTAACTCCGATATCTATTTTAACAAATGGGCTACCTGGAAGACATTTCCAGAGCGGTTACAGGAGCACGGCATCGATTGGAAAATCTATCAAAATGAAGTCAGTATACAGACCGCGTTAGACGGAAGTAACGAATCTTGGCTGGGCAATTTCACAGACAATAACCTCGAGTGGTTTCAGCAATACAATATTACCTTCAAAAAAAGTCATCTTGATTTTCTAAAAAGCAGAATAGCCGAATTGCCACAGGAGATTCATCAATTGGAGATCGATATACAATCCAAAAGAGAGGCCGAAACCCAAAAAATTCAAAACAACTTACGCAACAAAAGACAGCAATTAGCCAGCTATCAGAAAAAATTGGCAGAACATGGCGACCTCCAATATGCAAATCTTAGCGACTTAGAGAAAGAACTTCACCGGAGAGCTTTCCAAACCAATGAAGCAGACCCCAACTATCATCAGGTAGAAACAGTATCCTTAGAAGATGAAGGTCATACCAGAGAAATCGTCGTACCAAAGGGTGATGTACTCTTCGAATTTAGAAAAGATGTATCCACTGGTAAGCTTCCCACCGTCTCCTGGTTAGTTGCACCTCAAAATTTTTCGGATCACCCAAGTGCCCCCATGTATGGAGCTTGGTACGTCTCCGAAGTACTCCATATCTTAACCCAGAATCCAGAAGTATGGAAAAAGACCATCTTCATCCTTAACTATGATGAAAACGATGGTTACTATGATCATATTCCGCCCTTTGTTGCTCCAGATCCTGCTGATCCCACATCAGGTCGCTGTACCCCGGATCTTGACTACAGTGATGAGTATGTCAGCAAAGCACAAGAGCTCGAAGACGGACAATCCGAATCCGCAGCTACAGCAGGACCCGTAGGACTCGGTTACCGTGTACCTTTAATCATCGCTTCACCATGGAGTAGAGGCGGATGGGTAAATTCGGAAGTCTTTGATATCACCTCTACAATTCAATTTTTAGAAAAATTTGTGAATCGGAAATTTGGAATAGAATTATACGAAGAGAATATCAGCAGCTGGCGACGTGCTATTACCGGTGACCTCACCTCCAGCTTTAGACCACAGACTCAATTGGAAGTCACAGCTCCCGCATTTTTAGACCGAAACCAACAGATTTTGACGATCAACAAAAGTAGATCAATGAATGCGCCCAATACCCATCATCTATTTACGGCCGACGAAATTGCTCAGGCCAATCAAGCTCCCCAGACGTCGCCATACCTCCCCAGACAAGAGCCAGGTGTGAAATCCGCCAACCCCTTAAATTATGAGCTATATGCCGATGACCAGGTCGATACAAACAGCATCAAATTAAGCTTATCCGCGGCCAACTCCTTCTTTGGAACCTCGGCCTTAGGGGCTCCCTTTAATATACACGCAGGCTCAGGTTATCGCGGTAAAATCCCCTTTTGGGCATTCGCAGCTTCTGCAGGAAATACCGTACGCTTCAGCTGGGATATTCAGGATTTCACCGACAATATCTATGATCTAGTAGCATACGGTCCAAATGGATGGATGAGATCCTTTAAAGGCAGTCACAAGGATCCTGCCGTGAAAATAGCCTGCCGGTACGAAAAAAACAGAAAGAATAACCTCACAGGCAATATTGAACTTCAAATCAGCAACACACAGGATACAGGAACGCTTACTATCCGTATCAGCGCAACTATATATCAAAAGCTAGACAAAAAAATAAAGCTTAAACCTGGACAGCAGACCACATTTATCATCGATGGGGGCTCAGCCCATCATTGGTACGAATGCGCTGTCCAGATTGAGGAATATCCGCACTATCTACGAACCTTTGCAGGCAAGGTAGAGACGGGTATCCCTTCTACGACCGATCCACAAATGGGTCGGGTAATCTAGTTCGAACTTGAGCCCAGAATAGTAGGTGCTCCAGAGGTACCTACTATTTTTTTACATCGCATCGTCTTTCCTCATATCATAGACGTATATAATCTAAAGACCTAATAGCATAACCAAACCAATACCTAAATGTATTTGAATATATATATACATCCTCCATAAGGATTCACCGTTCTCCATGTCAAATTCGTGCATTGCCTCGTCACATGATGATGCGATGGAATGCAAAACCCAATTTTAATATAACCTTTTATATATGAAATATCCATGTAGCACATGCTGCACAAACACGAGTGAATATAGTTTGGATCCTCCAGCTGGCGGATGGCCGTTAAAAGATAAATTATATACATATGAATAAAATACTAACCCTATTTATTTTTATTTCCCTGTCTGTCTCCTGCAAAAAAAATGGATCTGAAGGATCTGGCGAACAGACACATCCCATAGACGTAGACAAACCGATTGAAGTCTCGGACATTAAACCTAAAGAAGGAGGACTTGGTACCGGAATCATCATCAATGGCAATAATTTCGGTTCAGATACTTCCAAAATAGAAGTCTACTTCAACGATAAGAAAGCGTTACTACTCAAAGTCAGACCCAATGTCATCTATGCAATGGTACCCAAGCAGCCGGGAGACCTCTCTGAGATTAAGGTAGTCACGAAGAATGTCAGCAAACCGGCAAGCGGAATACTGGAAGGGATCAAATTCCAGTACCACATCAAGGCTTCGGTCACCACTGTCGCTGGAGTATTTGATGTTTCTGCTGTAAAAGATGGTCCCGCGCTGGAGGCGAACTTTAAGCGGCCATCGTTTATTGCGGTAAGCGATGACAACAATATTGTTGTGTCCGACGACGACGCCGGCCGGGTCGCTGCTCTGTCTCTACAGGATAATAAAGTATACACCTTGTCAACTGACTTTAATTACCCATGGCAGTCAGCCTATTCCTCAGACCAGTCAGCCATCTTTATCACGGAGAGAAGAGCTTCTACACGTCCTTTATTATTCAAGGCTCTATACCGGAATAAAAATTGGCTGGAGCCTGCTCCATTCTACGATCAGCGTAATAACATTGGAAATTATACAATTGGTTCGGAAGACATCACCGGACTTACCGCTGATGATGAATACGTCTACCTCATCACTTCCAAGGCACAGAAGCTCGTGCGTGTACATCAGCAGACCCGTAAAGTCGAATTGATAGGGGAGAAGCTCAATCTTGCCGGTTGGAACTATTTGGCCTACAATAAAAAAGATGGTTACATCTATATCGCTTCCGAAGAATGGGGACGTATCTACCGATTTGACCCAAGACATACTCCTGCGGATAAGCAGACTCCTTGGATCTCGAATGCCGAATTGCAACATTTAGTCGGGACCGGTGCCGGTGCTGTCAAAGAGGGAGCTGGTACATCAGTCCAGATGGGAACACTATCAGGGATCACCTGCGATGGTGATGGCAATGTGTATACCTGTGATTTCCGAAACCATGTCATCTGGAAAGTTACACCGGACTTAGTCGCCAATGTCATCGCTGGACAGCCAGCAGTCAAAGGATACAAAGACGGAAAACCAAGCGAATCTCTTTTCAACAGCCCTTATGGTATATACTCGACCACCGATGGAATACTGTATGTAGCCGACACTTTTAATAGACTAATTAGATGTATCGCAATACAATAGATAATAGATTTCCCGTCAAACCAATACCCCAACTTATGAAAAGAGAATATATTAAATATGTCCTACTCTTTATTTTTGCCATGCCTGCATTCGTATTTGCACAGCTAAAAATAAAGGGTATCGTCACCGATACCGATACCAAAGCTCCTATAGCCGGCGTCTCCATACTCCTTAAGAAAGACTCCACAAAAGCCGTTTCCTCAGATGCTAATGGTAATTATGAATTCAGTGTACCCGCCAAATCTACCTTGATTTTTAAGCACGTCGGGTATCAGCCCCAGGAGATCACCGTATCGGATCTAGCCTTGCAGATTATTAATGCAGAGCTCTATCCCTCCACATCTTCTATCGAAGAGGTACAGGTTGTGGGCCACGGCACCCAACGCAAAATAAGTGTCACCGGCGCCATATCATCCGTGAGCGTCAAAGACCTGAATAGGGGCGGGGTGACCTCCATCTCCAATATGCTAGCCGGAAGGGTTGCGGGACTCGTAGGGGTACAAAAAAGTGGTGAACCCGGCAAGGATGTCTCTGAATTCTGGATCCGTGGTATCAGCACATTTGGCGCCAATAGCAGCGCATTAGTATTGATTGATGGCGTAGACAGAGGCGCTGGAAGTCTCAATGACTTAGACCCCGAGGACATCGAAAGCTTTTCGATCCTCAAAGATGCCTCCGCTACCGCAGTCTACGGTGCAAGAGGTGCCAACGGTGTCGTATTGATCAATACCAAACGAGGAAATGAATCCAACATGTCCATTAATGCGAATGTCAAGACGATGGTCGAGTATCTCCCACGTTTGCCGAAGTATCTAAATGCTTATGACTATGCTACACTCGCTAATGAAGCACGTATAGGTCGTGGCGAAAAATCCGTCTATCCTGCTGAAATCTTTGACATCATCAAGTATAATATGGATCCAGATCTATATCCCGATGTCAATTGGCAGGAGGAGATTCTCAACAAAAGTACGCGCGGTACCCAGGCAAATCTCAACATCGTCGGTGGTGGCAAAATTGCTAGATATTACATGAGCGGCACCTATCGGACCAATGATGCGATATATAAGCAATCCGGCATGGAAAATTACAATTCCAATGTCAAACGCAATCAGTACGGCTTTAGATCCAATATCGATGTCGATGTTACCAAAACGACACAAGTAGGACTTTCCCTTTCTGCCAAGTTGATCGATATGAATAGGCCCGGTATAGGCACCACAGATCGCATTTGGGCTGCAGTTGCGAATCTCACGCCGATGACTGTACCAGTCAAATTTTCGAATGGCCAATTTCCGGCATACGGTAAGGAAGAGAATCAAACGTCACCAAGTGTCCTTCTCAATCAAACTGGATTCTTAACAGACAAGACCAATACCATAGAGTCCATCTTGAATTTGAAACAAAATCTTTCGTTTATCACGGATGGGCTCTCCCTTTCAGCTCTCGTATCCTTTGATAATTCCAATTACTATACCACCGAACGCACGAAGATGCCCGATCTCTTCAAAGCAGTCGGGAGAGACTGGAATACCGGCGCATTGCTCACCCAAAAAACTGTCGTAGCCACACCAGCTGGTTTCAAAAGCAGCTCTTATGGGCTTAAGACAGTCTATATTGAGACAAAAGCCAATTACGACAAGAATTTTATGGATGAGCGGATTAGACTCGGAAGCATGTTTCTATACAATCAGCGCGACTTCCAGCGCACAGATGCCAGCACTTCGCTGTATGCTATTCCCAAGCGGAGTCAAGGTGTAGCCGCACGGTTTACACTATCCATGGATGACCTTTATTTCTTGGAAGGTAATTTTGGGTACAACGGTTCTGAAAACTTTCCAAAAGGAGAGCGATTTGGTTTTTTTCCATCCGTATCGATGGGATTTGTCCCGACAAATTATGAATTTTTCAAGAATAGCCTACCGTTTGTCGATTTCTTAAAATTCAGGTATTCCTATGGGCTTGTCGGTAACGATCAGATCAGCGGTGATGATCGTTTTCCATATTTAACGACCTTAAACATGGGTGCTGGAGGCTATGTATTCGGCGATCAAGGGCAGACATCCTATGGCGGTGTCACTGAATCGGTACTCGGATCTACAGGATTAGTTTGGGAAAAAGCTGTCAAACAGAATTTTGGGTTAGACCTGACCTTGATCCGTAATCTAAATATCACCATAGATGCTTTTCTAGATCACCGCGACAACATCTTCATGAAGAGAGCCACACTACCCGGCACGATCGGGACGGTATCCACACCTTGGGGTAACGTCGGGAGGATGAAAAGCTGGGGAACAGACGGGACCATTTCGTACCGGTATACAACCGGGGATCTTTCTGTAGAAGGTAGAGGTAACTTTACGCTGACACGCGACAAGATCTTGGACTACGACGAGGTAAAGCCTAAGTATCCTTATCTAGGAAGGAAAGGAACCAGTAACAATGTCACAAGAGGGCTCATCGCATTAGGCCTCTTTAGCAGCCAAGCTGAGATCGAAAATAGTCCAAGCCAATTTGGTGACCTGATGCCGGGAGATATCAAGTATATGGATGTCAACGGAGATGGCAAAATTGACTCCGATGATATTGTACCCATTGGAGACTCCAATATCCCCAAATTTCAATACGGATTTGCCCTCAGTACATCTTGGAAAAATATTGATTTTAATATCTTCTTCAGAGGAGCAAATGAAGTGGACTATTTCATGGGCGGTATTGGATACTATCCTTTTGTCGGATCACAGACCGGTAATGTATTGGCTATTGTCAATGATCCTACCAATCGATGGATCCCAGCGGCTATATCTGGCGATCCCAGCACAGAAAATCCCAATGCACGGTTTCCTAGGCTCACTTATGGCGACAATGCCAACAACAATAGGGCGTCTACACACTGGCTGGCAGATGCCAGTTACCTCCGTCTGAAAACTGCAGAGCTGGGCTACACCCTCCCTAAAAAATTGGCCACACAGCTATTCATGAAGAATGTCCGCATGTCTATCATTGGAGACAATCTCCACTTATGGGACAAAGTCAAATTGTGGGATCCTGAGCAGGCTAATTCCAATGGTTCTGCCTATCCATTGACCAGATCTTTCTCTTTTAACGTGCAGGTCACTTTCTAAAATCAATCGTATATCATTATGAAAAGAAAATATTTCAACCTTATACTAGCCATATCCACACTCTGGATTGTAGGTCTACAGTCTTGCAGTTTTCTGGATATTGACCCTTATATACATGATCAGTTCACTTTGGACTCTGTTTTTACGCGCAAAGAATATACCCAAAAGTATCTCAGTAACGTATATACCCATCTGCCGGATTATGCTTCGTCCAATTACTATACCACGCAGTCTATGCCGTATTCCTTAATCACAGATGAGGCGACTTCCACGCTCAATAAACCCGGTACGCATAACTATAATCAGTTTTCCAACAATCTGATGACCGCAGAAGGACTTGGCGGTTACAACGACAGGTGGAATTCATTCTATCAAGGCATCAGGAAGGCCAATGTATTCCTGGCCAATGTCAACAAATGCAAAGAGGTATCCGAATTTCAACGATCGGAGTGGACTGGAGAAGCACTTTTTCTAAAAGCAAACTACTACTTCGAACTCATGCTGGCATTTGGTCCAGTACCTATCGTTCCCGATGATGTGGTCAGTTTTGACACCCCCATTGATCAGATGATGCTCGAACGAAATACATGGGACGAATGCAGTGCCTATGTCAGTGACCTATTAGAGAAGGCACACGAAATGTTGCCTGAAGTTCCGCGGGATGATTCCGAATTCGGAAAGCCGACTAAGAATGCAGCCCTCGCAGTGCTATCCAGATTGAGCTTGTACACCGCAAGTCCACTGTACAATGGAGAGAATGGCGAACTTTCAGGCTTACAAAACAAAGCAGGTGTCCAGCTTTTGAACCCTACTTTTGACGCCCAGAAATGGGTCGTCGCAGCTGTAAATGCCAAGCGTCTCATCATCAAAAAACCGAATGATCTATACACGGTGCCCAAGATGCAAAATACGCCCAATATACCAGTCCCTGAACGTGACCAAGCACCTTTCCCAAATGGAGTCGGCGGAATAGATCCCTATCATTCCTATGCTGATATATTCAATGGCGAATGTGTGCTGCCAACATCCAACCCGGAGATTCTCTTTGCTCGCATGGGCGCAGACTTCGAGACAAGGCACATGATGCCCAGGATGGTAGGTGGGTACTCCGATTTCACACTATCCCAAAACTTTGTAGATGCATTTGCCATGATTGACGGACGGAGTATCACCAACTCCAGTGAGGACTATCCCTACGAGTCTGGATATACCACTACAGAGAAAATATTCTCCGGAGACAGAGAAGGAAATGGCGTTACTCTCCTGACAAATACTCAAAAATGGTATGTCAATAGAGAGATGAGGTTCTATGCGATTGTCGCTTTCAACAACTCCTATTTCCCCTCTACAACGACACCTCCCAACGCTATAGATCCACAAGATGGTAAAGTTGCCAAGTATTTTAAAGATTCTAAAAGCGGTAAAGACTATGCACTGAACGGTTCCAACGCCGATCCTGAGGACTATCCGATGACTGGTTACTTGTGTAAGAAGTATATCCACTATGAAGACTCCTTTATTTCCGGTGGTCGCATCAAACGGAAGTACAGCATACCCTACCGTATGGCTGAAGTATATCTCAATTATGTCGAAGCCCTTAATGAACTCACGGAAGGCGGTACTATTGGCGGGGTGACGGTATCAAGAGATCAAGAAGAAATGCGCAAATACTTCAACCTTATACGTTATCGAGCGGGCCAACCGGGTGTCACAGATGCCGAATTGAATAATCGCGAAAGGATGCGCGAGACCATCCTGAAGGAGAGAAGGGTCGAAATGGCTTGGGAGCAACGTCGATACCATGACCTTAGAAGGACTAAAAAAGCCATCATCTACGAAAACGAAACCCTATTGGGCACAAATGTCAATGCAACCGAAGCGGAGAAGGACAAATTCTATTCGGTGGTACGTGTCAATGAAAGACCTTATCTCTATAAGACTTTTACCACCCGTCAGACATTTTTGCCAATTCCCAAAGCAGAAGTTGACAAAAACTACAATCTGAGACAGAACATAGGCTATTAACCCTTCAATTGGACAAAATGAAAAAGAGAATATTGACATACATGCTTCTGATTCCGGTACTTTGGCTAGCTGGTTCTTGTGAGAAAGAGGCTACTACAAAATTTGGCGAACAGTATAAAAAGACAATTTATATCGTGCACGCCCAAGGGATGGAGTACAGCAAGGACCATAACTATGAAAATCAAACGGATAACATTATGATATCCGTATACTGTGGATCCACCGAACCCATTACCAAAGATGTCAGCGTCACGCTGAAGCTGGACACGCACGCCCTGGACTCCCTAAATCACCTCAATGGCTTGGGAAATGCAAAATACGTCCCTAAGGCATTGCTTCCTGCTGAATTCTATTCCTTAACAGATTTTAATGTGACCATTAAAAAAGGAGCGCAATTTGGTGTTTTGAATATTCCGGTTCACTTCACCGGATTGGATGCGGACATACCCTATGCGCTCCCCATCACTATAGTCAGCAACGACGCCAATTATGACATCAATCCCAAGCTTGCATCTATTGTCTATCAACCCACGATGATAAGCAAATACTCCGGATTATACTCCGGGACCTCGAAAGTGTCCACTGAAACATCAGCAAAGAGCATCACACCCAAGCTGAAGGCACTATCCGCCAACACGATTCGAATACCGATCCATAATCTGGTCGACGACAAAGAGTTTATATCGACCAACTATATGTTACTCACTATTGGTGATGATAAGAAGTCCATTCGCATAAGTCCCATTGGCAATGCCTTGGTAACAGACGATGGCGACAGTCAATATGATGAAGACTTGATGCAGTTTACACTCCATTATTCATACGTAGAAAATGGAAAGACAAAAAGTGTGCATTCGGTCATCAGGAATGTAGAAGCGCTAGAAGAGGAGTAAACCTACTGTAACATGTACCATCTATTCAGGATAAGAGGCCCTCTTATCCTGAATAGATTAAATAATCTGCCAACGGATGCCCAATTGATATTGGCTGATCTTAGCATGCCCATCATTTGGCAGATTCGAAAAGCCCTTCAACCCACCTCTATATTTGAAGTATAGCTTCCCTAGATCAAATCCTAGACTGTAAGATACACGCATACCCGACTTGAAGGCTGGGCTACCGTCGTACATCGTATACCTATCATCATTGTTCAATGAATTAAATTCCGGTCCTGCTAGCAGAGATATGAAATTCAGCACATCCACTTTGAGTAGCACCGGTACACTCCAGTAGTTGAGCTTCTTTGTTCCATTACCGATCATAGGATCCACATAGTCGTAATTTCGATGGACATTGATCCGAGACGAACTGTACATTGGCTCCACTTGTATCCCGAGGTTGGGCTTGAAGTTATAAAATACAAAGAGACCACCTTGCAACCCTACTTTCTGTAAGTCGCGATAATGATCCCCGTGCGCACTGCTGATATTTGCTCCACCTTTGAGCCCCAAATGGAACCCCTTACGCTGTCCGTAAGTATACGTCGTGCACAGTAAGCAGGTTGATAGGATTAAGATTTGCCGTAAACTCATCCTGCAAATATGATTAAGATACATCAGCGTCACCATCAATTTCAGGTTGAAGCGTACAAAAGAACGAGTGAATCGTACAATTAAGATCACCAAAAGTGATGTACCATAGCTATACAGCAAGATTATAATTCAAAAATAGGGGAGCCTGCCACAGTTTCACCCATATGATATTGTTTCCTAGCAATTAATTTGTTAGATTGCGGGTTATACCCTAATTTTCTAATTTTAATAGCCACATGGTGGAAAGCTTTTCTAAAATCAAAGCCTGGTTCTTTTACTTTCCTCATATTAGAGGTTATTACCCCAGGATGACGCTTCGAATGAATATTTATGCCATGATGGTGGCTTTTATGTACATTGAAATCATCGTCAAGATGCTCGGCAAATCGCTAAGTTGGCCTATGCATCTCTTGACCTTTGCTCTGATCGCAGCCGTTATATTCATATCAGGTGAATGTGTCATCCGTGCCAGAATGTGGTACCATATATTTGTAGCGATACACAATCCCAGACGACAAGCTCCTATAGGAGACGCCATTGCGATGACCGCCCTTGCTATTTTCCTATTGACCACCTTATACGTACTCCCTTTCCACAAAATGGCAGATCCGACTTTTTTTCAGGTAAAACTAAAGTCTCTCTTTTGCTACGGATTCCTGGTCGCTATCCTGCTGGCCTTTCCCAGATTAATGGAGATCATAGCTGCAAAACGGAATAGAAAGGCAAAAATGCAGTTTAAAGCCTTGACGCAGCAGATCATGATTCCCCATCACCAAGCATCAATCACATCCCGCATACGGCTATTTATCAAACTTCCGACCCTTTTTGAGTAAATCATAAACGATACAATAGGAGGGACGCAACCGATTCCGCCATCCGATCGCTATCGAAATAGAATCATATCCCATAATCCGACATTATCAGGACAATCAAGCCAAGAATAAACTGTAAATTACATCCTATACATAAATAGTTTATATTATGGGAGTTTTAGAAAACAAAGTAGCCCTTGTCACTGGAGCGGGCTCAGGAATAGGTCTTGCAGTCGCCCTAGCCTACGCAAAGGAAGGCGCAAAAGTAATGGTCTCAGATATCAATGAGAGTGCCGGATTAGACGCTGTAAAACAAATCGAAGAAAACGGAGGTACTGCTGCTTTTTTTAAAGCCGATAGCTCACTGCCAGCAGACAATGAAGCACTCGTCCACGCGACAGTCGAAAAATATGGTAGGCTGGATATTGCCTGCAACAATGCCGGGATCGGAGGAGAAGCTGGACTTACTGGAGATTACAGTATCGATGGCTGGAAAAAGGTCATTGACATCAATTTCAATGGAGTTTTCTACGGTTGTAAATATCAGTTGATTGCCATGGAAAAAAATGGAGGTGGTACGATTGTGAATATGGCTTCCATTCACGGCTCTGTTGCAGCCCCTATGTCATCCGCTTATACAGCTTCCAAACATGCAGTAGTGGGACTCACTAAAAATATAGGAGCTGAGTATGGCCAAAAGAATATTCGCTGCAATGCCGTCGGCCCCGGATATATAGATACACCTTTGCTGAACAAATTAAGCGATGAGCACAAAAAAGCGTTAATTGCCAAACATCCCATTGGAAGATTGGGCAGGGCAGAAGAAGTTGCGGAGCTCGTGTTATTCCTCAGTTCTGACAAATCCTCCTTCATGACTGGTGGTTATTACCTTATAGACGGTGGTTACACTGCCGTATAAACGGTAGGATGTTAGATCAATCCGTGCGGGTATACAACAGATACATACCCGCACGTTCTTAACGCATCGAGTACTTCCCCTGTGATGATAGCATACGGGCAAAAAGTGTAGCAATACTTCCTCTGTACTTCCGACAGCATTGTAATTTCCTTATTCAAACTTTGTATTATGAAATTAGATTAGTAAACTTGCGAAGCGGAAATACCCAATCCTTCGATGCACTCAAAATACTCACGTGAACATAATGCTGATGAGCAGTCCCCTTCTACATGGAGAGAGATGAAGTTTATTGCATTGTTTACAAAATATGAGAATTTTCTATTCCAGCTCGCATTTAAATTAATGAAGAATAGGGAGAGTAGCAGGGACATTGTACAGGAAGTTTTCATCACCGTATGGAACAACAGCGAGAAATTAGATAATATCGAAAATGAAGAGGCCTATCTTTATACCCTCACCCGTAATAAAATTATAGATTTTCTAAGAAGAGCAGCCTACGATCAAAGGCTCAAGGCTGAAATCTGGAAAAACTGTTCATCTCCCACGCACTCCACGCAACCTATTATTTTTCGGGAGTATCAGCAAATCATCGAGCAGGCGATTGCACTCTTGCCGCCCAAACGCCGCGAAATATATCTATTAAAGGACATGGGATACAAAAATGAAGAGATAGCGCAGGAATTGAAAATATCCCCACATACGGTGCGTAATCAATTTGCCGAGGCCATACTTTTCGTTCGAAACTATTTTTTAAGAAAATTTAAATAAGCACTAGTACATTTACCTGTTCCATACGTCTATTGGTTATAACGTATGACAGATCGCATTCAATACTTATTTACACAGTTCTACCAAGGCACATGCTCCGAAGACGAGTTTCATGAGTTTTTTCAATTACTAAAAGATGCCGAATCCGAAGCCGAACTTCGCGATTGTATAGATGAGATTGCCAAACGCATGAATATTCAGCATCCATCTACTATTGAAATCGATACTGGAGGTAATCTCAATTGGCCACAGCAACGAACATCCCGACCTATCATCCGTTTTATCCGTCGAAAAAACACGGTACGTGTAGCCGCAGTAATAGCTGTCGTAGGGTTCTCTATGTTCCTTTACACCTATTTTGCGGAGAAAACGCTTCATCCGCAGATACTAGTGGAGCATTCAGTCGACAAAAGCCGTTCTCAGGAAGTCATATTACCCGATAGCTCAGCAATCGTGCTCAATCAGGCCAGTAAGTTGACCTATCCGAAGCATTTTGACAGGACGCAGCGTGTCGTGAATCTCGAAGGTGAAGCCTTCTTTGACATCCGGCATGCCGAGCACACACCTTTCATCATCCACGCCGGCAAAGTCAAAATCGAAGTACTGGGAACCGCTTTTAATGTCAAGATGCTAGAGCAGACTGTAAACGTCTCTGTAGCCCGCGGTAAAGTGCGGGTAAGTATGGACGATCAGACCATATATCTGATCAAAGGACAGGAAGCAACATTCGATTCCCATCAGAATAAAGTAGAAGAAATCACTGCAATACCCCATCCTGAACATATTGGTGCTTGGAAAAAAGGAAGCTATTACTATTATGACAAACCGCTTAAGGAAGTCATATACGACCTGGGGCAGTACTACGATGTCAAATTCCAGGCAGCACAAAAAGACATATTAAACGAATCCGTACATACCTCTTGGCACAAAAATGAAGACATTGATCAGATAATTGGTCGATTGGCTTTACTCTTGGAAGTCGATTTTGTAAAACACGGCAACGCATACATCATTAACCGAAAACAATTAAATAAATAAAAGAGGGCCGTCTTGGCTGGACCCCATTGACGGCCCTTAATAAAGCAGATAAATCAACTTTACTAATCCTTACAAAACTATGCAATTAAACAACAAACGGCGCATAGTGTCACAATTTAATTCCTTCGTAAAAAAGGGAACGTGGCCACACTATTGTATCCCGTTAAAACCTAAACTCATGAAAGTATCCGCACTTGCCATTCTTCTGATCAGTGCAAATCTCCTGGACGCCCATCCCAGTATGGGACAGGATTTTGAAAAGAAAATCTCCATCAATCTACAGAATAAGACCATTGCCCAAGCACTGCAGCAACTGACTGAAAAGACAGGTGTCGAAATATCATACCGTTCACAGGACCTCGCTGCACACACCATAGTCACGCATACCGAAGTTCGGGATAAGAATATTATTCAGGCACTTGAGTATTTATTAGGTGATAGAAAATACAACATAGTACGCCTGCAGGAGCATATCCTCATCAAAAAAAACCTCCAATATCAAATGGACCAATGGTCGGGTACTATTGTAGATGAACGTGGTCATCCTATGGTGGGGGTGTCTGTTCATTTGAAGGGGCTCCCTGGCGCCGTAGTCACTGATGCTTATGGTCATTTTGTAATAAAAGGTCAGGATAAAGCGACGACACTCGTCATCAGCTACGTGGGTTATCAGACACGCGAAATCGCGTTATCTGAGCTCGATGGCAAACAACCGGTCAAGATGCAGCCCGATCTGGGGATGCTGGATGAGGTCGCTGTAATAGGATATGGGACGACTACCAAAAGAGCAAATACCAGCTCCATCTCGAGTATCACAGCAAAGGATATCTCCCAACAACCGATCAGCAATCCGATGTTAGCACTCCAAGGTCGAATCCCCGGTATGGAGATCAATACAACCAATGGGCTGACAGGGTCCAATCTCTCCGTCCGGATACGCGGCATAAGTTCTGCAGAATCATTAAATGAGCCCTTATATGTTATCGATGGGGTGCCTTATTTTTCCGCACCCATGAATGACCTCAATGGAGCCGCTGGAAAACTAAGTCCAATGGCAGGCATCAATCCCAATGATATAGAGCGCATCGATATCCTGAAAGATGCGGATGCAACCTCCATATACGGTTCAAGAGCTGCAAATGGTGTGGTACTGATCACGACCAAAAAAGGAAAAGCTGGCAAACTAAAAACAGATTTTGATGTATACACAGGATCTGGCAAAGTCCCGAATAAGGTAGATATGCTGAATGTCGATCAATACCTGGAGTTGAGAAAACAGACATTGGCATTTGACGGTGTCACTGCTGATCCGGAGAAACACCCGGATATCCTTACCTGGGATAGGGCAAACGTAACCGATTGGCAGAAAACACTTATCGGCAATTCCGCTAAGATGACCGAGGCAAAGGTCACCCTAAGTGCCGGTGATGAGCATACCACCTTCCTGATGAGCGGTACATACCGCAAGGAGACTTCTCCACTAATAGGAGATGGCGACTACAAGAAAGGCGCAGCTCGCATGGCGATAGACCATACGACGGATAATCGAAAATTCAAAATCAGTGGTACAATAGGTTATAACAATGATAATAACAGTACCATGATCACCGATCTGACACAGTATTATAATCTTGCACCCCATATGCCTGTGTACAATCCTGATGGATCGTACTATTGGTACGGCAATGTTCAAAATCCTTTCGCGCTGAAGGATAGGACATATGAAGCCAAGACCAAGACCTTGCTGAGCAGCGCCAATCTAAGATACACCCCCATCGCACATTTGAATATTGGGGCCAATATTGGGTACACAGACACCCGGATGGATATAGTCCAGACACTGCCGGATAAGACTTTCAATCCGCTGAGTTCGCCCGGCTCTTATTCGACGTTCAACAACTCGACCAATACGACCTACATCATAGAGCCTCAGGCCGATTACACCCTTCACTTCAAAAACAGTAAAAGCAAATTAAATATACTCGCTGGGGGGACATGGCAGGAATCGCGGCGTGAAGCCACTGTACAGGAAGCCAGTGGATTTACCTCGGACTCGCAGTTGGAAAATATAAAGGCTGCATCCAAGGTGCTCGTCAAGAATTACACCTATACGCAATATCGTTATCAAGCTGTATTTGGTAGAGCGACCTATAATATCCAAGACCGCTACATCGTCAATGGAACGGTGAGGCGTGACGGCTCCTCCAGATTCGGCCCCAACAAGCGATTCGGTACCTTTGCTTCTCTCGGCGCCGCTTGGGTATTTTCGGAAGAAGCATTCATAAAAGATCTTGTACCTGCCCTTAGCTTTGGTAAGCTCCGAGGCAGTTATGGTTCCACCGGTAATGATCAGATTGGTGACTACAGTTTCCTGGACAGTTGGGCCTACACGTCATTCGGATATGATGGCATCACCGGTATCACGCCTGCTCGTGTCTACAATCCAGACTACAGCTGGGAGCGCAACAGGAAATCCGAAATTGCATTAGAATTGGGTTTTCTATCCAATCGAATTGTATTCAATACTAACTATTACCACAATCAGTCAGACAATCAGCTGTTGCAGTACGTCCTGTCTGCACAAACCGGATTTGATGGCTACCTCACTAACTTACCTGCACTTATTGTCAATAAAGGTTTAGAGTTAGAGCTATCTACAGTCAACTATCGCAAGGAAAAATTCAGCTGGAACAGCAGTCTAAATATGACAATTCCTTCTAATAAGCTGAAAGAATATCCCAACTTAATCGGATCCAGTAATGAATCTAGATTTATGATCGGACAGCCGCTATCCCTTACAAAAGGATATCGATTCTTATCCGTAGATCCGCAGACCGGTCTGCCCATATTTGAGGATAGAAATGGTGATGGAATCATCACAGCAGGTATAGACGATCAGTTTGCGCTGGGTTCCGATATCCCTACATTCTATGGAGGTTTTAATAATAGTCTCACTTACAAGAATCTCTCAGTAGACGTGCTGCTACAATTCGTCAAGCAGACCGGACCATCCCTGAACTATGGCTATTCTGCCATCAATTCATTGGGAATGATGAGCAACATGGACCTGATCGCGTTAGATCGATGGCAACAAGCTGGTGACATCACCACGGTCCCCAAACCATCTGCGACTCCGACCACAGACGCCTATAAGCAATACAATAATCAGTATCGGCTTTCCAGTGCGTATTGGGACGATGCCTCGTTTATACGACTCAAAAATCTGTCGGTACGATACGACCTGACAGCTGCATTATCCAAGTGGAATTTGCAACGGGCTTCCGTCTACCTCATGGGCAATAACCTATTGACCTGGACGAAGTACAAAGGATTCGACCCCGAGACGAAGGGGAGGGCTGTACCTCCGATGCGAGTATACACGATTGGATTACAAATTGGACTATAATAAAATGAATCCATCATGGGCATATCCTCCACAAACAGAGATGAATAACCGAGCAAAGCGAGCTCATGAATGCCGCTTAAAATATACACTCGATGAATAATGCCCTTGATAATTTACAATAATGAGTAAACAAATTATATTCGGATGAAAAAGATCATAAACTATATATGCATCATCACTTTGGGGCTCACATCGTGCAACAAGTATGTAGATGTAGACCTACCCAAAGACCAGATTTTGAACAAGCTGGCGTTTAGCGATGACAGGACTGCGACAGCCTCCATGGTGGGTGCGTACAGCGACATGAATGCACTCAATTACAATTTTGCGAATGTATTAACCTCCTTTCTTGGAGGGATGTCTGCAGATGAGTTCTACTATGCCTCCAATTTCGCGGCTTATGCTGAATTTATGGAAAACAGCCCCACGTCCACGAACAACTTCATCAATACACTTTGGAATCAGCCTTACAGTTATATTTATCACGCAAATGCGTGCATAGAAGGACTCGGCAAGGCAACTGGTTTAAGCGAACCCGTGAAGAAGCACCTGATGGGTGAAGCCCGATTTCTGAGAGCGTTTAACTATTTTTACCTGGTGGAGATGTTTGGAGATGTGCCTTTGGTACTGGATACAGATTATTTGAAAAACACACAATTACCCCGTGCTGCCAAATCAGAAGTCATCAACATCATTATCCAGGATCTCGAAGACGCTAAGGCGATGATGAGTTCTACTTACGTCAAAGGAGCTGTGGTAGACGCACCTTCCGGAGCCGAACGCATACGTCCCAACAGTCTTGTTGCTTCAGCCTTACTCGCCCGTGTCTATCTATATAAAGGGGAGTACAGCAAAGCAGTGGCTGAGGCTACCCGGGTATTGAATGATAAGCAGTATAAACTGCTCGCTTCGGATGATATGAACAAGGTGTTTCTCAAAAATAGCGAAGAGACACTGTGGCAGCTGCAATCTATCAATATCACTGGCGGTCGCAACACTTGGGAAGGCAACCAGATTGTTCCTACGGCTGCCCCCTTGTACAGGCTCTTAGAGGGCGGAGTAAAGGATATTTTTGAAGAAAACGATTTACGTAAAAAGAATTGGACAGCAGCCTATACAGCGGCCAACGGCACAGTATATCTCTATCCTTATAAATATAAAGTCCGTATCAGTACATCTGCCACAAGTGAGTACAGCATGGTCATGCGGCTAAGCGAACAATATCTGATCCGGGCGGAGGCCCAGATCCAATTGCGCAACACTGCGGCTGCAATCCAAGATCTCAATGTCGTGCGTCAACGCGCAGGCCTGACTGCACTGGATCTTTCACTTACCGACCAGCAGGCCTGGCTAGCGATGGAAAAAGAAAGACAGACCGAACTATTTACAGAATGGGGACACCGTTGGTTTGACCTGATTCGCTGGAAAGGTATTGAAGGCAAGGATACCCGTGCAGACGAAGTGTTACCTAAAATCAAAAAGAACTGGAAAACACACGCAAAACTATTCCCTTTACCGCTGAAAGCACTACAAACGAATCGAAATCTTACACAGAATGACGGCTATAACTAATACATTACAGAAAATAGGGCTGCGAGGTCACATCCTTTTCCTTGCCTGCATCCTATATACAACCCCGACCTATGCCCAGTCGACATTTACCTTGCGCGGTCGCGTCCAGCATGCAGATCCGGCAAAGGTAACAGCTTCGTACACGGGATATGGAGTATTGGACAAATCCAATACCGTAAGTCCCACGATTGACAAATCGGGTAATTTTGTGCTACAATTGGCTATTGATGCTCCAGTAAAGATTTTTGTCAATTTCGGACAGGTCAAATCAGAAGAGCTCATTCAACTTAAAACGCAAAGCGGAATGGACACGTCCTATACGGCCAACACGAATAAGCACCAATATTTTTACGTATATGCAACTCCTAATCGAGAGATAACATTTGAAGCGGATGCCAATAGCATATTAGAGAGTCTTACGATCAACGGAGGTAACAATCAGGAGACCAACTATTTAAACCAAGAAGAGTTGCGGTTCAATGCCTATCGGGACAAAGTGCTTAAGAATTACTATGGCTACACAGCCTATTCACTTGACACATATGAGGCCTATGTAAAGCAAAGAGAAGAAGATAGAATGAACTTTCTACGGGATACGAATCAAAAACAGCTATTGAGTCCATCATTCTATCGTATTCAGGAACACACGATTAAGCTGGATGCACTGTTGGCAAAAGTCAATTATCCAAAGATGCGGAGTACCTATACGAAGCTGGACTACCAGGCGCCGGACGGCTACTATGATTTTTTACTAAAAATGGATCTTGATATCGACGTCGCTGACAAGAGCACGATTTACTTCCAGCAGCTGGATCAGCTTATTAAAGCCCGGATACAATTTATAGACGCAGGAAAAAGTAAAAAAGAGGTTGCCAAGATGTTGCTTTCAGCATCTACATATTATGAATATATGGCGTGGTCATTAAGCTCTGATTTTAGAGAAGAAGTCTATACCTTGTTTGACGACAGCTGCCCGTATCCCCAATTAGCCAAGGCTGTACATTTGCGCTATGGCCATATGGAAAATATGTTACCTGGCCGACCTGCTCCGAATATCTCTTTTAGTGATGGGAGCGGCAAAAAGTATACATTTTCTGACTTCAAAGGAAAGTACATTTACATCGATTTTTGGGCAACCTGGTGTGGCCCATGCATCGAAGAGATTCCCAGCCTTAAGAAAATCAAGGAACAGTTCAAGGATACGGACATCGCATTTGTTGCGCTTTCCGTAGACAAAGCGAAGGATAAAGAAAAATGGCAGAAATTCATCCAACAGCACAACCTTGGCACACACCAGTACCTGTTGAATGAAGAAAATAGAAAGCTGGTTTCGGATGCTTGGAATATCCTGCAAATACCACGCTTTGTCCTTTTGGACAAAATGGGTAATCTGATCGATGCCAATACACGACGTCCATCAGACCCCAAAATCATAGAATTATTAAAATCCCTTAATCAGCAAAAATAAAAGAAGCGGTCTGAACGAAAAATTTCAGACCGCTTCTTTTATTTACATACATGCGATAGCTCAAATAAGAGCCATTCGGACAAGGAGAGGAGGTTCCCTTAGCAATTTACCAGCCACCCCTTGAAAATTTTGAATATACGGCTGCTCATTATGCGCATCCAGTCCCTGCTGATCCGTCCAGATTTCATAAAAAACAAATACATTCGGATCATCCAATCCGTGGTGCAGATCATACTGCTCACAGGCGGGCTCCAATCGGGTCTGTGTCACCATATCTTGCAAAAGGCCGAAGACCTCTTCGCGATGTTCAATTTTGGCCGTCAGGACAGCCGTTAAATATATCTTCATATCGATTTAATAATTAGCATATGTTCATTTCCAACTCTTTAGCGAATACATTTTCCAGATGATGGCGATAAGCAGCGCTATCTTGGATTATGTTTGCATTTTTCTCTACATCATGAAAATGGTAACCTTCCATTTTTGCTAACGAAGCAAACGCATTCATCCGGTGAAATCCAAACAGCGGACCATCGTCCACACTCCGTTCCTCAAAAAACTCACCTGGCAGGGTGAAAGCGGTGGCAGGCGCATTCCAACTAGTGGTCAGCATATATTTACGCCCCGCTAATGCTCCCCCTGTACCGTAATTGATTTCCGGATTTCGAGAAGAGCGCCCGTCGCTGTTGTAAATACCTTTCTGATGTCCGGCTGTAAAAACTACATCAATATATTTTTTAAATTCAAATGGGAGCTGAAACCACCAGATCGGTGTGTGGTAGATAATGTAATCGGCCCATACAAATTTCTGAACCTCTTCATCAGGATCGTATCCATCAGCTATACGTGTCATCTTCACCTCAATATCGTCCAAATCTTTGAAAAATTCAAATGTAGTGTTCGCTATTGTATCATTAAATCTTCCTCCTGAATGTCCAAAATGCTGTCCAGCATTGATAATAAGTACTTTTTTCATCTGTTTAATTTTTTTTCATCTATTTATTACCATCAAGTCTCCTCTGTATGAAGCAGACATCCATCTTGTATGTTTTACGATTTGATTCCGCCTATCTATTAAAGACTTCGATACAAAATTAGGCACGAAATCATTATCAGAAAAATAAGATAAGTTATACCTTTGTATCATATATATAATAGATAGCATTATGGTCAATCTAGAATGGTACCGGACATTTAAGGCGATATACAAGTCAGGTACCCTTACGGGTGCTGCTGAGGCCCTATTTATCTCACAGCCGGGTGTAAGTCTTCATCTCAGTTCACTCGAGTCTTATGTAGGCTATAAATTATTTGACCGTACGGGACGTAAAATGATGCCTACAGAGCGCGGCAAAGTATTGTTCAACGCCATTGCTGATCCACTTGCCAAATTAGAAGAGGTAGAAAAGAATTTTCAACGATCCACCGAGGCACACACCCCGACCATTAGCGTAGGCATGTGCTTTGAAACATTTCAGATCACACTGGAACAGTATGTATCCACTTTACCCTTTAATCTGATCATATGCTTCGGCGAATATCCGGAGATGTTGGATCAATTGGACAAAGGCATAGTCGACCTGATCATCACTCCGCAAAAGAGTATCTCCCCGCAGATCGAGCATGAAGCCTTTTCCTCCGAACAGATTGTATTGGTAGGCGGGGCGGAGGTGGACACCACGAAGTTCGAGAAATTGAAAAAAAAGGGAACACTTGATGAGATTGAAGATTGGTTTAAAGAACAAAAGTGGTACGGTACTACCGGTGATATGGAGCATCTCCTACGCTTCTGGAAACTCAATTTTGACAAGCAGCCCAATTTCAGACCCAATTATATTGTGCCGAATCTAAATTCAATTGTCCGCTGTTTGAGCGGTGGGATAGGGGTGGCCGTGATTCCCGATTTTCTATGCCGATCAGAGTTAGAATCTGGTCAGATCAAATTGATATGGGATGGCAATAAAAAATTGAAAAATACACTTTATTTTGGAACACGGAAGCAGAATAGTCATCAACACGAAATTGACCATATCAAGAGTTTATTCCGGAAGGTTATGGGAAATAATACATTATAAAACTCTTGATGATCATTTCCCACAGGTGTTATTATTCCTTATTCACGACGAGGGCGTCGAGCTCCACGGATAGGGCTTTCAGGTCCTGCTTCATGAGATTGATATGCGACTCTAATTGGTCATACATATCCGCTCTATTATCCAACTGGTCGGTAGAATATCGTCCCCCTTTACCGAAGTACAGGTCGATCAACTCTTCCTTCTCTTCACTTTCCTGCTCATTTATCTGGCCGAAAGTCATCCATTTGGTAATGATCTGATTCCGTACAGATGATTTTTTTCCTTCTTTCGGGTCGTAGTACTTCAGGTAATACCAGACCGACGGCGGAAAACTACTCGACGTCTCATGCCCCTCCCAAATTTCTTTTAATGTATTTCGTTCGTGATAGAAATCTGTGGTACGCTTATTAAAGAGCATCATCATACCAAACGTAGCCTCCGTGACACCTGTCGCCAATCCGACATAGTCGGCCGTCTTATCATCTTTGATCAGCACTCCAGTAGATACAGCTCCGACGGCCCCCACCACTATAGCTCCCACGGTCAGTTTGGTTTCAAAGTTGCTTTCCTTTCCCTTAAGATAATTGGCCACTTGGCTCGTCCGTTCTTCTTCACAGTCCAGCTCGGAGGACACAGCGGAGACTTCTAGTGAGGAGAGATTAATCCGGTGATCTATCCGCTGCTTGATTTCCATGACAGCAAGTCTATTTTCCACGTTTGGACGTCGCGATACTTCGTGCTGTAATTTGATATACTGCGATATCCAATCCAGCACACCAATGGCATTCGCCATGTTCAAGCTTTTGGCACTCAATTTCGTTTGCAGAGACGAGTCCAGTGTCAGTTCATGGATAGGAGTGGGGAGTTTGTCCGCGGTATACGCGTATGCATTCTGTTGATTACAGTTACTGGTCAACAATTGGCCCTGAATAGGCGTATTCTTCAGCCCGATACACGACACCATTAGACTTGATGTCAGCAATGTCGCGAATGCTAAGCAGTACATACCTTTTCTAACGGTCATAATCTATAGGTCGTATTAATAAATCGTGTGTTTACTTTTCAAAATGAATAACAGCCAAAATTAAAAATAGTTGGCACTATTTGATCATCGATATGGACAAATTTTTAATTTAGACAAATTTCTTCTTTTACAGCGTTTAGTCAACCAGCCTACATCAATAGATATCCTGTCTCTATATTCAGGCAGTTCAAGCGTTGCGTTTGGAAACTTTGAAGCCCGTAGGTGAGACTTCTTTTTTGCATTTTACGCTATTATTTCGTATATTCATTCCCCACCAACAATCCTAGCAGTTGCTACCCCAACATTTGATCACAAGCCATCACCCAAGTGCGTAAAAGCGCGTAGAAGTCCGTGAAAGTCCGTAGAAGTCCGTAATAACTGTGGGTTAACTTTGACTTAACTTGTGCTTAGCTTCGTATTAACTCCGGGACGGCTTTGGCTCCTCTTCGGGTGGGCTTCGGGTAGGCGTCGGCATCTTGCCGAAGAGCGGCCGAAGGGAGACCAAACCATTCCCCTAGCTGTCCCGGATACGACTCGAGCATAATCCGAAGGACTGTATAGCGATAGAGCACTAATTTTCATAACGACTTTGCGGGTATGTCCCGCCATGCGTCCAAAATAGTTGGACCACCTTGAATGTAAAAGTGATCTTTCGCAAAAGATGTAGCACTTATTTATGAGATTAACTACGTTTAGTACACTGATTTTTGTATCTATTAATTCTGCTAAGTTTTGGCCGAATAACCTGTCTTCTGCTCCTTTTTATGCTAATCTGTAGATTGATGACCTTTCAGTTGAAAGGAAATTAATAATTGCGTTAGTCTATTGCGATCTTTTGCGGACATGGCAGGATAAACGGGTAAGTAAACAAGATTGTCAAGAATTAGGTCGTCTTGGGCAGGAATGTAGTCTGATGCTGTTTGTTTGATGAGGCTAGAAGCCTTTTGGGAGGCATCGAAGCCGTTAATTCGCAAATAGTTGATTAGGCCATTGGGGTCTTGGGTCTCAACGGGCAAGACCCAATGGGTATGCCTTTTGGTTAAAGTGCCTATTTTATAATGGTCTGGAATATTCTGTAGAATGTCATTAGCGAACTGTATTCTAGCGTCAATATCATCCTGTTTAAAGCTACGGATCTTTTTTTGTAGCAGCTTCCTATTAGCCAAACTGGGACGATAGCGAATCTGTCTAAGCATCTGATCGCCGGGGAATCCTTTGGTAAAGCCGGCCAGTACTTGCTCAAAATCCTTTCCAATAGCGTTTATAAGCTTATAGAATCCCGTGTAGACAATTCTGGCAGTCAAGAGTTTGATTACTAAAACTTTAAGTAATTTATTTAAAAAGTCTCTGGTTCGTTGTTTGGCGTATTGTTCATTCCTATATAAAACATCTGCATACAACGTGGGGTCATTTATTTTTACGACTGCTCCACGGACAGCGGTATTTGTTTTAATGAGCCCAAAGCTAAACATGGTTACATCTGTTGCCGGATGGCCTTGATATACATTGCCAGCATAAGCCTGAGCGCAATCTTCCAGTACCAATAGATTATGTTTTCTGGCTATCACATTTACGTCATCTGTTTCCATGATGGCGCCAAAAAGGTGGGTGATCAATATGGCTTTTGTTGTTGAAGTTATAGCAGATTCCAACTGCTCAGGGGAAATGCTTAGTGTATTTTTATTTACAGGTAAGGGGATGGGTACTAGATCATGAGCAGCCATGATGTTAAACATATCCGGAATGTTGATATCTGTCACTAAAATTTCAGATCCTGGCGGGAAATTCAGCGAGGTTAATACTAAATCGAAAGCTGTACGGACCGAAAGGCAGGTCAGCATATGACTATTTTTGTAATCAAAGTCTGTTTTTTGAGAGGGTAATCGTTCTGTAAAACAATATAAAATTCCTGTAAACAACTCGCTATTACTGATGTGTAGTTTTCCTCTAGGTATCATCTCTGTCAAGACATATGTCGGTGTGTCTGTTTTAAGGTCAAGCTGCGAAAGCACAACCGACCAGTGTTCCACTTCTTGATAAATATAGGCTTTTTTATCATATGTCATCGTTTTCAGCAGATGCTGTCATTTTTACCTCCCAGGGTGTACAGGATGATACCAAATAAATGGGATGGTTAATCTGTATAAAAAAAGCCCTATAAAAGAAACAGGAATATACTCTATATTTGCATTGTGTAACATTCACGTTAATTTGAAAATAACCAGCCTTCATAATGAACAGTCTTTATTAGTCGCTATTAGCAATGGGGACCATAAAAGCTTTGAAATCCTATTTCTTCATTATTACAAGCCGTTTGGCAATTACGTCTTTAAACTGTTGGAGAATATCCAGCAGACGGAGGATGTGCTGCAAGAGGTATTTTTGAGGATATGGATGGATCGTGAAAAGCTGCGCAGCATTACTAGTTTTAAAAACTACCTTTTTATCATCACCCGCAATAGAGTGTATAACCTCTTGAATGAAAAGTCCAAGAAAAGTGTACTTTTTGAATCGCTGGATGACATCGGTAGTCTGAGCCAAATCCCTCAACAGGAGGACGACTCACACGTCGATATGGAGCGCTACTATGCTCTGCTTGAACAGGAAATCGAAAACCTACCGAGTCAACAACAAAAGATATTTAAGCTCAGCAGGTTTAAGAAAATGAAATATGAGGAAATTGCCCAGATGCTCGATATTTCAATTGAAACGGTCCGTAAACATGCCTATCTTGCCAATAACACCCTAAAGGCTAAATTAAAAGGACGAGACGCCGGGATTCTCTTGCTCCTGTTGTCCGTAGTGTCTCAAAGAATTTAAAAAAAAATATATTTTTCATTACCACTTTTTGGTTGTTGTTTGTCTTTATATCATATAACCAGTTTTATCCATTTTGGAGAACCAATGACAGACGAACAGATACACAATTTATTTCGTAAGTATTACGACAAGACGGCTTCTGAGAAAGAACGTCGGGAGCTACTCCATTGGATAGCCAACGACGAGAATAGAGAAAAGGTCGAATGGTATCTTCAAATGTATTACGATGAGGAATTTGATACCGTTGACCATACGACACTGGAGATAGATCCTCACGTCATTATACAACGCATGCGCAGCGTCCAATCATCCAACGAGATTCTTCCGAAAAAAAGGAGATGGATCAAGCCGTTTGCGATTGCAGCAAGTGTCGTGATGGTATTGGGGGCTTACCTTTTTTATCAAAATCGCACACAACAGTCTCTCTCCGTCCACACGATTGCCTATGATATACCAGCAGGAGGCAACAGGGCCATACTTACCTTGTCCGATGGGAACAGGGTGATATTGGATTCGCTATCTGAAGGGGCAGCTATTAATGAGGGAAATATCCGCATCGTCAAATCCAGCGATGGGCAGGTGACCTACAGTGTCAATGCGTCGGGCTCGCATCCAGGCAGCTACAATACGATCGAAACCCCCATTGGAGGATTTTATCAGATACACTTGCCCGATGGTACACGTGTATGGCTCAATGCATTGTCGTCTTTAAAATTTCCGACCTCATTCCCTTCTGATATTCGTCAGGTCCAGCTCAAAGGTGAGGCTTATTTTGAGGTCGCTAAAGATAAGGCCAAGCCATTTGTCGTCGACGTGAATGACATGCAGGTCAAGGTACTGGGTACACACTTCAATATCAATTCCTATACTCCTCAATCAGCCATCTATACAACGGTACTGGAAGGGGCTGTAGCCGTCAGCAACGCTGGTCTCGCCAAGACCGTATTGCCTGGACAACAATTACAATATAATGGAGCTCATACCATGCACTTAGCAAATGAGGTCGATGTGACCCAAATTACGGCATGGAAAGAAGGTTTTTTTAGTAGGAAAGCAATCTCTTTGAAGGATCTGATGGATGAGGTGTCGAGATGGTACGGTGTCAAGGTCGTCTACTCAGAGCCTATACAAGCCGAATTTGTCGCAAAATTGCCGAAAGACATCAGTCTCAGGGAGCTTATTACCCTACTTGAACTAACGGGAGAAGTAACATTTGATTTAAACCTTAAAACACTAAAAATTATGAAGACAAAGACGTAAACCACACATAGCCATAAGAAAACCGATTTGTCTGTCAACAAATCGGCTAATGAACGGCTTTTCCATCTAGCGCTAACAAGATTTTAAACCTAATTCACTCTAATTTATGAATTTTTTCAACATTGAAAAAAGTAATATTTATTTATTCAAAAATAGTGTCAAAACAAAGGTCTTCCTGCTTATGAAGTTATCCTTATTGTTGTTGTTGTCATTGATGACATTGAGCTTTACGAACAGCTATTCTCAAAACATCTCTTTAAATCTGAAGAATGCTCCTTTGAAAGACGTCTTTGAAGCGATCGAAAGGCAATCGACATATACGTTTGTGTACGAGAAGAATATGCTTAAAGATACCAAAAAGCAAAATATCTCTTTGAACGGGAAGCCGCTGGCCGAAGCGCTTGAGCTGCTTCTGAAAAATCAACCCCTCGATTTTAAGATCCATCAAAAGTACATCGTCATCAGTCAAAATAAAGATAAGAAGTCAACGACCGACTTTCCTAAAAGCGATTTGACGGTCCAATCGAGACTCTCGGGAGTCATCGTAGATTCGCTGGGGCAGGCGATATCGGGCGTCTCTCTCCTGAACAATACGAACCAGAAGCGAATATCGACCGATCAAAATGGTGCATTCTCCCTGGAGGGCAAGACAGGAGATATCCTGACGGCCTCCTATATCGGCTATCGTACGCAACGCTATGAAGTAAAGTCGAGCTCAGCTATTCGTATTGTGCTGCTGGCCGAACAACAGCAGATTGATATGGTCGTGGTCACCGCATTAGGGATCAAGCGATCCGAAAAAACATTGAGCTATCAGGTACAAAAAATTGGCAACGAAGATCTGACAACTGTCAAAAATTCAAACTTCGTAAACTCTTTAGTAGGTAAGGTTGCCGGAGCCCAGATCAATACCAGTGCTGCCGGTCCGGGAGGTGCAGTAAAGGTCGTCATGCGGGGCAACAAATCCATCTCACTCAACAACAATGTGCTCTATGTAATAGACGGTGTGCCTATGAACAATTTTATCAGTAGTGGGGGGGATGGACAGATGACTACACAGCCTGGCACCGAGAGCATAGCAGACATTAATCCAGATGATATCGAGAATATATCAGTCCTTACTGGACCTTCTGCCGCCGCTTTATATGGGTTCGAAGGCGCCAATGGCGTCATATTGATTACCACAAAAAAGGGGGCTGTAGATAAAACTACCCTATCCGTCAGTAATAGCACCACATTCTCGGATCCTTTGTTACTTCCCAAATTTCAGAATAGATATGGTAATGTTGCCGGATCGGTCACGAGCTGGGGAGAAGAGACTACTGCGCAATATGATCCTTCCGGATTTTTCAATATGGGAACAAATATCAGTAATGTGGTAGCACTATCAACCGGTAATGAAAAAAGCCAGAATTATTTTTCAGCGGGGGCAAATAATGCCACAGGGATACTGCCGAATAATAAATACAACCGATATAATTTTCTATACCGCAATACGACCAATTTCTTAGACAATAAATTGGTGTTAGATGCGAGTGTGAACTACATTGTTCAAAACAATAGAAATATGGTGGCCCAGGGACAATATTTCAACCCTTTGCCAGCACTCTATCTATTCCCCAGAAATGAGGACTTTGCTAATGTCCAGCTATTCGAACGTTATGATCCCATTACGGAAGTAAACAAACAATACTGGATCTATGGCGATCAGGGCTTGTCCATTCAAAATCCGTATTGGACCATGTACCGCATGAATAGGAATGTAGATCGCAAAAGATATATACTGACTTCTTCCTTAAAATATAATGTGTCTAATGAGCTGAACATCACAGGACGTGTCAATGTCGATAATATGAATCTTCGGAGCACCGATGATCGGTATGCCAGTACGCTGGGAGCTCTTGCAGGCCCCAAAGGTAGACATGCGCTAGCCATGCGTGAAGAGCGACAGATATATGGAGACCTGATCGCAACCTATACCAAGCAGCTGGACCTCTTTAATATTAATATCAATGCAGGCGCGTCCATAAAGGACAAGAGAATGGAAGGCTACACCACAGAGGGGGATCTACAGCAGATCATCAACTACTTTAGTGTAGAGAATATGAATAGGGCGGTGGGAACCTTCAAGACCGATCAAGAAGGTCTGAAGAGACAGACACAGTCTGTCTTTGCGAATGCCGAGATTGGATACAAAAATTATCTCTTTTTGACGCTAACAGGAAGAAATGATTGGGATTCAGCATTGGCGTGGTCACAATCACCTGAGCGTTCGTTCTTCTACCCATCTGTGGGATTATCGACTGTCTTAAACGAAGTATTCACCCTGCCGAGCTGGTTCTCTTATCTTAAGGCTAGAGGGTCATACACGAGAGTTGGTAATTCATATGATCCCTACTTGACTACAGAGCAGTATATCTATGATGCCCAGACCAGTACATATTCACTTGCTAAAATCCGGCCTAATTTTTTCTTAAAACCTGAGCTCACCAGTTCGTACGAATTTGGTTTAGACCTCAAGTTTTTGAAAAACAAGCTGTCCTTGAGCGCTACCTATTATAGCTCGGATACCGAGAATCAAACGCATACTATCCTGGAAAGTGGCACCGAATATACGGGAAGAATCATACAGACGGGTAATGTGCGTAACAGTGGTATAGAATTATTATTAGGCTATCAGAATACTTGGAATAAATTTGCCTGGAACAGCAACCTGACGTTTTCTATCAATAAGAATAAGATTGTGAGTCTGTACGGGGCGAACGTGCTTCGGGATAATCCTACTTTGGAAAATTATGTAGACAAGGCCACCTTGGGAAGTATTGGTTCTCCGGTAGTGCGACTCAAAGAAGGTGGCTCAATGGGTGATATCTATTCGACATCGGATTTTAAACGGGATAATAATGGATACGTTTACTTAAATCCGTCTACTCTTTTGCCAGCCATGGAAACCTTGAATACAGACGAATATAGAAAGTTGGGATCGTTATTACCCAAGTCACATATCGGCTGGAAAAACTCTTTCACGTATAAAGACCTCCGATTGAATGTGGTATTGAGTGGTCGTTTTGGCGGACTGGTGGTCTCCAATACGCAGGCTATCTTGGATAGATACGGCGTGTCCGAATACAGTGCCAACTTACGCCAGCAGGGCAATATCAATATATTGGGGCATGACATTTCTACCCAAGATTATATGAATGTGGTAGCCGAAGGAACAGGAAAATCCGATCTATACGTCTATAAGGCGGACAATGTAAGATTACAAGAGCTGAGCATAGAATATACGATCAACAAAAGGTTATTGGGAAATATTGCCAATGCGACCATTGGAATCGTGGGCAGCAATTTGGCACTGCTTTATAATAAGGCGCCATTTGACCCTGAATCAGTGCCGTCGGCATCGAGCACCTATTACACAGGTGTCGATTTCTTTATGCAACCAAGTCTAAGAAATATAGGCTTCAATCTCAAGCTACAATTCTAATTCGAGAACATCATGAAACAACTTACATTTCAACACCTATATAGTATCGTTATAGCGGCATGTATGGTCTTTGCCGTATCCTGTACAAAGAATTTTGAGGAGCTCAATACACATCCTACCAATCCTACTGAGCATGACTTGACCAATTCTGAAAAATTGGGAACTTTATTTCCGGCACTGATTGCCACGATGCACTATGCACAAGAAAATAAAAATCAACACACAGAGCAGATGGTAGGTGGTCAATATGGGGGATATTTTGCGACGACCAATAATTGGCAAGGAACCAATTTTGGCACTTTCAATCCCGCGCTGGATTGGGTTGAAGTCCCTTTTAAAGATATTATGGTCGACTTCAATTCCAACTTTATCAAGATAAAAAAGGTAACGGAAAGCAAGGGCTACATCTACGCTTGGGCCAGTGTCATTAGAGTGGCATCCATGCTGCGTATGGTTGATATGTACGGACCTATCCCGTATTCTAAAATCGGAGAAACCAACGATGACAATGTCGCTTTTGACGATGTCAAAAGCATCTACCATCAAATGTTTGATGAGTTGGACAACAGCATCAATACGTTGACCAATTTTGTGCAAGAGACCAACAACTCCAAAGACAATCCCATGGCGACATATGACATCATCTATCAAGGAGATTTTTCGAAATGGATACGATTTGCCAATGCCCTAAAAATGCGTATGGCTATGCGTATCTCTTCGGTGGATACGGACTATGCAAAAGGGATGTTTGTGCAGGCCATGCAAGGTGGCGCTATTGAAACCAATGCCGATAATGCCTGGATTCCTACTGATGACAATCCTTATTATAAAGCATCGGCAAGCTGGGGCGATTTGGCTATTAATGCGGTGCTTTCGTCCTATATGAATGGCTTTGAGGATCCTAGAAGATCAAAGTATATGACGCCAATATCAGGTGGTCAGTACAGAGGTGTAAGAATGGGGATCCAGAATATCAATAAAACGACCTACAGCAATGCCGCTAATTTTTCAAAACCGGCGTTTGCCGCAAATACACCAATACTGGTATTTTGTGCAGCAGAGGTTGCTTTCCTAAAAGCCGAAGCGGCTCTTAAAGGATGGATTGCAGGTGGTGATGCGCAGGCCAAAAGTTTCTATGAAAGTGGTATTCAGATTTCGATGGATCAACATGCGGTCTCGACAGGAACCTATTTGACTGGTAAAACACTGCCGCAAGCATACACAAATCCATTCCTTACCAGATCGAATACTTCAGTTCCCAATCGCATTACAGTAAGTTGGGATGATTTTATGAGCACACAGAACTCCAAGCTTGAAAAAATCATTACTCAAAAATGGTTGGCCAATTTTCCATATGGTATGGAGGCATGGGCAGATCATAGACGGACTGGCTTTCCCCAGTTTTTTACGGCATTGGACAACCTTAGCTCCAGTAGTTTCATTGGCAATGTCGTGAATACACCTGGTCGTCTGGCGCGTCGATTACCGTATCCTCAAGCACAGTACAGGAGCAATGGTGCCAATGTCGCACAGGCGGTATCCCTGCTCGGTGGAGATGATGTAGCCTCTACAGATCTGTGGTGGGCGAAGAAAAACTAAATTTTATCCTTTATAAACAACATGATGAAAAATATAAATATTACACTTTCTATGCTTCTATACCTCCTGCTTTTTCAATCCTGTAAAGAGTGGACAGAGGTGGAGTCGCTCAGTAATAATGCAATAGATCTCAACGCGACTGTCAAAACCGAGGAATATTATGCTGCTTTGCGCGAATGGAAAAAAACGCCTGGATTACCACAGACGTTTGTCTGGTTTGACAATTGGACAGGTGTAGCACCTACGGGTGAAAATAGTCTTCGAGGATTGCCGGACTCGATTACGATTGCATCCAACTGGGGAGGACATCCCAAGTTTGATCTGAGTCCCGAGAGAAAGGCGGATATGGAATACGTTCAAAAGGTGAAAGGCACTAAAGTAGTAGTTACCTTGTTCTCCCAAAATGTAGGTGACGATATGCCTGCAGACGACCTGTATAAGATCGGCAATAGTTCGGATGAAGCTGTGGTTAGACCAGCCATACGGAAGTATGCTGAGGCCATCTATGATGGTGTTATCAAGGCCGGATATGACGGTTTTGATTGGGATTATGAGCCAACGGTATGTGGATGTACTGGAGCCTATTTATGGCAAAATAGAGTCCAGCGGCGCATTTTTGTGGAAGAATTGGGCTATTGGTTTGGACGAGGTTCGCAGCGTACGGAGCGGGATGGTCGAAAACCTGCTAAGCCCGGGCTTCTATTTATCATTGATGGCGAGATTGGAACCAACGGACGTATTGACAAAGATTGGGAGTCCCAATACTTTGATTATTTTGTTTTGCAGGCATACGGTGCCTCTCCTTCTTCGCAGATCCGTAGGGTCGGAGGTGTTATCGAAGATATGAGTGCGCATATCGCTGCTGGAAGGATTACAGCGGAGGAGGTAGTGAGCCGAACCTTACTTACCGAAAACTTTGAATCCTATGCGAATACCGGCGGGTACTTCTTGTCCATGTCTCAATTTATCTATAAGCAAGATGGTATTGACCAGCAAATTGGCGGTTGTGGATTATACCGATCCGGGTTTGATTACATGCCTAAGGGCAAAGGCGATTATGATGGTTCGCCGGAATACTATTTTCTGAGACAGGGCATCACCAACCTATACCGGATATTCAATGAGCGAAAAGCCCAAAATCAACTTTAAACCTAAACGATGAAATCGAGTGGTACCATACTGGTGCATATAGGGAAAATACTATGTACTTAAGCGCTCATCAACAATTTATACATAAACAATAGGATAAACATGAAAATTCTAAAATATATCATATGGAGTATAGCGGGCTTGGTTATCTCCTGTAAGAATGCAGATTATCAGGTTATTGATAATCGTATTTATATCAGTAGCGCGGCCAATAGTTCCGAAAAGGCGGAGACGATAACGATGAATAACGGTGCAGATATTAAAATACTGGTGAGGCTGGCTAAAAAAGTAAGCGAAGATGTAGAAGTAGAAGTGAAGCTGACCCCTTCTTTATTGGATAATTATAATAAAGAAAACAGTTCGGAATATCTGCCTGTGCCCAACTTCTCTTTACCGGGACAGGCCAAAGTCCTCATCCCTGCAGGAGAAATAAGTGCAATATATACTATCCGGGTAGAGGATTTTGAAACAAATGGAAATAGATATGCACTAGGTGTGGAATTAGGGGGGGTAGTGAAGGGGAATATAGCGCGAGCAGATTCTCAATCCCGATTTATATATCTACTCGCTAAGCCTTTGCGTGTATCTGTCCCTGAAATGTCTGGTTCAAATAATCAGGTGAATGCACTTCCGACTGATAAATGGGGAATCAATACCAACCAATGGAGCTTGGAATGCTGGGCCAAAATGTCTGCATACAGTATCAATAATCAGGCAATATTCAATACCGGAAGCAGCGATCATGAGATTTATATCCGATTTGGGGATGCCAACAGGCCTTACAATTACCTACAGATCAAGACACTTGGGGGTCAGATTCAGACAGCATCTAACCTGGAAGCCAATAAATGGTATCACTGGGCGTTTGTGTATGATGGCAATACGTTGAGTATATACCGTGACGGTGAATTAGATGTGAAATTTCAACCACCTGCACCCAATGGCGGCACTGTCAGATTTGATCAGTTCCAAATGGTGTCCAGTGGTTCGTACTTCAGGGACAGGTGTCAAATGGGGCAAGTGAGACTTTGGAAAAAAGCCATCACCCAGACCCAAATCAAAAACAACATGTATTTCGCCATCAATCCTAAAAATGCCGATTTGATAGGATATTGGCCTATGGATGAAGGGACGGGGGATACCTTTAAAGATATCACCGGTAATGGACACGATGCTGCTGCTGGAGCTGGAATCTTAAGAAGCTGGATCTCCAATGTAGATTTTAAAAATTAAATAGAAAAAGTAGCGAGCACTTGCTCGCTACTTTTTTTGCTTCCTGTATAGCTGCTACCGCCCACTACCTTTCCACTTTCCTGACCGGCATTACGATCATGCACCGTATCATCCATTAGGTGTATCTCGATTATTATCCCTCCAGTATGCGAAAAGTTGTGGCAGGAGGATATGTGCGCAACTTTCGTAGAGTGGATCTATTTTACGGCTATAGAATTGCATTTTTGAGTATATGGCTATAAGAAGCACTTACTGGAATTACATGTGTTGCTATTTCAATCTGATGACGTTCTATTTTTGAAACTTTAGCGACATTAATGATAAAAGAGCGGTGAACCTGCAGGAATTCCTCTTTTGGCAGTTGATCCATCGTTTCTTTGATCGTCGATCGAACCAAGATATCGGTCGTTTGCAGAACATATTTCATATAGTTGCCCGTAGCCTCGATAAATAGGATATCATCAAAATCCAGTTTTACGATATCATAGCCGTCTTTAATATAAATATGAGTAGGTTTCTTCTTCCTAGATAGCGATATATCATAGGCTTTGTTACAGGTTTTTAAAAATCTACTGAATGCGAAAGGCTTTAACAGATAGTCCAAAGCCTCCAGTTCAAATCCCATTACCGCATGTTCAGAATACGCTGTCGTAAAGACCAATATCGGTTTTCGGACCAAACTATTGTAAAAATCGATGCCCGATATATCGGGCATTTTGATGTCCAAAAATAGCAGATCTACATCATTTTTGTTTAAGTATTCCATGGCTTCAAAAGCATTGACAAACGTAGCATCCAGCTGCAAGAAAGAAACCTTTGCAGCGTAATTTTTCATAATGTCTAATGCAATGGGTTCATCATCAATCGCTATCGCTTTAATCATCCTTATTGGTCGTTATGGAGGTTCAATGTTAAAAATACAAAAAATTCAGAATTAGTTTCTTCAATATGAAGCTCATGTCGTCCTTTGTAGACCATATTCAGCCTGCTTCTTACATTATCCAGACCGATACCGGATGTATTCCGTTCCATATCAGCTTCCAGGCTTGTATGTATACTGTTGTACACACTGAGTTTTACCGAGCTACTCTCTACGTAGAGTTGAATTCTTACCCAAGAAGGATTATTGAGGCTTATGCCATGCTTAAATGCATTTTCAATAAAAGGAATGAGCAACATTGGGGCGATCTGTAGATTTTTCAATGTATTGTCAGGTAGATCAATAGAGATCTGGATGGTAGGCAAGCTCGCGATACGCAACTGCTGAAGCTCGATGTATTCCTTTATATACGCTATCTCACGGGCGAGCAGAATAGTATCCTGTTGATTCTCATGCAACATAAATCGCATCATATCCCCCAGTTTCTGGATTCCCGAGGCGGTCTTCTCCGCATTTTCCTGAAGAGCCAATCCAAACAGTGTATTCATTGCATTAAAAAGAAAATGCGGGTTGATCTGGGCCTGTAATAGTTTAAGGTCCGCTGCCGTTCTTCCCAGTTCCGTCCGTAATCCGGAGATCTGATATCTTTGTTTTTTATCATGGTTGTAAAATATTATGGCAAACCATGTCAGTAAAGCACCTAGTGAAATGCAAAAGATAATATTAAAACCATCAAAGGTATTATAACTATGGCTGAAATTTTTTAATGCCATTTCCATCAAACTGGAAAACAATAAGATGCAGATGAGGTTGATCAAGACCGACATTACGATCGCCACAGTTTTTGGACTTTTATTCTCGTCCAAATAGGGGAGAAGATAATAATTATGTGCAGCAAACAATACATAGCAAAAAGGAACCGCAAATGCAATCAGTGTACATAGATATTCATTGACATGGAAAGCAATCGGTATCAGGAGAGCCATTCCGACCACAAGGGATATTAAAAAATCTCTTATCGTTTTTGCGCCGATCGAGTTGCTTTTTGATAGCGTATTTAATCGGTATATGACAGTCTTTATCCCTGTATATACTAGTAATGTTAGCATCAGCGATCCGGAGATTGCAAATGGTGGAGGCAGTTTATGTGAAGGCAATCGATAGATAGACTGTATCATAAAGTGGAGGCATGATTGTATCAAAAAGATAGTTACAATCCAGACCACCCACTTGGTCATCTTGTCTGCAGAAAAGAAACTAGGGTATACATACAATAGATAAAGACTTATCATGACGTATCCTATAAATAGATGCAGTTGTATAGCTATCTGCTCAACTTTATCGAAAGTATTGCTCGCTATACCCACCAGTATAAAGAGATATACGGTAGTAATCAAGAAAAATTCTATCCAACGTTGTTTCATAATTTTATCCTTTTATTTTAGATTTCTAAATGTCAGCACAAGAATAAATAGAAAGCGAATCTATTCAAATAAAATGTGACGGACAGTATATTTTCTGTGACGAATCAGGGCGGAAGAGCAAAAAACCACTTAATCAGTTGGAAGGGATCGCTGAAGAAATCACCGCCATAGAGGAGATCTTGATCGTGAAGATTGATGGAGAGATCAGAGAAGTTCGGGCTAAAGAACTTCTCCTAGACTATCGTAATATAAGATACCGATCACAATATAGCAGAAAGCCGTTTGGTGTCGCCAAGAGGTATCCAATACCCGCCGGTTTGAAGGATTTCAGAAATCAGTACAGCAATCAAAATCAGTCTATTGAACGGTTATTGTGATCTTTTTCGTTAATTGTCCCCCCAATTGTCCCCCCTTCATTTTAGTTATTCCTTTATATAAAATTTATATTCGCATCTAATAATTCGTCTATCTATGTCTGTCACAAGAGTTGTGAATACTACTGTTGCATTTTTTTTGATTTTGTTTTGTTTCAAGATTTACACTCAGGAAGAATTGATATCGTTTGATAGATTTCTAGCCAAAAGTTTAATAGTTCGAACCTATATTACAACTTGGTTTTTGGCTGTTTCGAGAATAGAATTGTTGTATAAAATTTCCGGTCATTTTGAGACTGCTAAAGACGGAGTCTATTCTAACTCAAACTTTAAAAGAGAAAGTAGATCGAATCATAATACATCGCTTCCAGAATTAGGCTAGGGATGCACATCGTACATTTATAACAATGCTTTAAAACATAAAATCAGAAATTGATTCACTGCATCAATCGAGCAACTAGTAGTTAGCATCTTGTACTAAATTGGAGGCCAGTATACCATAAAGTTAATAAATTATATGGGTGCTATCTTTTTATTGAAAATTAATATATATTTGTGTAACCGCCTATGAAACAATAGTTATGATTTATAACATTCTTACCAAACTTAAATTAATCCTTAACGAAGGGGTAAAATCCTCATTCGGATTAGTAAAGGATATAGTAGAGATATCTTCGATTACCAAAGAAAAGAAAGAAGGCCGGGTACTTATTACGCTATTGAATATCGAAAGAGATACAAGCGCAGGTATAAACTTTAAGAGTAGGGCTGGGCTATCAGTTTCCAATAAGGTCATTCAGGGCAATCCTTCATGGAGTATTAATTTGCTAGTATTAGTTTCCGTAGTGTTTCCATCAAGTGGATACGAAAGTTCGTTGAAAATAATGGATTTAGTATTAGGTATATTACAACGAAATCATCAATTAAATCTTCCTAACAGTACAGAATACCTTATTATCGAACCTGTCAATGTAAGTATAAGTGAATTATCCAACATTTGGAGTATATGCTCTAGTGATCTAAATCCTTCGATTGTCCTCAGAATACGTTCATTTAATGTTGATGGTAATGGAGTTATGCAAATACATCAAGAAATAAAAGAAAGAATTTTGGATCTATGTTAGAAATGAGTGATCAAATGGAGTATTTTTCTATTTCCTTAACGCATGATTATTATTCAAGGGATATTCCTATTACACTATCAATCAAATCCAGAGACTTGATTGATAAGTATAATTTGTATTTCTTGAAGCGCGGTGATGATTATATATTAATTGGCAAATCAATTTTATACAACAGGTTTAAAGAAGAGTATAAAAAAATACACTTTTTGCTCGAAGACGATCCGCATACTGTAAAGAAATATAAACAAATTAGAAATGACGGAGAAAGTCTGGTTATTTTTCTGAAAGTAAATTCTACTTCTTTTCATTTTGTCACTTTGCCACTAGACCAAGATCAAAGAATAGTCCGTATCGATACTATTATAAATTCAACCGATCAAGCAAAAATAGCGTATCATTTTACTGGCATCAGAAAATGTTTTCAATATATATTCATTAGTGAGAGAAAATACAATGATCTAGAACTTATTGAAGAAGATGGGGCATTGTTATTCGATAAAGATCTGATTTTAGATCCGCAATTAGGAGAAAATACAATATCTTTTTCTACTGCAGACACCGTTTTACTCAAGAAAGACACCGGTTATAAAATAAGTTTGATAGCGCGTAGTAAATATGGACTGAAAACAATAATCTCTAGATTGGATGTACCACATCCATCCAGTTATTCACCAAACAAACCTAAGAACACAATTACCAAATATTATAACTTATAACTTAAATAAACATATATGTGTGCTATGAAAACCCCTGGGGTGTACATTTTAGAGAAAAATGCCTTCCCAAACTCTGTCGTCGAGACATCGACAGCTGTACCTGCTTTTATCGGCTATACTCAGATGGCTAAAAACGGGAATAAGTCTTTATTAAATAAACCTTTCAAAGTGAGCTCGCTAGCCGAGTTTAATCAGTATTTCGGATTTGCTCCAACACCTAAGTTTGAGTTGAAGGAGGGGGATAGTGAGAACTTCACGATTTCTTTAGAGGGGCCTGAAAAAGAAAAACTATACTGTGTCCTGGAAAGAAAAGATCGCTATAATCTTTATTATAATCTACGATTCTTTTTTGCCAACGGTGGTGGCCAGTGTTATATAGTTTCAGTCGGTAGCTACGACGACGAGTTATCCAAAGAAAAATTTATAAGTGGAATAGATACTTTGCTGGAGGAGCAAGAGCCAACCATGGTTCTCGTACCGGAAGCCGTCAACTTGGAGAATAAGCAAGATTGCTTTGATATCCAAACAGCTGTTTTAAAACATTGCGGTATGACGATGCGTAATCGATTTGCTATTCTGGATATTTATAATGGGTACAAAGATAGAAAGGACGAAGACGGAGATGTGGTAAATGAATTCAGAGAAGCAATGGGTACCGAGTTTTTAGACTTTGGTGCAACATATTATCCCTGGTTGTCGACCTCTATCGTTTCTGACGAAGAGGTAGATTTTAATAATATCGAAAAGGAAAGCTGGGACAAGCTGAAGGAATTATTAAATGCCGGGGCCCCGCATCTTTCGCAATATATAGAAAAGATAGATACAGATAAATATGGACAACTCGAATTTAACGAGATCAATACCATCAACAAAGTATTGAGCAATCAAAGTAAATTCTATTCTGATATGCTATCAGAAATAAAGTTACAGCTTAACTTGCTGCCTCCAGGGGCCGCTATGGCAGGTATTTATGCGATGGTAGATACTACAAAGAACGTGTGGAAAGCACCAGCCAACATAGGGCTCTCAAATGTGATAGGTCCTGTTATTAATATTTCCCAGGCTACGCAAGAGGATTTAAATATGCCTATCAGTGGTAAGGCCGTTAATGCCATTCGCTATTTCGTAGGAGAGGGGGTAAAAGTCTGGGGGGCGAGAACGCTAGACGGAAATTCATCAGACTGGAGATATATAAATGTCCGCCGTACCATGATGATGTTAGAAGAATCCATAAAGAATGCCACCAAAGCATATGTTTTTGAGGCAAATACAGCTAATACATGGGTGAGTGTTCGCAGCATGATTAATAATTTTTTGAATGGTATATGGAAGCGAGGCGGATTAGCAGGAGCTATTCCAGATGATGCCTTTAGCGTCCACATCGGTTTAGGCGAGACAATGACGGCAGAAGATATTTTGGATGGTATTATGCGAGTTACAGTTTTGGTAGCACTGGTGAGACCAGCCGAATTCATTGAGATTACTTTCCAACAGCAATTACAAAAAAGCTAATTATTAATTCATAAAGAACTATAAAGTTATGGCAGGAGAAGCACAAGACAACGTATGGCCTTTGCCGAAGTTTTATTTTCAAGTAAAACTAGGAGATACAGAGGTAGCCTTTCAGGAGGTCTCAGGATTGGACATAGAGGCACAAATAATTGAATACCGACACGGCAACAGCCCTGAGTTTTCGACCATCAAAATGCCCGGAATTAAGAAAGTCGGAAATGTCACTTTGAAGAAGGGTGTTTTTGTAAAAGATAATGCATTCTGGGATTGGTTTAATCAGATAAAGATGAATACCATTGAGCGCAAGACAGTAACAATCAGTTTGCTTGATGAAACAGGCGCACCCACAATGGTATGGACCTTAAATAACGCTTGGCCAACAAAAATAACGGGCACAGATATGAAATCTGATGGAAATGAAGTCGCTGTCGAGACAATCGAAGTGGCGCATGAAGGGTTAAAGATTGAAAATAGTTAGATAAATCAACTATAAAACAGGGGAATGAAGATTTTCAATTGGGATATACCAGTCGCTTTTTACTTTCAAGTAAAAATTCATGGGGGTGATTTTGCCTTCAAAGAAGTTTCTGGACTATCTTCCGAATTAGAAACAGAGACCATTATTGAAGGAGGCAATAACGATTATGTACATGTAGTCCCGAAAAATGTAAAACATAGTAATCTCGTTTTAAAGCGTGGACTCAAGGCCGTTAATAAAGATGATGTGGTCTGGATTTCTTCGTTTTTTAATGGTTCCATCCGTTATCCGATAACTACAGTATCCATTACTATAAATTTATTGCAAAAGGATGGAACCCCTGTTTATTCTTGGAATTGTAACAATGTTTACCCTGTGAAATGGGAAGTTGAATCATTGGATTCAGAAAAGAACAGTGTTTTGATAGAAACATTGGAATTATCTTATACTACAATAGAACGTATACCATGCCGATAATAATCAAGGAAATACATGTGAAATCCACGATAGAGCAGGATCATAAGAAGACTGGGGTTTCAAAGGAAGAAATAAGCAATTTAAAGAAAGACATCGTTAGCGAACTTAAAGAATTTCTTCATCGTGAGTATTTACGCAAAAATGAACGTTGATGAGTGATAAAATAAAAATTGACAGTTCGTCAAGTGGAGGAAGTCTATTCTCCACGCAGATTAATCCATCTTCGGTCCGGATTAGTAAAAAGGTGTCTTATGAGAATATAACATCATTCGGCAGTGATCAGTACTTTTCCAAGTATAAGCATCATGAACCATCTCAGATGTCTTTTGAGATCTATATGGATGATACTGGAGTTATTCCACAGACCGATGGATTAACAATTGTGCAGCGCATCGAAAAGTTAGAGTCGGCAGTTTATCTGTTACAGCAAGATAAGAAAGAACCAGGCCTAGTAAAAATCATTTGGGGCCCTACCATTTTTCACGGGAGGGCCGAATCAATTGACTATGACTATACCATGTTCAATTCCGATGGGAGTCCCTTACGAGTAAAAATTACACTCTCTTTTGTAGGATCTTTTGAAAAGTCTACGGTACAGGCATCGGTTAATAGTAAGGCTAGTGTAGTCACCTTTTCAGCAGGAGAAACCTTAGCGGATTACTGTGATAAGACCTATGGAGACCCTTCTTACTGTGTAGATGTAGCATTAGCAAATGGCTTGTCGAGTATTAGGAATGTAGATCCAGGGACTGTTCTTATATTTCATGAATTAGTACGTTAATACAAATGACACCATCTAAATCAAGCTTTTTTTCGATATATGACGGCCCATCCGCTCAAGGCGTGGTTACCACATCCATATACATAAATGACAGTCTATTAACAACAAAATCACTACTGGATTCTATTTGGATAAGGAAAGAAGTTAATAAAATTGGAAAAGCGGAAATCGTTTTTAAGGTTTGGAGTAGCAGTACTACAGAGGAAACAGAAAGTGAGGAGAATGCCTTTACACCCGGTAACAAGATACGTATAGAAGTAGGATATTTAAATGGAGAATCTGAAGCCAGTCTATTTGAAGGAATTATTGTTGAACAGGATATAGACTTAGAGATTCGAGGTAGCTCTCGTATAAAGCTAGGCTGCCGAGATCATATGTATCTTTCTACCATAGCCAAGAAGACATCTATATACACAAAGGTAAAAGATCAATCCCTCTTATCCAACATATTATCCACTTACAAAGAAGTAAAAGCCTCTGTAAGCCAAACAAAATACGAATACCAGGCCATTACACAGTATAACAATACCGATTGGGATTTTATATTAGAACGAGCCAAGAGAAATGGCTTAGTGGTACAGACAGAAGGATCTACGGTTACTATCGGTGAACCTTCCATTTCTTCGAAGCCCGTGTTCAATTTAAGCTTAAAGGATAACATTATAGATATTAAGGGACAGTTGAAAGTAAAAAAGCAGTTTACCTCAGTCAAGGCTCTTGGATGGAATCAAAAAGAACAAAAGTTAGAGACTGTCACGGTCGCGAATGATTCGGTCAAAACCAATAATCAAGGAGATATCTCTTCAAAAGACTTAGCTCAGGCACTTGGTAACAACGAGTTGGTCTTACAGACAAGCGACTTCTATAACCGAGAAACGCTTCAGAAATGGGCCCAATCCCAAATGACATTTAGTATGTTGCAGCGCATCAGTGGAGAGGTTAGCTGTAAAGGAACAGCAGCAATCAAACACGGTTGCATAGTCGAAATTAGTGGAGTCAATAGGCATATGGATGGAAACGCCTACTGCGGGGCGGTGGAACATGAGGTAAAGAATGGAAATTGGAACACAAAAGCTATAATAGGTTTTGATTATAGATTTGATGAAGAGGACGAATTAGATAAAAGTATCTCCGCGATTCAAATAGGTAAGGTCTCTCAAATCGATGAAGATCCTACTAAGGAGTTTAATATTCAAGTCGAGATACCGTTATTTAAAGCTGCGGAAGTAAACAAAATTTGGGCACGACGAGCTACATTTTGGTCGAGTAACGGTTACGGAAGTTTTTTTATTCCAGACGTTGGCGACGAAGTCATCATAGGCTTTTTGGATAGTGATCATAGCCACCCCGTTATTTTAGGAAGTCTGTATAGCAGTAAACAGTCACCAAATGAAGTCATCACAAAAGAAAACTACATAAAGAGTTTAGTTACCAAAGAAAAGCTATCATTAGTTTTTGATGATGAAAAAAAATCAATCCTTTTGAGTACCCCTGCAGGAAATACCGTTGAGATTAACGATGAAGGAAAAAGCATTAGCATTAAGGACCAAAATGAAAATACGATCATTATGAATCAGGATGGTATTTCTATAAAATCGGCAAAATCAATATCTCTAGAAGCCAAAACGGCAGTGACGATAAGCGCGGGCACAGATATAAGTATTAAGGCAAAAAATGGGGTAAATCTAAAAGCAATGAATATCGAAGCCAAAGCCGATGTCGGTTTTACGGCAAAGGGAAGTGCCAAATCGGAATTATCCGCCGGTGGGCAGACTATTATTAAAGGAGCCATGGTAATGATTAATTAATTAAACAATGTCAGTAGCAGCAAGAATTACAGACCTCCACCTGTGTCCGATGGTTACCCCAGGAATACCACCTGTTCCGCATGTTGGAGGTCCCATTATAGGACCAGGGATACCCACTGTTCTGATAGGTAACCTGCCAGCTGCAGTAATGGGAGATATGTGTGTATGTACTGGGCCGCCAGATAGCATTGTCAGTGGTTCAAAAACAGTTTTTATAGGTGGCAAACCAGCAGCTAGGGTAGGTGATTCCTGTGCGCATGGAGGTAGTATAGTAATAGGTTGTGTAAATGTTTTAATAGGCGGATGACAAAGAAGATAGATTTTTTAGGTAGAGGTTGGTCTTTTCCACCATCGTTTACTAAGGATGGTGTTCAGATGTCCGAGTATACATTAGATGTCAAAGAGAGCCTTCATATTTTATTATTGACCAACAAAGGAGAACGCATTTTTCGGGCCAATTACGGTTCCACACTAAATAAGTGGGTTTTTTCTACGATCGATTCGACAGAGAAAACACTAATCGCCGACGAATTAAAAGAAGCTATTAGTAATGGGGAACCCAGAATTACGGTTTCGAATATAGATGTAGTTACCAAGGATGATGCAGAAGGAATACTATGGATCAAATTGGAATACATAATCCGGTCTACAAATATTGCAGACAATCTAGTGTTTCCGTTTTATCTAAAACCATAGACGTCGTTTATGATGGATTAATAATTTAAATGAATTAATGAGCGGGTTAAGTCAGTTTCAACGATTTCAAAGAATTAAAAATATTGTTTTTCCTAAGGTTGTTGAAGACAACCCGGAAAAACTTCTAATAGACTTTTTGAAGATTACTTCATTTATCAAGATGTGCCACCCCCATTCGGTTCCACATCTTAAGGATAGTTTTTTTCAAGACTTATTTGAACAAGGAGAGACCTCTATTCTCCATGCATATAAAAATAAAGAATGGAATGGAGAAATGGAGCCGAGTTGGTCTTTAGTGATCAGTTTCATAGAGAATTTGGCTCAAACCGCCAATCTATTTAACCAGCGCTGGGCCAAGCTACCGGATTACTATTTTGAAAGCATTTTGGGCGTTGTGCCGCACAGCATGATTCCCGATAATGTTTGGATATCTGTTGAAAATGTAACTAATAGATCTGTATTTCTTCCTCAGGGCACCACCTATAAAGTAAAAAGAGGAGATCACATTTCTTTATATCAATCTCTTAAAGATGTCGAGATTGGCAATGGCGCGATTGAAAAACTATATTTATTAAATGACAACAGTGCTAGGACGACTCCGTCCATAAGCCGTTATAAAGTGCAGGAATATCGACTCCTTGACAATGATGTCGTTGAAGTAAAGGACGTCGAAGTTCAGGTTGGCGTTCGTGTGTCAAGCCCAGTCCTTTTTTTGAAAGAGGGGCGCCGCACAATAAAGGCTACCTTATATTTGAAAGGACCTGATAACAAGTTCCTAAACACGTTAAAAGTTGAAGTCAGCGAATTGTTTAAATTGAGTATGAGCACGGTTTCAGGCTGGGAGACCATTGAATATAAGACGATTGATATGGATCTGATCTCTGAAGAGATCTGTTTTAATTTTAGCCTTTCAGAATCGTTTAGTCCTGTTATAGCATGTTCAAAAGATATTCATGGATTCAAGAGCGAATGTCCTGTATTGAATATTATTGTTAATCTAGATTCATCCAAATATGATATCGACTTATTAGCAAACATGCTGGTAAGAAGGGTAGAACTAAACGCTATTGTCGAAAATGTGGGTGACGTACAGGTATATAACGAGTTGGGGAAGATAGACAATTCAAAACCATTTTTCCCATTTGGTACATCAGCCAATAAAGGATCTTGGTTTATAATCGGCAACTACGAATCAAGCATAAAAAACACCAAAGAGATATCCATCAATTTAAGGTGGGATAAATTGTTGACGGAGTCAGAGAATCTGCAACAACATTACAAAGACTATCATAAAGGGATAGACGACACCAGTTTTAAAGTGGATGTTAAGTATCTTTTGGATTTTGAATGGAAGTCGCCAGAGGGAAAAAGAACATTTAATCTTTTTGAATGTAATCCCACAACAAAGCAGTTGTCCGAAGTTTCAAGAATAGCCAACGTGAATATCGATAAGATGATTGCGACAAATGTAAACGAAGAGGACTATGTTTATTCTATGCAATCTAGAGAAGGTTTTATCCAGATCACACTGGATCAGCCTAATATTGGCTTTGGGGACGAAACGTATCGTAATCTATTTACGGAACAACTGCTAAAAAGTGCAGGAAAGAAAAGAAGCCCAACAATTCCACCTCCAGTCCAGCCCGTTCTCAATCGCATCACTGTAGATTATAAATCGAGAGATAGTATAGCGTATGGGGTTTCGAATAATGATAGACATTCCTTTTTTGCTCCCATAGTGCCCCTAGATAATTTTGCAAATCAAAACAAGATAGACAACAGCGATGTGGTACTCATTCCTAATTTGGAGGGTAGAAATATCTTATTCGCACTGAAAAATATTAACGCCGGAGAATATGTCAGCCTTTTCTTTGATCTAGCCCCTTTCGAGACCGAGAATTTAGAGCGTAAATCAATCTACGAGCAGCGTGATTTTCTGGGCAAGATCAGTTTGTATTTAGGCAATCCCCTGTATTGGCAGAGGGCAGCACCAGGCTTGATCAGTCGGGATGAGACCATGGGATTACTTATAAATGGAGCATTGATTTTACATTTTCCTGAATACCTAGAACCTGAATTGTATGATCAAGAGGGGCTCCTTTGGATTAGAATAAACTACGATTATTCTGATGAAATACATTTCCCCGAAATACAGGCTGTCTATACCAATGTTGTCAAATTACAGTTAGTGACACCAGCTGATAACCAGGATGAAATAATTCTGAATGCGAATGATGGCGAAATAGAGGAGGATACAATAGTTCCTGGAATAGGAAGATTAAACCGTATAACACCATTTTATGGAGGTAGAGATAAAGAAACAGCCGAAGAAGTATTTTTGAGAATATCGGAGTATAGCAGACATAGAGGTAGAGCCGTTACACGGCGGGATTATGAAGAATTAATACTTCAACGATTCTTAGATATTGATAGCGTAAAGTGCATTACAATACCCCATGCTAGCGCCGATCAGTTTACCCTTTATCTAGTTATCGTACCTACGAATGATACAAGCAAAACCAAATATCCGTTAGCTTCACCCTATCTGATATTTGAAGTTGAAAGTTATATGCGTCAGCTTATTTCACCTTACGTAAATAATTTAAGGGTTATCAATCCACTGTACGAGGAGTTGATTATCAAGTGTCGGTTTACCTTAAAAGGTTACTTCTCGGCGAGAAATATGAAGAAACTCATGCAAATGATTAATAATAGTATTGCGCCCTGGCTCGCTGCGAATACCAGTCCAGATTTTGAGTATCGGTTTAGTCTCAAAAGACTACATGATGATTTAGTTAATGAATTTGGACAGTTGATAACCATTCACGACCTAATAGGTATACAGTTGTGCAAAAGCTACAACGATGTCTACATCAAGGAAACAACCTTTCTAAGCGAGGACCGGTTGATCAGCGACGGGAGTATCACCGTCTCCAAGCCCAATGCCGTATTAGTCCCTTCTAGCAATCATCTCATTAATTGGGGAGAAGATCACTTGTCGACCTTTGGTGTCAAAGAAATGAGTATTGGTGGTAATTTTATTATTTAATCTAAAGAACAGTATAATGGCTGAACGTGGTAGAAATCTGCTGAAAGACTTTTTTAAAAACGGGAAAAGACCAACGGAATCTGATTTTAGTGATTTAATTGATTCAACTGTAAACAAGTTAGATGATGGATACACAAAAAGTGATAATGATGGCTTAAAGTTAACAGCAAAAGGATCTAATAAAACAATAATTACACTATGCGAAGAAGAGAAAGTCTCATGGAAGTTTTTCTTTCAAAACAGTAAGCTTGTTTTACAGAACTATCTAAAAGACTTCTCAAGCGATAATCAAGGTAAAAAATTATTAGAAATTAGATCCCCAACAACCATTATTGAAGGTGATCTAAATATCAATGGTGACCTGAGTATAAATGGGATTCGGAAGGGCGCTAGCGTCAGTGGTATGGCCGCTGATGGAAAGTGGCATACGATTACAAAGTTGAACTACGGCGTATATGCTATGGAAGTTTCGGCATATGTTAACGGCAGGAGTGGGAATGGAAAGTATGCAGTTTTAGTGGGTTGGGCAACACAAGCTTTTGGTAGCGGCAAGAAAATAAGGACCATTAGTTCTCATTATGGTTTTTGGGGTAATCGACTAAAATTACGTTGGAAGAGAATAAAAGATAAGAATGGGACCGTCAATTACCAATTGCAGGTACGCACCAAAACTAATTATAACGATTCTTTTGCATTAATCAATTGTAATATAACATTTCTTCATATATATGAGAAAGTCGATTATCAAAAAACGCGATATTCAAGATAACTACTATAGCCATCTTCAGTCAAGTACTATAGATCGGATTATAGAATTAAGCGGAAATCTGTGGACAGATCACAATGTGCATGATCCAGGTATAACGATTGCAGATTACCTAAACTATGGGTTGTATGACCTATATTTTCGGCAGCTTTTTTCTCTTGAAAACTACCTATTCAAGCATCTAGAGAATAAGGACTATAGCCAAAAGGGACTACAGTCCAAAGAGCAGCTGTATACAGTCGAAAATCACTTAGGCATACGAGTCGATTCCAAAGTGGTGGTAACAGAGCAAGATTATGAAGAACTCTTCAAGGATTTTTTGGGAGCGAGAGTTTCAGAGGTGGAAGTATATTATCATAAGGTAGATCGAAAGTATGATATATTTCTAGAGCCCAATAGCGGGTATGATACATCAGATTTAGAAAAAGAGATTAAAGCGCTGTACCATAAGAATCGAAATCTAGGAGAAAACCTGGGCAATGTATTTCATTTTACATTTAGTCAAGCACCTGACAAAACCTTATATCAATCGCGCAAATATAGACATCACAATGGTTATGATTTTCCAACGTTTTCAGCACTAGAAGATATCGAGGAAAACAAAGTTTTCACCTCTGACTACCAGACCATTCAATATGACTTTCCAGAGCTATACGGTATTAGTGAAAGAGGCATACCCTCACACGAAGATTCAGACTACAAGACGAAAGTATTGCAGCTAAAAGGTTACCTATTACATTTCGACCATTTAATGGCCAATCATTTAGAAAAGATGGATAGTGTCCAGCAATTATTTGACATTCGCGAAGCTGTTCCGACATCGCGAATAGCAGAAGTTCAAATCGTAAACGGCGAAGAAATCATTGATAAAAATAAACAAGAAGCAGCGGCTATCGCTTTTCAAAAAGAAAGATTTTACAGCGTTCAGAAATTTGAATATCTCAATATGCTAGATGCTATTTACGATGAAGACACCCAACATCTATTTGGAAGTTTGGAAACAAACAGTTTGAATTCCAAGAGAGCTAGGCTGATCGGTAGGTTACCCCAACTTAATGGGCAGCGGTATCGCGCCTGTAATATCAATGACCCCAATAGCATTTGTAGTCTTCAAGAACTATTTGAAGAAATAATCTCCTTGCGATTTACCAACCGCAGACCTTTTCACTTTAGAGGAGTACGTGTCATCAGCAACGAATTATTTAAAGAAAGGTACAAAAGTCTTCTTCTGGTTGACAAACCCTATTATTATCAGCGTATACCGATCATCGAGTATGACGTTGTCGAGCGCGACGAAGATTTATTTGGTAAAATGAAGAATATGTTGTCCCTGATATGGCATGCTATTTTGCCTGAAGATATTTTAGTATACGGCACAGATGTACAAAATTATAAACTGAAAGTCGAGGGAGAGGATTATTCTTTACTATTTAGAAGCCCCACTGGAAAAATGGAAATCGAGATGAGCCTGCTGTGCGCCGATAGAGATATAATCATCGAGCAAGCCTATTTATTTGTTCATTTTATCCGTCAAATGAATAGAATGGAGCATCAACAGCGATTCTATTTCATTGAACATATTTTATTAGGACAAGACAATGATAAAGATTTGATTTCAATAGTTTATCCCAAGGATCTGATCGATAAGAATAATAGTAGCTTTCATATTGATCAATTTCTAGAAGAGTTTTTATACGATAGATTTCCCGTTCACTTAAGGTTTAGGTTGTACGGTTTAACACAAGAAGATCTGGAGAACTTTCACATTGTCTATGCTACATGGCGACGAACCATGGCAATTAGCGACTGGCAAGCAGCAGCCGTCCATGCAGAGGTTCTTACTTCTTTTCTAAATATTCACAAAGCGTCTTAATTGTAGAAGGTGAACCAGGTTGATAAAATAACATTAAATTTCACCGGAAAAGACGAATCGCTTTTCCGGGCTTTGCATGCTGATTTTAATACAACTTGGTCGGACGTTTTAGAACGCGTAACAGATCGGGTATTATTGGAGTGGAGTAGCCCAAATGTGCATTTAGAGATCGATAAGCTGACACTAGATTTACCACCAATTGCTGCTATCAATTTCAAAAAGGAATTTCTTATTCAATACGAGACCATACTTGAACAAGAATTAATAAAGGTTATTAAAAAACACCAAAGGGAGGAAACCGTTGCAAAAGCAAGACGCGATCGAACCGGATTATTATTTCATTATTTACTTCACGGACACCTACTTTGGAGACCCGGTGATAGTTCATTCAATTTACAGGATTTATTCTTAGAAATTCTAAAAAACAATAGCGCTGCATTATATAAATTTCTACGCACTCATGGCCATTATACCAGTTTGCAGGAACGCATTATCCATCAATTGGAAGAAAAATCACTCTATGCAGGTATTAAGTTACTAGCTCCGAATGATAGCCAATTTATCGTTAGCTATGTAAACACTCTAAAACAAAAATATAAGCGTTTAAATCGACCGCAAATCACCGAATCCAATTATCAACACGCTGTATGGAAGGTCATTTACGCTTATGTTTTGACCATGCAGACCACCTATTTTAACAAGAAGATGTTTGTCAAACAAACGATCGGACAAATAGGGAATCATTATAATATCAATTATAATCATCTCTTGCGATTGCTATGGACAGACGAAAAGGAGGACATTATTTCGGGTGAATTATACCTAATCTTGCAAAATCTCTATCAAGAAGAAGAGCGAGGTATGATTAGACGTAGAAACTGGCGCCATTGGATTCAGTTAATTGCCCAGATAGAAGGGACCATTTTGGAGGGATTAAAAAGAGATAGGAGCACATTGATTCAATTGTTAAGAAGTGATAATTCCATTTATTTACTACAATTGTTGAATGAGCAGGAAATATTAGTCCTAGTAGACTTCGTCATTCCTAACGAGGCACCGTTTATTCGGAGTTATACATCTACTTTAGACCTAAAGCAACAAAAAGGCTTATTAGAAGGGAAAACCGGAGGCGAATTCCGTTTATTGAAGTGGCAAATTATATTTCCCATCCTCCTTCAGAATAACGGAGCTAATTTCAATAGAAAGTATTTTGTCGAAAAGGTTATTTTAAAAATTGCTGCCCACTATAATTTACAAGCTATTCAGTTGTTGAATTATTGGAGCATAGGTGATAAGGTGTTTCAAAAGGACAAAGTGCTTTTGAGTATATGGAAAGAGCTGTTAAACAAATATGACCTATCTCCTCCAAAATCAAAGGAGTTGATTTCCCTTCATAAAGATCATATTATTTTAGCCATTCGGCGTCAGGTTGTATTGACTGTAGATCAGATTAACCGACTAAAAGAATGGGTAGAATCTTCAATAGCAGGTTTAAAGCTAATCGAAAGACTGGATAGTACAGCGCTTCAGCATTTTATTAAAGTAAACTTTAAAAAAGACGCAGAATGGATTATCTACTACGCCTCCTATCTAGATCTACTTGAAAATAACAAATCAACAGCCTTTAAATCAGGCGGCCAATTTGCAACACTAAAGTGGTTCTTCATTGTACAAACACTGCTTTCTACCCATCAACAGTCATTTAACAAGAAGTATTTTGTAGCGCAGATACTAGCAAAACTTTCTGTCCATTATAACATTAAGAAAGAAGTAATGATTAAGATCTTAACAGATAATATAGATGATTTAGGATCCCAAGTACCTTATGATTTATTTAAGATTTTGAATGACTTTAGAAAATATGTAGTCGTTATTAACGCAAATGGGAAGAACAATGATCTAAAATTGAAATCAGTTGATGAGTCAGCTGAGACTCTATTCTTAAAACCCATCTTAGACCTTTTGGTGGACATTTTAGAAGTCTTCAACAAGCACACGGCTATAATAATTGATAAGAAACATACGTTGCTCGTCATAGCACGCTATAGAAGTTCCCATCCAAGCCATTCTCAATTAGATCTTCTACGCTTTATCCTTTCCTGGCTACTCAGTCAAGTTCCATTACAAAATCAAAAGAGCGAATGTCTACACCGTTTATCGGTTCTATCAGAGCCTAACCCTTTATTACAAGCGGCTATTCAACAGGAAAAGCTCGAGCGTATTACAGAGCAAGACAAAGATAATAATGAGGTAGCGGGTATTGGTACATTTCGAGAGGTTTATAATGCAGGGATTATATTAATAGCGGCTTATCTGCCACGGTTATTCTCCATTTTAAAGTACACCGAAAACGGACAATTTTGCAATGAGGAAAAGCAAATAAGAGCCGTTTTTTTGATTCAATATCTAGTTTTCGGAAATACCGAATACCCGGAACATGAATTATATTTCAATAAGATTTTAACAGGAATAAGAATGGATAAAGCCCTTCCAAATTCTTTGGATCTGACCACAGAAGAGATCGAAGTGTCTAATCAAATGTTAGCCTCTATTCTAATGCATTGGCAAAAAGTAAAGACGATAGGAGCATTACGAGAAGGATTTTTACAAAGAGGAGGTCTACTTTATACGAAAGACGAAGTATTAGAGCTGACCGTTGATCGAAAGGCTTTCGATATGCTATTAGATTATGTATCTTGGAATTATAAAACCATCAGGTTTCAATGGATGGAAAAAACAATTTTAACCAATTGGAGGTAATAAATTAAACTTATGAAAACAGAAACTCAAACCAGACAAGAGCAAGAAACAGCTCAAAGAAAATCAAAGAACCAAGGTTCGGTGAGTCAAATTTTACAGACATATAAACTCAAGAGCAATCAATCTACTAGTTTAGTCGCGCAACGCTGGCCGTTCTCCAAGCCAGCTTGGGTGAAAGGACCAGGAGAGGGAGTTATACCATTCATGAGGGCGCAGTATAATCCAGAGTTTAGGACTTCGGCACATAAGGATTTGTTAGATAATACTCCTGAAACCGAGTGTCTCGCTCAAACTGTTTATAATGAAAACGATTACGCTTCCCAATATCCTTGGGATGGTTCTATGAGTATGGTTGGGGATGCAGGGATCGGTTTTCATAAAGGGATTAAAAGTATTCGTAATTGGTTCGGTTAAAAGTCTGTGCATGCGACAAGAAGTATATAATGAATGCATTTCTCCAATTCAAGGAAAGTCAAAGAATCAGCATATGGTCCGATCTATCCTTGATAGCTACAAAGGTAAAATAACTCAGCTTAAGGCGATTGAAAGTCAGGCTAATAATACCGGGTTGCCAGATAACTTAAAAAATGGTATAGAAAGTCTTTCCGGTTACAGTATGGATGATGTAAAAGTACATTACAACTCCGCAAAGCCAGCACAACTGCAAGCGCATGCCTATGCTCAGGGGGCAGATATCCATGTTGCACCTGGGCAGGAAAAGCACTTGCCGCATGAGGCCTGGCATATCGTCCAGCAAAAGCAGGGTAGGGTAAAGCCTACCCTGCAAATGAAAGGAAATATAGCGGTAAATGATAATGAAGCATTAGAGAAAGAGGCAGATGTGATGGGGGCAAAGGCAAGTGGTATTGACAATTCTTCTTCCCGATCAGCCACTTTCGAACAGTGATCACGATTCGACGAAACAAAATAGAGGATGACAAAAATAATATTAGCTTATATTTCCCAGCTGCTCCATGCCGCATTCTCGCTGTACTTTCAGCACGAAGGCGAATACAGTTCCCTCCGGGATATTCCGTTAGATAGCGAAGAGCTGTCTAGACTGACTGGAAGAGAGCTCACCTGGGAAGAAACCATCATTTTGCTATTGGCGACCACACCGCATATCCACCCGCAGGCATTAGATTTGTTCTTTATCCAAAACAAAGAGCTGGATCGGCCATATACCGAATTTGGAGGATGGAAAGGAACATCGCACGGTGGTTTTTTGCCCACAGGAGAATCTGCAGCTTTTTTATTGTCTATAGACCATTCAGAATGTCGCCCCTTAGTAACGCGGCTCTTCAGCAGAGGGCATTGGTTTTATACAGAAAATATATTGCGCCTAGAAGGTCAAGGAGTAGGCGAACCGTTTTTGAGTGGCAAGCTGACCATTTCAGAAGAATTTTTAGCGAAAGTGCTCGGCAATGAAAGCTATCGACCAGACTACAGCGGTGATTTTCCGGCCAAACGCATGCAGACCCCATTGGATTGGGAAGACTTGGTGGTGGCGCATCACCTACGCGAAGATCTGGAGAGCATTTCCCTGTGGTTACAAAATGAAAAAGAAATCCGATCCCGGTGGGGATTAAATAAATACATCAAACCTGGGTACCGTTGTTTGTTTTACGGCCCACCAGGCACAGGAAAAACCCTGGCGGCCTCCTTGCTGGGTAAGAAGCATGGTATGGATGTATACCGGGTAGATTTGTCCATGATTGTTTCCAAGTATATCGGAGAGACAGAGAAAAACCTCGCCAAGATCTTCGATCGGGCCGAGCATCAGAATTGGATTCTATTTTTTGACGAAGCAGACGCCTTATTTGGGCAACGAAGTGAAGGCAATTCATCCAACGATAGGCATGCCAACCAAGAGGTAGCCTATCTATTACAGCGTATTGAAGACTTTCCAGGTATGGTGGTCCTGGCGACCAACCTCAAAGATAATATGGATGAAGCCTTTTTTCGAAGATTCCAGTCAGTCCTATATTTTCCAATGCCCGAAAAGCAAGCTCGAAGACAGTTGTGGAAGCAAATGCTGCCTAGTGAATGGTTAAGATCTGATGAACAAGAAATACTCACCTTCGCCGCGGAAGCAGAGTTATCAGGGGGTAGCATGATAAATGTAGTGCAGCGCTGCGCTTTGATGCTTTACACATTGGAGACACCACTACTTACCAAAGACCTATTTCAGACAGCAATGGATAAAGAACTCGAAAAAGAAGGTACAATTAGATAAATATGCGATTCCAACTACTACTTATTAGCCTATTAGTATTCTTTAGCAATACACCATCTGCGTCTGCCCAGGACTATGAATGTCCAAATTGTATAACCGAAAGCGATTTTGATAGATTAAAATTTATAATATTTCAAGATAGTATTGTCGTACGGGATACCATTCGAGACACGGTATTTGTAGGCTCTTCTTCCATCCAGGAGCTGAGTCAGAATCTGAATCTCTCCTACACCGATTTTGTCGAAAATTTTCTTGACTACGTCAGAGCTCAAAAAGCCATCGATGGCCGAGATAAGAAGTATGACGAGTTTATGAAAGATTATGTTGCCAAGATCTACAATGAAATATATCGTGGCCAGTATATCTATCAGACGTATTGGATCGATAAAAACAGTGATAATATCTTAAAAAAAAGAGAAAAACACCCGCAATTAGCGCTATTGCCCGATGCTGCTATTTTAGAGTTTGTTTTTGTGCAGCACGGTGCGGACCATACACAAAACTTTCTTAACACGAAAAATGAACAGATTAGATTGATAGAAGCTATTTTTAAGGATATAAGAGCTCTTCCAAACGAGGAGAACAAAGAGATCGCTATTAATTTTTATCTTCCAGACTTCGATTTTGAGAATAAAAGATCACTATTTCAATTTGTCAAATCTGTCTCTCTAGCTATAGATAGCATAAAAGTACAAGAGATCAGAGACGTCAAGCTGTACTTCTCCTTCAATACGCATAAAGTTGAAGATTATACTACTTACATTGTCGGTCTATATGAAATGATCGACGGGGTATATTCTGTTGAACTAGGTACAGGAGTACGCAAATATGTGAAGCCAGAGGATCTATCTTCCTTTTATAAAATTCGCAATCAGTTTTTATTTGCGAGATTTGAACTAGCCGATTTCCCAGAAATAAAAGAAAACGATATCAGCTATTCCACGATATACAAATTGGTCACTACCGATTATCCCGAGCTCTGGGAAGAGTACTTTTTTGCAATATTGGGAATAGTTTTTCTATTGTTCGTTTTCGCATTATGTTATATACTGATACCCCGATTTTCAGATTATATCAACCAAAACTACCTGTATGCGTTAGCCGTGAGTATCATTATGGGCGCAGAGCTTATTATTATGTTTATTTATATGGTAGAGGAGATGGGCTCTAAGACCAAAATAATCACATTGAAGGACATTATATTATTTCAACTACTTTTAGTTTTCGCCCTACCACTTGTCATCCGCTTTTTTAAAAGGAAGGATATTCCGTAGACAATGCAACTAGAAATTTGTGGGTCGCTACGGTTTGGCTTTTACTCTGTTTGCTGGCTTGTGCTAACTATTGAATCCATCAGCCCTATTTGACGTCCCGCTCCAACGACATCTCTGTTATTTTCTTCTAATCGACCATAAGTGTTTGGATGGCGTTGTTTTAACTCCTGACTTTCCCTAATACTTTTACCCATATTCGTCATTAACAAATAGCTAAGTAATCCAGCACTCAACACAGGGTTGCCACGAATTTTGGCAATCGGATTCGTAAACATAAACTTTGTTAAAGGTTCTCTTGCAAATACGCCTCGCATGGTACCTCGTGGGAACATTGAATTGAATGCATTGGAAGTCTTTTTACGTGGTCCAGGTCGGTTATAAAGAGCAAAAGTTGCGGCGGTAAGTCCCGCTACTGGAGCAATTCCCCCTTGAATCATGTCTACAAATGCTCTTCCTCCGTGTGCAGTTTTATTTCTGAGGCCACCATCTAGCTCTGAAAATCTATCAACACCGTTACTAAGACTATTTTTTCCAGCATTCCATTTATTCTGTAAAAAGCCACGAGGATCCTTATAAAGATACCAAGGCTGCAAGAGTTGATCCTTTCGTTGCGATAGATAGCGATGTGCTAAACGTGGATTACTTAATGCTGTTACAATATGTGAAGGATTCAACCGATCCATCGTTGAAGGTATTACTTTATCACCAATACCTTTAAAAAAACCTTTGGTGGTATCAGCGATTCGGTTAAAATTATCTCCAACCACATCCACGCCTTTGTGGTATACATACTTTCGCATTCTGGTAGGTAACCAATCATTTGGATCTTCCGGTTGGAATTTATGCAAAGAATCGCGCCATGTACTAACGCCCGAGTGCGCTATTTTTTGTACCCCCGAGTCTACAGCATTTGAAGCATATGCCTGACCTTTAATACCTAGATCATTACCATCTTTATCAAATGGTTCACGCTGGATTGTGCTATTATCAGCCGCCCTTTGCAACTTCCTCTGCGCAACCGCCTCCGGTCTATTATCGACAAATTGAAGAATAGATTTAGATCCACTTTTGTGGTCAGGAGTGAGGTCAGCGACCGATTTGTTTTTGTTTTCCGGTACCTGGTCGGCGTGAATACCCATAGTCGTTTGTTATCTGTTGTTAAAATGGCTTATAAAAGTTGCTTTTATTAAACTAATATACAAAATTTTTAGCTAATCCAGCTCTATATGCGAATTTCGTGTATTAAGACTTCGCGAATTGTAATGTATTGCTATCTATGGCTTTGAATGACATTACACGCTTTCAAGTCTTAAAAAACCCGATATGATGTTTAGTACAAATAACCCTGATCTTTATCAAGGTTATCCGCATACTTACATCCTAAAGAAAAGGGCTTCGGGTTAAGGGAGATCAGCATGAGCGAGTTAGTGGATTGACACGGCCTTTTTACTGACAATTCACCTAATTGTGGTTGGAATTTTATAGTTTTGAGTATCACACGCTAGGGGGGTATCACCATATCACTAGTATTTCCCCTACGAAGGAACGTTTGGAAAAACAAAGAAATAGGGACGCATATGATACTGAAACAAATAGTCGGGTATAATTACCGGAAACATATACTTACCGGAATCTTTTCAGTTGTGCTGGTTACAGGGTATGCACAGGAAGAGAAAAAACAGCAGGATGAGAAGCTGCAACCAAGTAAGCAACGGGATGAAACACAATCTGCAGTTTTTGATTCCATCGCAGTCGTACGGGATTACCGTCCGATGCTGGCCGATGCCGTAAAGGTCCGCCGGAGTCCAGATATGAAGATCGACAGAGAAGCACTCGAAATTGAGCTACGCCGGACGGTTGCCAGCATGTATTTTGCAAGGAACCCCTACAGACAAGCTTTTCACAGTCCATTGCCGGAAAGGTACCCCAACGCCTTACGCAATAATATCGATAATAACAGGATTGGCATTTTGGCATATCGCGCGGGCGAATACGAAAGAGCGGCATCTATTCTGTCCAAAGTGGAACCTGTGGATGCTTTTTATCAGAGCTCGATAATAGCTTTAGGTCATATTGCTCTGGAAACCGGAGATAAGCAACGTGCGCGGAATGCATTTTATAAAGCATCCAGAATGAATTATGATCAGGAATTGAAAGCGGATGGGCTGTATAACTATGGTAAAGTTTTATATGAATTGGACTCGGTCCAAGTTGGCTTGAAGCCCCTTCAGGAATATATCGCGATGAAAAATGCAGATAATGATCCTGGTGCAAAAAAAACAGAGACTACGGAAACACGAATGGCCGAGGTCTTGTCGGGTACCAGCAATTTTCTGGCAGCCGTATATTTGTTGGAATCATTCAACAATAGGGAGCGTAAAGATGATATGGTTTATCAAAAGTTAACCTATTACCGTGGATTGGAGTTTTATAATGAGCGCGCTTTCGAAAATAGTATCTCCATGTTTATGCGATCGGAAAAATTTCAGTTCGATCCGGAAATGGCTGCCTTAGCCAAATATTGGAAAGCAGAGGCTATGTATGAAGTTCGAAAATACCAGGAAGCCGTGGAAAACTTCTCTAGTTTCCTTCGGTTGCCTGCTGCACGAAACACGAGTGTATACCATTATGCGAACTATGCTTTGGCATATGCTGCATTCCGAATCAATAAGTATAGTTTGGCGGCGGAGTATTTTGAACGTTTTCTGGCTTCTAAAGAAAGTTCGTTGGATAAAAGTATACGTTATGATGTGATCGCGCGTTTGGGCGATTCGTATCTGTCCATGCGCAATTATGGGCGAGCAAACGAATACTATGACCAACTGATCAACGAAAAAGCCCCCAATCAGGATTATGCGTTGTTTCAGCACGGTATTATCCAGGGGTTGCAGGGAGACAATGAAGCCAAGCTCAATACCCTGAGGTCTGTTGTTGAAAAATTTCCGGGTTCGAACTATGCGGATGATGTAGCGTTTGAGATCCCGTATATACATTTCACTACTGGGGATTACGATACCGCCATCAAAGGGCTGCAAAAGATGATCGAACGGTACCCCCGCAGCAGCTATGTCCCGAGGGCGTTGATGACTATCGGGCTTGTCCAGTACAATAAAAATGATACCGAAGCCGCGATGGCCACCTTCCAGAAGATCGTGAATGAGTATTCCACAACGGATGAGGCATCCCAAGCGATGCTTTCCATTCAAAACATCTACCTGGATCAAGGCGATGCTACGAGTTATATTCGGTACGCCACCAGCACTAATATCACTGAATTGAGTGTCGCGGAGCAGGATAACCTGACTTTTCAGGCGGGCCGTACATTATTTTCAAGAGGACAATACGGTGCAGCGGTAGAGGCAATCAACGCGTATTTTGATAAATTTCCGAAACCCAGGCAGGAGAAACATGCTCGCTATATCCGAGGGGTGAGTTTATACCATACGGGGCATCCGGAGGAAGCGCTGCACGATCTGAACATCATCCTGAACGATTGGACAAGCCCGTATACTGAGCAAGCCCTGATGACTGTGGCTGCTTTATACCTAAACTTGAAACAATACAATGAGGCCATCGTGCATCTCAAAAAACTGGAGCTCAATTCAGATTATAAAAATAACTATGGCTACGCAGTAACTAATCTGATGATCTGTTATTTCGAAATCGGTGACTTTGAGCAGATGAATACGTATGTAAAGTTGATCAAGAATTATAATCGGGCATCTGACGAGCAAATTGCCACGGCACATTTGTACAGTGCTAAGGCCATGCAGAAGGAAGGTAATGTGGAGTCTATGATGAAGGAATTGAACTTGGCAGCGCTGAAAAGCCAAGCGGCAGTCAGCGCGGAGGCAAGGTACCGAGTGGCGCTGCTGCAGTATGAAAACAAGAAGTATGACAAAGCTCAGGAGTCGGCCTTTGATGTGATCAATAATATGGAGTCACATGATTATTGGGTGGCTAAGAGCTTCATCCTGCTTGCGGATACCTATTTGCGTAAGGGTGATGCTCTTCAGGCGAGGAGCACATTGGAAAGTGTGATTGAAAATTATACAGAAGACGATGATGTGATACCTTCAGCAAAAGAACGGTTGCAGAAATTGAAAAAATAAGTAAAAGGTTTCCGAAGGCTTCTGACTATTTCCATAATATGGAAATAGTGCGGGAAAATGATTCAACATATTTCAGCTTATTTTTTTGATATTTAGTCCGAATCATTACATTTAATGCGATTCAAATCATAACTATGGAGAAGCAGGTTCGTAAAACATATAAAGGAGAGAAAAATGATAAGGAACGTACTATGAGCGTTTTGATAGCTTCTGTGGGTAAAGTTTTGGAAGATAAGGGTTATACAGGTCTGACCATTAGTAAAAGACAAAATCAATTTTTATCAAATGAAGAGAACTGATATTGAGATTAGTGAAATTCAGGAAAAAATTATTTGCCTATAATAGTTACGAGCGCCATGCGAAATGGTATAATGAGCTTTTACTATGAAGCAAAAGCTACGTATTTATTTTCTTGCAATTATTTAATTTGATATAATTATTACAATTTAATAATTATCTTAGAGCAGATTTAGCGGAACTTTTTTTACTAGTTGAGCCGTTTCCAACCGATCTGTGATGTGGATTTACAAGCGCTAGGCAGAGCGTAAGTGAGTGTTGAATATTAGATTTTCAAGCCGTAAATCTGTGTTTAGATAACCAATTATTTATTCCATACTTAATAATTATGAAGATATCGTCGATTTCTGATTGGCTAGTATTGATTGTTCTCAGCTGTCCGTTTTTTTTGTTTTCGCAAAAGGGAATGGCACAAAGCTCTAAGGCTCAAATTCAGGTTCCCATACCGATGAGCTCACCACTGACTCCCGAAGCGAGTGGACTTATGAAGGAAATCAATTATCCAATAAATTACAGTACAGGGTTGCCAGATATAAAGATACCTATTTTTGATATTGTTTCCGGTGATTTAAAACTACCGATTTACATCAGCTTTCACGCATCTGGACACAAAGTAGAAGATTTGTCCGGCCTGATAGGTTTAAACTGGACACTTCATATAGCACCTACTATTACGCGTAGTATAAATGGTTCAGATGATTTTCAAGGATATTTGAATCCCACTAATCCTGTGCTTCCCTTCGAACAGCCTTCTCAATATCCCGTTTATAAGCAAAACATACACTCTAAAAATCCACATTTGGATGAAGAGCCAGATGATTTCTATTACTCGTTTATAGGTGAATCCGGTCGTTTTAGTTTTAAAAGAACTTGTCCTACTTGTTCTACTTTTGAGGCGATTACTTTTCCATATAAAGCCGAGCATAAGGTTGCCCGAGTAAATAATAATGGACTTGAATTGAAAGACGGGAACGGAGTGACATATTTGTACAATGAGCTTCAATATTCGTCCGGTAGGGGGCAAGGTGCTGAAATAGTCGAATTTAAATGTAAGAAAATATCGTCGGCGACAGGTAAAGGCTCAATTTCCTTTCTCTATAAATTTCAATCAGGTACGATACCTTCTACAAATAGACATGTTGATTATGCCCGGATCACCTACGCAGAGCCCTTAGAAGCGACGCGGAGCGGAGGGTATTTATATCATAAGAATAACAAATATACTTTACATAGAAATATCACTACCCGCCAAATTAATTATTCGTCCGCTGATGCCGTTGCGACAGGCTCCATTGTGCCGCCAGCCATTAATTATATTACTAATCCTTTGTTTTTAGATAAAGTAGAGTTCCAAGACGGATATATACGAATCGAAGGTACTCCATATGAAGTTAGTAAATTAAAGATTTATAATCACTCTGACCAGTTATTGAAAGAAATAACGTTCGTACAAGGAACTCTTTCATCTAATTCAACCAAACGGATTTTAAAAGAAATGATTATAGCGGCTCCCGGACAAGTTAATCAGGTTTATGCTTTCGGTTATTTTGGCAATCACGGGATGAAAGATCTGGATCCCAGGTTTGACCATTGGGGATACTTTAATGGCAATGGTAGCATTATCCCTCCAAATTCAACCAGCGAGCGCTCCATACCCTCACTGACATTGCCATTGAATATCTTTAGTTTTAATAATTCTCCTATACTGGATACACTTAAAGTACTGGGCGGAAATAAGGAACCGAACCTCGACGCCACCAAATCTTATATGCTAGAGCGAATTACCTATCCTACTGGAGGGTCTACTGTGTTTGAGTATGAGCTCAATAAATATCTGAATTCAAGCAATCAACTGAAACCTGCAGGGGGACTTAGGATTGTGAAAATATCCAACTATGATGGTGCGACCCAGACTTCGAAACGCCAATTTGTCTACGGTGTCAATGAAAATAATGCTGGTTATCTTGTCGTAAATCCTTCCGTAAATGATTATATGAAGGAGACGCTCGTTTTTGAATACGATTCAGGTACAGGATTTTCTTCCATTCAAAAAAGCCGGTCCAAGACTTGGCATAATACATCACAGATAGATTTGTTCCATTCCAACGGTAGTTCTGTAAGATATCCCGTCGTGACCGAATATGAAGAAGATCAGATGGGGAATACCAAAGGCAAGACGGTGTATAATTTTAAAGTAGACCCTGCTGGAAGTAGACCTTATTGGATCCTTCCCAATATATTGCCCGCTAAATATAGAAATGATAACTGGATGTCCGGTCAACTGGTTAAAAAAGAAATCTATGCCCGAGTGGCTACCCAGTATAAACTCGCTAGGAAGGAAGAGTATAATTATGCATATGAGTCATTATTTGACAAATCCATACCGTACAAGATCAAGGGTTCTATTGGTCAGATTGCTCCTGTGATCGAGAACACAGCCTCATTCTGGCAAACGTATGGTAGTGATTTTATATACATAGTACCTGCATATGAGTATACAGGGATGATGCGTTTGACCGATCAAACAGTCACGGATTTTGATTTAAGCAACATGTTGGAAACCAGGCAAGAAGTTACCTATTCGTACGAATCAGCCCAGCATAGCTTTCCGACCAAAATTATATCCTGACCCGTACCTTCCGCGAGCCCGTCACCGTGGCCCAGCTCGGCCAGCAGCGCACTGTAGGGCAGGAGAACCAGACCGTGCAGTACTTCGATGGACTGGGGCGTCCCCTGCAGACCGTGCAGGTACAGGCCTCTCCGGGATACAAGGACATCGTACAGCATATCGAGTACGACGGCTTTGGCCGCGAGAGCAGGAAATATCTCCCTTATTCAGAAAACACGGCCACCAATGGCGCCTACCGTACCAATGCTGCCACGCAGGTACTCAACTATTACGCAGATCCTGCCGCAGGCAAGGGCTGGGATACCCATGTCAAGAAAACAGCCAACCCATATGCAGTCACCGTCTTTGAGAACAGTCCCCTCAATAGGGTACTGGAGCAGGGAGCTCCCGGAGCCGCATGGCAGCCCTCGGCTACTCCCGGTGCAGGCCATACGGTCAAAACCACCTACGGCACCAATACAGCCAACGGACTTGACGTGGTGAGATTATGGTCTGTCACACCTACAGGAGCTACCGGTACCACCAACTACGCCGCCGGTAAGCTCTACCGCACTACGCTACGGGACGAGAACAGCACCAATACCACCTCCCGGGCAGGATCGGTAGACGAGTACAAGGACTTTGAAGACCGGGTCGTGCTCAAGCGCGTGTGGGAGAGCGAGACCAAAGCCCTGAATACCTACTATGTGTATGATGACTTTGGCGACCTTCGCTACGTCATCCCACCTGCGGTCACTGGCAACGGCTTTACCGAAGCAGAGGCCGGTTTCACGAATTACATCTATGCTTATCGGTACGATGACCGCAGACGGCTCATTGAGAAGAAGATCCCCGGCAAGGGCTGGGAGTATCTCGTATACAATAAGAACGATCAGGTCGTGCTCACCCAGGATGCCTTACAGACCTCCAAGACCACCAAAGAATGGCTCTATACCAAGTACGATCCCTTTGGTCGGGTGACCGAGACCGGTATCCATACCAGTAATAGCACCCGTTCGGCCCTACAGACCACTTTAGACGGCCAGCCGGGCGACAAGCTCTGGGAGACCCGGGCACCGCTCTCCGCCACATATACCAATGTGAGCTATCCCACTACCGGGATAAGCCCCCGTACCGTCAATTATTATGACAACTACAACCGGTTCATGGGTGCAGCCGCAGATTCTACGGCACTCCGGGCCGATGGCATCACCAAAAGCAACAAGGTCCGTTCACTGCAGACCGGTACCAGAGTCTATTACACGGACGGTACCAAACCGCTCCTGAGCGTACTTTACTACGATGACTACGGCCGTGTCATCCAGACCGCCGCCAAGAACCACCTGGACGGTAAGGACTATGTTACCAATACCTACAGTTTTGTGGGGGAGCTGCTGACAAGTACCCGGATACATACCCCCGCTACAGGTGACACTACTATCATCACCACCACCAATAGCTATGACCATGTCGGGCGGCTCACAGGTACTAAGGAAAGGATAGGCAGTCAGGCCGAGGTGGTACTGGCCGCTAACAGCTACAATGAGATCGGTCAGCTCAAAAGCAAGGCCGTGGGTAAGGCCGGTACAGAGACGGCTTATGTAGACACGGTCACCTACACTTACAATGAGCGGGGTTGGATGAAGCGGATCGCTTCTGCCAACTTCATCCAGTCACTGATGTATGAAGATGGTGGCACGGTGCGGCAGTGGAACGGAAATATCGCTCAGCAGTCATGGCGGTTCGGTGCACCTCCGGCAGTGACCAGTACATTTGAATATAGCTATGACAAGCTTAATAGATTGCTCAGCGGGGCAAGCACCCCCACTGGTGCTGCCAGTATGACCGAGGCGATCACCTACGATGACATGGGTAATATCAAGACCCTCAGACGGGATGCTGGAACTGTGACCACTTATGTCCATACCGGTAATCAGCTGACCGGCCTCACTGGAG